>Ga0066699_10000118_pt1 | contig 16682 bp, 11 predicted proteins | sample GraSoiAngelo_148_FD_66455 | JGI IMG/M metagenome (GOLD analysis project Ga0066699, IMG submission 66455) | Grasslands soil microbial communities from the Angelo Coastal Reserve, California, USA - 14_1009_09_20cm | ecosystem: Environmental > Terrestrial > Soil > Grasslands | place: USA... | reverse complement strand
TGCCTACGCGTCGCGCGGGCAAATCGACGCGGCGATCGCGGAGTTCAGACAGGCGCTCGCGCGTGATCCGAACTCCGCGCAGACGCACTGGCATCTCGGCGCGGCGCTCGCCGAGCGCGGCGCGCTGAAAGAAGCGGAAGAACATCTGCGCACATCGGTGCAGCTTGATCCTTCAAATCTGGAGGCGGCACACGATCTTGAAAGTGTCCAAAGTGTCTCCTCGCCTCGCCGCAGGTAGGTGCTCCTGCACTTGACTTAACCCCTTGCCAGACGGTAACTTCGGGGCGCTCCAGAACACGCGTTCGCGTTTTAGAGGAAGGAGATTTCATGACTTGGGGTTTGGCCAGGCGGGTCGTTCTGATCGGCGCAATCCTTCTGCTCCCTGTCGCGGCGTTCGCGCAGGATGCGGTGCTCACAGGCACCGTCACTGACTCCACCGGCGGCGTGCTGCCGGGCGTGACCGTTACGGCTTCCAACGAAGCGACAGGAAACAAGTTCGTCGGCGTCACCGACGAACGTGGGATTTACCGCATGCCGGTGCGTGTCGGCTCCTATCAGGTGACCGCGGAACTCCAGGGCTTCTCGACTGCCATGCGCGCCGGTGTCAACCTGCTCGTCGGGCAGACGGCGACCCTCGACATGCGGCTCGGACCATCGACGCTTCAGGAGACCATCACGGTCACCGGTGAAGCGCCGCTCATCGACCTGAAGAACTCCGCGATCGGCGGCAACGTCGATCCGAAGCAGGTCCAGGAGCTGCCAGTCAACGGCCGCAACTGGATGGCGCTGGCGCTGGTCGCGCCGGGCAGCCGCACCGATCCATTCGCCAGCGGCACCGCCGCGCAGACGCCGCTTCCCGACCGCAACGGCGGCGAGGCGCGCGAGTTCCAGTTGAATGTCGACGGCCAGCAGGTCTCGGCCGACATCGGCACCGGCGGCCAGCCGAAATACAGCCAGGATTCGATCGCCGAGTTCCAGTTCGTCGCCAACCGCTTCGACGCGACGATGGGCCGGTCGACGGGCGTGCAGGTGAACGCCATCACCAAGTCCGGCACGAACCTGGTGCAGGGCCTCGTGCGCGGCAACTTCCGCGACTCGAAGTGGAACGCGATCAATCCAGTGCTGGGCGTCAAGGAGCCGATCAAGAACCAGCAGTACAGCTTCACGCTCGGCGGTCCGCTCGTGAAGGACAAGCTGCACTTCTTCGGCAACTACGAGTACGAGCGGCAGCCGCAGACGGCGATCTTCAACACGCCCTATCCGGCGTTCAACATCAGCACCTCGGGCACCGACACGCAGAACAAGGGCGGCTTCCGTCTGGACTATCAGCTCTCGACCAACACGCGCGTGATGGGCAAGATCTCGCGCGGCGTCCAGAACCAGCCGATGGTTCCCGGCAACACGCAGAGCTATCCGTCGGCCGTGGCCACCAACCGCGAGTACAACGACGAGCGCGTCGCCAACCTCACGACGGTGCTGAGCAACAAGGCGGTCAACGAGATCAAGGGCGGCGAAGCGGTGTTCGGCCTGGCCAACCGCAATCTCACGACCTGGTCGAACCACTGGCAGAAGGCCGACGGGATCAATACAGGTTCGCCGCGCATCACGTTCCGCGGCTTCTCGATCGGCGGCAACCAGAACTTTCCGCGGCACCAGGATCAGTGGGTCTGGAACGTGCGTGACGACTTCACGTATTCGTACGACGCGAAGGGCCGCCACGACCTGCGGCTCGGCGGCGAGTTCCTGCATCGGCACCAGATCCAGGACAACTGCCGTCAGTGCATGGGCACGGTGTCGGCCAGCGGGATCGCGGCGCCGACGCCCGCACAGATGCAGGCGTGGTTCCCCGATCCGTTCAACGCGGACACGTGGAACCTCGCGGCGATCTCGCCGTGGGTGACGACCTACAGCATCGGCGTCGGCGACTTCAACGTCCACCTGCGCTCGAAGAAGTTCGCCAGCTGGGTCCAGGACGACTGGCAGCTCGGCAACCGCCTGACGCTGAACCTCGGGCTCCGCTACGACCTCGAGATGAACGTGTTCGCGAACAACGTCGAGGTCCAGCCGTTCCAGCAGGCGGGACGCCCGAACGACTACAAGAACGTCCAGCCGCGCCTCGGCTTCAACTTCAAGGCAAATGACACCACGGTCGTTCGCGGCGGCGCGGGCCTCTACTATGGCGACGCACTCGGCGCCGACCAGTCATTCGCGACAGGCAACGCGCAACTCGTCGTCATCAGCTACGCGAACGACGGCCGTGCCGACTTCGCGGCGAACCCGACCGGCAACGGGCAGCTCCCGAACTTCGCGCAGGCGACGCAGCGATTCTGCTACGCGAACGGCAACGCGCCCGGCTGTCTGATCCGCGATCTGCAGGAGTTCGTGGGTCTCCCGCAGTACGTCCACCTGCCGCGCACGTTCCAGACCTCGATCGGCTTCCAGCACCAGTTCGGCGCGACCACGGCGCTGGCGTCCGACTTCGTCTGGTTCCGCGGCACGCACGAGAAGGACGTGGTGGACAACATCAACCTCACGTTCGATCCCAATACGGGCGTGAACCTGCCGTTCGCCAATCGCGCGAACCGTCCGTACCCGGACTGGGGCATCGTCTCGATGAACACCCATCTCGGGAAGTCCGAGTACCGCGGTCTCCAGTCGTCGCTGACCAAGCGCTTCGGCCACAACTGGCAGGCGTCGGCCACCTACACGCTGTCGTGGCTGTACAACTCGAACACCAAGCCGTTCAGCGGCTTGACGCAGACGACGTTCTTCACCTCGCCTGACTACGGCGGCGAGTGGGGTCCGTCACAGGACGATCAGCGTCACCGCCTAGTCCTCAACGGCATCTGGAGCGTCTACAAAGGCTTCCAGATCAGCGGTCTCCACTACCTCGGCGCGGGCATTCGCGACCAGATCATCTACGGCGGCGACCTGCATGGCGCGGGGTGCTCATGCTTCGATCAACGCATCCGCCCGAACGGCACGATCATCCCGAAGGCCGGGTTCATCGCGCCGGCGCAGAACCGCACGGACGTCCGGCTGCAGCAGAAGATCAGCATCGGCAGCCGCCGCTCGTTCGATCTGATCGCGGACGTGTTCAACGTGTTCAACCGTCCGAACTGGACCGTCGGCGAGAACGAGGCGACCGTCGCGCAGTTCCTGCAGCACGTCAACGGCACGTATCGAACGATGCAGTTCGGCTTCCGCCTGACGTACTAGCGCAGTCAACTCCCAACTTCCAATTTCCAACTTCCAAGGCAAATGGCCTTGGGAGTTGGCAGTTGGTCGTTGGGAATTTCGCGCGTCCGATTTCCTGTAACATGGCGCGCAATGGCCACCACCGCCCGCGTCACCCCGGCGATTCGCACACCGCTCAATGCAAATCAAATCAAAGGCTTCTGGGCAGCCTGGGGCGGCTGGTGCCTCGATGGCATGGACGCCTTCATCTACTCGCTGGTGCTCGTGCCGGCGCTGCAGGAGCTGCTGCCGAAGTCGGGCCTCGCGGCGACGCCGGGCAACATCGGCTTCTACGGCAGCATCCTCTTCGCGCTCTTCCTCGCCGGATGGGGCATGTCGATGGTGTGGGGGCCGGTCGCCGATCGCTTCGGGCGCGTGAAGGCGCTGATGGCGACGATCCTGATGTATTCGGTTTTCACCTTCGCGTGCGGGCTGGCGCAGAACGTCTGGCAGCTGGCGGTGCTGCGCATCTTCTGCGGCATCGGCCTCGGCGGCGAGCAGCCGATCGGCGGCACGTTCATCGCGGAGGAGTGGCCGGAGGATCGGCGGAAGATGGGCGCCGGCTACATGCACACCGGCTACTACTTCGGGTTCTTCCTCGCGGCGCTGGCCAACTACGTGATCGGCGCCAACTACGGATGGCGGTGGATGTTCGTGCTCGGCGGCACGCCCGCGCTGCTGGTCGGCTGGATCCAGAGCGGCGTGCACGAATCGGCGGCGTGGAAGGCGAAGTTCGACAACCCCGCCGCGCGTCCGCGCATGCGCGACTCGTTCGCGGCGCTCTTCACCCCGCGCTTCTCGCGGCAGACCGTCACGCTGTCGCTGCTCTTCACGGTGTCGATCATCGGCCTGTGGGCCGGATCGATCTACGTGCCGACGGCGGTGACGCAAATCGCGCAGCGCGAAGGGCGGACGATGGCCGAGGCGGCGCGGCTCGCCTCGTATGCCGGAGCGGTGCTGGCGATCGGCACCATCATCGGCTGCCTGCTGGCGCCCGTCATCGCTGAACGCATCGGCCGGCGGCCCGCGATGGCCGGCTACTTCGTGCTGATGTTCATCGGCATCGCCTTCGGCTTCGGACGCGTGTTCTACATGGCCAACGCGCTGACGCCGTTCTTCATCCTCGTCTTCGTCCTCGGCCTCGGCGGCGCGAACTTCGCAATCTACACGCTGTGGATTCCCGAGCAGTACACGACCGAGTGCCGCGGCAGCGCCATCGGCTTCACCAGCTCGGTCGGGCGGTTCGCGGGCGTGGCGATGGTCTTCCTCCTCGGTGCCGGTATCCAGCGCTACGGCTCGCTCGGCAGGCCCGTCGCGGTCACCGCCATCGCCTTCATCATCGGCTTGTTCGTCCTGCCGGCGGCGAAAGAAACCAAGGGGAAGCCGCTTCCGGCCTAAGTGGAAAACTTGAAAAGTGGAAAATTCTAAAAGTAAGTTCAAAGTGCATCAGGCGCACTTACACCTTACTTTTCCACTTTTCCACTTTTAGACTTTTCCACTTTGCCGAGTCCCGTCCTCGAGCTCCGAGACGCCACCGTCGTCAAGAATGATCGTCGAATTCTCGACAGCCTGACGCTGACGATCGGCGTCGGCGAGCACACCGCCATCATCGGGCCCAACGGCGCGGGCAAGTCCGCGCTCGTCAGCCTGCTCACGCACGACGATCGTCCGCTGCGCCACGAGGACGGATCGCCCTCCGTGCTCGTCTTCGGCGAGGATCGCTGGAACGTCTTCGATCTGAAGGCGCAGCTGGGCATCGTCTCCGCGGACCTGCATCACCGGTTCGTCCTCGGCAACAACGAGGGACGCGTCAGCGCGGAAGCGGCGGTGCTCTCCGGGTTTCTCGCGACGCAGGGCATCCTGCGCTACGGCGCCGTCACGCAGGAGATGCGCCATCGCGCGGCCGAGGCGCTCGCGCGGATGGGCGTCGCGCATCTGTCGAAGCGGCGTCTCGATGAGATGTCGACCGGCGAGGCGCGCCGCGTGCTGCTGGCGCGCGCGCTCGTCACCGCGCCGCGCGCGCTGATCCTCGACGAGCCGACCACCGGCCTCGATCTCGTCGCCCGCCACGACTTCACCGAGCGCGTCCGGCAGGTGGCGCGCGCCGGCACGACGCTCATTCTGATCACGCATCACATCGAGGAAATCGTTCCCGAGATCCAGCGCATCATTCTGGTGGGCCACGGGAAGATCGCCGCGTCGGGGAGCACGCGCGAGATTCTCACGTCGGCGCGCATCAGCGCGCTGTTCGATGCGCCAATCGCACTCGAGGAAGAGGATGGCTACTACTACGCGAGGCCGACGAAAGAAAAAGTCTGAGACGGTCGGCGTCATCGGTCTCGGCATCATGGGATCGGCGATGGCCGCCAACCTCGTGCGCGAGGGATTTCGCGTGGTCGGCTACGACCCCGTCCCTGAAGCCGCCCGCCAGCTGAAGAGATCCGGAGGGGTTCCGCTGAAGGACACGCGCGCGGTTGCGGACGCGACGGCGACGATCATCACCTCACTCCCGACGGCCAGCGCGCTCATTCAGGTCGCCAGCGAGCTCGCGCAGTTCGGCCGCAAGATCATCGTCATCGAAACGAGCACGATGCCGATCGACGTCAAGGAACAGGCGCGGGCGACGGTCGCCAAGCGCGGCGCCGTCCTCCTCGACTGTCCATTGAGCGGCACGGGTGCGCAGGCGCGCACGAAAGACATCGCGGTCTACGCGAGCGGCGAGGCGGCCGCCTATCGATCGATTGTCCACGTGCTCGAGGGCTTCTCGCGCGTGAACTACTATGTCGGCCCGTTCGGCAACGGATCGAAGATGAAGTTCGCGGCGAACCTGCTCGTGGCGATTCACAACGTCGCGGGCGCCGAGGCGATGGTGCTGGCCATGAAGTCGGGTCTCGATCCCGCGCTCGCGTACAAAGTCCTGACCGACGGCGCCGGCAACTCGCGGATGTTCCAGGTGCGCGGGCCGATGATGGTGAAGGGCGACTACTCCTCCGACGTGACGATGAAGCTGTCGGTGTGGCAGAAGGACATGAATGCGATTGCGGAGTTCGCGAAGGCGAATGGGTGTCCCACGCCGCTCTTCGCCGCCACCGCGCCGCTCTATATCGCGGCGACCGCCAACGATCCCACTGAAGACACGGGTGCGGTGTGCGCCGTCATCGAGAAACTGGCGAACTACCGCAGGAAGAGACAGTAGACCGGGATCCGGGATCCGGGATCCGGGGGTTCGGAGGTTCGAGGGTTCGTGCTTCTCCTCCCTGCGCGGCGTCTCCGATCGTAGAGATTGATCGTAGAGCCGGAGCTTCAGGTCCGTCCGCCGGCACTGCGGGTCTACAGTTCCGTCACCTCCACAATAGGCGTCGGTCACGGGTTCGGGGCCATCACTGGGATGTCGACGCCGAAGGCAATATCTGCGCAATTACCGTCGAACACGCGTCGAAGCGCGCCGGCATTCCCGAGTTTTCGTAAGAGGTGACGACCTAACACGCTCCGTGTCGATCACTTCGTCGCCACAACCTTTCGCAAGCTTCTCAATCTCGCGCACGAACGCCGTTCCGACACGACAACCAGCGCGCCAACGCCGACTGGATTACCGTCGACTTCTGCAATGAGCCATACCTCGCAGTATCGATTCGTCGCGAGGCCTCGCACCGCGGCGCGTTGAATCTGGAGGAACGTCCGAGCCTCTTCCGACCGCTGGGTCGAACGACGACCGGCACGAGGCAAACTATCCGCGCACGGAGCGCGGACGTTTCTGCGATTTTGACTGACGTTTTTGTGACCGCAGCCGTCTGGTGGATGCCTTGCCGCGCGCAGAATGAATCTGGGTGTTGGCCACCTTGATCAACGCTCTCAACGCTTGGTTAACGGTTTCCCCGTCCGGAAACGCGTCAGCCACGTCGCGATCGAGCAGCACCAACGTTGTGCCGGCGGTCGCTCGCTCGTAGTATTTCCCTCTTGTAGCACCCGTCAGCTTTGATAAGTCGTACTCCGGTCGGAGATCATCGTTATCGTGTGGAAGCGCGTTCTTGATAGGCATTGGTTTCACCGCGCGTCGCCAGACGCGCACTGATGATACGGACACGGTCCGTGCCGCGGTCGGAATGGCGACAAATAACAGCCGTTGTGCTGGGTCCAGGAATACGGTTTTCGTCTCGTCGAATGAGATGCCGTTCGATTGTACTTGGCACTTGAGGGCTTGAACGGTGCGGGTACACGTGGCGCCGACGGGTTCGCGAGGTTCGATCGTGTGGGCGGCGACCATTCGCGCGAAAGCGGGTCTACCGCCGACAAGGGGATCGTGATAATTTCGCGCGCGCCATGTTCCGCCTGCCGGCCATCGCCGCCTCGCTGTTGCTGGCAACCATCGCCGTCTCCGCGCAGGACGCGCGGCCCGCTGAAGAGGTCTACAAGAACATCCGCGTGCTCAAGGGCGTGCCCGCGAACCAGATTCTCGAGTCTATGCACTTCATCAAGGCGGCGCTCGGCGTCGAGTGCGAGCATTGCCACGTGCCGATGCACATGGACAGCGACGAGAAGCCGATGAAGCTCAAGGCGCGCGCGATGTACCAGATGATGAACGAGATCAATCGCGCGAGCTTCGGCGGCCGGCAGCTGGTGACTTGCTACACCTGCCACAAAGGACACACCACGCCCGAGGATCTCCCGGCGATGCCCATCCCGGCGGCCGAAGCTCCCGTGGAGACGAAGGCGCCCCTGCCGACGGTCGATCAGATTCTGGCCAAGTACGTCGCCGCTCTTGGCGGTGAGCAGGCGATGCGCACGGTGACGAGCCGCGTGATCACCGCGACGCAGGACATTCCGACAGGACCCGGCGGATCGATTCCTGTGCCGGCGAAGCTCGAACGATCGCAGAAGGCGCCGAACCTCGTGCTCGACCTCTACGCGGCAGAGAAGTTCACGGTCGCCGACGGCTTCGATGGCACCGCCGCGTGGACGAAGGCGCAAAACGGCACGGTGACGTCGCCGGCGCCCGGCGGCGTCGATGCCGAGCGCGCGCGGCGTGCCGCGTCACTGTACGAGCCGCTCACGCTGAAAGAGCAGTATCAGACGATGAGGGTCGACGGCATGGCGCGCGTCAACGGTCATGATGCCTACCTTGTCATCGGCGCTCCCGCCACGGGTACGCCGGAGCGGCTCTACTTCGATGAGCAGACGGGTCTGCTGCTGCGGAAGTGGAGCTATGTCGAGACCGCGCCCGGCCGCGTGCCGTTTCAGGTGGACTTCGAGGACTATCGGAATACCAACAGCGGCGTCAAGATCCCGTTCACCATCCGCATGGCGCCCGCCGGTCCGCGCATGGAACTGCAGACCACCTCGACGCTGCGCGTCACGAACGTGAAGGACAACGTCCCGCTGGACGACGGGAAGTTCGTCAAGCCGTCGCCGGCACGGTAAACGAAGGTGAGCACGAAACCGTCTTTCCGCATCATGGTTCGCGCGCCGTTCACGGTTCTCGTGCTGGCGACGTGTGTCTTCGCGCTGCTGCTGACGACGACAACCTCGACTGACGCGCGACTGTCCGCGCTGCCGTTGCGCGCCGTCGCGCCGGCGGCCGACGCCGCGTCGTCGGCGCGCGTCGATCTTGGGCGCCTCCTGTTCTGGGATCCCATTCTTTCGGCCAACAGCGACGTGGCGTGTGCCACGTGCCACCATCCCGACTTTGCCTACACCGACGGCCGTGATCTCTCGCTCGGGACCAATGCAGCCGGTCTCGGCCCGGCACGCGTCAGCATCGTCGGTCATGATGTCGTGCCTGTTCGACGCAACAGTCCGACCATCCTCAACGTCGCCTTCAACGGTCTGACCGCCGATCGGCCGAACGGCTCGCCGGACGCGCCGATGTTCTGGGATCTGCGGGTGAAGGGTCTCGAGGCGCAGGCGCTCGAGCCAATCAAGGCGCACGACGAGATGCGCGGCGACGCCTATTCCGAGCCCGACGCCGTTGCGCAGGCCGTCGCCCGTCTTGCGGCCAACGCTGAATACCGGGAGCTGTTTGCACGCGCCTTCGGCGCCACGCAGCCGGTGACGGCGCGCAACCTCGGACGCGCGATCGCGTCGTTCGAGCGGACGCTCGTCGCCGGGAACAGTCCGTTCGATCGCTATATGCACGGCGACGCGGATGCCATGACGCCCGAGCAGGTCCGCGGGATGGAGCGGTTCGAGACCGCGGGATGCGTCAACTGCCACAGCGGCCCGATGCTGTCGGACTTCGCGCCGCACGTGCTCGGCGTCCCGGATCATCCGCAACTGGAAGCATCCAACGCCGGCACGGGCACCTATGCGTTCCGCACGCCGTCGCTGCGCAACGTCGGACTGACGGGTCCATACATGCACAACGGCGTGTTCACGTCGCTGGGCGAGGTGCTCAACTTTTATCGCCGCGTCAGCTTCGGCGGCGGCAGAGGAGGGCGGCGCGGAGCCGGGTTCGGCCAGCGCGGATTGAATCCGAACGTCGCTCCCGCGACGAGGGACCCGCTGCTGCGTCAATTGAACATGCGCGGCCGCGGGCAGGGCGAGATCATCGCCTTTCTCCAGGCGCTCGACGATCCGGACTACGACAGAACCATACCGCGGCGTGTGCCGAGCGGCCTCGAGGTCGGCGGCCACATCGCGCGCTGAACGCTGCCGCGATTCCGCCGAACTTCACCTGGCCGGCGAACGTCTGTTTATTGACACGGCCCATGGCCGCTACTAGACTCGCGGCGGACCTAAAGGTCCGCCTCTACGACCGGTAGAGCGGCAAGGAGAATTGGAAATGACCCGAAAACTGATGTTTCTGCTTGGCCTCATTGCGGTTCTCACGTTCGGCGCGCGCCCGGCGCTCGCGCATCATGGCGGCGCGGCCTTCGATCAGACGAAGACGCAGACGTTGACCGGCACGGTGACGCGCATGGACTTCGTCAACCCGCACGTCGTCGTGTACATGAACGTGCAGAATCCTGACGGCACGACGACCGAGTGGTCGGGCTGGCTGACGGCGCCGAACAAGCTGCAGCGCGCCGGTTGGACGAAGAACACGCTGAAGCCGGGCGACAAGGTCACGCTCGTCGGCAATCAGCAGAAGAACGGCAGCCCGGTCCTCCAGATTCGGAAGGTCACCGGTCCGGAAGGCGACCTGCCGACCTTCGAGCAGTAAGGAGATGAACATGCGTTCGCGTTCAGTCGCTCTCGCGGTTGCCGCGGCCTTCGCGCTGTCGGCGTCCGCGACGCTGTTTTCGCAGCAGGCCGGCCGGGGCGGCGGTGCGCCGGCCGCGCCGTCACCGCCCGCGCCGGCGCGCGATCTGTCCGGCGTCTGGATGATGCGCAACCCGCCGGGCATCAACGGACCCTGGACCAACTACACCTACACGGATCCGATGAAAGCGCCGCCGTCGCTCACCGCGTGGGGCGAAGCCGAGTTCAAGAAGGCGAGGGACTCCAACGGCGGCAACTACACGCTGGACGAAACCAACGATCCCGTCCTGACCAAGTGCTATCCGCCGGGCGTGCCGCGCGTCTACTTCCATCCCTATCCGTTCGAGGTCGTGCAGACGCCGAAGCAGACGCTCTTGATCTACGAGTACGACCACTGGATGCGCCGCGTGAACACCGACGGCCGCGCGCTGCCGAAGGATCCCGATCAGCTCTGGATGGGCACGTCGGTCGGCAAGTGGATCGACGATCACAACTTCCAGGTGGAAACCGTCGGCTTCAATACGAAGACCTGGCTCGATCGCCTCGGCCACGCGCACAGCGAGGATCTGAAAGTGACCGAGAACTTCCGCCGCGTCGATCGCGATCACCTGCAGGTCGACATCAAGATGGAAGATCCCAAGGCGCTCGCCAAGCCGTGGGTGACGACCTTCTATTACGAGAACCGGCCGAACTGGGAGCTCGGCGAGATTTCGTGCTCGGGCGACTATCTCGACTGGACGCAGGTCGAGAAGGGCGGGAAAGAATATAAGAGGTAGGCGGACCTGAAGGTCCGCCTCTACGTCTTCAATCGCGGCAGCAGTCGGAGCGCGTTCTCGCGCTCCACTGCCCGCAACTCCGCGTCGGTAAACCCTCCGTTATCCTTCAAGCCCTTCGCCACGATCGCCGCTGATCCACCGCCGAGCGGGAAGTCAGTGCCAAAGAGAATCTGCGACACCGGCACGAACTTGCGGAACGACGGCATCGTGTACGGGTTGAACGCCTGCGCGGTGTCGTAATAGAACTTCTGCAGCTCGTACATCACACCCTTCGGCAGCTTGTCGCCGCCCGCGCCGTTCAAGCGGCTGGTGATGTAGGGAACCGTCCCGCCGCCGTGTGACCAGATGAACGTGATGTCGGGGAAGCGCGCGACCGCGCCGGTCTGCAGCAGGCTGAGGATCGTGCGCGTCGTGTCGAACACGAATTCGACGCCGCGGTTCTGCGCATCGGTGAGCGTGTCAGACACGCCGCACGCGGCGCAGTACGGATGGCAATAGATGACGCCCTTCCGCCGGTTCATCTCCTCGAGCAGCGGCGTGTAGAGCGGGTTGCCCAGGTACTTGCCCGTATAGCTGGAGAGCACGCCGATGCCATCGGCCTTCAGCGTGTCGAGCGCGTACTCGAGCTCCTTCATCGAGCCGTCGATGTCCGGCAGCGGCAGCACCGCGAAGAGCCCGAATCGACCCGGATAGTCGCGCACGACCTTCGCGCCGGCCTCGTTGCACTCGCGCGCGAGCGCGCGCGCCGCCATGTTGTCGCCGAAGTTCACGCCCGGATCGCTGATGGAGAGGATCGACGTCGCCACGCCGCCTTCCTCCATCTCCGCGAGCATCTTCGCGGGCGACCAATCCTTCAGCGTCGCCTGCTGCACGCCGTGCGCGGTCGCCAGGTCGTACATCTTCGGGATCGTGAAGTGCGCGTGTGTGTCGATGCGGAACAGCCGCCCGCCGGCGGCCTGCTGCGCCTCGGCGAGGCGCGCGAGCATCGCCGCGCCAGCCGCGCCCATTCCCGCGAGAAACTGCCGTCTGTCCAGTGCCATGGCCGCAAAGAATAGTGCTAGACTCCGCGCCATTCAAGTCACGGAGACTGCCATGACACGCAAACTCGCGTCCCTTGCGCCGTGGGTCCTTGTCGTCGCGCTCGCATTTTCCGCAGCGCTCGTCGCGCAGGGCAGACAGGGAAACGCTCCCCTGGGCGAGATCGGCGCGATTGGGGGTGGCGCCAAACGCGCGCCCGCTCCGACGGGACCCGTGCCGCGGCTGCCTGATGGCACCGTCGATCTCTCCGGCCTCTGGGTCGGCGGTGGTCCGGTGCAGGACATCGAGAAGGAAGGCGGGCTCGAGCCCGGCACGCTCGAGTCGCTGATGACGCCGGAAGCCAGACGCATCTTCGCGTCGCGAAAGCCGGAGGACAACCCGCACTTCGCGTGCATGCCGATGGGGATCCCGCGCGCGACCCCGTATCCATTCCGCATGATTCAGACGCCGACGCACACGAAGGCGACGCACATCTTCATCCTGCAGGAAGGGAACATCCACTCGTTCCGGCAGGTCTTCATGGACGGACGGCAGCATCCGAAAGAGCTCGATCCGTCGTGGTGGGGCCACTCGATCGGCCGATGGGAGGGTGACACGCTCGTCATCGACACGGTCGGCCTCAACGACAAGTCGTGGTTCGACAACCGGGGCTATCCGCACACGGAGAAGCTGCACATCATCGAGCGCTGGACGCGCGTCGATGAAGGCCACCTCACTCTCGAAGTGACCATGGACGATCCGGGCGCGTACACCAAGCCGTGGACCGCGAAGTTCCAGGCACGGCTGACGGGGCTGCCCGGCGATGAGCTGCTCGAATACATCTGTCAGGAAAACAACCAGTACGGAATCGCACAGGGGAAATAAACGGGAGGTCGAATGAGCCGGTTTCTCGGGAACGTTCTTGTTGGCGCACTGATCATCCTTCTCACCGCCAGCGCAGCGTCGGCGCAGTTGTCGACGGCGGAGCTGAGCGGTCGTGTAACGGACACGAGCGGGGCAGTGCTCCCCGGTGTCACCGTGACGATGACCCAGACGGATACGCAGGCGACGCGTACGGCGATCACCGATGCGGACGGCACCTACGTCATCTCGAATCTTCCGACGGGCCCGTACCGGCTCGAGGTCTCTCTCCAGGGCTTCCGCAGCTACGTGCAGAACGGCATCGTGCTGCAGGTGGGCGCGACGCCGACGATCAACGTGTCGCTCGAGCTCGGCAACGTCGCCGAGACGATCACCGTTGAAGGCGCGGCGCCCCTCATCGACGTGAAGAGCTCGGGCATCAAGGATGTCGTCGAGAACGAACGGATCGTCGAGCTGCCGCTGCAGGGCCGGCAGGTGACGGACCTGATCGTGCTCGCCGGCGGCGCGGTGAACACCGGCAGCCCGAACAGCCGCAACTTCGGCGGCTGCAGCGACTGCGGCGGCAAGGCGGTGAACATCGCCGTCGCCGGCGGGCTGAACTTCGGCGTCGCGTATCTGCTGGATGGCGCCATCCACAACGATCCGCAGAACAACGCGAACCTGCCGCTGCCGTTCCCCGACGCGCTGCAGGAGTTCAGCGTCGCCACCAGCGGCCTCTCCGCGCAGAACGGCATGCACTCGGGCGCATCGGTCAACGCCGTGACCAAGTCGGGCACGAACAGCTTCCACGGCAACGCCTTCGAGTTCAACCGCGATCACACGTTCAACGCGACCAACCCGTTTGCCGCGATCGACAGGACCACCGGCAAGCGCAGGGACGATGGATTGCTGCGCAATCAGTTCGGCGGCACGCTGGGCGGACCGGTGGTGCGGAACAAGCTGTTCTTCTTCGGCGCGTATCAGGGCACCGCGACGCGCCAGACGCCGTCGGCCAACATCGCGTTCGTGCCGACGCCGGCGATGATGGCCGGCGACTTCGCCGCGTTCGCCTCGCCCGCGTGCAACGGCGGACGGCAGGTGACGCTGCGCGCGCCGTTCGTCAACAACCAGATCAGCCCGGCGGCGTTCAGCCCCGCCGCGGTGAATCTCGCGAAGCGCCTGCCGCAGACCACCGATCCGTGCGGCCAGGTCACCTACGGCACCAAGGACGACAACAACGAGGGTCAGTTCGTCGGGCGCGGCGACTATCAGCTGAGCACCAATCACCAGATGTTCGGCCGCTACATGGCGACCTTCTTCCATCAGGAGGCGGCCTTCGCCAAGGATCCGACCAACGTCCTGGTGACCAACGATCCCGGCACGAACAACCTCGCGCAGTCGTTCACCTTCGGCGACACGATGGTCCTGTCGTCCAACACCGTCAACTCGCTGCGCGTCGCGTTCAACCGCACCTCGGTCCACCGCTATCAGGCGCCCTTCTTCTCGCCGAAGGATCTGGGCTCGAATGTCTACGACTACAACCCGGGCGAGATGGTGCTGACGGTCACCGGCGGCTTCAACATCTCCGCGGGCACGGCGACCAAGGGCATCTTCCACACCAACACGTATCAGCTGAATGAGGACTTCTCGACCGTCAAGGGCGCGCATCAGCTGTCGATCGGCGCCGACCTGGCGTACTGGAAGTACGCCGGTGAATCGCACGCGCGGTCGGGCGGCAACTGGACGATCAGCGGGCAGATTACCGGCGCCGGCCTCGCCGACTTTCTGCTCGGGCGCGTGACGACGCTCGAGCACGGCGGTCCGGCGATCATTCCGGTCGACCAGAAGTACCTCGGCTTCTACGCGCAGGACACGTGGCGGGCGAGGCCGCGCGTGACGATCAACGGCGGACTCCGCTGGGAGCCCTACTTCGGCCAGCAGGTGGAGAACGGGGCGCTCTCGATCTTCAGCATGGAGAACTTTCAGAAGGCCGTGAAAAGCACCGTCTATCACAACGCGCCCGCCGGCTTCCTGTGGCCCGGCGATCCGGGATTCCCGAAGGGCAACACGGGCCTCTATCCGCAGTGGTCGAACCTCTCGCCGCGCATCGGCGTGGCGTGGGACGTCAAAGGCGACGGCAGCCTCGCGATTCGCACGTCGTACGGCATCGCCTACGACTTCCCGAGCGCCGACTACCACAACATCAACGCGTCGGCGCCGCCGTTCGGCAACCGCTCGCTGCTGCAGGATCCTCCGGGGCTGTTCGACGATCCGTACAAGACCTATGGCGGCGATCCGCATCCGATCGCCACGAATGCGGATACGAAGTTCGTCAACTACGGCTCGTACGGGGTCGTCGATCCGCACATCAACTCGCCGCGCGCCCAGTCATGGAACGCCACGGTCGAGAAGCAGCTCGGATCCGTCTGGGGCGTGTCGGCGAGCTATCTTGGCAGCCACACCGACCGGCTCTGGGGTCAGGTGGCGCTCAACCCGGGCGAGTTCCTGGGCAACGGCGCGTGCACGATCAACGGCGTCGCGTACCCGAATTGCACGGTCCCGGCCAACCTCGATCAGCGCCGCGTCCTGCACGACCCGTTGATCGGCGTGCTCGATCTGCATACCGACGTCGGAGTGCAGAACTACAAGGGCATGAAGCTCTCGGTCCGCCGCCGCGAGTCGCACGGCCTGAGCCTGAACGCCAACTACACGCTGTCGAAGTGCGTCGGCAACACGGCAACCGGCACGTTCCCGCAGCTCAGCACCGGCTACGTCAAGCCGAACGATCCGTCCTACGACTACGGCCACTGCACGCAGGACCGGACGCACATCGGCATCATCACCGTCGGCTACGCGACGCCGCAGTTCGGCAGCCGCGCGATGCGCGTCGCGTTCTCGAACTGGCGCTGGTCCGGCATCTTCAACGGGACGTCGGGTGCGTGGCTCAATATCACGACCGGCCAGGACAACTCGGGCAACGGTCTCAACGCGCAGCGGCCGAACCAGGTCTCTGACGATGTCTATGGCGTCAAGACGCTGCAGGCCTACTTGAACAAGGCGGCCTTCGCGCAGCCGGCGCCTGGAACCTTCGGCAACACCCCGATCAACAGCGTGAAGGGGCCGGGGCAGTGGGTCATCAACCTGGCGCTGTCGCGCAACATCAACCTCACCAGCTCGCAGACGGTGGAGCTGCGGCTCGAGTCGTTCAACCTGCTCAACCACTTCAACTGGGGCATCCCGGCCACCAACCTGAATCTGGGGACTTTCGGGCGCATTACGACCATCCAGGGGACGCCACGGATTCTGCAGTTTGGATTGAAGTACGGTTTTTAGGGCCTTACAATGTGCCGCCGACGCGTGGATCGGATTTTCGGAGGGACAGGCATGAGAGTGAAGTACGGGATTCTTGCGGCCATTTTCAGCCTGATTGGCTCGGGCGCGGCGCTCGCGCACCATTCGTTCAGCACCGAGTATGACGGCACCAAGACGTTCAACATCAAGGGGACCGTCTCGAAAGTGGAGTGGACGAATCCGCACGCGCGGTTCTACGTCGACACGACCGATGAGAGCGGCAAAATGGTGACGTGGAACATG
>Ga0066699_10000116_pt1 | contig 16707 bp, 35 predicted proteins | sample GraSoiAngelo_148_FD_66455 | JGI IMG/M metagenome (GOLD analysis project Ga0066699, IMG submission 66455) | Grasslands soil microbial communities from the Angelo Coastal Reserve, California, USA - 14_1009_09_20cm | ecosystem: Environmental > Terrestrial > Soil > Grasslands | place: USA... | reverse complement strand
CCTTACATTTGGTTGGTTGTGGTTCCTGAGGATTGGCCTTGTTAAGGCATCGCCGCTTCTTTTTGGTGTTTATATCCACAGACATGGCATCGCATTGTTTAGCTTCACATAGGGTACATTCTCCATTGGCCCAATTGTGGCGATAATGAGGAAATATTTTTTCTGAGGTCATTGGTCGTATCCGTATAGGCTAACCCGTTGTTGACCGCCTGCGGCTGGAGCTGTGCTAAATTCCACACACATGGCGTTTCCTGGCGTACCTGCCACGTTCATTCCTGATAGGCCGAACGTTGTGCCATTTCCGGCTGTAGCAGAGCAAGATAGAGCCACAACAAATACTATGGTTCCTGCTCCGCAAGCACCGTCGCGGATTACTAGGTCGTTAGTTTGTACTGCGGCTGTAGTACAAGTTAGACTAGCGGCAATGGCATTGGCTGTATGGCGTATGCCAACGGCTGCGGCTTTTGAGGTTGTTGCTTGAGCACCTATAGCTGGTATGGTAAGTACGGCCCATTGAATGGGGCCACTGACGGAAGTTACCGTTCCGCCAGGAGCAGATGACGTGTTACCTCCCGAAGGACAGCCTGATGAATACACTCCTATAAGGTCCACTGTATCTGGGCTTCCTCCGACCGTACCAGATTCCTGGAAGGCGCCTATCTTAAAATGCGTTGCGCCTTGCGTGAAAAAATAATAGGCTTGAGTCTGAGATGCGGAAATAGTAAGTGGGTTTTGTGTGGAACCAGCCAAACTGCCGCCTGTAGCTGCAACATAGCGGGCATTACTAGTGACCTGAGTGGATGGGTCACCAGTTTGGACTGCTGTAATGTTTACCGTGCGTGAATTAGTGGGATTGTTGTTAGTGATGTATAAACATAGGCCCAACGATGCTGATGGCGGTGTTAGGGAATACTGAATTCCGAGACCTGAAAAGGTTGACCAGGTAATTCCTCTTCCGATCACGGTAATGATTGAACTACCTGAAACGGTAACAAAGGCTTGTGAAAATAACATTGTGGATGCAAGAAATATTGAGAGTAATACCAGTGTGATTTTTTTCATAGTATCCTTCCTCCGCCTCCTGCTGCTCCTCCACCTCCTGTTCCTCCTCCAGACGGCCCCGGAGTTGGCGCCGGTGCCGGCGTTGGTGCCGGAGTTGGTGCTGGAGTTGGTGCCGGTGCTGGCGTTGGGGCTGGTGTTGGTTGTGGTTGAGGCGAGCCTCCTCCGCTAGTTATACTACTGGTTGCACCGCCGGACGCAGACCCTGGATTTACAGAACCAGAATATGCTATAGCGCCTCCAAATTGCCCAGTAATCGCTATTCCGCGCATGGCCCACAAAATCATATAAGGTTGATTAGGATCTTGGGTTTGATTGAATACACGGACACGTAGAATGCTAATCGGCCCAGCCACGAATTGGGCATCGCCTTTTTGTGACCCTTGGAGTGCGAGATTGAAGGACATAGGAATCCATACACCTGAGCGATTGATTTCCACGTATATTCTCGCCGTATCGCTTGATTCAAATTCCAGTCCAGATTCCCCGGTAGTACGTGGAGCAAGTAGGATACCTGTGCATTCTCCTAGTTTGAATGGAGACCCGTTAATTTCTCCTGTGTTCTGTACTGGGATTATCAATTGCTTTATGTTTTGCAGATCACCACCACGTAATCCAAGTTCGGCGTCGCGGGCTGCAACCAGGGTATCAAATGAACCTTTGAGCGGTTCTATTGAGCGAATGATTTCCTGTTTGAATGGTGATTGCAAGAAATGCGTTAGTTCGGCTTCGATGGTGTTGAGCGCGGCCCGGGATGGTTGTTTTAGTATTGGCATGGCGCCGGTAAATACGTCTATTAGACCTATACCAGTTAACTTGGTTCGCGGTGTTTTAGTAAATGATTTTCGTCCAGACAAAATATCAAAAATGGACATTACCGTTCCTCCGATTTATACGGCTTTTTCCTAATGGACATTTGGTAGGTTGCAGATTTTCCTAATTAGGTCTAAGCCTTCGCGGATTTCTCCAAGGATTATCAGAGCCGATCGGGCATTTCCACGGCGCCATTCGTCAATGGCTTTTATGGATAGTTCGTCTATACGATTGATTAGTGAAGCAAAATTTTTGGCATCCATTTCCAGTTCTAACATCCAATCTTGTGGATTAACCATAGTTATTGTCGTCCTCCAAAGTCGTCTCCAAGGCCGCGAAAATTGTTGGCTTTTATTCCAGCCGTAACTGGAATCCTACTCGGGGCTGCCTTGCCAATAAACTGGTCTGAAAATTCCGCTGCCCATGATGGTTGTTCCGTATTAGCCACAACCATACCGCCCTGTTTTTCGGTGTGAGCCCCGGCATTAGCTGGGCCGCCACCACCTCTTGCATCCTGATTACGCCGTCTCTGGCCAGGAAGAAATTCCTTGTTTCTGGTTCTGCGGGTGCGAGGTATTTCCTGTTGGATATGCGCTTCATCAGGCATATCTGCGACTCTGTTTGCGGTGTTGGGGAATGCCATTATATTCCTCCTTTTTTATTTCTGCGATTGCTGCTGGTCTGAAAACCAATGCATAAGCCCAGTAAAGGCGCCACCTGCCAAACCGATTCCAACTGTTTTGATAGTGATTGGGCCGTTGCCTCCGGCCACCAGGCCTGATATGGCTCCACCGTATACGGCGTGCAAAATGGACTTAATAATTTTTGGCATATACATCCTCCTTTTTGTTAAGCAATGCGTGGTAGAACCCTTACTAGGCTGGCGCCGATGACAATTAAAGTCCAGCCGAGTGAAATTGGAAGTATGGTTTCGACTGGGGCTACAAGTTTTCCAACCGCAGTCTGGTTGTATTCGACATTGTTAAGAGTGGCGTCGGCGTGAGCAAAACCTTCTAGCACCTGCAGGACGCCACCACTAATAAGCATAGTCCATCCAACTTTTTGGTATGTCATTGGGTTCCTTTCGTCAGTAAATCAGCCAAGGTATCGTCGGTGGCTCTTGCAAGATACCATACCAGAATAGTAGCAACGGCCAGAGCGCCCACCGTGAAATAAAGGTCCTCATATCTCTGCTCCAGATCAGCCACCCTTTGCTCCAAGGATTTTTCCAGCCTACCGGGTGGCATAATTTCAGTAGGTTGTTTATCGGCTATTACTTGTGGAGTACGGAATTTGAGCCACTTAGTTATCCACTCCATGGCGTCAACCCTTTTACGGAATGTAACCGATGCGGACATTTCATAGAGTCCCTTGTAAGGCTCTTTGGTACTGGCTTCCGACGAAGAAAAGAGTGGCCCCGGCGCCAGCTAGGCTCCAAAAGAGCACCTCGCCATCTTGCATGAGATAGGCGATTATCAGTGAGCCGATCACCGAGGCCACTGCCGCCTCTGTAAAAAGTTTCCATATTTGGGCGGCATCTTTCTCGTTCTGGGCAAATTTTGCCACAGACCAAGGAGAGGACATCGAAGCGCTAATCCAATGCTCAGAGGCAATCATGGATACACTGAAGCCTAAAGCATTTTTAAGACCTTGCAGATTGTCTGCCATAATCTCTCCAAGGAAAAAGAAAACGAATTGCCATGGCGGCGCCGCGCTTGAATGGATTTTCAGCGCATCCGTAACATATATAGGCATCACATTTTGGACAATAGAAACCCCATTTTGGAGTATTGTCCTTGTGCAGCAGCCAACATACATCGCAAACTTGTGGCGTTAGTGTCATTTTTTCCAGTCCAAAGTAAAAGGTTCTCTAGTCATACCGCCATACTTGGAAGCAAAAACCTTTCGGACGATAGATCGCCAAAAGGTTCCGCCGTCGCATGGACAAACCGATTCTGGGTCACAGGAAATTTTGGTGTAAACCCCGTTCATAATATTGATAATTTCCGCTGAACTAGGATTGATAACCACGCAGCCAGTACAGCAGGCAGCACCGATGCTACCTGAGCAATAGGTTGACGGTCGGCATTGTGGACAATTGTTTCCACTATTACAACCATTTCGCTGGGGCTGGATTTTTGGAGATACTAGGGCCCAATAGTTAGCTGTAGCCTGCTGTACTAACTGGATAACTTGTGGCTTGGTAATTTGTCCATTTTGATAGGCCGTGTTGATGGTTTTTACGTCAATATCGTATTGCTGCACGCCGTTGTTCATGGCCGAATTTTCGTCTGTGGCCTGTTGCTTGCGCTGGGCGTGGGCCGCCATTAGACCAGCGGCTATTCCTATTACGGCTGCGGCTCCGGCGGTAATAGCCCCTGCCGCGGCTCCTGACGTAAGCCCAGCGGATATCCCTGCTCCGGTACTTCCCATTAAACTGGAGACCACGGTTTGACTTGAAGATGGAGTAGAGGATGGTAACTTAAATGAGGTTTGAGTGTTGCCTGGCGGAGTAAACCATTGCGGCGCCGGAGTTGCGACGCTAAAATCAGATGGACTTGTGGTATTAACATTGGATGGAGCCACTGGTTGCGATGGCGATGCGGCTAGTTTGTATCCCATCACGCCAACGGCGGCAATAACCGCAACCACAACGGCTAAGGTAATTGGTTCCATATTTCCTCTTTATGTAATTCTGGCGCGATAGGTGTTAGCGGTAACAAAACTGCCACACCCACCTACTCCTTCTTCTCCAGGTTCATGCCAATTTTGGGTTTGGGTTAATTCGCCTGGGGCTGGCATCATTCCAAATTGTCCAATTGGACCTTCGATTTCCAAAACTGTTTTGCTGGCCGCTGGCATATGAACTGGTCCGTTTTCACTGGCTAGGTCTGGCATGAAGCCCATGCCACTGAAGGCCTGGGGATTCAGGCTGACCCCGGTTTGCTGTTGATCGAAAAGTTTTACTGGTTTCATTTTTTAACTCCTTCCTGGATATCGACTGCAACTCCATCAATATCCGAAATGCCCCATAATTCACCAGTCCATCTGGTGAGAGTTTGCGTGGCGATAGCGGGCGTAACACCACCAGCCACAGGGCCAACTGGAATGGGAAATCCAGGACTGGTGCCATCGGGGTCTGGAATTTGCATTTCGGTTCTGCTTTTTCCAAAATATGCGATGTGGCGATTTACTGCATCCGTGGTTCTTACCGACACCTGAATATCCCTAGGGAAGCCAGGGTCGCTTAAAAGTTTGGTTGGAGAACCATTAACTGAGCCTATAGCATATAAGGTTCTGTGCATCTAAGTTCCTTTCTTTAGGAAACCAAAAATTGATGGCATACCGGAAACCTTCGGAGCAAATGGCGGGGCTGGACTGGTGTCAGCACTTCCACCAATTGGCATAGGTGATGGTCCGCCACGGCGCATTTCGTCTGGCAAAACTGGTAGTTTCATACCACGGGTCGGAGAGGCTTTTTGCACTCTGACCATGGAAGAAGCGGAACCCCTGCCACCAGCAATCATGGAACCAGCTCCGGCGTTAACATCTACACTGCCACCAGGATGATAGGCATATTCTTTTCTATTAGGGAGTTTTCCACCCCATGGGCATATGCCGCGAATTCTTACCCTTGCCTGATCTATAGTTTGGGCCCTTGTAGCCGAGTATCCATTCACTAACTCGGCTGTTTTGTGCCCAAATGTTGGATTCTCATTTGTCCAATCGTAAGGAGATGTTTTGGTGGTTGTTTCCTCAGGGTGAAACCCAGCCCCTGAGGAATATATTCCATAATCCGAAATATCGGAATCAATACCCGGCGCGGCAAATTGCCGCGTAAATGGTTTGTTCTTTGCTGATGTCGCCATCTGTTAACTCCTCACGTAGGTTATGGCTACAATGACTACAACTAATGCCATTATGGTGACTGCCATTGTGGATTTCATTCCCGCCTCTTAAAAATCAAAGCCGCAATGATGAACAACTCGGCAATGATTACCGCATTTTCGATGATGAGTGTTTGAAAAGCCAATTTCAGTTGGTCGCTGGCTTCTGTGGCTTGTGCCTGTAGTTCCGATGGACTCTGGCCAGTTACGGATTTTATAAGACCATCGGCAAGGTCACTTAGAAACGCCATTTACCCTCCTTGCATCCGCAGCAACTAAACCCAGACCAATTGTTCCAATGCACTGGAGAATAGATACTAAGTCTAGGCCCAGTACATGCCCGAAATCTGCGGCCCCGAATCCCTTTATCAAGAGCGGCAGCCCTGCTAAAAAACCAAAGAACGTGGTTCTGAGATGGCTCATTTGGATTCTTTGTCCACTCTCCGATAGTAAACCAACATCTGTTTCAATTCCCTGCAAGCCCGTAGGATTACATTGGCTGAATGTTGTTTATCCTCAACCTCATCTTCGATTACTTTGGCAAATTTTTCTATGGCGTCCATAAGGCTCTTGGCATCTTTTGTGCTGAGACTCATCCGAGATATTCCTTAATAGTGGATGTTGGTTTTACCCCTAGTGAATTAGTTACGTGGTCAACCCAACTGGGCCCTAGTTTTGTTTGCCACTTTTGGGCAAATTGTTCCCAAGTCATGTCAGGAGAATAAACCGCCGATTGTCGGTTTGCCATATTTTCCAATTTCCACCTTAGCCCTGCCCAGCCAGCGGCATGAGTTGGAAAGGTTGTGACCTTGGAGTCTAAAACCGCTGGGTCATATCCATACTTTTCGGCGAAGTCGGATATATCTCCTGGGTTACGGTTTCTAGTTGGTGCATTATTGATAGCAATTCCGTAGCCCTCAGCCATCGCAATTGCTCTGGCAATATTCCAAAGTTTATCTCCTGTCGGCCAGGTTTCTGTATCCATTGGGTCTATAGGTCCAACTATCTGCTCCAAATTTGTCATAGTATCTCCATATGGAACTGGTTCCTCATTGAACGAAACCGTACCGGCCACAACCGATTTCCCAAACATGGCCACAAAAACCAAAGCCACCGCTCCGCCGACAAGTAGAAAAACCAAAACTGGCATGTCATGCCTCACGAACCACTAAAAATATTACAAGTCCTATAGTGGCAACAGCGCCAATAATAAGACCTGTAGCCCCACTGCCAAACTTACTCCATGTAAAGTCGTCCGCCTTCACCAAACAACTGGAAGTATCTCCAGTCAGCCTTTGCCAAAAAGAACATTCGCCATGGGTTCCTGTAGTGTCCGAAGTATTATCCGCAGATGGCGCTCCAGTTTTTTGCGGAACTCCAACTGGGCTATTTCCGCTGTGAGGAGAATTTTGCGGCAATGTGTAGCTGGTTATTCGGGCTCCTACTGGGGTTGCCCCTTCATTGGTAAAAGCATCCTGAACATTTCCACGAATGTCGTCATCAGAATTTCTATCAATGTTGGTTAATAGGTGAGCGGTGATGGAGAATTGAGAGGAATATATTGTTCCATAGTTGTCGGAACAAGATTCCACGTCTAGGTTGTAACTGTTTTTCAATTGAGCAGCTACATTTTTTTCTCTGTCGGAAATTGTTGACCACAAAAAATCCGTACCAGAGAAATCCCCAACCCAGGTAAGCCTAGTTCCAGCCGGCACAAACATAACTCCTCCTTATTTGGCAGCGTAGGCTAAGGCGCCCAATACCAAAACAGCCGCAACCACTACGCCACCAATTAACAGGAAATTATTTTTTCCAGCGGCCGTGGTGATCGCTACACTTGGTTTAGGACTTACCCCTGGGCGCAATGCTGGCGGAGTTGCCACAGACGGCGAGCCACTTACGTAAGTGGACAAGGCTTTTGTAGCGGATTGAATCACGGCTTGAGCCGTGGTCATCCATCCACCAGTTGGATTTGGATTGTTGTTTCCTGATGGCGCTACAGCGCTAATACCATCCGAAGAAGTAAATCCACCTGGAGCAGGCACAAAAGCCCCGCCAGTAGGATCCACTCCTCCATAAAAATCGTCATATAGGGATGGGTCAGTTATGGTGTCAACCTGTCCAACAACAACCCCGTCGGACACTCCTAATCCTGTAATGGGCGGCATATCTTCTCCTTTATAAGATGCCCACAGGGACAAGGGAAAAACCAAAAGAAAAAACCTTGCCCCTGTGGCACCCCCGCAATGGCAAACCTAAATCCACTACTTACCCGCCGTACTCGGGGAGTAGAGATTCGGTTCACCTTCCAGCATCTCCTCTACCAGTTCACCTTGCTGATTTGCCGCAGAAGTTACATCCCCGGCCAACTGAAGTTTATTAGACCTATTCAGCATATCGCCACGAAATGCCGCATTAAGGTCTTTTCCCTCCACAAAATCCAGAGATGCATATCCGGTGTCATTTCCTGATGCGGCGCCATTGAGCACGCCAGCCGTTCCACCGTAGCCGAATTCGATGATGTTGTAAGTCCTGGCCGTCAAGTCATCCACATTGTCCTTGATGACCACATTATCCAATTTGATTTTTGGCCGAACTACAATGCTGTCGGAAAGGGATGAATAGGAATTCGTGCCACCAGTGCCAGTGGTGGTTTGCACCCCTGTTTTAAGCAAGTAGGCATGTACCTTAAATCCAACATCCAGGTCCTGGATTGGAGCATCGGTTAAAGCGGCGGCAGTTAAAACACTGGTCAATGGCAAAAATTGCCGACGCAATATGGCTGGTTGAATCATGCCACGCGCCTCTCCAAGAATACAACGAATAACACTGACCCTTACTTTCGGCGTTCCTGAAGCCGAGGCGAAATCAGTAAAGGTGGCAGTTCCAGTGCCACCAATGGCCGCAGCCGCAATTGAGGTAAGGTCGCCGAAGGTTATATAAACGTCAAATGTAGCCCACTCATCGTTGCGGATGAGGAACAACATCTGTTGGAGTTTTGGAATTCCACGCGGCACAAATGGGCATGGAATTACATAGTTCACGTCGTAGTTGGTGGCCGTAACCAATGGAGACCCAGCCGCTGGCAGATTTGACACAACTGGCGCGGCCATGCCGAAACTGTATTTCTTTTCCAGGGCATATAAAGTGGCGCCACGCAGGTTGACAATTTCCCTGGTTCCAAAACGTTTGTGGGTTCCAACCACCCTAACGCGTTGGATAAAATTCAGCGCCCCTTCAGAATTGACGTTCGGTTCCGCCCCTGTTCCTACAACGGTGGCAAGACGAAAACGAACATCTAATAGTGCTCCCCATAGAGGCTTGTCCAGTGGAATGCGATTGACCAAGCCCTGTTCCTGAGGAGCACCAATTCCGGCGGTAGACAATAGGGCTGTATTCATGGTTATATCAGCCACATATTCCGGACGGTTCCTTAATGACATATCGCCTCTCTCCGCGCAGTATTTCGGCGCATCCTTACAAATTGGTGTAAAGTTTTACGGCCTTGGCGCCAACAACTCCAACTGAAATCCAAAGAGCTAATTGCAGAAAATACATAATCCCTCCTTCCGAAAAAATCGCTATCTGCCAAAGCATGGTATTAACTTATTCCAAGTTTGGCTGCCGTGGCTGGGGACACCGCGATGAGAACTTTTTCCGTCATCGGTTCCAAAACAAGAATAGCCACAAGGGTGGCCAGCGAAATGAAAAGACCTTCTTTCCAGTCCATTTATTCTCCTCTCCTTCCACCAAAGAGACCTTTTTTCTTTGATTTTCCGTTGCGCCGTTTTCTGGCTTCTTCAACAAATTCGTCAGCCATTGCTCTGGACCGAAGAAAACTTTTATCGTCATCCTCAGTGATTTCGTGTTCCTCAAACCACTCTTCGGCCCAATCGTCCTCAGCAGGGCTAGATTTTGGTTTCTGGGCCATGGATGCCTCCTTCATCATGGACATGTGGCACCTGCATGGCATTGCAGGTGCATAGATCACGCCCGGCTTGCATGGCTTTCATGTACTTCTGGCGTTCATTAGCCACGATGCCTTGCGCTTCTTGGTAAGTCCGGCCGCTTCGGATTACATCTTCAATAGTTGGTGGCTCATCCGGGTCAGCCAACGGCCTGTAATTTCGGCTTCCGGAAGACCTCTGTGGCCGTTGTTCTATGGTACTTTGTTCCTTACTGCTTTCATCAGCCATACATTTCCTCCAAGGAACGAATTCCTTTTTCTGGTAAATGCGCCGGTGGTTTCGGCGGTCTTTTTATATTGCAATACCACATCATTGGGTCCGAAATCAATTCGGTTTCCCCAGTTTCCGATGTTACTCTCAGCACCTCCCTTCCACCAGTTTTGGGTGTAGCCAATTTACTTACCTTCACCGCCACCTCGTCTCCAAATTGTTCACTGATGGCTTTCCATGCCCGTTTGTCAAAGACATTGAAAAAATAAATTTCATCCGATTCGCCCCAACTAGTCCTATGAAGGTCTTGTGGATAATGAGTGGTTTGTATGATGTCAATTGGATTAGGGTCGCCTCTTTCCCGCCGTGGCGTTCTTCGGATATACTCATCCAGCCAATCGTTCATGTAGTTCGGCGATTGCAGCCGATGAGACTCATCTATTACCAGAGCAAAAGACGCCGCCCCATCATGGATTCCAATAAATTCCCACAGAGTGGAAGCAAATTCATCCCACCTTTCCTCTACATTTCCACGAGGCGGAGAATAAGCTATGGAATAAGATTCTTCCTCAGGAATCCCATCCAATATTCTGGAGAATTTTTCGAGGTCGTTTACTCTATATTGAACGCTGAAAAACTGATCGGAAGGGTCAAAGTAAATTTGGTTTCTGTTTAGCTCGCAAGCCTGGGATTGGGCCAACGTGGATTTACCAAGGCCCCGCCGCCCTATATCCAGTATGTTCATTGCGCCGGAGTTGCCTGACCAACTCCATTTGTTGGCTCTACTTCTGGGCCTCTATCAACCACCGCCGATTGAGACCTAACTGAAATCTGCCACTGAACTATTGCGTTGGTCATCATCTCCTTGGTTATAGCCGAAAAGGCCATAAGCAGCGCCAAAACATCTTGGTTTTTTACCACCCAAGCCGGGGCCCGTTTTTCAATTACCTTTGCGGTAGGTTCTTTAAGTTTTTCTTTCTGCTCCTCTGTATAGTTCATAAACGCGCATAGCTGTGGTGGCCACTTGAGGAAAAGACGGCCGGAGGTTTTAATGACCATTGCTATGGTGTCATAAATGAGCGGAATAGAATCCCTATCAACCGTTATAGGCGTGGTTTCCGCTTGTCCAGCGGCAAGACCAATCATTTCTAGGGCATCCGCATCATTGGACACAAGGGAGGAAAATCTTTGTTTATCTCTTTCAGAAGTACTTGACCAATCTATGGATGATTCATCCTCATTTAGTGTTAGGTGAATCCGTCGCCGCCTATTAGGCGTTACCCCAACGGCCTCACCATTCATATCAGCCTCCTCGACATCGGGCTTTCGTCTTGGCATTTGAGGAAACCTCCGGCCCAGAACAACTTAAAACCCAAACGACACTGAGCACACGAATTATAAAAAAGATATTGACACCTAACTGCACCTACTCATAAGATTTCACGTCACATTACGAACGTAAACCTCCGGGTACAATAGGACAGAATTTGAATCACTAGGCAAGCTTAGGTGTCAATAGCAAAGTAGTAAAAATACATTACGTCGCTCAAACACTTTTGCGAAGTACGGAGCGATCACCAGGCTAATGTACCAGGCGACTCACCAGGCGAGCACCAGGCGAGCACCAGGCGAGCACCAGGCCAATACCAAGTGGATGATGATGGTTTGAGTTGGGGGATAGGAGATAAAAAACATGAAAGTGGATTCTCTAATTGAAATATTGTCCGCTTGCCACTTATCGGCTTTTGTGGAATCCATACACAAGGAGCGTGGCGGCATTATGTTGATCGGACCACCAGCCAGTTTGAAAACCGCAGTAACCGAAGTTTTGGATTTATACCCCGCAAACCAACTCCTCTCAGACCTAACCGTGAAACAAGCGGTTAGGCTTAGGGATGACATCTCAGGAGGAAAAATTACCACGTTAGCATTTACCGACTTTGCCAAATTATACCAACGACAAAGTTCTGGAGCATCTAACATAGAAGGATTCCTAAGAGCCGTAACCGCAGAAGGATTCCGTAGAGCCAATTGGGAAGATTCTAGAATAGCCGTTATCCCTGCCAGATGTATGGTAGTGGCTTCCATGACGCAACATTTCTACACCAAACACTACGCCGATTGGATAGATGATGGTTTCGCCAGAAGATTTTTACGCTGCGTTTTTCGACTTAGTAATCCCGGCGTCATTATTGAAGCTATTGAGAAGAACATTCGATTGGAATTCGGTTCCAACAATGGTTTCAATCCTAAGGTTCCAACCTGCCTAATCCACGATACCACCACTGAAACGGAAGCAAAACAGTTAAGCTATTTGCTCCGTAATCAGGAATGTAAGGAAATAGGATTAGTTATGCTCAGAAAATGCCTATCAGCCCTGAAGTGGAAATTTCCAAACGAGAAAACCAAAGCCCAAAAGATTATCAAGGATTTTTCAGAAAGTTTAACCAAGGAAGGCGCTGTTCTGGAAATGTAATATGGGCCGAGACACAGATTTTAACCCAAAGGAATTCGATGAACCAACTCCATGGGAAGATTGTATGGAGAGGATCGAATGTAGCCGCTGTGGAAAATTCCACGGCTACTGCAAGGAAATAAACAAAACCGAAAATCAAGGAGAAAATATGTTACCACAAGATGGACAATCTGCTCCACAAGGCAAGGGCCGCAAACGCGGTGGTTTGGAATATCTGACAACTGAACATCTATCCAAAACTCCCAAAGAAGCCAAAATTTTGGCCGTCAAGTATGAACCCGAAGGCCGCTTTGGACCCAGGGTAGTGATAAAGGTTTCTTTTGAGGGTGGCATAAAGTTTTGGAGTGTGCCGACTACAAAAGACCGTAGCCCCAATTACCGTCTACTCCTCGACCAATTCGGGCCGGATGAAAATGATTGGGTAAACGAAAAAATTCTCATCGGCCTTGAGCAGGACGAATTTACTGACCAATATTTCCCGCGCGTCCAGTTTCCAACCGAGGTTTCGGACGCAAAGGATAAACGAAAAAGATGAAAACTAGTGCGGGACTTTCCATTTTTGTCCCGCATTCGGCTCTAGAAGATACAGCCCTGCTTCTGGCAAGGGCGTTGCTTTTACAGGGCGGAGGTAGATTCTAGAGCCGAATAGAGGACAAAATAACATTCGATGAGATTAAGGAAATCTTTGATTCGTGGCGCGAACAGGCTATGACGGAGGACAAAATGGTTTACTGTGAAACCTGCAAAGAAAGATTGGACAGGGAAAGTAATATGGCAATGGAACTACTGATTATCTTCCACGCCAAAGCAGGACACGAAATAACCATTGTGGCTCCATGCAATCAAACTGCAACCGTTGTCAAGGAGAAAATAATGGGTGAAAATTACGATAATGCACAACCGACAGAACTACCACCAGAACAACCAGAAAAAAAGGATAATCAATCCGAAAGTTTGGTCGTTCCGGTTGATACCAAAATAATTGGAAAAGAAATCATCCGAGTTGCCGCACAATGGCAAAAAGACGATTACAAAAAGAACGCCGTCAATAAGGCAAAAGAAATAATGGACAGGATAATCCACTATGAATATCAGGTCAAGTGGGCAGAAGAGGCTATTTCCTTCTTTAAGGAAAAGCTGGCTGCCTTGGAGGCTGGCGAATTCACCTTCGACGATTACAACCGAAACATTACCTTTAATGATGACCGTTTCAATCGGAGGGTCCAATGAAAAAATGTTCCATCCACAATGTGGAATTAGTGCTAATGAAGCAACTGGTTACCTCGATTAGCAAACGCCGCCAAGGTAAATGGTGGTTCTATTTCTTCGGCTGTCCTGTTGAAGGCTGCACCTACAAACGTCCCAATAAATGGATTCGTTCATGCACAAACCCTTAATCAAGGACAATGGTATGCGACAAAAACTAAAGTGGAAATTCGCCATAGGAACTACAAGTAGGGTTCCAAATATGGCTGGCCAGCATTACCTGATACTCGACTTAGACACAAAAAAACATATGGAGTATCCACCGTCGGCCTTAACTCTAATGGGTGGAATTCTACAAAAAACCCAACATGGTTGGCATGTCTATACTCCCTACTATGGACCATTCCACCATATTCTAAAACTAGCCAAGGAACACGGAGCGGACAAACAGTGGTTGTCCATCGGGAAAAAACGAGGATACTTATTTCTGGCCGATAAGGATGAAATCAGAATCCCATGGCCAGTGGAAAGAATGGTAATCTATGCCAAAAAAGCGGCACAAGACACCAGCCAATCTGGATTATCTATTCAAAAGAACAATAATCCCAGAAGCGGATTACAAGAAATTTTGGCCCCGATATTGGGAAGGAAACAAAACCGAACGAAAGGAGCTAATCGAAGAATACACCAAAGAAGGAATAACAGAAACCAAGGTAGGAATTCCAACAAGAAATCGAAAAGAGGCTGAATATCAGGCATCTTTGATTCCAGGCGGGGGGATAGTGGTTCGCAGAAATCTAAGAGGCCATTTCAGCAGAACTGGATTAACTTACCAAGCGATTAAAAAACCGCATAAGAGGATTGCAAAATGAAAAGAAGAATCGAAGTCCGATACGGCCCTGCAGATGAACTCAGTGAAACCGCCAAACTGCCGTTACGCGAATTGGCCACAATTGCCCAGTCCAACCTAAATCCCGAAGAAACAAGATTTTGTAAGATGGTTTCACAACGCATTATGAACGCAGCCATAGAAACCGCCGAAACCATTGACGAAACCCCTCTCGGTGTTGATGGCCTTAAGGTGGTAATTTCGGCGATTATCACCGCAGCCCTAGGAGCAGCCGAAATGATGCAACTGAAACATGGTCCACATTGCCGTTGCAAAAATTCCCATGGAAAATCCATGAAATGGGATGGTAAATTACAATGACTAATTTTCCAGATTCACGCGGCGCAATTTGGACTAATCGAAATGAGCCTATTCGACAATCAACCCGAGTTACCAAAAAAGCGTAATAGTGGCAAAACTGCCAAAACTAGGAACCATATTGAATCGGAGGAACAATATGTCATTCCACATTACGGAGCTGGAACTAGGTCGGCCAATCGCTCTACTGCTCACCGCCGTTTGGAAAAGAGTAGACGGGAAATCACTATGGAACATATTCGCAATATGGTTCCCAATTCTATCCCTATGTTGGTTAATTGTAACTGCTCACAGGCTCCTTATCCGCACACCGCGCACACCGATGAAAAGGAATACTTTGAAAAACAAAGGAAAATGAAACATGAGCCCATTTAAGGATGATGGTTACAAACGGGCGCTCTACAATACCGTGGACGGTGGAGCCCCATCGGCATGGCAGTGTAAAATCGTGGTTGCATTTAGCAAGGAACCATTTTTGATTCCGATTACCTGCGACCGTATTACGCGGACATTGAACGGTATGAAGATGCACCAAAAAAAGGTTCATGGATTTACTGAACAAGAGGAAATTGAGTGCCAAACAGAAAAACTGAATTCGGATTCGGACAAAACCAATCAGACCAAATAGAGTTGTTTGGCGGGGTCCCGGCAGTGGGCCCGCAGGCACCACCTGCGGTGGACGGTGCAAACCCGATCACCCCGCTCCAAATTTCCGTAAAAACCATTCGACTGGAACGAATTAGCATGGCATTAGCAGATTCTTATTCCATTGAAAAACATTATCTCCACAGAACCGCAAAGAATTCCAAGATTGCCTTAGGAATTTTTGCCCAAGGAGAATTGCACGGTGTAATGATATGGGGATTACCAGTTGCCAAAATGAAAGGACAATATGGCAAAAAGTTTACCAGGCTTGAGTTGCGTCGGATGTACTGTGACGAATTTCTCCCTAAAAATACCGAAAGCCGATGTCTGGCAATTTCAGCAAAAATTCTCAAGGGCTTATTTCCACAAGTCCGACTTCTGGTTGCATATTCGGATCTCTCGAAAGGCCACAAGGGTGGAATATACAAGGCAGCAGGGTGGATATTTGATGGTATCTGTTACGCTGACCCAGAAGGCTCATGGTCGAAACACGAAAGACATAACCGGGTAGAATTCGGCGATAAATACAAGTGGGTAAAGACCTTATAAAAACCGGGCCTTAACTCGGAGGGTACTTGCGCTGGCATTCTAATCCTAATAGGATATTCACAGTGAGGGAGGAGCTAAAATGCTGATGCGACACCTGAAGGACGAACGCGACATAAAAGCCATCCTTCGGGCTCAGATCAGAACATTTAGCCACCATCCTCACCGCTTCAAAATTGAAGTACCAAAAGAGGAGAATAAAATGTCAGTTGCCAATGCAGCACTCGCCCGCGCCGCTCAGCTCCGCAAAAGTGGTAAACCAGCAGCCAGCAAAAACGGCAAAACCAGCAAAGAAACCAAAAAGCCAGTTGCCAAAAAAGCCAGTACTCGCGGCGCCACTGACGCGGAAAAGAACAAGGTAATCGCCCTGTATAAACAGGGCAAAACCTCCGCGGAAATCTCCGATGCCATGGGGTGGACGGACAAAAAGAACAATTGGCCGTACTACTATACTCTGGGCGTCATTCGCCAGCTTCGCGCAGCAGGGAAAATCGGCTATCGCAGAGAGCCGAAGAAAGGTGGCAAGTAAATGGAGGGCCAAAGGAGTCTCAAACCATCGAGACTCCCGTAACTCAAAAAGGGAGCCACACAAAATGACACTGACCGAATCACTAACCGAACTTAAAAAAAAGGCCGCTAAGGCCAAACTGGAGTTAATCCTAGAGGCGGTTCGTTTCGGGTGGACAATGC
>Ga0066699_10000108_pt1 | contig 17142 bp, 16 predicted proteins | sample GraSoiAngelo_148_FD_66455 | JGI IMG/M metagenome (GOLD analysis project Ga0066699, IMG submission 66455) | Grasslands soil microbial communities from the Angelo Coastal Reserve, California, USA - 14_1009_09_20cm | ecosystem: Environmental > Terrestrial > Soil > Grasslands | place: USA... | reverse complement strand
ACCTCAGCCCGAATCTTACCGACGAGCTGATTCTGGACCGCCTCACGCGTGACGCGGATGGCGTTCTTGATGGCGCGTGCGTCAGAGCGCCCGTGCGCGATCACTGCGACACCGTCGATCCCGAGCAGCGGAGCACCGCCGAACTCCCGCCAATCGATCCTGTTTCGCAGTTGCTGCACGTCCTTGCGGATCAGCAGCCCGCCGATCTTCCCGCGCGTGGTCCTGGGGATCTCCTCGCGCAGGCTGCGAAACAGGAAGTCGGCGGTGGCCTCCGCCATCTTGATCGACACGTTGCCGACGAAGCCGTCCGCGACCACGACATCGGCCTTGGCGTTGAAGACGTCCTTCGGCTCAACGTTGCCAACGAATCCTTTGAGGGTGCCTTTCAGTCGCTTGGTCGCCTCGCGCACGAGCTCGTCGCCCTTCCCCTCTTCCTCGCCATTGCTGAGCAGGCCCACGCGTGGCTCGGTCCGGCCCATCATCTCGCGCGCGTAGACGGCGCCCATGGCCGCGAACTGCACGAGGTATTCGGGCTTGGAGTCAACGTTGGCGCCGACGTCGAGGAAGTACGCGAAGCCGTTTCGGGTCGGAACTATCGAGCCGAGCGCCGGCCGCTCAACGCCGCGGATCCGGCCCTGTACGAACAGCGCGGTGGCCATGATCGCACCCGAGTTGCCGGCCGAGATCCACCCGTCGGCACGTCCTTCTCTGCAGAGCTTCGCGCACACGCTCATCGACGAATCCGGCTTGGAGCGCACGGCCCGCGCAGGATGCTCGTCCATGCCGATTACCTGAGTGCACGGGACGAGCACGAGCTTCGGATGACGATCGAGCAGGGGCTGTACAGCACCCGGCAGTCCCGCAACCAGCAAGTCCACGCCGAGCTCGTCTGCCGCCTGCGCCGCACCTTCGATCACCTCGAGCGGCGCGTTGTCGCCGCCCATGGCGTCAACGACGATACGCATCTCCGGATGTCCTACTAGATGTCGAGGTTGCGGACGCTCTTGGCGTGCGCCTGGATGAACTTCTTGCGCGGCTCGACGTCGGGGCCCATGAGCTTCTCGAAGGTGTCGTTCACGGCTGCGACGTCCTCCACCGTAACCTTCAGGAGCACGCGGCTGGCAGGGTTCATGGTCGTCGCCCAGAGCTCGTCGGCGTTCATCTCGCCGAGGCCCTTCATGCGCGTGACCTCAGCACCTTTGCCGAGCTCGCGCATCGCCTTGTCGCGCTCGGGCTCGGAGTGGCACCAGAACTCTTTCGCGTTCTTGCCCGTACCTTTGCTCACCTTGAAGAGTGGCGGTTGCGCCATGTAGAGGTAGCCCTTCTCTATCACCTGTGGGAAGTAGCGGAAGAAGAAGGTGAGCAGCAGCGTGCGGATGTGGCTCCCGTCGACGTCCGCATCGGTCATCGTCACGATGCGGTGGTAGCGGATCTTGTCGATGTTGAAGTTGTCGCCCACGCCCGCACCCATCGCCGTGATCAGATTCCGGATCTCGTCCGAGGTCAACACCTTGTCGAGCCGCGCCTTCTCGACATTCAGGATCTTGCCCCGCAGCGGCAGAATTGCTTGCGTGCGCCGGTCTCGGCCGCCTTTGGCCGTGCCGCCGGCCGAGTCACCCTCAACGATGTAGAGCTCGCACAGCGACGGGTCCCGCTCTGAGCAGTCCGCGAGCTTTCCCGGGAGCATGCTCGACTCGAGCAAGCTCTTGCGCTGCACGAGGTCCCTTGCTTTGCGGGCCGCCTCGCGCGCACGGGCGGCGGTGAGTGACTTCTCGATGACGCGCCTGCCCTCCGAGGGATTCTCGTCGAGGTATTGCGTCAGCCCTTCAGTCAGCGCCAGGGATACGTGCCCCTGCACCTCAGCGTTGCCAAGCTTGCCCTTCGTCTGACCCTCGAACTGGGGCTCCAGCACCTTGACGCTGATCACCGCCGTCAGGCCTTCGCGCACATCCTCGCCGGTGAGGTTCGGGTCCTGCTCCTTGAGGATGCCGGCCTTGCGTGCGTACCGGTTGAGGACGTTCGTCAGCGCGGCGCGAAACCCGGTCAGGTGGCTGCCGCCTTCGATGGTGTGGATTGTGTTCGCGAACGCGAACACGTTCTCCACGAACGTGTCGTTGTACTGCAGCGCGATCTCGGCCTGGGTGCCCTCGACCTCACGGTCGACGTAGAAGGGCGTGGCGTTGACAACGATCTTGCCGCGGTTGAGAGCTCGCACGAACGAGACGATCCCGCCCTCGAAGTAGAAGGTGTTGGTGACGCCGAGGTTCTCGTCCGCCAGCACGATCTCCAGCCGCTTGTTCAGGTAGGCCATCTCGCGCAATCGGTGCCGGATGGTCTCGTGATCGAACTTGGTGTCGGGAAAGATCTGCGGGTCGGGCCAGAACCGCACGACGGTCCCCGTGCGGTCGGTCTTGCCGATCGTCTTGACCTGGGCTTTGGGCACGCCGCGCTCGTATTCCTGGTGGTACACCTTGTCGCCTCGGTGGACCCAGACCTCGAGCTTCTCGCTCAGGAAGTTCACCGCCGAAACACCAACGCCGTGCAGTCCTGACGAGACTTTGTATCCGCCGCCACCGAACTTGCCGCCGGCGTTCAGGCGGGTCATGACCAGCTCGAGCGCCGACAGACCCTCCTTCTTATGGATGTCGACGGGGATGCCACGACCGTCGTCGTCGACCTCGCAGCTGCCGTCGCCGTGGAGGGTGACCTTGATCCTGTGAGCGGAGCCGGCCAGCGCCTCGTCGACCGCGTTATCGACCACCTCGTAGACCAGGTGGTGGAGGCCAGTCGTGCTTGTCGATCCGATGTACATGCTCGGACGCCGCCGCACGTGCTCCCGGCCTTCGAGGACCTGGATCTGTTCAGCGGTGTAGGCCGCTTCCGCGCCGGCTGAGGAAGACCTGCGACCAGGTTCAGGCAGGGGTTTTCGGACTGCCATTACGGGCTAGCTCAGGCCTCCCAGCGTGGAGAACTCGTAGGGATCAACTGGGGAGAGGATCAGGACTTGAATTTTACCGGATTTCGAATACGAACATGGGCCCTCGGGTCGGTCTTAACAGGCCTTTTTTTGGACTATTTTCCAGCTCGTTTCCAGCGCAAAACGGGCTCTTCGCTCTGACCGGTGAGGTAGGCGGTGATCCGCCGCGCCGTCCCCACCTCGTCCAGCCTCCCCACAGGGGTGTTGCGGGGAGCCTGGTGGAGGGCCGCCGGGTCTGTTTTGGCCTCCTGGACGATCTCTTTCAGCGCCCCCGCGAAGGCGTCAAGCGTGGCCTTGCTCTCGGTCTCGGTGGGCTCGACCATGATCGCCTCGGGCACCACCAGCGGGAAGTAAATGGTCGGAGCGTAGAAGTCGCGATCCAGCAGCCCTTTGGCCACGTCGAGAGCCCTCACGCCTTGCGAGCCCAGGTTGTGAGCGCTGGCGACGAACTCGTGCATGCAGGGGCCGGGGTGCGGGATCTCCAGGACTCCGTCGACCTGCTTGCGCAGGTAGTTGGCTGAGAGCACCGCATCGCGGGAGGCCTGCGTGAGGCCGTCGCCGCCCATCGCTAGCACGTATGTGTAGGCCCGCACCAGCATCCCGAAGTTGCCGTAGAAGCTGCGCACGCGCCCAATCGATTTCGGCCGCCGGAAGTCGAGCTTGAAGCGACCGTCGGCCTTCTCTACGGTTGGATGCGGCAGGAAAGGGACCAGCTCGGCCTTCACGCCCACCGGACCAGCCCCCGGTCCGCCTCCACCATGCGGGGTCGTGAACGTCTTGTGGAGGTTCATGTGAACAGCGTCGAAGCCCATGTCGCCCGGCCGGCACACGCCCATGAAGGCGTTCAGGTTGGCGCCGTCGTAGTAGAGCATCGCTCCTGTTGCATGGACCATCTCCGCAACATCCAGTATCTCTCGCTCAAATAGGCCCAAGGTGTTGGGGTTGGTCAGCATCAGAGCTGCGACCCTTGGCGATAGCTTCGACTCCAGGTCCGACAGGCTGATGCGCCCATCCCGACCCGAACGAACCTCCACGACCTGAAAACCGCTCAAGGCCGCGCTGGCCGGATTGGTGCCATGCGCCGAGTCGGGCACGAGGACCTCGGAGCGTTTGTCTCCGCGCGAATGGTGATAGGCCTGGATCATCCGCAGCGCCGTCCACTCACCGTGCGCCCCCGCCGCCGGCTGGAGGGTGACTCGGTCCACACCGACCACCGCGCACAGCGCCCGCTCCAGCCTCCACATGAGCTCGAGCGCACCCTGCACGGTCTCCTCGTCCTGATACGGGTGAAGTCCCGCGAATCCCGGCAGGGCCGCGGCTGCCTCGTTGGCGACAGGGTTGTACTTCATCGTGCAGCTGCCGAGCGGGTAGAACTGCTCGCTGATCGAGTAGTTGAGCGAGGCCAGCCGGCTGAAGTGCCGCATGATCTCCGCCTCGCTGAGCTTCGGTAGATCAGCTGGATGGACTCGCAGGTGCTCCTTGGGCAGCACATCGGCCGATGGCGCGGCAGACACGCCGGGCGCAGGCAGCCTCGGTGGCGGGGCCCCGGCCCGACTCAGCTCGAAGCTGAGTGGCTCGCTCAAGACGCGAGCACCTCGAGCAGCTGGTTGATGGCTGCAGGGTCGTTGACCTCGGTGCATGTGAACGTCACCACGCCCCGCAGCTCGCGGAACCAGCGACCGACCTCCAGGCCGCCGAGGATGCCCTTGCGCGCGAGCTTGCGCACCACGGCGCCGGCTTTCGGGACGATGACCGGAAACTCGTTCAGGAACTGCCGCTCCGGGAACGCGAGCTCCCACCCCGGCAGCCGCGCCAGCCTTTCCGCGAGCGAATGGGCGCGCTGGAAGCTGGTCTCAGCGACCTGCCGCAACCCCGCCTCACCCATGTAGGTCATGTAGACGCTGGCGGCCAGCGCGCAAAGGGAGTGGTTGGTGCAGATGTTGGAGGTCGCCTTCTCACGGCGGATGTGCTGCTCACGGGCGGTCAGCGTCAGGACGAATCCACGGCGGCCGGCGGAGTCGAAGGAGCTGCCGATCAGCCGACCAGGCAGGCGTCGCACTAGCTCTTTGCGGCAACTGATGAACCCGACGTGCGGGCCGCCGTAGCTGGGCGGGAGTCCGAGCTGCTGGCCCTCACCGACCGCAATGTCCGCACCGTACTCGCCAGGCGGTGCGAGGATGGCCAGGCTGATCGGATCGACGCAGGCGATGGCAAGCGCTCCAGCCGCGTGCGCCTTCTCGGTCAGTCCTCGCGCATCGACGAGCAGGCCAAGAAAGTCGGGCTGTTGATAGACAATCGCCGCGGTCTTTGCCGTCGGCTCCTCGCCTCGCCTGACCTTCATGCCGCGGCCCTCGCCGAAGGCGCGGAGCACCTCGAGGTACTCGGGATGCAGGTAGCCGGCGACGAGGATCTCGTCGCGGCCGGTGTGAACGCGAGCCATCATCGAGGCCTCGGCTACGGCGGTGGCGCCGTCGTAGAGCGAGGCGTTGGCGACGTCCAGGCCGGTCAGCTCGGCGATGAGCGTCTGGAACTCAAAGATCGCCTGCAATGTGCCCTGGCTGGCTTCCGGCTGATAGGGCGTGTAGGCGCTGTAGAACTCGGGCTTGCCGGTCACCGCGGCAACCGCGGTGGGAATGAAGCGGCGGTACACACCGCCGCCGCGGAAGGTCAGTCGGTCGGCGAAGACCCGGTTCTTGCTGGCGAGCGCATTGATCTCGGCCATTGTGTCGAGCTCGGACAGGCCATCGGGCAGCTTCAGCTCTTGGATCCGCAGCGAGGACGGTATGTCCACCAGGAGGTCGTCCATGGACTCCACGCCGATCGCCGCGAGCATCTCCTCGCGCTCCTGCGGCGAATGAACGAGGTACGGCACTAGTGGACTAGGAGCCCTCCGCGATCTTCTTGTATGTGGCCTCGTCCATCAGGTCCGCGGGCGCCTCGCCGGTCATCTGAACCTTGAGGATCCAGCCTTCGCCATATGGGTCTGAGTTGACCAGCTCCGGGTTGGAGGTCAGCTTGTCGTTGACCGCGGCGATGGTGCCTGCCACCGGCGCGTTGAGATCGCTCGCAGCCTTGACCGACTCGATGACGCCGAAGCTCTCGCCGCGCGCGATCTTACGACCCGGGCTGGGAAGGTCGAGGAACACGACGTCTCCCAACTGCGCCTGAGCGAAGTCGGTGATGCCCACGGTGGCGGTCTTGCCGTCGACCGTCACCCATTCGTGAGTTTTGGTGTATCGCCGCTCAGCCATTCCCGCCTCTCCTATTCCTGTGCCTGCGCGAGCGAGCTCAGTAGTGCTTCGGGGCCGTCGCCCGCGCCGATCCGCGGTAGAACGGCAGCTCCACGACCTCGGCCGGCGCCTCGCGGCCCCTAACGTCGACTGAGACCATGTCTCCGACCCGAAATGATGGCGGTTCCACCAGCGCGAGGGCGATGGGATACCCGAGGAAGAAGGAATGGGTTCCGCTGGTGATCGTCCCAACCTTTCCTCGCTCGGCCGACGCGGCAGCACCGTGGCGCGGAATGTCCCCCGGCTTCATCTTCAGGCCGATGAGGCGGCGCCGGTCGACGACCTCTCGTGCCTTCTCCAACGCGGCCCGGCCGATGAATTCGCCTTTCGTCAGCTTCACCGTCCAGCCGAGGCCTGCCTCATATGGATTCACTGTCTCATCCATGTCGTTGCCATAGAGGCGTAGCGCGGCCTCGAGACGCAGGACGTCGCGCGCGCCCAAACCCGCGGGCAGCACGCCTTTCGCCTTGCCTGACTCGAGGATCGAGTCCCATACCCGGCCTACCCGATCCGCCTCCACGAACAGCTCGAAGCCGTCCTCTCCCGTGTAGCCGGTGCGGGCGATGAACGCCGGCTCGCCGGCGACCTGACCCTGCATGAAACCGAAATACGGGATGGAGTCGGTTGGCGTTGACCGGACTGGAAAGAGCGTGTGCGCCAGAGGACCCTGAAACGCGATCAGGCTGACATCGAGGGTCTTGTCGGTCATCGAAACGCCGTCGGGTAGGTGGCTGCGCAGCCAGGCGATGTCCTTCTCGCGATTGGAAGCGTTCACGACCACGAGAAAGTCAGATGGTGCGCTCCGATAGACGACGAGGTCATCGATGACCCCTCCGTCCTCTTTGCACATGAGGTTGTACTGCGCGCGGCCCGGCTCGAGCTTGGCGATGTCGTTCGTGACCACCCCCTGCAAGAACGCCTCCGCGCCGTCGCCGACAACGTTCAGTCGCCCCATGTGCGAGATGTCGAAGAGGCCCGCTGCTCGGCGCACCGCGAGGTGCTCATCGCGGATCGAGCTGTACTGCTGCGGCAGCTCCCAACCGGAGAACTCGACCATCCGCCCCCCGAGGGCGACATGGCGGTCGTAAAGAGGCGTGCGGTGGGCGGTCACTCGTACGCGGGCTCGCCGTCGCCGTCCGCGTCGAGGTCGAGGCTCTCGGGATCGACGTAGGCCAGCAGCTCCTCGTCGTGACGCTTGCGCGCGTCGGCGACCACGCGTGCGACGTAGCGGGTGCGCTCCACTGTCCATTCGAGCTTCTCGGCGAGCTCCTGCTCGGTGGGCTCGCGGTGCAGCTCGCGGTGCAGCACTATCTCGGTGCGGTCGTAGTCCTCGGCAGCCGTGACCAGCAGCTGCGCTTCACGGACCGCCGCGGCCTCGGCATTGATCGCGCTGGCCAGCTGCGCTGATATATGCGCCTCGGCGAAGCCGGCAAAGTCCGCCTCGCCGCTCGTGGAGAAAGTGCGGATCGCTTCGATCAACCCGATCGAACCCTCCTGGACCAGGTCGGGCACCGACAGCCCCTGATCGCTGCGGGCCGCGGCGAGCCGGACCACGGTGGGCAGGAAAGCCTCGACCAGCCTTTCTTGGCTTGCCTTGTCGCCTCCAGCCGCGCGCCGGAGCAACTCTTCTTGCTCGTCTGGCTCCAGCGACCGCTGGCTCTTGGCTTTGTGGACCAGGTCGCGCATGGCCTCAGCGTCATCCCCCATCCGCCCGATTCTACGTTGCGTCTTGAGGTGGCCCGGGGCGCCGATGTTCCACGTTTTACATGAGGCTGAGCCATACTCGGGACATGGCCCGCGCCGGCATTTTCCGGCTTGCTTTTGCGATCGCCGTGATAGCCGCCTTAATGCCGCTCCAGGCGGCGGCCGTCGCCCCGCACGTCGTCCAAGCAGACCTCACCGGCGACATCAACGACATCAGCGAGGCCTACGTCTCGAGCGTCGTCTCCCGAGCCGACGCCGAGCACGCCAGCGCGCTGCTCGTGGTGCTCAACACCCCTGGCGGCATCTCCACTTCGATGGACGGCATCGTCACCTCGCTCCTCAACTCGACCTCACCAGTGATCGTCTTCGTCTACCCCAGCGGAGCTCGGGCGGCTTCTGCGGGTCTCTTCGTGGCGCAGGCGGCGGACGTGGTGGCGATGGCACCCGGCACCAACATCGGCTCCGCCCATCCCATCGCAGGCACTGGTGCGGACCTTACCGGCGACCTGGGCAAGAAGGTGCTCAACGATGCCGTCACGCGCGTGCGCAGCCTCGCGCAGATTCATGGGCGCAACGCCGACTGGGCCGAGGACGCTGTCCGGAACAGCGTCAACATCAGCGCAGAGGACGCCGTCAGGCTGCATGTCGCCGACCTCGAAGCCACCGACATCAGCTCGCTCCTGGCGGCGGTCGACGGCAGGACCGTGCCGCGCCAGGGCGGATCGCTGACGATCCACACCGCCGGTGCGGTCATCGAGGACAGCCCGATGCCTTTCTGGCAGGTCTTCCTGGAAGCCTTGATCGACCCCACCATCGCGGCCTTGCTACTGCTTCTGGCCGCCTACGGCATCATCACCGAGCTCTCGTCGCCTGGAGCGATCCTGCCAGGAGTGGTCGGCGGCATCGCGGCGGTGCTTGCAGTCGTTTCCCTCGCCAATCTCCCGGTGAACATCGCCGGCGCCCTGATGCTCCTGCTCGCCCTCGCCCTGTTCATCGCCGACCTCAAGGCGAACACCCACGGGATCCTCAGTGCCGGCGGCGTGCTGTCGCTGGTCCTTGGTCTCGCTTTCCTCATCAACACGGGCCCGATCGGGTTGGGCGTGAATCCGATCGTGATCGCGCTGGCCGGTCTGCTCTCGTTCGCCTTCTTCGCCTTCATTGTCCAGCGGGTGCTGGCGGCACGACGCCGGCCCCTGGCCGCAGGCGCCGAGTGGCTGGTGGGGGCCCACGGGGAGGCACGCGAGGCGGTCTCTCCGAGTGGTCTTGTCTTCGTCCGGGGCGCGCTGTGGCGGGCGACCACCAGCGGCGACCCCATTCCGGCCGGCGCGCCGGTTACGGTGGTCGCACGGAAAGGGCTCGAGCTGGAGGTCGCTCCTGCCGAACCTGTTCCAGCGCCGGAGACGGCGGAGGAGAAGAAGTAGTGGACGCTGGCCCGCTGATAGTCCTCGGGGTGATCATCGTGCTCGCCCTCGTCGTGGTCTTCTCGAGCCTTCGGATCGCCAACGAATACGAGCGCGGCGTCGTCTTCCGCCTTGGCCGCCTGATCGCGTTGAAGGGCCCCGGCCTCTTTTTCATCATTCCTTTCGGCGTTGACAGGTTGGTCAAGATCGATCTTCGCGTGATCACGCTCGAGGTCCCGCCGCAGGAGATCATCACCAGCGACAACGTCACCGCCAAGGTCAACGCGGTCATCTACTTCCAAGTCGTGGACGCGCAGCGCGCGGTGGTCCAGGTCCTGAACTTCATCAACGCCACCTCGCAGATCGCGCAAACCACGCTGCGGGCTGTCCTCGGCCAGTCCACGCTCGACGAGCTCCTGGGCGAGCGCGAGAAGATCAATCAGACGCTGCAGAAGATCATCGACGAGCAGACCGAACCATGGGGCATCAAGGTCGCCGTGGTCGAGATCAAGGACGTCGAGCTGCCGACGAGCATGCAGCGCGCAATGGCGAAGCAGGCCGAGGCCGAGCGGGAGAAGCGGGCCAAGATCATCAACGCCGACGGCGAGTTCCAGGCGTCGCAGACGCTGGCCAACGCTGCCCAGGTGATCTCATCGCAGCAGGGCGCCCTGCAGCTTCGGTTCCTACAGACGCTCGTCGAGATCGGAGTCGAGAAGAACACGACAGTGATCCTTCCCATCCCGCTCGACCTGATCCGGCCAATCCTCGCCGCGGAGGGCCGCGAAACCACCGGAAAGGGCAGCCGGCAACCCGCCGAAGGATCCACGTCGGGCTGAGCGGCCACATTTATCTCGATGCGTCCGATGCGCTGATCCTGCTCACGCCGGTACCGGCGGTGATCGCCGCCAACGCCGGCGTCGGCAAGCCGTGGGCGCACCACGCGACTGGGATCCTCGGCGGGCTCCTGGCCGGGGCCACCTTCCTATTCGGCGCGATCGACATCGCCGCTGCCGGCTCGGGCCCGCACAACCCTACTGCGGTCGACATCGGGATCATGGTCACCGCCGTGCTGGCGGCCCTTCTCGCTGCCAAACCCATTCGCGAGCGGGTCGCGCGGGTGCTGCCGATGGACCCCGACAACCCGGTCCACGCCCTGGCTCTGGTGCTGGCGGTGATCCTGCTCGGCACCCAGGTATCGTCGATAGCGTTCTCGGACGTGCTGGCCGCTGACCTCAAGCTGCCGGCCCTCACCGTCGCCGACCTGATCTGGCAGGAGGCGCCCTTCCTCATCCTTGCCGGGGTGGGCGTGGGGATCTACCTGCGCCGGGACGTGGTCTCGACCAGCTCGCGCCTGGGCGTGGTCAGGCCACGACCGTGGCACATCGTCCTGGCCCTCGCGGCCGCGGGCGCGTTCTACGGACTGGGCGAGGCATCCCAGTACCTGAGCCAAAGCCTCACTCCGGGCCTTGCCGATCGAGTAACCCGGACCGATGAACACCTTTTCGGTGGGCTCAACAACTGGTACGGCATCCTCTCGCTGGCGCTGGTGCCGGCGATCTGCGAGGAGGTGCTGTTCCGCGGAGCGCTCCAGCCGCGCTTTGGAATCATCGCCACCGCCGTCCTCTTCGCGGCGATCCACACCGAGTACGGGCTTTCGATCGACGTGATCACGATCTTCCTGATCGCGATCGGACTGGGCTTCATCCGCCGGTATGCCAACACCACAGCCTGCTGCGTGTGCCACGCGACCTACAACCTGGTGTCCGGAACGGGTCTGCCAGGAATCACCCTGTGGATCGCAATCGGTGCCGAAGTCGTCCTGGTTGCGATCGCCCTCTACGTGGTGCTTGCCCGACGCCGGGCTTCCGAGCAACCCATGGCCGAGGACGCCAGGTTGGGTTAGAATCTCCGCAGCCGTCTTCTACGCGCCCAAGCAATGACCCAAGATATCGCCCCTCTTGAGCAACGGACCCCCCAGATGTTGGGCTCAACCGGCCTTCCGGTGCTGGCGGTCGTGAACCAGAAGGGCGGGGTCGGCAAGACCACCACCGCAATCAACCTCGGTGCCGCCCTTGCCGAGCTCGGCCACCCCGTGCTGCTGGTGGACCTCGATCCACAGGCCAATTCCACCTCCGGGCTCGGCCTCAACCCTTCGCGCGCGAGGCTGACCGTCTATCACCTGCTCACAGGCGAGTGCACCGTTGCTGAAGCGGCGGTGGCGACCGGTGTGCCGGGGCTGCAGCTCGTGCCTTCCCAGATCGACCTCGCCGGAGCGGAGATCGAGCTCGCCTCGATGAGCGGGCGCGAGACGCGTCTGCGCAAGGCGCTGGCCTCGACGCCGGAGGGTGTGGAGCTGGTCATCATCGACTGCCCGCCCTCGCTCGGGCTGCTCACCCTCAACGCACTGGCCGCCGCAACCCAGATGCTGATCCCGACTCAGTGCGAATACTTTGCGCTCGAGGGGCTCCGGCACCTCTTCTACACCCACCAGCTCGTGCGCTCGAACCTCAACCCGAAGCTCGAGATCGGCGGCATCCTAATGACGCAATTTGACGCACGCACGACGCTGGCGTGGGATGTGCTCGCCGAGGTCCGGAGATCGCATCCTGCGGACCTGTTGAAGACCCTGATCCCACGGAACGTGCGCATCAGCGAGGCGCCCAGTCACGGCAAGCCCGTGACCCAGTACGACCCGACCTGCCGCGGCGCCGCCGCGTACCGGGAGCTCGCACACGAGCTGATGGAAAGGAGCAGATGAACAAATGAGCCAGTCACGTTTGCGAGGCCTCGGTCGCGGGCTGGAGGCGCTGATTCCGATGTCACGCGACGGCGGCGCGATGGTGCCTCAGATGATTGCCGTCGACCAGATCCGTCCGTCGCGCCAGCAGGTGCGCTCGCGCTTCGACTCCGAGCCGCTGGCCGAGCTCGCCGACTCGATCCGTTCGCACGGCGTGCTGCAGCCTTTGCTCGTGAGAAGGGAGGTCGACGGCTATGAGCTGATTGCTGGCGAGCGACGCTGGCGCGCGGCGCGCATAGCCGGGCTGACAACAGTTCCTGCCGTCGTCCGGATCGACACGCAGGCCGACGAACAGCTCATCCTCGGGCTGATCGAAAACCTCCAGCGCACGGATCTCAACCCGATCGAGGAGGCGAACGGCCTACGCAAGCTGACGGAGGACCTCGGGCTCACGCATGAACAGATTGCACAGCGGATTGGAAAAAACCGCGTCTCCGTCACGCAATCGCTTCGCCTCCTGAGCGCGTGCCCGGCCGTGCAGTCGGCTGTGAGCGCGGGCGCCATCAGTGCCGGCCACGCGCGCGCACTCATCGCGCTCGAGGGCGCCCCCGCCCAGGAGCATGGGCTAAAAGTGGTGCTGGGCCGGCGGCTTTCAGTCCGCCAGGCGGAGAACTGGGTCCGCACTTACCGGCCACGCCGCTCCGCGGCCCGCGGCGAGACTGCGGAGATGCGAGAGCTTGCGGCCGGGATCGAGGCCAAGCTCGGCGTACCGGTCCGCTTCCGTGGATCTGTCAATCGCGGAAAGGTGGAGGTGCGCTATTCGAGTCGTGAGGAGCTTGAACGGGTCTGCGCTAAGCTCGTTTCCTAACTCTTGGCCTTGTCGCAGCATCCCGCCTCAGCCACCCCGCATGAGGTCGCGCCGTCCGCGACCTCTTCCGTGCTGCGCGAGCTGTTCGAGGTCATCGTGCTCGCCGTCATCCTCTACTTCGGCATCAGCTTTGCCGTGCAGACGGTTCACGTCGAAGGTCTCTCTATGTTCGGCACTCTCGACAACAACGACTACCTGATCGCGAACAAGATCGACTACCGCCTGCATGCCCCGCATCGAGGCGACATAGTGATCTTGCGTCCACCCACGCTCAGCACCACCGACTACATCAAGCGCGTCGTGGCGCTCCCCGGGGAGCGACTTCTGATCCGCGATGGCGTCGTCTACATCAACGGTCACCGTCTCGAGGAGCCGTACCTACCGGAGGCGTGGACAGTGAACAACCAGTGGGGCGGTCCGGACGGCACCGTAATCCCGGCGAATCAGTACTTCGTCATGGGCGACAACCGAAACCGTTCGCAGGACTCGCGTGTCTTTGGGCCCATTGGGCTGGACCGGATCGACGGCCGTGCGTGGTTCAGGATCTGGCCACTGGATCACTTTGGCGACATCTACAAGGACGAGCCGATGCTGGAGACGAGCACCGTCTACGTCGGCTAAGTCCCGATCGACGATCTGAACTCCACGTCCGTTTTGAACGGCCCGACGACTGCCATCCGGATAGGGTTGCTGAGAACGTCGATCGCGACCCGGCGGATATCGGCTGCAGTCACTGCATCGACGGTCACCAGCTCCTGCTCGATGGTGCGGATCTCGCCCATCACCAGCTGCTGATACGTGAGCCAGAACGCGACCCCATTGGTCGTCTCCATCTCCAGTCGCAGCCGGCCTTTGGTGAACTCCTTCGCCCTTTCCAGCTCCTGCTGGTCGACGTCTTGTTCGCGCAGCATTCTCAACTCCGCGATCGCCGCCTCAACGGCTTTCAGCGCTTGCTTGGGATCGACCCCCAGATACACACCGAGATAGCCGGTGTCACGGTGCTTCTGCGTGAAGCTGTGCACGTCGTAAGCGAGACCAAGACGCTCCCGAATGTTGAGGAAAAGGCGTGAGCTCATGCCCTCGCCGAGGATCGTGTTGAGCAGGTCGAAGATGTAGCGGTCGGGGTGTCGGTAGCTGATCGCTCGCATGCCAAGGCAGACGTGCGCCTGCTCGGTCCTGCGTCGCCGAAGCAGCACAGCGGGCCCACTCAGGGGAGCCGGCGAGAGCGCAGGGGACTCGCCATCGAGCTCGGACGGCAAGGTAAGCCTCGGCATCAGCGATCCCAGCAAGCGCTCCTCATCCAGCGAGCCTGCCGCGCCGGCGACGAGGTAGGGAAGTCGGTAGTGCGCGTTGGCGTATTCGAGGATTTCATCGCGGGTCAGGTTCTGCACCGAGCGGATGGTGCCGGCGATGTCGCGGCCGAGTGCATGGTCGGGCCACATGACCTCCTCGAACAGGTTCTGCACGAGGTCTTGCGGCTGGTCCTGGTACATCTTCAGCTCTTCAAGGATCACGGTTCGCTCACGCTCGATGTCTGCCGGCGCCAGCTTCGAGTTGGACACCACGTCGAGCAAGACGTCAAGGCCAAGCTCGAGATGCTCCGCGGGCACGCGAGCCCAGTACGCGGTGAGCTCCTTGTCGGTGGATGCATTGATGAATCCACCGATTCCTTCAATCGCGTCAGCGATCTCCTTTGAAGTCGGGCGCCGCTGCGTGCCTTTGAAATAGAGATGCTCGATGAAGTGCGAGACGCCGGCGAGCCTTTCGTCTTCAAGCCTCGACCCGCCCGCGAACATGAGCACCAGGCTCGCGGAAAGACGCTCGGGCATCGGCGACGTGACGAGGGTCGCCCCGCCGGGAAGGTTATGGAGCCTATGGGGCATGGACTGCATAGGTTAGGACGCCCAGCTAGTTGAGCAGGTGTCCTTCCTGGAGCGCGCCCAGAGCTGCGTAGAGAGTCATCGCGACGAAATCCGCCGGCATACCGTCGGATGTGGCATCCAGCGCCTCGCCTAGAAACTTGCGGACGTTGGGTACGTTGGCCGTCTCTGGGAGCTCGAGGCAGTCACGGATCGCCTCCGCGATCTCGGTGGGCGTGATCTCCTCATCGCCTGCGCCATCGACGACCGCGTTGACGACTGCGATCGCCTTCCGGATCCGCTCGGCCGCGGACCGGCCTTGCATGGGTCCCCCGTTACTCGGCGGCGGCCTTACGCGGACCGACGACGACGCGCCGATCGGGCTCTTCGCCGATGCTCGAGCTCGTCACGTCAGGGTCGCCTTCGAGTGCGAGATGGATCGCCCGACGCTCGAACGCCTGCATGGCGTCCAGAGTGATCGCGTCGCCGGTCATCTTCACCTGACGCGCTGCGCGCAGTGCGATCTCGCGCACAGTGTGCTCGCGGCGCTGGCGGTAGCGCTCCACGTCCACGATGACGCGCTCCCCTTCTTCCAGGTGCTTGCCCACCATCACATTCGTCACCGACTGCAAGGCGCGCAGGGTCTCGCCGCGCCATCCGATCAGAGCCCCGAGGTCCCGCCCCGAGACGTCAAGCGTGATCGGGTCGCTGCCTGTCCTGACCATCACCTGTGCGCGCACGCCCATGTGCTTCAGCAGGCCCTCGAGCAGGGTGCGCACGGTTTCGGCCTTGCCATTGGCGCCCTGCGCCGGAGCTGAGACAGATGAGGCGGCGGCGGGATCGATCACGGTCACCTCCACCAGCGTCTCGTCCGTGCCCTCGCGGAGGACTTTGACATCGACGTTCCGTCGCGTCTCCCCCAGCTCTATGAGCGCGGCATCGACAGCCTCATCCAGGGTGCGGCCGCGTCCTTCTACAGATCTCATCGATTTGACCTCACGATTATTTGTCGGGGCTCTGGCCATAGGCCGGCCGCTGCTTCTTCCGCTTCGCCTTGCCGTTGCCGTTCGACGCTCGCTTCGGCAGGTCGCGCGAACCGGCCGCGGGACCGCTGCGCGGAGAGGGTCCTCTGGACACGGCCGCCGTCGGCGGCCTCTCGGTCCCGCGCCTCGGCAGCAGATTTCCCCACCCGACCACGAAGCTCTGCTGAATGATACCCACGACGTTCCCGATGAACCAGTAGAGGCCCAGGCCGGCGGGGACCTGGAAGGCGAAGATGCCGATCATCAGCGGTGAGATGTAGACCATCGTCCGCTGCATCTGCTGTTGCTGGAGCTCCTGCTCGGTGGGGTTGGGAGGAGTCGGCTGCTGAAGCATCTTCGACTGGACATACGTGGTCGCGGCCGCCAGCAGCGGAAAGACCAGGTATGCGATGGCAGGGACATAAGGCAACCCTGTAATCAGGTGCGTCTGGCTCGGAAGCTCCATCAGGTTGGGCACGAAGAGGAAATGTGGTGCGGTGACATGGGCCCCCCTGAAGACGTAGTACAGGGCTGTGAGCACCGGGATCTGGATGATCAGGGGGAGGCAGCCCACCAGGCCGCCCAGCGGGTTGACCCCGTGCTCCTGGTAGAGCTTCATCATCTCGGCGTTCATCTTCTGCGGGTCTTTCTTGTACTTCTTGCGCAGCTCGGCGACCTCAGGCGCGAGCTTCCGCTGCTCGGTCATCGTCCTGCGCTGCGTGATCAGCTGGAATTGCTGCAGTGGCGCAAGCAGGAGCCGGATGATGATCGTGACCACGATGATCGCCACGCCGTAGGCGCCGATCGCTTCCGCCACGGGCACTCCCTGCAGGTTGCCGTAGATCGTTTCGAGCAGCCAGGCGACCGGCTGCTTAACGACCACCTCCCAGAGATGGACGATGGGCAGGAAGATGTCGAATATCTTCGTGTTCAGGTAGACGGCCCTCCTAGGCCAGTATCAAGGGACGGGATCGTAACCGCCCTTGGCGAACGGATTGCAACGAGCGATGCGGGCCGCTCCCATCCAGCCGCCATGGAGCCAGCCGTAGCGCTCCACCGCCTCGTACGTGTAGTGCGAGCAGGACGGGTAGTACCGGCACGATGGCGGAAGAATCTTGGAAAAGCTCATCTGATATCCACGGATCATTGCGAGGACTACGCGGGTCATGAGTCCAGCTTCGTGAGCCGGAGAGCCGCCTGCTCGGTCTCCTCCTTCAGGTCGGCAAATCGCAGCTTGAGCGCCGCGGGCCGGGCGATCAGGACCACGTCATATCGTATTCCCCGC
>Ga0066699_10000107_pt1 | contig 17280 bp, 10 predicted proteins | sample GraSoiAngelo_148_FD_66455 | JGI IMG/M metagenome (GOLD analysis project Ga0066699, IMG submission 66455) | Grasslands soil microbial communities from the Angelo Coastal Reserve, California, USA - 14_1009_09_20cm | ecosystem: Environmental > Terrestrial > Soil > Grasslands | place: USA... | reverse complement strand
GGAGCGCAAGCCGCGTCGATCCCCTTGTAGCTTTGCGAGAAGGGTGAAGGGCGTTGTCGCGCGGCGCCGCTCACGCGACACTAATGCGAACGGAGTCGAGCGGGAGCCAGCGATGACTGAGCCCGTGTGCGTCGTTACTTTTGAGGCGAGGATTCGGCGGCGAGGCGCTTGGCGGCTTCACGCACTTTGCGAACGTAGTCGCTTCCGTCGCCCGAACCCACCAGCTTCAGGTAAATGTCCAGATCCTGAACCTGGGACTGATAGTCTCTTTCTTTTGCATGGAGGTCGGCACGCACCAGGTAGGCATCCGCGTACTGAGGTTTGCGGAGGAGAGCTTCGCGCAGGCTTTTCTCCGCCTCGTCGAAGTGGTTCTGGCCCAGCAACGCAATTCCCAGAAAGAGATGGCCCTCCGCCGAATCGGAGTCGGTTTCCAGGCCGCGACGGATCAGACGCTCGGCCTCTCCCGGCTTGCCCTGGTTGCACAGGAGCAGTCCGTAAGCAAATTGCGCGGGAGCATAGTGACCTCCGCTGAGATCGATCGCTTTTTGAAAAGCTTCCATCGCCTTGTCATTATGATTCAAGCGCCACTGCGCGACCCCGATGTTGTAGAACGCTTCGTAATAATCCGGGTAGGCCGCCGCGGCTTTGTTAAAGTGCGCGAGACTGCGGACGAAATCTTTTTTGGCCATGCCATTGAGCCCGCGATAATACTCGTCCTGCGCTTTCGATGGAATTTTTAGCTCGCGCACGGAAACTACGTATGGATTTGCGTCACGCGGAGGGGCGCTGGACGAGTTGAGGTAAAGAGTGACTTCCGCAGGAAAGAGACTGACTTGAGCGATGGTGCTGGCAAATCCGTAGCCGCTCTCTTCGGCGCTGACTTCGTACGCTCCCTGCGGAAGCTCGGGAAGCTCGAAGTGGCCGCTAAAGTCAGTCAGCACGGTCTGGATCATTCCTGACGATAACGAGCGAATATGGACGAAAACTTGAGAAGCCGGCTCGGAGCTTCGGTTCCGATATACCGTTCCCAGAATTTGTCCGGCGCGGCTTCCGAAAGGCAGATCCGAGGGAACGTCCAAAGAGGAGAACTGCGCGCGCGCGGCTGGAGCTTGCGTCAGCAACGTAAGCATCGCAAGAAGAAATGAACCAAGAGGGAGTTTCAACTTCCAGGCCTGCGAAATCATTACAGACACCTCGACGTGGTCTGAGCTGGCGAAACTTTTTTTTGACGGGTGCTGAAAAACGCGAGCGTTTTCGTGGTGGAACTTCAAAATACGGGGAGGAATCAGTGCCCGCCGATGCCGGAAAAGTAATTCGAGCGAGCAAACTCCGCAGTTCTACCAAATGGGGCCTAGGATCCGCTGTGCTCAGGGAAATTTATTCCTTGAGCAAAGTTCTTCAGCATCCTGCCGGGGACCAAGGGCGACTGGCGGGAGTAAATTCGCGGGGCGCTGCATGCCACTCTACGACGTTCGAAGTAGTGGTTTCACCTGCGCCGCCGTTGCACCGTTCTCTCCCGAGTGCCAGCCGTCGCGTGGGCGGACTAGCATTAAGAAAGGCAAGCTGTGTGCCAAACAAGAAGCCAATCGTTTTGACCTTTAAGTTCCTGCGAGGGAACTGGATGCAGAGGCCTGAACGAAATACGCGGTCTCCCGGCGCTGATCTACGAGGGAAAATTGCATGTAAATTTGTCCAAGAATGTTCCGATTCTTTTCTACGAAGATATTTTTGACGGGCAAATACCCGATGAGTTTTCTGGAGGATTTACCTGCTGAGAAAATCGTGAAATCCTCGAGGAACCGAAGGGTCATGAAATGTATTGGAGGGACCAATGGTCTGAAAGGACATACTGCTTTCCGTGTGCCTCTTTGCGATTCAGCCATTAAGCACCATTAAGCAGACCCGCTCAAGGTCTGCCACCACGGAACATTTCCGCACAGGAAGGCGTCTATTCTGCACAGAGTATTGACGGCGCGGGTCACGCGGGGGAGAATCGCGCAACTCGATGATTCAGCTTGAAAATGTGACAAAAGAATATGACCTGCCGACTGGGAAGGTTGGGCAGCTCGTGGCAGCGGACCACTTGACGCTGGATGTGCCGACGGGCGAAGTGTTTGGGCTGGTGGGGCCAAACGGTGCGGGAAAGACGACGACGCTGAAGATGGTTTGCGGGTTGATGCTGCCGACGGCGGGGCGGGTCACGGCGAACAACATTGACGTCGAACGCAACCCGGAAGCGGCCCAGCAGTATATCGCGTATTTGGCGGATTTCTTCTCGGTGTACGACGATCTCAAAGCCTGGGAGTACGTGGAACATTTCGCGCTGGCCTACAAGCTGGATCCGGGAAAGGTGCGCGAGCGCGTGAAAGAAGTAATTGCGCTCATGGGACTCGAATCGAAATATGACGCGATGGTTAGCGGGCTTTCGCGCGGGACGAAGCAGCGGCTGGGAATCGCGCGAGCCATCGTGCACGATCCCCCGCTGCTGGTGCTGAACGAGCCCGCGTCGGGGCTCGATCCCAAGGCGCGGCTGGAGCTGAAAGAACTAATCCGGCGGTTGAACCGCGGAGGGAAGACAGTCTTCATCACGTCGCACGTACTCCCCGAGCTGGAAGAAATCTGCACCTCACTGGCAATTATGGAAAAAGGGAAGTTGCTGCGCGTGGGAAAGATTGAAGACGTGATGAGCGGCGCGGGACGGACGAAGCGCGTGCGGATCAAATTGGCGGCTGCGGGATTTGCATTGGGAGCTTGGCTGGCGAGAAGGCCGGGCGTAAGTGAAGTGAAAGAAGAAGGTCTCAAAGTGGAAATGGTATTTCCGGGAAGGGACGCGGAGTTGGCGGCGCTGGTGCGCGATGCGGTCAACGCTGGAGCGCCAATCTGCGGCGTAGAGGAAAAAGTGGAGTCGCTCGAATCTCTGTTCTCGAGACTTTCGAGCGGAGAAGTGATGTGACGGCGCTGTGGTCCAATCCGGAATTCCTGCGCAACGCGCGGGCGCAACTGCGGCCGGGAAAACTAGCCGCCACGGCGTGCATCTGCGCCGCGCTTTCGATCGTGATTGGCTATGCCAGTTCGCACCAGAATTATCAGCAAGTGGCAACGGGCCCGGCGGGATGGGGCCTACAGGTCGTGGAAATCACCTTTTGGTTGCAGGCGCTGATGCTGGCGGCGGGCGGTGGAATCGCGTGCGTCAACAGCATCCATCGCGAAAAAGAGCAGAATACGTTTGATTACCAGCGCGTGACGCGGATGACACCGCTGGAGTTGACGCTCGGGAAATTGTTTGGCGCACCGGACTTCGCCTATTTCGTCTTCCTGTGTCTGATGCCGCTGGCGCTGTTTGGGGCGGTGATGGGGAAGCGGCCGGCCCTGACGGTACTCGCGGCGTACGCGGTGTTGTTGATCGCTTCGCTGGCGGTGCACACGCTGGCGCTGCTGATTTCGTTGTTGACCATTCGCGGATCGCATACCGCGGCGATTCTGGTGTTGCTGGCGATTTTAGGCAGCGGGGTTTCCAATACCACAGACTCTCTTTCCCACTTTCAGGTGCACGCGTTCGGCCCGTTCTATGCAGCCCAGGTGGGGCAAACGGAAGGCGGGGAGCTAGCCTCCTCGGATGTCGACACATTCTTCGGGAAGCAAGTTTCTCATGTCCCTTTGCTGCTGGTCATTGATCTGATGTTCGCGGGTTGGTTTCTCCTGGCGTTGGTTAGAAATATAAAAAAGGATCCACACTACTACGAGATTTATTCGCCTTTGCAGGCCTTGGGATTCGCCATGTTCCTCAACGTGCTGTTTGTGGCGTTTTATCAGTGGCAGCACACAACTCTCTTAAGTCCTCAGGGCTTTCGATTCCAGCGCGAGACTCCAATGCGGTCTCAGACATTCTTACTGTCGCTAAACATCGCGGTTTTCTTCGCTCTGGGCTTGGCAGCGATCCGCAACCGGGAGCGCGTGCGAAGAATTCTACGCACTCGAGAGGGAGGAGCGAGTTGGCTGGACCTGGCCTGGCCGGCGCCGCTGATGGTGGCCGGGACGGCGGCCGCAAGTTTGCTCATTGTTGCGGGAGTGGCCTTAGGACGCTCTCCCGAGGCGGAGTGGGACTTGAATTTTACGGTGTTTCGCGCGCTGTTCTTTGCGGCCTGGATTTCGCGCGACCTGCAGTTCCTGCAATGGATGAACCTGCGGCGCAGCCAGCATCCGCTGGTCGTGGGCGCGCTGTTCCTGATCATTTTTTACGTGTGCGTGATGATTCTGATGGCTCCGCTGGGAATTTTTTCCAGGGCTGAACGGACGGCGTTTTCTGCGTTTGCCGTTCCTTCGGCTGCGCTTATGCTGGACCACTCGAAATGGATTTTGCGGCCGGCGATTTGCGTCGCCGCGTTTGTCGCCCAGTGGTTGCTGGTTGCTCTGTTCGTTGGCCTGCAGAAGAAATCGATTGACGAATTGAATTCGCCTACAACCGCACCCGCTGTGGCCCCCGTCCCGGCGCAAACCTAAATTGATTTTCAAAACTTAGCTTTGCTCTATCGTTTGTTTATCGATCGGATTTTGAAACGAGTGTTGGTAACGTCAGTCCGAGTTTGTCGCAAACCGACTGCTCGCCTCCGTTGCTGACAGGTGGTAAGTGATCAAGTTCAAGCAAACAGCGTGGCCCACGTGTTTGACCGGACAGATTGAAGCCCGCAATACATTTAACCTGTTAAAACTAAAAGGGTTACGTTACGCCATGAAAGCGCTAGCAAAATTGATTTGCCAGAGGCCCCTCTTTTGACTTACGTTTGCCGAACTCCAGCGTCTGAGTGAGCTGCGGAGCACGTGGCGGAGCCTCGGGGGATCCCCATCTTGCGTATTCAATTTTTCCCGTTGACTTAGCACTCTTTTGTTGCAACATGCGTTGCTGCAGCATCCTGGGAGCCCGCTCCGCCCGAGGAGGCTTCCTGTTTGCCGTGGGGCCTTCGCCTCGCGTTGAAAATAGCTTGGGAGTTGCACTTCGGAAGCTGGTGGAGGAGGGGAAATGAGAAACCTGAGGCTATCTGTGTTCGTTCTCGTCGTTCTACTGCTGGGGCTCATGGCGGGATTCATGCCGGGGTTGACGATGGGGCAAGTGGCAACCACCGGGAAAATCGCGGGCGTGGTTACCGATGCTTCAGGAGCCGGGGTGCCGAATGCCACGGTGACGGTCAAGAGCACGGCGCTGATGGCGGAACGCACCACAACTACCGGCGCGGACGGCGCGTATCTGTTTGACCTCTTGCCGTTGGGCACCTATGAAGTCAGCGTCACTTCCAAAGGTTTCAAGGGATTTACGGAAACGGGCGTCGTCCTTACGGCCGGCTTCACGGCAACGGTCAATGCGAAACTGCAGGTCGGGGAGGTAACCGACGTTGTGAGGGTCGAGGGAGAGAATGTGGTAGACCTGCAGAGCGTTCAGACGGCAACAACGTTTGATCAGACGCTGCTGCAAGACATTCCCAGCGGCCGCGATCCCTGGTCCACCGTGGCGCAGATGCCGGGAGTCACCTCCAGCACCTTCGATGTGGCGGGCAACAACAGCTATCAGCAATCTGCCATGCAGGTGCACGGCAGCACGCAGGCCGAACAAATCTACAGCTTTAATGGGCTGGATTTGAACTGGCCGGGCGCCAGTGGCGGCTACACGCAGTTCTACACGAATCATGACTCGTTCGATGAGTTTCAAGTGGTGGCGGATAACGCGCCGGCCTCTGTGCCCATCGGCGGCATTTACATGAATATGGTGACGAAGTCGGGGTCGAATGAATTGCATGGCCAGGCGGCTGCCTACTATCTGACCGCTGCCTTCCAGGCTGGCGTAAAGCAGCCTTCGAACGCAGTCGTAAACACCGGTTCCCCTTTCGATATGACCCTGGATACATCGGCCAGCCTCGGCGGACCGGTCATTCGAGATAAGTGGTGGCTATTTGGCTCCTATCGTCGTTATGACCTCAGGCAGCGCATTCTCGCGGTAACTGATCAGGCGCACAACCCCGTCGTCGACGTGAATCACCAGACCAACACAGACCTCCGCAGCGATTGGCAGATCAACCCCAAGAACAAATTCAGCTTCATCTGGCTTTATAACGAACAGAACCGCTTCTTCCGGCGCGACACGACGTACCAGTTCGTCACGGAAGACGCGAGCTGGAAACAGATTGAGCCAGCTTACATTGTGCAGGGATTGTGGACCAGCCAAGTCACCAACAATTTCCTTCTCGATTTCCGCGTCGGCTGGAACAAGATCATCTTCCCTCTCAGCTACCAGGCCAACTCCACCGGCCTGAACCTGCAAGACATTGGATACTCACAAGAGAGTGGTGCGGCACCCTTTGAATTTCAAAACCCAGCTTGGGTTCTGAAATGGTCCGCCAGCGGTTCATGGTACAAGCCCAACTGGGCCGGAAACCACAATTTCCAGTTTGGGTTCGAGTGGGGGGATAACTACAACTCGTACATCTATAAGGTAAACGGCGGGATCAACGCCATCTTCAATAGCAACCCCACCGCGAACCCGCCGCAACCTGTCTTTTCCCAACCCTTCCAAGTGGTGGCCTACAATACGCCGACTACGCAGAAGAACTATTTCCGAGACACGAGTTTTTACCTGCAAGATACCTGGACTCCGAAGCCCCGCCTCACGCTGAACCTGGGGATGCGCTACGACCGCTTCACGACTTACTATCCCGGGCAAACAACGAACTCCAGCCTGACCTTCCCTCAGCTCTTCAAGGCAGGTTTTAGGTTCCCAGCGTCCGGAAACCTCGCGGACTGGAACACCGTTTCGCCGCGGATCGGCGTGGTATTCGACCCGACGGGGAAGGGTAACTCCGTCGTTCGCTTTGGCTATGGCATGTACTACATCATGCAAGGCACAGGGCTTGCCGAGACGGCGAACCCAAATGGCTTGATCACGCTGACTTTCCCATGGACCGACACAAACGGCGATAAAATCCCGCAACTCAGCGAATGGCTTCCGGCGAATGCCACACCGGTTGCCTCATCGGGCGGAGCGCAAATCAATTCCAGCATGAGCCGTCCCTATTCAGAAGAAATCAGTGCGGGGTACGAAAAACAATTGTGGCGCGACCTCCGCGTTGGAGCCACCTACTACTACCGGACAAAAAAGAATCTGTACGGAACCGAAAACGCAGCGGTTTCGAAATCGGATTACGTGCCTATCACCACGCTGAACGGCAGTCCGATCATCAATCCCCTAACGAACCAGCCAATGACGCTCTACAGTTTTCAGCCAGCGAATCCATCAAAATATGGGCTTTTCAACAACTTGGTGACGAACGTTCCCCAACTGGACAACAACTCGTACGGCGCGGCTGAGTTCACCGCCGTCAAGCGCCTGTCTCATAAGTGGCAGATTCTCGGAGGATTTACCATTCAGCGCCAAAAAGGCGTCTTTGGCCGGGGTTTCTCTGACGAGGCCACCGGGGACAATTTCACCGACCCCAACAATGAAATCAACAGGAACAACAACTACCTCAATTTGGATTCCACCTACGTTTTCAAAGTGGACAGCACCTACGAGCTTCCCGGGAAATTCGGTACCAGTGTGAACTTCCAGCACTATACGGGTTTTCCCATTCAGCCAACGGAGACTTTCAGCATCCCGAACGGACAGGGCACTCCCGTTGGAGAGACCGTCATTCTTCAACCGGCGGGAATCCAGCGACTGCCCAGTGTGAACCAACTGAACCTGCGCCTCTCGCGGGAATTTATCTTCCGTGACCGCTGGCACCTTTCGCCAACTGTCGATTTCTTCAATTTGACCAACTCTCAAACCGTTATAGCGGAAGTCACGCAGTACACCCCTCCGGGCGGCGGCTTCTACTTGAAGCCCGCACTGGCCATCAATCCGTTTGTGACGCGGTTTGGTCTGCGCTTTACCTTCTAGCGCGGACCTATAGCGGCATGGGCCTCAACTCGGTCCGTCTAAACGGCGGGTTGGGCGAAAGAACACGCTCACCTGCCGATTCCTTGCGTGACAGGCATTCGACTTTTCGCATAGACTCCGTTCCAAAGAACTCGTTACACGGAAACTTCGGTAGATTTGGAGGCGCTATGTGCCTTGGAAAGCGTGTGTTGAGGGCGACCATTGCCATCGCTGCGGCCTTGGGATGCGCCGGCTATGTGCTCGCGCAGACTGCGAGCCGGAAGTCTGCTCTTACGATTGAGCAACTGATCGAAATCAAGCATCCCTCGGATCCGGTGTGGTCGCCGGACAACAAGCATGTGCTGTTTACCTGGGACCGCGCGGACATCAAGAATTTATACGTGAGGAACGCGGACGGCAGCGGTGCGCCGATCGCGCTCACCTCGTTTCCTGAAGGCGGAGTGGCCGGCGCATTTTGGAGCGAAGACCGAGAAAGCGTTTACTTCGTGCACGAAGGAGATTTGTGGAAGGTTCCCGCGGCGGGGGGCGAGGCCAAGCCTGCGTGGAGCAAGCCGGATCGCGGCAGTGGATTCGTGCCGTCGCCCGACGCCAAGCGCGTCGCGTTCGTGCGCGAAAATCGCGGCGAAGAGCAAAGCGCGCGGAAAGGAAGCGATCTCATCGTCCGCTGGCTCTCCGATGGAACGGAATCGACCATCGCGCATGATGACCTGAGTATTCGCGGCATCGTGTGGTCGCCGGACGGAAAATCTGTCGCGTATACCGCTGGCTCAAAGATTATTCATCACGATGAATCCCCGGCGTACTCCGGCGCGAAGATTATTTATCGCGTCTCAGAGTACGTGCCTGGGCAAATGTATGCGCTGAAACTGAGCGGCGGAAAACCTGTGGCCATCAGCACGCCCGGCGAGTACGGGGGATTGGCCTGGATCGACGCCAATCGTCTTGTTTTTGACGGCCAGTCGAGGGACTTCAAAAAATATTTCATCTACGTTGCGGATGCGACCACCGGCTCCGTAAAAACCATGCATGAAGTGGATGAAGAAAAATTCTGGAGCATTCCCGACTGGGGCGAAGCGGGAGCGCAGCCCTGGCCTTCCCCTAACGGCAAGTGGATCGCGTTCCTCAGCGACCAGGACGGCTGGGATCATCTTTACGTAATTCCCTCTACCGGAGGCAATGCAGTGCAGATCACCAAGGGCCGCTTTGAAGCGTGGCGTCCGGCGTGGTCGCACGACAGCACGCGCATCGCGTTTGATGCCAACGTGGAAGATCACCCCGGCGACCGCCGGATTGGCATCGCCACCATCGGCGACGATCCCGCACAAGCGACGATTGCCTACATCACGCCGGGAACGGGAACGAACATCGAGCCGCACTGGTCGGAAGGCGACGGCCGGCTGGTCTACCAGCACACCGACACGCACAACAGCGCCGATCTGTACAGCATCGCCACACGCGAGGCTGCACAGCCAGTCCGGCTGACGGACTCCATGCCGCTCGAAATGGATCGCACGCGATTTGTCGAACCGGAGTTCGTGCATTATCCAGGACCGGACGGGCAGCAGGTGCCGGCCTGGCTTTTTGTGCCCAAGAATCTCGATCGCACCAAAAAGCATCCGGCGATCTTGTGGATTCACGGCGATGGCGTGAACCAGAACTACGACGGCTGGCACGTGCAGCGAAACTATGCCGTCTACTACAGCATTCATCAGTATTTTCTGCAGAAGGGCTACGTGGTGCTTGCGCCTGATTATCGCGGAAGCATCGGCTATGGCCGCGATTGGCGCACCGGCGTGTACATGGACGTGGGCGGAAAAGACGCGAAGGACGCCTGGATGGGCGGAAATTATCTGAAGTCGCTGCCCTACGTCGACGCGAATCGCATCGGCGTCTGGGGCTTAAGCTATGGTGGCTTTTTCACGCTAATCGCGATGACGGACCAGCCGAAACTTTTCCGTGCCGGGGTGGATGTGGCTGGCGTGGTGGATTACTTCATGTATTACTCCGATCCGTACCACGGCGATTGGACCGCGAGCCGCATTGGAACGCCTGAAGAGCACCCGGACGTTTACAAGAATGCTTCGCCTATTTCGCGCATTGACCGGCTGGAGCGGCCGCTGCTGGTCTTACACGGCACTGCGGATGTGAACGTGCCGTTCCTCGAGTCCGTCTGGCTCATCGATGAGGCGCTGAAGAAACACAAGGGCGACTTGGTTTCGTTCATGATCTACCCTGGAGAATTTCATTACTTCAGCCGGGAGCATGTGCTGCGCGATGCGTGGCATCGCGTGGACCAGTTCTTTGACACTTACCTGCGAGCGCCCTCCACACCTGCAGGCGCTGCGAAAACGCGCTGAGAACAGAAGTCCGCACAGAGGGAAAAGAGGCCTGCCACCTTTACTTCTAGGAGCAGATTGCCGGGGGCCGCGAAAGAATCAACATCAGAACCAGGATGACCGACACGAGGAATTTCATCGAGGACACACTCCTTGCCGTCCGCGATCCGGTAGGCCAAGAAAAAGCCCGGGCGCGACACCGGCAATCCTTCGAGGATGACGGCAGTCTATGGCGGCGCGGTTTAGCCAGAAACTGGACAAAAGACGCAATTCCGGGGAGTTGGCACTGCGGGGGGTACGCCTGCCCCAATGCACTAGTGGCGATGCCGTGTATTGCGGGGGCGCAAGAGAAGCCCATCATCAAGAAAACCTTTATGAAACAGACTTCCTCGGTTTCCGGGAAAGAGACGTACACGGAGTATTGCGCTGCGTGCCATGGAGCGGACGCGAAAGGTACAGGCCCGGAGGCGGCCGCGCTGAAAACACCTCCGCCCGACCTAACCACATTGGCCAAGCGGAGCCAAGATGGAAAATTCCCAAGGGATCGCGTGGCCACGCTTCTGCGGAGCGGCACGGAAGTGGCGGCCTACGGCTCTTCGGACATGCCCATCTGGGGGCCGCTGTTCAAGTCGCTGGATCCCACTCATGACATCGCCGTGCCGCAGCGCATCCGGAATCTGAACGATTATCTCGTATCGCTGCAAGCCAAGTAGCAGGAACCTTCGAGTAGAGCCGTGGGGCTCGGACAGCAGCCCCACGACCGACTCATTCCGCGTTCGCATTCCTTTCCATCGAACTTAGCTCCCGACCTCCGTCGCAGCGTAACCGGGCGAAGGCAGCTCACGTTCCCAGCGCGCAATCACCACGCAGGCGACGCAATTTCCGAGCACCGTGACGGCGGTGCGGCCCATGTCCATGAGCTGATCGATCGCAAACAGTAAGAAAAGCGGCTCCATCGGCAGGTGGAAGGACGTGGCCGCGGCAAAGACGATGAGAAAGGAAGCGCGCGCCACGCCCGCCGTTCCTTTGCTGCTCAGCAGAAGCGTCAGAATCATCACCGCTTGCTGGCCGAAGGAAAGATGCATCCCTGCGGCCTGAGCGACGAAAATTAGGCCAAGGGATTGGTACAGGCTTGCGCCGTCCATGTTGAAGCTGTAGCCGGTGGGCAGCACAAAGGCGACGATCTGCCGAGGGACGCCAAAGCCCTCCAGTTTCTCCATGGCGATGGGCAAAGTGGCTTCCGAACTGGCCGTCGCGAAGCCTAGCGTGACCGGCTCGAGCGCGACCTGAACGAAGGGCTTCAGAGGAATCCGCGCCAAAAGCAAAATCGGCACAAGAACAAAAAGAATAAAGAAGACCAGCGCGATATACATGGTGGCGAGCAGCTTTAAAAGAGGCAGAAGAACGGTCAGGCCCATATGCCCGACGGTATAGGCGACCGCGCCAAAGACGCCGAGCGGAGCTGCGTACATGACGATGTTGGTGAACTTGAACATGGTCTCCGAAAGGCTTTCGGCGAAGGCCAGCATGGGACGGCGCTTGGGCTCGGGAACCAGGCCGAGCGCAAAAGCAAAAAGGATGCTGAAGACCACGATTTGCAGCACCTGTCCTTCGGCGACGGACTTGGCAATGTTTTCCGGAAAAACGTCGGTGATGATCTGAGCGGCGGAATGTGGCGACATGTTGAGCGTTTCGCCGGTCGTGGAAGCCGGCAAGTGCACGCTTTCCCCGGCCCGGCTCAAGTTGATGGCCGCCAAACCGACGAGCATAGCAATGGTGGAAACCACCTCAAAGTAGACCAGCGACTTGATACCGAGGCGGCCGACTTTCTTCAGGTCCGGATGACCGGCAATTCCCACCACCAGTACCGCGAAAAGCAGCGGGGCGATGATGACGCGAATTAGACGCAGGAAGATGGTGCCGAGAAGCTGGAGTTTTGCGGCTACGGCCGGGGCGTCGTGGCCGAATTCGGCACCGGCAAGGAGACCCGCCAAAATCCACGCGGTCAGCGAACGCCGGGAAGTTGCATAAGCCGCGATCAGTGCGATAGCGAGCCATCGCAGAACCGTGGCGGCAAGTGTAGGAACCGGCAGAATCTGCGTGCCCACGAAAAGGGAAACAAGAATCGCTATCGTTGCGGAAACGACTGCCACCAGCAGGAGTTTGCTTTTCATGAGAGCGGGGTTCCCCGTGCGGGGTTCTTAGCTGATACTGTCGACGGTGCGTTGTCGACTGCCTGCCCTGAGCATAGTCGAAAGGTTAATCTCCGCTTTGCCTTTGTTCGCGAACGCATGGCTGGGCAAGGTATTCGGGAAGGGGCCGGTTGTCAAATCCTTTAGGATGGCCTGTTAGGTTTTTATGTAGCGCCATCCCGTTAGGGCGGCATCCTGGTCTTAGGATTTTCGGACGGGCGGGTGGGGCATAGACCGGGCCCCGTCACGAGACACTTCTGCAATGCTCTGAAGCACCGCGTGAACGGTCAGAGTGGTGGAGGACCGAAGCTCTGAAACTCACGGTGAATCCGCTTTCGGCACACCGACTCGAACTGGAATCGTTCCGCCAACCATAAATACGACAAGACTTCTATCACACTGTCAAGGGATCTGTTGACCACGGTGGACCGGCTGGCGGGATCGAAGCAGTCGCGCTCTGCTTTCATCGAACGTGTGCTTCGCAGGTACCTCAAGGACCGACGGCGGGCCAGCATTCATGCGCGAGACCTGAAGCTGCTTAATCAAGCGCCCGCGCGGCTGAACGGGAAGCCGAAGAAGTGTTGGAATACCAGACGACGGGCGAGTGACAGCGCCTGCATTCCCGATTGCAGCAGAAAGCGAGGATGCTGGGCTGAAGCCCGGCGCTACACAAGAACCTCAGGAATTGAGGCATGCCTCCGGCGTTGAAGACGCGCGACGAGGAGGAGAAGGTGGCGAACCACAAAGACGCAGGAGAATATGTTCACTCCGAGGCGCCGAGAGGAAGGAAGTACTGCGTGCCTTTGACGGGATCCTGGAGGCGGCCCAGAAGCTGCTGCAAGTCGTCGCTGCGTTCCACGAAATCAATCTCCGAAGTGTTGATCACCAGGAGGTCCGAAGCGGAGTAGCGGAAAAAGAAATGTTCGTAGGCGCGCGCGACTTCCTCGATGTATTCGAGCGAGATTCGCGACTCTTCGCGCGAAGCTTTCTTGGCGATGCGCGCACGCAACACTTCCGGTTTGGCTTGCAGGTAAATCACGAGGTCCGGTGCAGGAAGATCGGCGGAAAGCAGTTCGTAGTAGCGCTCGTAGAGCTTGAGCTCCTGGTCGTCGAGATTGAGATTGGCGAAGATGCGGTCCTTTTCCAGGAGAAAGTCGGAGAGGAGGAGGCCGGGAGCTTCGACGGCCAAGCCTTCGCGAAGATGCTTTTGGCGCTCCATGAGGAAGTACATCTGCGTGCGGAAGGCGGCGCCGGGCTTGGCCTTGTAGAAATCGGGAAGGAAGGGATTGTCTTCGCAATCATAGATGCGGCGCGCGTGCAGACGTTCGGCGAGGATGCGGGCAAGCGTGCTTTTGCCGACGCGCAGCGGGCCTTCGATAGCGATGAAACGGGGAGGCTGAGGGCTGCGCTGGGGAACCAGCGCGCGCTTGGCGGCCGAGGAGTCGTTGCCAGGCATCGTTTGGGCGTGGCTCCGACGAGCGTCGGAGTCAACGCCGCGAATTATAGCAGAGTTGCGTTCGACGCGAATCGCGTGAGTGCGGCCGGCGGCGGAGTAAACGCGCCGCTACAATGCCTGACGCCAAGCGGCGTGTGCGCCGCTTGCCGCATGGGCTGCGTCCTTTTGTGAGGCGAAGAGCCGGGCAGTCAGCCGCTGCTTGGAGAGCGATTTTGCCGATACTGCTTTACCGTAAATGTGAAAATCCTTTCACAAAAACGGAATAGTACTGGCGGTTCATAAGTCGTAAACGAAGGTTCCAGGGGGTTGTACTAGGCAAAGTGTGACCAACGGACCAGTGTTCGCTGCGCTTTCGGCCGGTAGAGTGGGGCCATTGCGAGTGGGGATGGACTTGCAAGTCCCACTGGTAAGACTGAGGTGGCAATGGTCCTCGCAACACTGATTTTGGCCTGTGCTTTTCCGCAGGCCGCCGACGCGGCGAAGCTAGCCGGCGCGTCGAATGGAAATGTCGACCGGCAAATCCTCACCGCAACAGTGTTCGACAACGCTTTCAAAGATACCACGGCCGCAGCGGCCTTGCCTTCTACGCCCGAACCAAAAGCAAAACCGGAAGTCGCGTCGGCGGCGCTGCGCTCCGCGGCTCAGCCCTTTGAGCCGGTGAGACCGGTAGCGCGGCGGCCCGGCGAGACGCCCCGGCAAAGAAAGATGTGGTACGGGCTGATGGTCGTGGCACATGCCGGAGCTGGGTTCGACGCGTGGACCACGCGCCAGGCGGTATCCAGCGGATACGGACGGGAAGCCGATCCGTTTATGAAGCCGTTTGCCAATTCCAATGCGATTTATGTTGCCACGCAGGCGAGTCCGGCGTTCATGGATTACCTGGGCAAGCGCATGATGGTCAGCCAGAATCCGTGGGTCCGCAAGTTGTGGTGGGTTCCGCAGACGGCTGGAGCGAGCCTGTCGTTCGTCGCGGGCGCACACAACCTGAGCGTTGCGCATTATTAAGGACTCTCCCTAGCAGCTAGAGCCCTCAAATTCCTCAATCCCCCGATGAGCGTCCCGGCGAACCCTCCCGCCGGGGCGCTCTGTTTTTTGGATCGCATGCGCGCCCGCCTTCCCAGACCTACGTCCGCGACGCGAAAGGCTCTCGCGAAAGCGTAGGGCGGGCAACGGGCAAACCTTCGCTCCCAACACGCAGGTTGCCTGCCTCGGAAGAGTCTAACGTTTCGAGAACCATTCGAAAACCGGGGGTGAACTTCGAATGAAGCGTCTCTCGAGCAGCAAAGCAAAGTTCTCGCAAGCAGCAAAAAAGGGGAGAGCTTGCGCTCTCCCCTCGGCTTTTTCCTTTTGCAGATCTAAAAGCTAGAAATCAATGCGCAAGCCAAGCTGAATCCAGCGGCTGCTGGAGGTTCGGTTGGCTGGGATAAGCGTAGACGAAACGACTCCAAACGTCGGGAGATTTGTCAGGTCAAGATTCGGATTCAGGAAGATCGGATGGTTGAAGGCGTTGAACATATCGGCCGAGATTTCGAAGCCGTACTTCTCACGGAATTTCGTCTCTTTTCCGATGCGCATGTCGAAGCTTCGTATGCCGAAGCCGCGCATTGGCCGGCTCCTGCCCGTTCTGCCATCCGAGGCCAGGAGGATGGGACGAAAGTCCTTGATAGCCGCACCCGCGTCGGCAAAATAGTTGATCCCCGTGCCGATGTCGCCGGAGCCGCAATTTGGTCCGTCGCCGGTCGAGCCAACACCGCCAGAGCTGCAGACATTTTCATGCACGCCTCCGCCGAGGGAGCCGGGATTCACTGTTGGGATGGCTCCCTGGGCGACGCCGAAGATGAGTCCGCCGCCCAAAGAACTTCCCGATAGGCCTTCTATGACCGTGAGCGGTTGGCCGCTGGCAATACGAACCACTCCCGCCGTATACCAACCGCCGATGACCTTGTTGAACCATTCGTGGGAGGAACTCCCCAAAAGGTGCCCATGCCCGAAGGGCAGATCATAGTTATAGGTGCCGTTGAAGATGTGGGGGCGATCAAAGAACGACGGGCCGTACTCATAAGCGGGGTTAAAGCTCGACGCAAAGTAGCTCGCCGAGTTTTGCACCGTTCCAATCTGATCTAGGGATTTAGAATATGTATAGTTGAGGTCAAACTGCATACCGTGCCAGCCCCGGTTGTGCAACGCGAGAAAGGCGGCGTTATAGTTCGAGAAATCGCGATGCGTACGCATGAACATGTCGAGAATATTCAGGTTGTTGAATGTCGGCGCACCTAGAGCGAACAGGCGGAAAGCATCCATGTTCAAAAAGAGATCAGACACATTGAAGGACGTGAAATCTCCAGCAAGGCTCGTGGCGACGCACGCACTGGAGGTGGTGTTCGTGTGTTTCATCGTGACTGGGTCGATCGGCCCGCAGCCAGTGCCAAATCCGGGAAGCAGGTTTTCAAACCACTGTTGGACCTGAAAAGCTGGATTCGGATTTCCCTTAATAAATGGCGTGATGCCTGCCCGAACTTGGGCGGACATCGCATCATAAGCTTGGGCGAAAGTCTGACCGGACACTTTGTCTTTGAACATGATCGGAGAGGAATTGAAGTTGACATTGTTGAGCAGGTCGCGCGCATAGCGCCCGATAAACCCTACTTCCAGTAACATGTTGCCGCGCATCTCACGCTGGATCGTAAAGTCCACCATCTGGTTACGGCCAACCTTGAAGTCGGGGTCATCCGCGAAGCTCAGAAATTCTGCCAGAAAGCCTTGCGGAACCACCGGTATCTGCTGCTTGCCAAGCGGAGCCGGAGTCGGAATCGAACCGTCGACGCCGACGCGAAAGACCGAAGCTCCCGCGTCGGATTTGATTGCCTGAGTGCAATTTGTCGGAGCGATGGACGGAATGCAGGGCGCTGAAATACTGAGGGTCTGAGCGAAGCCTACTCCGAGCATGGGAATAATGACGCTGCCGACCGTATTGATCCGGTCGTAGGAGATGCCATAGCCGGAGCGGACAACTGTCTTGCGATTCCCGAAGACGTGTCCCAGGAAGCCGCTCCCATAGGAGGGATTCCACGCAATGGAGAACCTCGGCGCAAAGTCGCCGTAGTCCACGTTAAACACGTTGCTGCGGCCTGAGCTTCGGACGGGCATGTAGCCAATGGCGGGATCGTAGAAATTCCCCGCTGCTGCTGCTGCTGCCTTGGCATCCAAGTAGTCTTTCGCGGTCAGGATCTTGTTGCCGTTGCTGTTATCCACCATTAGGGCCTGTTTCCCGTCTCTCTCTTGAGGCGTGGTTTGCCATCCGTAGGAAAGCCCATAGGTCATCGTGAAGGAAGGCGTCATCCGCCACGTGTCCTGCCAGAAGAAATCATAGGA
>Ga0066699_10000104_pt1 | contig 17404 bp, 13 predicted proteins | sample GraSoiAngelo_148_FD_66455 | JGI IMG/M metagenome (GOLD analysis project Ga0066699, IMG submission 66455) | Grasslands soil microbial communities from the Angelo Coastal Reserve, California, USA - 14_1009_09_20cm | ecosystem: Environmental > Terrestrial > Soil > Grasslands | place: USA... | reverse complement strand
ATGCGAAGAGCTAAAGAAAGCTGCTGATAGTCCGCTTCGCCATCATCATCTGCGCACCGCCAACCTGCCGCGTCGCGGGGATCTCTACAGTGGTCGTGTTCCGATTCTCTTTAATCAAGACATGACCGCGTGGCGCTGCCGTCCCGAGAAGGAATACGGACAGTTTCAGTACTATAAGAACGGCGGCGCGGACGAAATCATCTTCGTCTTCAAAGGCGGCGGGACGATCGAATCCGTTTTTGGCCAGCAAAGATATCGCGCTGAAGATTACATCGTGGTCCCGCGTGGGATCACTTACCGTCTGGAGCCCGATAACGTGCAAGAAGAAGACTATCTTATTCTAGAATCGGCTGGCCCGGTCCGAATTCCGAAACGCTATTTGAACAGCGAAGGTCAAATCAAAATGGGGTCGCCTTATTCGGAGCGCGATTTTCACGGACCTGCGGAATTGAATACGATCGACAAGGAAGAAGATATCGAGATCTTGGTGAAGGATGGACCGCGCTGGACGTGCGTAACGATGGCGCATCATCCGTTCGATGTTGTTGGGTGGGATGGCTACATTTACCCGTTCACGTTCAACGCCCAAGACTTCGAGCCAATTACCGGCACCGTCCATCAGCCACCGCCCATCCATCAGACGTTTGAGATTCGCGGTTACGTTGTTTGCACGTTCGCGCCACGCCTGCTCGATACCCATCCGGAAGCAGTGAAAATTCCGTGGGTCCACGATAATGTCGAAGCGGATGAGGTATTGTTTTACGTGCGCGGTAATTTCGGATCGCGCCGCGGGATCGAACCTGCTTCGATCACCTTGCATCCGCGCGGAATTCCGCATGGACCGCACCCCGGGACAATCATGGCGAGTAAGAATGCGCAGCGCACCGAAGAGTTGGCGGTGATGTTCGACACGCAACACACTTTGGAGCTGACCGAAGCTGCGGTTGCGCTGGACGACGAAAAATATCCCTTGAGCTGGCTCGATTAACGTGACTCCATCAGGCAACGGCGAGACGGAATTGCAAGCGGCCGAGCGCCGGATTCGAAGTCTGCCGAAATGCGGCGCGGCCAAGCTCGCGCGCATGGAGGATACTTTTCGTAATTTACTCGAAGCAATCGGAGAGAATCCGCAACGCGAAGGATTGCTGCGAACGCCTACACGCGCGGCTCGCGCGTTCGAGTTTCTCACGAACGGCTATCGTCAGAATCTTGATGAAATTGTTAATGGCGCCATCTTCAGTTCCGAAGCGAGCGAGATCATTCTGGTGAAGGACATCGAACTGTACTCGATGTGCGAACACCATTTGTTGCCGTTCATCGGCCGAGCGCACGTCGCATACATCCCAAACGGCACAGTTATTGGCCTTTCCAAAATCGCGCGCGTTGTCGATGTTTTCGCGCGGCGGCTGCAGATTCAGGAACAGCTTACGGTTCAAATTGCGGACGCGCTAATGAATTGCTTGCGGCCAAACGGAGTTGGTGTGGTGGTCGAGGCGAAGCATCTTTGCATGATGATGCGCGGAGTCGAAAAGCAAAACTCGGTGATGAAAACCTCTTGTTTGCTCGGCTCGTTCAAGGAAGACGCGCGCACGCGGTCCGAGTTCCTCGCGCTGCTGAAAGAGTAAGTTGTCGGGTTCGCTGTCCGCAGCGGATTATCTGCCCAAATTGCGCTGCGGACAGCGAACGTTACAGCACCTATTTGCACAATTGTGTCTTGCTGTGTTTTGTGGATCATGCTCCTGACGGTCAGTAAACGCGTCGAATTTTCCGCTTCGCGCCGATTGTTCCTGCCGAGTTCTTCCGCTGAAGAAAATCGCAAGCTTTTCGGCGAAGAAAGCAGCGCACGCTATGGCACCGGACGCAATTACGTCGCTTATTTTGTTTTTACTGGTCAGCCTGATCCTATCACCGGAATGCTAATCAATATCAGCGAGATCAAAGAGCGCGCCGGAGGGATCATTCATGACCATTACGACCATCGATTTTTGAATGAAGATAACCCTGCGTTTCGCGACAACGTTCCAACAGCGGAGAATGTTTGCCGGCAACTTCTTGCTGACGTCGCTCCGCTTTTTGCTGGAAATCCGGCGAAACTTTGTGCGGTCCATCTTCGCGAAACCCCTGAGCGCAGCGCGACGGCCTATGCCCACGGTGTGGTAGACGCAAATTACTGGTTCGAATTCTCCGCGGCACGCAAAACGATGTCGCCACATTTAAGCGCAACCGAAAATGAAAAACTGTTTGGGGTTGCCTGCGGCGAGCATGGACACAACTACCGGGCGCGACTGACCTTTCGCGCCGATTCCGTGTCAGACAAACCAGCGCTCGCGGCGCAGGAACACGTTTCAGAATTAATTCGAGCGTTGCGAAGCGAGCTCGATCACAAGAATCTGAACCGTGACGTCGATGCTTTGCACGACAAACCGATGACGACGGAAGTGGTGGCTCGTTTCATCCTTCAAGGCAAACCGGCGCCTTCGCGTGTTCGTCTGCATGAACGCGACGACTTTTTCGCGGAAGCTTGGAATACTGGCGAGATGTTTTTGGGCATTCGCGAATCATTCAGTGCCGCACACCGTTTGCATGTCCCTTCCTTTTCCGAGGCCCAAAACGCAGAGCAGTTCGGCAAGTGCAACAATTTACGCGGGCATGGCCATCGCTATGTGGCGGAGGGCACAGTTGGCGGCGAATATGATCAACGCTCCGGAACGCTTGCCAATTTTGAAGAGTTGCGAAGCGTATTGCGTCTAGCCATCGCGCCGTGGCGCGACAAACATCTCGATCTCGAAACAAGAGACTTTCACGAACGACCGTCGACCGGCGAAAATATTGTCCGCGCGCTGTGGCCGAAGATTGATAGCGCGCTTCAGCAACGGCTGGTACGCCTGCGATTGTGGGAGACGGAAAACAATCGGTTCACTCTGCGCCGAACGTAGTCATCTTACGCTCCGACCGGTGCGGCCGACAGGCTTCCTACCCGTTGAAAACGGAAGATTCTGTAGCCGCGCAGGCGGCGCCGAAATTATTTGTTACTGCGATCGCGGAGCACCACTACAGTATTAACATGCCGACAGGATTTAGCGGCGATATAACCATCAACGTCATCGCGTCGATCATCGCGTCGCTTGTCCTACTCGCAGCTGGCTTTCTCTGGGGAAAATACAAGGAGCGACGCAAATACGGTCGGAATCTTGAGGAGTACGACTTCTACCCGTTTACGATTAATCGGGAGAATTTCCCCGAGTTTAATCTCAAGGATTTCCGGCTGGGTATGCATTATTTCCTCAAGAACAACGACTACACCGCGGCGCGGCAGTTAATATTCATCGGCGAGCAAAACAATGTTCGCGCCCAACTCGAACCTTCGGAGCAAAAAGTCTATGCCAGGCTTTTCGAGAAATACGAAGGTAAAAAAATCGCCGATGACACGACAGAGTATTTGGAAAACTACGTTCGAATTGTGCGTTTAATAGGAAAGTCGTTCCCAAATTCCGGCATTGAGATATTGCTGCACAACCTTGCCGACCCGTCCCATTCACTCATCGTCCTGGAAAACAATGTGACCGGTCGGCATCTGCGCGACGGCACCACCAATCTGCTGATCGATCTGAAGAAGCGTCAGCTCTTGCAGGAGGACAAATTGAACTATGAGCTGAGTATTGGTGCGCGGAAGTTCAAGTGCACGACCATTCCCATTGTGCGAAAGGAATTTGGAATTGTCGGTGCGATTTGCATTAACATCGACGCCAACTATCTCACTGAAGAAGTGATTCAGAGTAAAGAAAGGATCGAAGCGTGGTTCAAAAATTTTTGTCGTACCGATATGCAGGCGGATGAAAACATCCTTAGCAAGGACGAGTACGCCAAAGCGATGAAAGGCCAGCGCCACTTCAAGGACGAAACATTTTAAAGTGGTGGAAAATGAAACGCTTTCTCATCACCGGCGCCAGTCGCGGAATCGGCCGAGCGATCGCACTAAAGCTGGCTGCGCCGGATGTGATGCTCTTGTTGCATGGACGCGACATCGGCGCGCTGGCCGAAACATGTCGGGCAGCAGAAAGAACTGGCGCGAAAACCGCGAAATTAATTCACGATCTCGCGATTTTTCGCGGTATCGACGATCTGGTCGCGGAGGTCGGGCACGAGCCGATTGATCTGCTCGTGAATAATGCGGGCATTGCAGTGGTAAAACCATTTGCTGAGATCACGCGCCAAGAATGGGAGCAAACCATCGGCGTCAATGTGACCGCGCCCTTTTTTCTAATTCAATGTTTCGCTCCGCGAATGCCGCCGGGCTCGAGTATCGTCAATATTTTGTCGATTGTTGCGAAAACGGCGTATCCAAACTGGAGCATATATTGCGGCAGCAAATTTGCCCTTGAAGGACTATCGAACGCGATCCGTGAGGAACTTCGTTCCCGCAAAGTGCGAATGTTGAACATCTATCCGGCAGCGACCGATACAGACATCTGGAACGCCGTTTCCGGTGAATGGCCGCGGGAACAAATGATGTCGGCTGCCGATGTCGCAGATGCTGTCGCCTTCGCAATCAATCGGCCTCCCGCGGTTATCATAGAGAACGTCACGCTCTCGAACACCGCGGGTTCGCTGTAGCCCCGGCATCTTAACTCCGGCCCGGCGCGGACCATATTTTTGAATCTGCTCGGCCGATTTCGTGCATCGCATCGCTAGTGTTAGTAATCCCAAAACCGGGACGCGAAATTCCCAAAAGTGTCCAGAAGCGATCGAGGAGCAATCCGTCGCTCATTGTCAACTGGCTCGCAGCCGATAGCTTACGTGTGATCGACCGGGCTGGCACGAGCCGTGCAAAGGGAACAGCCGTTCTCGCTATGAGCAAGCCGGTTCGTTTATTGCAAAATCGTACGACGTGCTGGCTGCCGCAATTTTTCTATCAACCTCAAAAGTTTTCGGGGTTGTCCCCACAGGGTCCGAGCCGGAGGGGCGTCGGATGCCTGTGCTACCAAGGAGGTAACAGTCATGTTTGAATCGTTCTTGCAAGATATCCGCATCGGATTCCGCGTTTTGCTCAAGGAAAAATCTTTTTGTTTTCTCGCCGTGCTCGTTCTTAGCCTCGGGATCTGCGGCGTAACAACGCAATTCACCATCGTGAACGGCCTCGTCTTGCGCGGCTTTTCTTTTCCGCATCCGGAACAATTGATGAGTGTGGGTCTGATCGATCCGCAGGCGAGCGCCCAGAACAATAACTTTGGCATCGGCAACATTCCGACAGCTCAGGACTTCGAGGACTTGCGGGGCGCGCAGCAGTCGTTTTCGCAAATGGCTGGCTATCTGAGCGGATCGACGATCAACGTCACTTACAAAAACAATCCGCAGCGTTATACCGGTGCCTACATCACCGAGGATCTCTTCAAAATCATCGGCGTGTCACCGATCATGGGACGCGATTTCACTGCCGAAGACAACAAACCCGGTGCCGGTAAAGTCACGATTCTGGGTAACGAAATCTGGAAGCGCGATTTCAACGGCGATCCCAATATCGTCGGCCAGGGTGTTATTATTAATGGTAAAGCAGCCACTGTTGTCGGTGTGATGCCTCCTAATTTCAAATTTCCCATCTCCGATGAACTTTGGGTCCCGCTATATAATGAATATCCGCCAGAGCCGCGCGGCGATTTGCGGCTTGGTGCCAATAATAATGCGCCTGCGGTGATGGGCCGCCTCAAGCCGGGAGTGAGTATCGATCAGGCCAACGCGGAGTTTATCGGCTTGGCCCGACGTCTAGCACAGGAGAATCCTAAGACCAACAGCGCTTTAGTTTCGGCGAGTGTTCAACCACTGCTGAACGCAATGACCGGTGTGCAGTTGCGGCAGCAGATTTGGGCGATGCTGGCGGCGGTGATTCTCGTTTTGCTCATCGCGTGTGTAAATGTCATGAACATGCAATTCGGTCGCGCCGCGTTGCGCGCCAAGGAAGTAGCAATTCGCGGTGCCCTTGGTGCTACCCGTTGGAGAATCGTGCGCCAAATGTTGACTGAAAGTTTCGTTGTTGCCAGCCTCGGAGCAGTCGCGGGGGTGATGCTGGCGTTTTGGGCGGTGGACATGTTCGTTCGTGCGACCAATGCCTTGCCATTCCCTCTACCGTACTGGGTTCAATTCAAAATCGACGGTCCTGTTCTCGCATTTACGCTGGCGCTCACACTCTTGGCCACCATTGTCTCCGGCCTGGCCCCCGCGTTAGTCATCGCAAAGGGCAATGCGGCTGAGATTATGAAAGAGGGTGGCCGCGGCAACAGCAGCCGGCTCGTCAACGCGATCACCCGCGTATTAGTGATCGGTCAGATCGCGCTCACCGCCGCGCTTTTGATCGTGGCGACGCTACAAATCAAGTCGATCCGCAATCAGCTGAATCTCGCGTATGGTTATGACGAAAACGCGATTTACGCCGCCCGCATGGGTTTGATGGAGGGCGCCTACCCGAATCCAGATACGCGGCGTGAATTTTTCCGTCGGGCCGTGCGCGCGTTGCGCGATAACCCCCAATTTGATTCTGCCGCCATGAGCAGCCGCTTCCGCATGACCTTCGACGGCCAGGGGCAATTTGAGGTGGACGGCCAAAAGTATATGACCGACCGTGATCGGCCGCGCGGTAATTTCGAATCGGTCTCGGAGAATTATTTTACCACCCTCGGTTTAAAAGTCTTGGAAGGACGCGACTTCACCATTGACGACTCCGACGCAAAACAACCAGTCGCACTGGTGAACGCGAGTTTTGCGCGAAAATATTATGGGCGCGAGAGCGCGGTCGGTCACCGGATTCGAATCTTTAATCCGGGGAACCCGCAGCCTTGGCGGACGATCGTCGGTGTCGTTCCAGACACGCTGATGCAGGGTCCGTTCGATCAACAAACCGATAGCACGGGATTTTTCCTGCCGTTGCTTGGCGCCGATCCCGCCCCGCAGTTCTGCACAATCCTTGTGCGTCCGCGTCCGGGACAGCGTGCCGATACCCTCGGTCCTGCGTTAAAGAATGCGGTTGCTGAGCTCGACTCAAACCTGCCGACTTATTTTCCGGGGACACCGGCTCGGTTCCATCAGGAAGTCCTTGGCGGCAATCGAATTATCGCGACGTTGTTCAGTATTTTCGGCGTGGTAGCATTTATTCTGTCCGCGGTCGGACTTTATGGCGTGATGACCTTCTCTGTAAATCAGAGAAGACAGGAGATTGGTATCCGCATGGCGTTAGGGGCGGATGCCGCGCGCATCTTCCGCATGGTCATGACCCAGGGTGCCTGGCAATTGGTGATTGGGTTGGTTCTCGGCGCGGGTGGCGCGGCCTTGCTTCTGGGAGTCTTGGCTGCCGCTGCCTTGCGGAATATTCTTTTTAAAGTTAACGCACTCGAGCCATCCGTCTATCTCGCGGTAGCAGGAGTACTGACATTCGTTGCGGCCCTGTCGTGCTTTGTTCCGGCGCGCCGCGCGACACGAGTCAACCCGATGGTCGCATTGCGGACGGAGTAGAAACGCGCTTGGCGCCCTGTGGTGGCACGGACAAGATGCCGGTGCTACAGACCTGCCCGATCGAGTAGCGATGCGATAACTTTTTCGGCTCCAAAAATTTCCTTCGCTATCGCATGAGCTACGCGAGAGTGGTGACGATAATCGGCGTTAATTTCCCGCACTGCTTCGCTGACTTCAGGGAGTTTTCGAAAACCGAAGAGCCCGCCTCGATCGCCATAAAGTTTCGTGAAGCCGGTTTCCTGGGTAATCACCGGGCGGCCTGCCGCGAGATAACAGGCGCTGCGATCACTGAACCAGCCGGTGTTTAATCGCACGTATTGATCTTTCGCCACCGTGAACTCGGCTTTGGATCGGCGGATGTAATCGCGATAGTCCCAATACTTCACACTTAAGTCGTGCGGGCTGCGAAAGCGCCAGCTGGATTTGGAAAATTTCGTTCGCGTCTTCTCGTCCCTAATGTCGGTGGCCAGTTCGAACGGTTCGCGCGCTACCTTCGGAGCGTTAACGAATCGAATAAACTCGCGCGACTTACTCCAGAGATATTTCTCTCCGCGCCAGGTGATGTCTTTTAATCCGCTCGTCGACCAATTGGCAATTGAAGTAAACACCGCGCTCGCAGGTGGCGCACTTTGGGTCTTCCAAAAGTCGGTGACAATCGGCTGCCGCGTTGGGAACCACTTCAATCCGCGGGTCGGCACCGGGAACTTTTTCGTTCCGACGTTTTCACCAAAAGTAAAAAGCGCATGATGTCGTTCGAGGTAGTCGATGGCGGATTGAACTCCCTTATCGACTTTGATTTGTTCCACACCTGGATCGCTCTCGATATAAAGAATGCGATCGCTCGCAAGCAGATCGTCGTTAAATTCCTGAGCGCCGCAGATGTTGAGAATGGCATCGGCAGATTTATAAAGCTGACGAATCGTTTTTAGTGGCAGACCTGCGGTCGGAAGTTCCGGCAGGTAACGTGCGCAAAAAGACCAGTGGTCTTTGAAATCAAATTTGTCTGCCAATCGCAAGAGAAGATTAGCGGCGTAAGTGTAATCGTTGCTGGTATCAAAAGTCTCCGCGTTATACGGAATTCGCGCCGAATCCTCGATATAATAAACTTCGTGTCCGAGTCGTTGCAGCCCGACAACGTAGTGAATGTGTTGCCAGATTACTCCCGCGATCGGGCAGGAGCCCATGAAACCCATGACGACGATGCGTTTCGATTTCATGGTGAAGAAAACGCCGAACGCCGAATGCAGAAAGCGCTCTTCTCCATTCGGTGTTCGGCGTTGGACGTTCGGCGTTCGATGTTTGCTGTCACTGAAACGTCTTCACCACCACCGCCGGATTGCCGGCCACAACCGTATTAGGCGGTACGCTCTTCACCACCACCGCGCCGGCAGCGACGACGGAATTTTCGCCGATGGTGACGCCCTTCAAAATGATCGCGTTCATCCCGATCCAGACGTTGTCGGCGATTTTCACCGGGCGTGTTTCGAGTTTTGGGCGGGGTGGGCGATCCTTATAGAATGGCGCAACGGCCTGCGCATCGATTAGTCGCTGCGCTGGTTCGAGCGGATGGAAATCGGAATCCGCGATCCCAACGTTCCACGAGATCAAACAATGCGAGCCGATTTCAATCCGTTCGTCTGCCATGACAAGAGCGCCATTTAATAAGGTGAAATCGCCGACTGCCGCGGAGCCATTCACTCCGAGGGCAAAGGAACAGCCGGCATAGACCGAGACATGATTCCCGAAGCGAAGCGCATGTGGTGCCTTGTTTTTCATGAAACGGAAAACCTGTGCTGTTTCGCAATAAAACCCTTCGCCAAATTCAACGTTCGGCGGAATCGGGTCGGCCCACCAATCGTGCTCTACTCTGCGGTCGGCGCTGACGTTGCTCATGTCGAAAATTTGCCGGAAGCGTAGAGCTTGGCATAAACGCCACCGCGTGCGACCAATTCGGGCCCGCGCCCTTGTTCAACCACGCGTCCATTTTCCAGCACAAGGATTTGATCCACCCCATGAATGGTCGCGATGCGATGGGTAATGATGATGGTAGTGCGGCCGTGCATCAGTTCTTTAATTGTGTCCATGATGGCGGATTCGGTGGTTGGGTCGAGCGCCGATGTTGGTTCGTCGAGCAACAAAATCGGCGCATTTTTCAAAAATGCGCGTGCGATCCCGATCCGCTGGCGCTGACCGACACTGAGGTGTCCGCCGCGTTCGCCGACCTGGCTTTCGTAGGCATCCGGCAAATTGGAAATGAACTGATCGGCTTGTGCCCGTCGCGCTGCTTCGCGAATTTCCTTTTCGGTCGCGTCTGGTCGTCCGTAAGCGATGTTCTCACGCACCGTGGTTGAAAACAGGAGCGTATCCTGCAACACGATCGCGATCTGCTGACGCAAGGATTTTTTCGTGATCTCGCGAATGTCGCGACCATCCAGTGTCAGCCGTCCCGCCGTTGGATCATAGAATCGGGGCACCAAACTCAACAACGTGCTTTTGCCAGCACCGGTTCCGCCTACCAGCGCCACGATCTGATTCGGCGCGATCTCGAGATTAATGTTACTCAAAATTTCGCGGGTCGAATCATAGCCGAAGCTGGCGTTCCGGAAAGAGATCGCACCTTTCGTCTTTTCAATCGCCACGGCGTTCGGCGAATCCACGACGTCATCCTGACGATCAAGGATTTCGAAGCAACGCCGCGCGCCGGCGGTTGCGCCTTCCATCGCCCACGCAGTGTAGGTCAGGGATTCGAGCGGCTGGTAAAGCATCACCACGTAAGCGACGAAAACCAGAAGGGCTCCGAGCGTGAGAGTGCCCGCCATCACATGCAACGATCCCACGTAATACATCGCGGCCGTCCCGCTCACGATCAGGGTACTGATCGCGAGACCACTTTTCACATTTGTCATGGTGAGACGCAGGTTCGCCTGCAGACTTCCATGCGCCTGCCGATGAAATTGCGAGACTTCGAATTCCTCGCGACCAAAGGCGTGCACCATCCGAATGGAGCTCAGTCCTTCCTGCGCCTGCGTGAGCAACGCACTCTCCTGTTCTTGGATAGTGGTGGATTGCGTGCGAATGCGTTTGGCAAAAAAATAGATCGTGCCGAAAAGCAAGGGAACGATGGCAAGGGAAAGCAACGTCAGTTGCCAGTCGAGTCGCAGCATGATGGCGAACGTGCCAAACAGCGTAACGCCAGAGCTAACGATGTTTGTGAAGCCTTTGTTATAGATGGTCTGGATCGACTGCGAATCATAAGCGACGCGAAAACTGGAATCGGCCGAACGGCGGGTGTCATGAAACTTGAGCGAGAGACGCTGCAAATGCGCGTAGAGCTCGGTCCGCAAACGCAGAAGAGATTCGAGCCCGATCTTCACAAAAATGTAATTGCTGGCCAGGTTCAGCAGGCTCCAAAGAAGCTGGATCACTACCATCGCAAGGCAGAGAAGCGCGATTGCTTCGGCAGCATTAAACGCTGGTGTCGTGACGTGGCCGCCGAACCACCACCGGAACCCAAATTGAACAAAATCACCGTGATCCTTTAAAATTTCGTCGACGATGATCTTAAACGGCCATGGCTTGAGCAGATTCAATCCGATCGCGGCGAAAGAGAATGCAAGTGCGACAAGCGACCGCGTAAGAAATCCGCGATAATATTTCAGCACGCGTCGGTAGATCGACATTTTTAAATTTCAGATTGCGGATTGCGGATTTTGGACTGAACTAGCGCGGATTCATTGGGCGGTCGCGGAGAGATTCCTCGACTTCGCCCGGAATGACAACATGCAACATCTGCTTCAAATCTGGTTCGATTGGGTTCTGCATGGCGGTTATCTGGGGATCATTGCGCTGATGGCATTGGAGAGCTCGATCTTTCCCGTGCCGAGCGAAATCGTGATTCCGCCGGCCGCATTCCTGGCAGGGCAGGGGAAATTGAACATCTGGGGCGTGATCGCAGCGGGAACATTTGGTTCATGGCTCGGGGCGTCCATCACTTACTGGGTATCGTTATGGCTTGGACGGATCGTGATCGTAAAATGGGGGCGTTTTTTTGCAGTCAGCGAATCAAAATTGATCCGTGCCGAACACTGGCTGCATCGCTACGAGGCCGGTGGGATCTTTTTTGCGCGCCTATTACCGGTGATTCGCCATCTCATCTCCATTCCGGCAGGCATCATTCGAATGAATTTCTTGACCTTTAGCATCATGACAGTCGTCGGCTCAGCGATTTGGTGCGCAGTGCTGGCGTGGTTTGGACAGACCGCCATCACGCCCGAGATGCTGCGCGACCCGGCCGGTCTGGCAACGGCGCTGAAAGCAAAATCCCACGTCATTGCCGCCGGCGTCATTGTGTTGTGCGTCCTGTATTTTGTGGTGATGCGCTTGACCGCGAGGCCAAACGAGAGAGCCCAACTATAGAAGCGAATGTGTCCCTGTTCGGTCTTCGAGCTTCCATTTCGGGCGCCATTGACCTAAGCGAGAGTGTTCAAAAATTAAACACGAGTGTCAGAATGTAGTCAGTTGCCGTCAGAAAAGTTGCTCCCGGGTGCCCGAATATACCACGCAATGTATTATTTATGAACCTTGGCACCCAGTTTGCTGTCTTTTTGTTCGTCATGAACAAAGACTCTCAGATTTTGCGTCGGCCCCAAAAGCTTTCCCTCGGCGATCTAATCCTCGCCGTTAGTTCGTGCACCAAAAGCAGCCGCGAAACCGTCGCCACCGTCGCCGACTTACTTGGCAGCGGACGGGTGCGCGTAGAAGATCACGGCCGTTTCCTGCGCGCGAAGGTTTGCTAAACGCGGCCAAATAATTTCGAAACGCTCCGGTAGCTTTTGCTGCCGGAGCGTTTTTGTTTTTTCCCTTTTCGGGTTTTCGCGGCGCTCTTATTGTGCTCCGATGATCGCCCGCTATTCCCGGTCGGAAATGCGCGCCATCTGGTCGGACCAGCGCAAATTCGAAATCTGGCTTGAGATTGAAAAAATCGCCTGTGACGCCATGGCGCGGCTTGGTTTGATTCCAAAGGAAGACGCCGCGGTCATTCGCAAAAAAGGAAAATTCGAGATCGATGAAATCAACGAGATCGAGAAGCGGACAAATCACGATGTCATCGCGTTTCTCGAAAATGTCGCATCCTATGTCGGTCCGGCGGCGCGCTGGATCCACCAGGGATTAACTTCCTCCGACATTCTCGATACCACCCTCGCGGTCCAGATGACGGAGTCGGCCAGGATTCTTTCAGATGATCTGGCCGCACTGCGAAAAATCATCAGCAAACAGGCGCGCAAATATAAAAGGACGCCCATGATCGGACGCAGTCACGGCATTCATGCCGAGCCGATCACGTTTGGTCTGAAGCTCGCCCTGATGTTTGACGAATTCGGGCGCGCCGAAGAACGCCTCACACAAACGCGCGAGCGTATTCGCGTGGGAAAATTGAGCGGCGCGGTTGGAACCCATGCGCATCTTGATCCGCGGATCGAGCGTGAAGTTTGTCAGAAGCTTGGATTGCGTCCAGCAACGATCTCGACGCAGATTGTGCAGCGCGACCGTCACGCCGAATTCCTCACGACCCTAGCCTTGGTTGCGTCTTCGATCGATCGCTGGGCTACGGAATTCCGCCATTTGCAACGGACTGAAGTTTTGGAGGTGGAAGAGTTCTTTGGCGAGGGTCAGAAGGGCAGTTCAGCCATGCCGCACAAACGCAACCCGATAACGGGTGAACGATTGAGCGGCCTCGCTCGCGTCATCCGCGGGAATGCACTGGTCGCGCTGGAAAACGTCGCGCTCTGGCACGAACGCGACATTAGTCACTCCAGCGCCGAGCGAATTATCCTGCCCGACTCTTGCACGTTACTCGACTACATGCTGGTGAAGCTGCGCGAGCTAGTGGGCGGCTTGCGCGTTTATCCGGAAAACATGACGCGCAACCTGGAAATGACGAAGGGACTTTATTTCAGTCAGTCGATCCTGCTCGCGCTTACTCGTGCCGGACTCGCTCGCAAAACAGCCTACGAAGCGGTGCAACGCGCCGCAATGAAAACCTGGCGCGGCAAAAAATCTCTGGCCGAAAACGTGAAAGCCGAGCGCCAAATCATGGCAAAGTTAACCGCGAAAGAAATCGACAAACTTTGCTCGCTCGAAATCCATTTTCGCTACGTCGACGAGAAATTTAAGGCGCTGGGGTTGGATTAGCGACAATATCGGCCACTCCATGACAGGTGCGACAACCCGGAAGCCTAACCTCCAGTCCATGTTCCAATGGGGGTAAGCGTGAGCTCGTCGATGCGGCGGGACTGATCGAGCCGAACGCGCGTCGTTTCGAACCGGGCGCCAGTATGGGTTTGCGAGCCGCGCGTGGTTAACGAGACGCGGACGGTTCTAGCACGGCAACGCAGAACCAACTGCTTGATTTCAAGACTTGGACCAAGCTCGACCGAGATGAGCTCGAGCGGAGCGAATAATTGCATTGTCATGCTCGCGGCAGTCGATATGAGTTGCAGTCGTTCGCGTTCGCTTGCCGGAACGACTGTGACGCCATCGATTTCAAACACGCTACGCATCTCTGCAGCGCGAAACGGCTGCGAGGTAGGGATCAGTCGAACAATGGAAATGTTTCCGGTAGCGTCGAGGTCAATGGGTCCAAGTTGAAAACCAGTCTTCAATGGTAACACCGCTTTGCCGTTTGCGGGAATTTCGATAGCCACCGTTGATGAGGCTGGGCGTGCCCGAATCGCTCCAATCCGAAACGCAAAGTCGACCTGCATCGCGACGACATCGAGCGGGAGGTCGAGCATCACTTCATTCGGTGCGAGCGGTGGCTGGGTCCCGTCGGATTTTTGCAGCGGCCCGGTTTTCTTCGGAACGCGTGAGGGAACACCCAGTGGTGGTGGAGGGGCGAGCCCCTGCGAGCCAGCTCTGATCTCTCCGCGACGAGTCTTCGACCCGAGTTGCGACGCTGTCGTCGCAGCAACTCCGTCCTCGATTGACCGGGGCGCAGCGCTCTTTGGTGGCGGCGATACGGGCTTTTGCTCTGGCTGTGGCAGAATCGGCGTCTTCGAGATAGTAAAGTCCGCAGCTTTCGCTCGCGCGATTTCTTTTTCGCTCGGGAATGTCGGTTTTTCCTTAAGTGGGCCTTTCTTCAGTGTTTGCTGCACCAGCGCAACTAGCGCGTCGGACCGAAATGGTTTGGAAATGGTCGCAACCACGTTTGGCAGCGTGCTCGCGGCCGCCGCCATTTCGTGAACGTGACCCGACATCATGATGATCGGCACATGTGCCGTTCTCTCGTTTCTTCCGATGCGGCGACACACTTCGTCGCCTTTGATATCGGGAAGGACGTAATCGGCCAGGACGAGATCGGGAATGATGCGAGCCGCTTCCTTAAGGCCATTTAAGCCAGTGACGGCGGTTGTCAGCTGTAGAGTTGGATCAGCGAGCGCGAGTGAATCTTCCACGAAGATCAGCAGCATCTCGGTGTCGTCGATGATCAGAATCTTCGGACCTACCCTGGCCGGTGTAACTACAGGTTTGGCGGGTAACTGCGGCTCGGCCGGTGTCGGCCGCGCGGGCTTGAGGTTCTTCGCTTCGCGCAACGCTTCGATCAATGTCGCCGCCCAGGGATCATGAATCGTGCGTGGCACTGACTCCGAGTCGATGTTCTCTATGAAACGCGGATCAGTCCAGGCCAGCATTTCCGCAATGGCGCGTTTGCCATCGGCGTCTCCAGCGCGGGCGTGGATGATTTGGTTATTTCGCAGATGCAATTCACCGGTCCGGTTTTCACCCGCCTGCACTTCAATAAAAATGTTCCGCGCAGTGGAGAGCGCGAGAACAGTGACATCGTCAAGAGCGAGATCGCGCAATGCGCCGCGCGGTGTTCCGGTTTCCATCCAGGGACCGAGCAACGCTTGCACGGCGGCGCCGAATTCGACGAGCTCAAATGGTTTTTTCAAAAACTGCAGCGCGCCATTGGCTCCGCGCTCTGCGATCAGAGCGGGCGGAACATCGGCAACGAGCGCAAGAACACGTGTTTCCGGCAAGACGCCTTTCATTTCACCGAAAAACGTGATTGCGCTTGGAAGCGGCGGATCGAAATCGAGGATGATCAGTTCCGGCTTGTGCTCGAGCGCAAATCTCCGCGCTTCCGCCAATGAGGGTACGGCGTGAACTTGGTGTTGCGGCGCGAATTTCGTTAATGCCGATTCGATCGCAACCGACAGCGCAGCGTATTCTTCAATGAGAAGAACGTGACGTTTGGCGGTGTTGTTGGATGACGAAGGCACAGGAGCTCGGCAGAACGCATTTTAACACACCGCGCGCCAGTTGTGTGGCTGGAAAGCCTGATCGGCCTCAGGCGGGGACTCTCACCTACTCGTAGCGTAAGGCCTCGATGGGATCGAGCGCCGCAGCACGATATGCGGGGTAAAATCCGAACCCGATCCCGATAGCAGAGCAAACGATGAGGCCGGCAATGGCCCAGCCATAGGGGAAAATTACGTCTACCTTCAGCCACATGGCGAGCAAATCGCCTCCCAACACCCCTAACAAAATCCCAAGAATCCCGCCGGCCTCGGAAATGAATACCGCTTCGGCCAGAAATTGCCGGAGGATATCGCGACTGCGTGCGCCGATCGATTTACGGACGCCAATCTCTTTCGTGCGTTCCGTCACGCTCACCAACATGATGTTCATGATGCCAATACCGGCAGCCACCAGGGCGATGAAACTGATCACGAACGCGCCAATGCTGACCACGCCGGCAACATTGAGAAAAGCGCTTTTGAGCGAGTCGTTAGTGTAGATCTCAAAATCGTTTTCCTGATCTGCCTTCAGGCCGCGGGCGATTCGCATCGCGCTAATTCCTTTATCCAACGTCCGGTTGTAGAGTTCGGTCGAAAGCGGCTGCGTGGCGATGTTCACCGTCCGGTTGGCTGCGCCGTAATTCTCAAAAAACCGGGTGATCGGCATGAGAAAAAAATCGTCCTGGCTTTCCCCAAAGGAGGTACCCTTTTCTGCCAGGACACCAACAACGCTATAAGTGTGGCCGCTCATGCGGATGACCTTGCCGATGGGCGACTCGTGTGGGAACAAACGTTTCTCGATGCCTTTGCCGATGACGGCGACGTTCCGGGCAAGGGCCACGTCTTCTTCGTTAAGGTTGCGGCCATAACCGAGGGTGAACGCATTGGCGGTGAGAAAACCTCGATTCGTTCCGACAACCGTGAGGCTTGGCGGTGTCTTAACCCCGTTATAAACGGCTTGGCCTTTCAAGTCACGTCCGAAGCACTTCAGGCAAATCTCCGACGCATTTCCCTGCATCAATTCGTAATAACGCTGCGCCTGCTGATAGGTAATGTTGCGGCGGTTCTGGTATTTTTTCTTCACGTTGGCGCCGCCGGCGTCGATGTTCACCGGGTATTTCGCGAACTGAAAGACATTCGATCCAAGAAAACTGATCCCGCTTTCGATTGAACTCTGCAACGCACCGATTGCGGTCATGACAAGGATAATCGAGAACACGCCAATGGTGATGCCGGTCATCGTTAGGGCTGCGCGCAATTTATTTGCCCCCAGCGAACTGAGCGCCATCGTCATGATTTCACGAAATCGCATAATCAAAATTGGAGTAATGGAGCAGGGGCGTTATTCATAACGCAACGCCGTGACTGGATCGAGCCTCGATGCCGTCCATGCCGGCGCGAACCCCGAAATCAATCCCGTCAGCACCGACACAACCATGCTGATGGCCACCAACCCGGTTGAAAACTGAATGGGAAAGGATGGGAAGGCGACGCCGATCAGATAGCACATGGCAAAGGCAAAGCTCAGTCCAATTATTCCACCCAACAAACAGAGCGCAGTCGATTCGATCAGGAACTGAAGGAGAATGGTGCGCCTGCGCGCC
>Ga0066699_10000101_pt1 | contig 17489 bp, 17 predicted proteins | sample GraSoiAngelo_148_FD_66455 | JGI IMG/M metagenome (GOLD analysis project Ga0066699, IMG submission 66455) | Grasslands soil microbial communities from the Angelo Coastal Reserve, California, USA - 14_1009_09_20cm | ecosystem: Environmental > Terrestrial > Soil > Grasslands | place: USA... | reverse complement strand
CGCGCCAATACTGGGTGTTTGAGCTAAGTGGAAGGTTTGGTAGCGCTACCGGGAATCGAACCCGGGTTTGAAGATTGAGAATCTTCCGTCCTAACCCCTAGACGATAGCGCCTCAGGAGATTTCGATTATAGCAAAGCTGCTGTGCACGCGAACCTTGCGGATTTCCTGAAAAACCGTAAGTGGCTTTTTACCAGCAGCTTACAAATATTTCTGCACCAACTCTTGACAACTCCCCGCCGCAGCAGCACAATTTTTATAGCGAAGAAAAAGCGAAATGTTGTTTGGAGGCGGATTCTTTGGCTCCCCTGCCCGGGGCTCCTGAATTGAGGTTGGCATGTCTTCCCTGCTCGTTTGCGCCCAGCCGGCGACGGGCCGTCCTGAGGCTTTTCGCACGACAGAAAAGCCTGCCTTGTTGTTGAAACGTTTGTCGACTGTGCCTCACCTCAGCCGAGTCACTCCTGCTTCCCGGCTCGAAGTGAGGCCTGCGCCGGAAACCGTCTCCAGCGGCATCGCAGAAATTGATGCGCTCACCGGCGGGTTGCCGCGTGGATGCCTGACGGAAATTTACGGACCGGCCTCTTCCGGCCGCACCAGTTTGTTGTTAGCTACGATTGCAGCCGCGACCCAGCGGCAGGAAGCGTGCGCGCTGGTGGATGTCAGCGATGCCTTCGATCCTCAATCCGCAGCCGCGGCAAAAGTTGACTTCAAAAATCTGCTATGGGTGCGCTGCGATCCTGAGTCAAAGAAAAATCCACCACGGAGGCGCGGAGACACAAAGAAATTTTCTTCAGCACAGGCGAACCGTTCATCTCGTGCCTGGGAGCCCTGTCTCGAACAGACATTGAAAACCACCGACCTGCTTCTGCAAAGCAGTGGCTTGGGTTTGATCGCTATCGATCTCGGCGATATTCCGCTCGAAGCAGCGCGGCGCATTCCGCTGACTTCCTGGTTCCGTTTTCGCCGCGCAGTGGAGAACACGCCCACCGTGCTGCTGGTCGTCGGCCAGGCGCCGTGCGCGCGCACCTGCGCTTCCTTATTACTGCGGATGGAAGGCCAGCGCTCAGCTATCAGCCCTCAGCTATCAGTAAGAAAAATTCCCGAGCCCGCGCAGCTTTTGGAGGGGCTCCACCTGCAGGTGGAATTTGTGCGTTCGCGTCTGGAGCGTAAGCCTGCGCAATCGGACCGTGCTGCTTTAGAAACCAGGGCGGCCTGGACCGGATGACATTTACCGATTGACGGATTATCGAATTTCAAATTTCCGCCAATCCTCAATTCGTGAATTCGAACAGATCCATGTCTTTTGCGGCCATCTTCGTCCCTGACTTCCCAGTCGAAGCAGTACTGCACCTGGAACCGGAATTACGCTCGCGGGCTGTGTCCGTGCTGGAGGGCAAGCCTCCCCTGCAAAAAATTTGGGGGCTGAACGACAACGCTCGGCGCACTGGCCTGGAGATTGACATGACCAGGCTGCAGGCAGAAGCCTGGCCAGACCTGGTGTTGCGCTGCCGTTCTGCCTTGCAGGAATCAGCCGCGCACGCGGCTTTGCTTGCTTGCGCTCAGTCCTTTTCGCCGCGCGTGGAAGACACAGCTTGCGACACGGTCGTGCTGGATATCTCGGGCATGGAATCGCTGTTCGGACCACACGCCAAACTCGCGCGCGATCTGGCGCGGCGCGCTTCTGATCTGGGAGTAGAAGCCAATGTTGCCGTGGCTTCCAATCCCGATGTGGCCACCATCGCGGCGCGCGGCTTTTCCGGCGTGACGGTGATTGCCGCTGGTCAAGAACAGGAACGGCTGGGCAATCTGCCGCTGGAAGTGCTGTTCGCAAATCAGAATAATGAGCGCAATCAGTTTCTAGACACGCTCGAACGCTGGGGCATACGCAACCTTCGAGCCTTTGCTGCGCTGCCGGAGATGGCCATCAGCGAGCGCCTGGGTAAAAGAGGAGTGTACCTGCAGAAACTTGCGCGCGGCGCTACGTCCCGCACCATCGTGCCGGTTGATCCGCCGCTGGTGTTTGAAGAAGTAGTCGAACTGGAGTGCCCGCTGGTTTTGCTGGAGCCGCTGGCGTTCCTGCTGAACCGGTTGCTGGAGCAGATTTGCGCGCGCTTGTCAGCCCGCGCGTTGGCGACTCAGGAATTGCGGCTGAAACTGGAGTTGGGCCAGGAAGAAGAAAGTGGAGGGACGCGCGTCCTCGCCCGTCGGGCTCAGACCTTTACTCGCACTCTTCGCCTACCCGTTCCCATGCTCGATGCCAAAGTCTTTCTCAAGCTGCTACAACTGGATCTGCAGGCCAACCCGCCCGGAGCGCCTATAAAGAAGATTTGGCTTTCCGCCGAACCGGCGAAGGCGCGGGCTGCGCAAGGCGGACTTTTTCTTCCGCCCTCTCCTGAACCGGAAAAACTCGAACTCACGCTGGCGCGAATCTCCGGAATCGTAGGCGAAGGCAAAGTCGGATCGGTGGAATTGCTGGATACGCATCGGCCCGAGGGCTTTCGCATAGAGCATTTCACTCCCGCAACGCCGGAACAGAAAAAATCCAAAGCGAATGGTGATCTCGACAGGAATGCCGTTATCACTGCGCTGCGCATGTTTCGTCCGCGTCTGAGTGCGACGGTAACCCTGCGCGACGGCAAACCTGCACTGATCTCCTGTCCGAAAAAGAAAGAAGTACAAGGAGAAGTGATCTGGCAGGCAGGCCCGTGGCGCTCCTCCGGCGACTGGTGGCAACCAAACTCCTGGGCCCGCGACGAATGGGACATCGCTTTGCAAACTCACGCCGGCGTCGCTCTCTATCGCCTGGTTCGCGATTTGCTGACAGGCCGGTGGTTTGTGGAAGGAACCTATGACTGAGTTGTCAGTTCTCAGTTCTCGGCACCACACCGCAAACCTACCAGGGAGGCATAGAGCAAGGAAGATTGCAGATTGCAGATTGCAGATTGCGAAAATCGGAAGTAAAAAAAACGTTCAAAAAAACAGCAAGCAGAAATTTTTCTCCGTGTCTCCCGGGTGGGTTAACTGACCACTGAGAACTGCTTTTATGGGTTGCTGCAGCTCTATTCCGAAAATTCGTAGATTCGTCAATCCGGCGATTCGACAATCATCCTCCTCGCCGACCTATGTCGAACTCCACGCCCGTTCCGCCTTCAGTTTCCTGGAAGGCGCTTCCCTGCCCGAAGACCTGATTGGAGCCTGTGCCGCCCTCAATCTCCCAGCCATGGCATTACTCGATCGCGACGGCGTTTACGGCTCACCGCGTTTCCACCTGGCCGCGGAAAAAGCAGGCATCAAGGCGCACATTGGAGCCGAGGTGGCGTGTGAGACGCTCTTCAAAATTGCCGAATTGACGAATTTTAGAATTGACGAATTTGGCCGATTAGCTCAAGGTCCGGGCTTCAATTCGTCGATTTGTAAATCTGACAATTCGAAAATGGTTCTTCCTCTCCTCGTCTCCTCCCGCGTCGGCTATCAAAATCTTTGCCGCCTGATCACCAGGATGAAATTGCGTGCCAGGAAAGGCGAGGGGGTAGTCCGAGAACAAGAATTGCAGGAGCATGCTGCCGGTTTGATTTGTTTGACGGGAGGCGATGCTGGTCCCCTAGCTGCCGCTCTCTCCCACGGCGGATTGGATGAAGCACGCCGCTGTCTCGAGCGGTTGATTTGGATTTTCGGTCACGAAAATGTCTATATCGAACTGCAGCGGCATTTCCACCGTGAGGAAGAAGCTCGCAACCGGGCTGCCATCGAGATCGCCCGTTCGCTCCAGCTTCCTCTACTCGCAACGAATGGTGTGTGCTACGCGACCGCACAACAGCGCGAACTCGGCGACATCTTCACGGCTCTCCGCCATCACCGCACGCTGGCCACGGCCGGCCGGTTGCTCGCCCGCAATTCCGAACGCAACGTGAAGTCGCCCGAGGAGATGCAGCAACTCTTCGCCGATTTGCCGGAAGCCCTCGCTAACACGATCGAACTTTCCAAGCGTCTCGAATTCAAGCTCAGCGATCTTGGCTATGAGTTCCCCAAATACCCGGTGCCGGAAGGCGAGACCATGATGTCGTTTTTGCGGCAAAGGACCTTGGAAGGTTTTCAACAACGCTATGGTCGCGCCCCTTCCGACATTCGCCAGCGGGCCCAGCGCCAGATCGATCGCGAACTGGCACTAATCGAAAAACTCGATCTGCCCGGCTATTTTCTCATTGTGTGGGACATTGTGCGCTTCTGCCGCGAGCAGAAAATCCTGGTGCAAGGCCGTGGGTCGGCTGCCAACAGCGCCGTCTGCTATTCGCTGGGCATCACCGCTGTCGATCCTGTCGGCATGGACTTGCTGTTCGAGCGATTTCTTTCCGAAGAACGCGGTGAGTGGCCTGACATCGACCTCGACCTTCCCAGCGGCGATCAGCGCGAACGCGTGATCCAGCACGTCTATCAGCAATATGGCGAGCGCGGCTCCGCCATGACTGCCAATGTCATCACTTACCGCGGCCGCCTCGCAGCTCGCGAGATGGGCAAAGCTTTGGGCTTCGAAGCGGAAACCCTGGATCGGCTATCCGCGATTGTGGGCGCCTGGGAGTACCGGGATGAAAACGATACGCTTGACCGCCGCTTCCACGATGCCGGCTTGGACCTGCGTCATCCCCGGCTGCGCAAATATTTCGAGCTCTGCGAGGCGGTTCAGGATTTGCCGCGCCATCTAGGCCAGCATTCCGGAGGCATGGTCATCTGTCAGGGACAACTCGATTCGGTAGTTCCCCTCGAGCCCGCCGCCATGCCCGGCCGGGTTGTCGTGCAGTGGGATAAAGATGATTGCGCTGACATGCACATCATCAAAGTCGACTTGCTCGGCCTGGGGATGATGGCAGTGCTGGAAGACTCGATTGGAATCATTCGCAAAGATTGCGGCGAGGAAGTAGATCTCGCGCACCTGCCGGCCGACGATCCTGCAGTTTATTCCACGCTGCAGAAAGCTGACACCATCGGCATGTTCCAAATCGAGAGCCGCGCGCAAATGTCCTGCCTGCCTCGCCTTCGCCCGCAGCGTTTTTACGACATCGTCGTGCAGGTGGCCATCATCCGCCCAGGACCGATTGTCGGGCAAATGGTCAATCCTTTTTTGCAGCGCCGCCAGGGTCGTGAGCCGGTCACCTATCCTCATCCTTCACTGGAACCTGTGCTGGCGCGAACGCTAGGCGTACCGCTGTTCCAGGAGCAGTTGTTGCGGATGGCCATGATTGCCGCCGGATTTACCGGAGGTGAAGCCGAAGAATTGCGGCGCGCCATGGGATTCAAGCGCTCGCAAGCAAGAATGAAAGAAATCGAAGCCAAGCTCCGCGTCGGCATGACGAAAAATGGCATCTCGCCCGAGGCCCAGGAGCAGATCATCCTTTCGATCACATCTTTTGCGCTCTACGGATTCCCCGAATCACACGCCGCCAGCTTCGCCCTGCTCGCCTATGCCAGCGCCTATTTGAAATGTCATTACCTCGCCGCGTTCACCGCAGCTCTGCTGAATAATCAGCCCATGGGCTTCTATCATCCGGCAACGATCGTCAAAGATGCGCAGCGGCACGGGCTAAAGGTGCTGCCCATCGATGTAATGAAATCGGATTGGCTCTGCACATTGGAACCAGTTTCGAGTTTCAAGTTTCAAGTTTCCAGTAATTCCCCCGAAAGTAGTCTTGTCATCCCGAGCGAGACTGGTTGTCCACTTAGTGGACAACCAGTCGAGTCGAGGGACCTGCTTTTCACCGACAACCGCCCAAAGCTCACCCTTCGTCTCGGCTTGCGCTATGTTCGTGGACTGCGTGAAGAAGCTGGTCGGGCCTTGGTGCGCGCACGCAATGTTGCTCCACTCGATTCCATCCATGATCTGACCCACCATGTTCCGGAGCTGCGCAAGGACGAACTCAGCACCCTGGCGGAAATTGGCGCGCTGAACTCCATTGGACATCTACCACGGAGGCACGAAGGCGCGGAGAAACAACTTAGCCAGGGATGCGCACGGATTTCCACGGATTCAATCAACCATCAACAGACGATCATGAACCATTCCTCTTTCGGCAAACTTCATCGCCGCGACGCGCTCTGGCAGGTCGAACGCGCGGTGCGCTATTCCGGCCCTCTGCTGGAAGAATTGCCTGAACCCGACTCCAAATCACCGCTTCATCCTATGAATGAGGAAGAGCGCTTGGTGGCTGATTTCCGAGGCACAGGTTTGACGGTTGGACCACACCCTATGGCTTACCGTCGCGCGCAGATGGAACGGCTTGGCATTTGCCGCGCCAGCGAACTTAGCCGAATTCCTGATGGCGAGCGCTTGCGTGTAGCAGGTTGCGTCATTGTTCGCCAGCGTCCCGGCACCGCCAAAGGTTTCGTCTTTCTCAGCCTGGAGGATGAAACCGGCATTGCCAACGCCATCATTACTCCAGGAATGTTCCAGAGAAATCGTTTGCTGCTGGTGAGCGAAAAATTCGTAATGATCGAGGGCATCCTGCAGCATCAGGGCAATGTGATCTCGGTAAAAGCCGATCGCATCCTTCCCTTGGACATAACGCAGGCGGAAACCAACTCCCACGACTTTCACTGACCAAAACCGGAATTCCAGCTTAAGTCTTATCGCGGACCCAACAAGAATATTTATGGATCTCATAAGCAAATTTTTTCTTTGTACCTGAGACATTCCTAGCGGGACGCGTTATAGTAGCTTAGTCACCCGCTACAACTGAGCTCCAGCACTGATGTGGCTATTCATGAACGCATGATTAATTGTTGAGGAGTAAACCGATTATGGCCAGAGTAAAAACCCCCCGTAGCAATTCAAAGAAGAACAGCAATGGCTCCGAGTTGCTAGTTGCACCCGAAGTGTTGCTAGTTGCACCCCAAGTAAAGAAGAACATTGTTCCTATCAATCTGGAAGACGAGATCCGCCAGCGCGCCTATGAGATTTATGAAGCGCGGGGCCGGACGCCAGGTAACCAGCATGAGGATTGGCTGTGCGCCGAACGCGAAATTCTCGCCCGCTACCAGCAAAGCGCATAGAATATAGAGTGTCGGAGCCGGGGCAGTAAGCAGGCCGCCTTGTGCCTCAGCCCGAAACAAACTCCGCATGCTCGAAATCCTGCTTATTGACGACAACCCGACGCAGTTGGCCGTCCGTGAAGCCGTCCTGCGTGATGCCGGCTTTTCTGTAGCCAGCGCTGCCACTGCCGAACAAGCCCTGACCCAATTGCGAGAACCGGGTGCCGGCAAGCGTTTCAGCGTGATTGTCACCGATCACGTGATGCCCGGCGACAGTGGCGCAGTCTTTGTTCGTCAGCTGCGCGAGCTCCATTCCCACATTCCTGTGCTCGTGGTTACCGGATTGCCCGAGGCGGAGGAAGAGTACGGCGGATTGAACGTCAGCTTCCTCGAGAAGCCCTGCCCTCCTGAAAAATTGATTACGCGCGTGAAACAATTGTCAGGACAGGCATCCTGAATCGATCCTAGCGCTAAACCGCGTATCTTTCCGGATGCAGGCTTCGAGGTATCGGGCCAAAAATGCCGCTGGTACTCTACGCCAAGTCCTTGGGGACCTGCCGCTCCCTTGATGACGACATCATCGACATACATCGACATAATCTTGGTGTCGCTGGTTGCGGCCCTCATTGTTTTCTCGCGGCGGCCTCGCTCATGTCGATAAGATGCAACACGGCTGCGGCCGCCGTGTATTTGACCTCGGCTTTGTCGTCGTCCAGGTAGAGTTCGACCGCTTTCAGAACCGAGGAGTCGCCGCGCTTGGCGAGCGCCTCCAGGGAGGCAGCCCGCACCAGCCAATTTTTGTCACCGGCAGCGTCCGTGAGGGTCTTGGTCGTGTCCGGATCGGGGTCGTGGGCCAGCACTTTAGCGGCAGCGGCGCGCACCGGGGACGTGTCATCTTTTGTCAAAGCCTTGATCGCTGCCCATCCGATGCCCGCAAAGGGAATGAACCCGATCCCTTCCTCGAAACCGAGCTGCGCGAGCTTCTTCGGATCAGAGATTCTGGAGGTTCCGGAAGCGATCAAACCCTTACCGGTTTTCCTCTCTCCGGTCAAGACTTCGTAGAAAACCTGGTAGCCTGAATCGTCCTTGAGCAAGACGAGGGCGTGGGCGGCAGCCAGCGCCACCGAGGGATCGTCGTCGTCCATCCATTTTTTAAGAAGCGGAATGCTGGCTGGGGAGCCTATCTCGCCCAGTGCGGCGGCAGCGGAAGCGCGCACTTCGGCATGACTGTCATACAGAGCAGCTTGCGCCAGCTCCAGAGCTTTCGTGTTCTCGGGTAAGAGGCCCAGTACGCGAACCGCGATGCTTCGATCCGCGGCCTTGTCGGCCTTCACTCCGGTTTCCAGCAGCTTCCAGGCTTGTTCTTTGGGAGGCAGCTGCTGGATGGCGGGCAAAGCCTGTTTTTCGCGCGTGGCCGTGGTCCCGCCTGGCGTTTCAGGCTGCTGTTGCCCGAGCGCCATGCACGTCAAAAGGAGTACAAGGCCAGCACTTCTCGGCAAGGTTACCGCCGGCATGAATACCCCTCCCGGCGAGACAGCGATTAGCGACCTCGTCTTTTTGTAGAGTTCTTTTTCGGCCGGGCTGGCCTGCCTTCCTTCTCTCCGAAGACTCGCGCGAAGATCTTGTCGATATTCCTCAACTGTCTCTTGAGATCGAAAGCCAGCTCGATCTGCCGGCGCGGGACACGCCCCGTGATCTGTTTATCGCTGGTTACCAACTCGTGGAAGTTCAGGCCTTCCGTCCAGGCATGCATGGCATGGCGCTGGACCATACCATAAGCATCTTCCCGGGATACCCCGTGCTCCACCAGGTCGAGCAGCAACTGTCCGCTGAAAACCAGACCACCTGTGCTTTCCAGGTTGGCCAGCATGCGATCCGGATAGATGAACAATGTGTCAATCAGGTTGGTCGCCTTGTGCAGCATGTAGTCCACCAGGGTGGTGGAATCGGGCAGGATGATGCGCTCGACAGAGGAGTGAGAGATGTCGCGTTCGTGCCACAAGGCTACGTTCTCAAAACCCGCCTGGGCATTGGATCGGACTACCCGGGCCAGACCGCTGATCTGCTCACAAGTCACAGGATTTCGCTTGTGGGGCATGGCCGAGGAGCCCTTTTGCTTCTCGCTGAAATACTCTTCCGCCTCGCGCACCTCGGTTCGCTGCAAATGCCGGATCTCGGTCGTGATCTTGTCGAGCGTGCAGGCGATCACTGCCAGGGTAGCGAGGTAAGCGGCGTGCCGGTCCCGTTGGATCACTTGCGATGACACCGCTGCCGCTTTCAAGCCGAGGCGAGCACAAATCTTCTCTTCCAGTTCAGGGGTGAGGTGAGCAAAGGTGCCAACGGCGCCGGAAAATTTCCCTACTCTCATATCAGCCGCCGCCCATTCAAAACGGGCGATATCGCGCTTGACCTCGGAATACCAGTTCGCCAGCTTGAACCCGAAGGTGATCGGCTCGGCGTGCATGCCGTGAGTTCGCCCGACCATCGGAGTGTCCTTGAATTCCCAGGCGCGCCTCTTCAAGACCTCCGCTAACCGCTCGAGGTCTTCCGCGATGATGGCGGAGGCTTGCTGGATGAGGAGAGCCTGCGCGGTGTCCACGACGTCGTTGGAAGTCAGGCCGAAGTGGAACCAGCGCGCGTGTGGTCCGACAATTTCAGCGACTGCGGTGGTGAAGGCGATGACATCGTGCCTCACCTCGGCCTCGATCTCCTGGATGCGTTCCAGGTTGAAATCGGCGCGCTCGCGAATCGCTCGCGCCGCCTCTTTGGGTACCAGTCCAGCTTCCGCCAGAGTCTCGGTGGCGGCGACTTCTACCGCCAGCCACGTGCGAAACCGGTTCTCGTCACTCCAGATGCGTCCCATCTCCGGACGCGTGTAACGTGCGATCACGACGCACTCCTTGGCCAATCGCTTGAAGATCGAGGACTACGGATTCTAAATGGAGGGTGACATCCGCCGCCAGCAGGAGCATGAGGCTCCTTCGGGAAAAAGCAGCCGAATCAGTCGGCCAGATGTTCGCCTGCTGCCGAGAGCGCGCAGAAACAAGGTTTCCGCTTTGATATATGTCGTGATACGATGTTAGTTAAATCTGGTCCCGATACGACATAATCTCGCGACATGCACAGGGCACTCACAGCGGCCGATTTTCAATCCCTCGCCGACTTGCGTCATCAGATTCGCCGCTTTCTGCATTTCAGTGAACAGGCGTCTCGAAGGGCCGGCCTGGAACCGCGTCAGCACCAGGTCATGCTGGCTATCAAAGGATTGCCGGCGAACGCGCGGCCACGTATTGGGGAAATCGCCCAGCGGCTGCAGATTCAGCACCACAGCGCAGTCGAGCTCGTGAATCGCCTGGCCGGAGGCGGCTACGTTCGCCGCCGGCGCGGGGGCCAGGACCGCAGGGAGGTGCTGCTCGCTCTTACCCCCAAGGGCGAAAAAGTGCTGCGTGAACTTTCGCTTTATCACCGTGCCGAATTGCAGAGCGCCGGCCCTGCGCTGGTGCGAGCCCTTCGTGACGCGATGCGTGGCATTGCAAGCTCGAGAACGCAGCAGACGACATTCACAAAACACAGGAGAACCGCCTGAACATGGCACAACCAACTGGCACTCAGGAGGCCAGCGGAGGACTTGACGTCAACAGCAACGGCGCGCAGCTCGCGGTTACGCCGGAGGGACAGACCGCCGTCATGCCGCCCGCCCAGTTTCGCATGGTGCTGATCTCATTTCTGGCAGCGGGCATTGGTCTGCTTGCCGGCATGGTCGCCTATGTTCTGTACCGCTTGATCGGACTGTTCACGAACCTTGCCTTCTATCATCGCTGGTCCACGGAATTTCTCAGCCCGCGTTTCACTCATCTCGGCCCTTGGGTCATTGTCACACCCGTGATTGGCGGAATCATCATTGGCATCATGGCCAAGTATGGGACCGAGAAAATTAAGGGCCATGGTATCCCGGAGGCGATGGAAGCGGTGCTTATCAATCGCAGCCGCATTCAGCCTCGCGTGGCAATCCTAAAACCAATCTCGGCAGCGATTGCCATCGGTACCGGGGGACCGTTTGGCGCAGAGGGGCCGATCATTCAAACCGGCGGCGCCTTCGGCTCTCTAGTCGGCCAAATTGTTCATACCACCGCGGCAGAACGCAAAGTCTTGCTGGCCTCGGGCGCCGCGGCGGGCATGTCGGCAACCTTTAACACGCCGATTGCCGGAGTAATCCTGGCGATCGAGTTGCTCCTGTTCGAATTCAAATCGCGCTCCTTTATTCCGCTGGTGATCGCCAGCACGCTGGCCACCGCTATTCACATGCGCCTGCTGGGCGCAGGGCCGATGTTTGCCGTTGCAGCGGTAGATTTTGGAATCCCCAGGGCGCTTCCCTTTTACCTTCTGCTGGGGGTGATTTGCGGATTTGCCGCGTTCTTCTTCTGCAAGTCGCTGTATTGGGTGGAAGACCAATTCGAGAAGCTGCCGGTAGATCCTTTATGGTGGCCGGCGATCGGAGCTCTCGGCCTGGGCATCATTGGGTATTTCGTGCCGCGCATCCTGGGCGTCGGCTATGACACGATTGGCGACATCCTGAATGCGAACCTTGCCCTCAAGCTGCTCATGGTCGTGATGATTGCGAAGGCGGTAGCGCTGGTTATTTCGCTTGGCTCGGGGACTTCGGGTGGATTGCTGGCGCCGATGTTCATGTCGAGCGCGGCACTGGGCGGCGTCTACGCCTTGCTCATGAATCGGCTTTTCCCAAGTGCCGCTCTGGCTCCCGGAGCCTTCGCTCTGGTAGCCATGGGCGCCGTTTTTGGGGCAGCATCACGGGCTACGTTTACGTTCATCATCTTCGCGTTCGAAATCACCCGCGATTACAACTCGGTTTTGCCCTTGATGCTGGTCAGCGTGATCGCCGATGGCGTCGCCATGCTTTTGATGCCAACCTCTTCGATCATGACCGAGAAACTGGCCCGCCGCGGTCTGCGCATCCATCAGGATTATGAAACTGACGTTCTGCGACAAGTAGCAGTCGCCGAAACCATGGATCCGGATCCGCCCCTCATTCCCTGTGACATGCAGGTTGGAGAATTGGCCGACCGCATTGCCAAGCGTGATCCCGCTATGTGCAAGCACCAAGGGATGCTCATCGTGGACAAGGAAGGAAACCTCGAGGGCATCATCACGCGGGCCGACGTCCTGCGCTCGTTAGACAGAGATCCTGCCGGGGTCATGAGCGTGCTCGAAGCAGGCACGCGCGACGTCCTCGTCACCTACCCCGACGAACTGCTGCACGAGGCCGCCGTCACGATGCTGCGCAGCAATATTGGACGCTTGCCGGTAGTGGATCGCAACCATTCCCGGCGCATCGTAGGCTATCTGGGACGTCCCGGGATTATGGCCGCGCGCCTTCGCCGCCTGGAGGAAGAGCACGTGCTGGAACGAGGCTGGATCGCGCGGTTCTTCGCCGAGTAACCCGAGGGCTCCACCACTCTCCCAACTGAGGCTCTGAATAGCATCCCTGTTTTTACCTATATACGTAAACGCAAAATAACTGCCTAGGTTCGATGACGAACAGACTTACTTGCAGCTCGCGGCTCATCATTTCCACTTCTCGAAGACTCCAATCGGGGACGCTGGAGGGCCGCGACTCGCGCCGGCTCATGGCAGCGGACCACAGGAAAGGAAAGCCACATCAGCAAGACCAAGCCCAGGAAGCGAGACCGCCAGGCCCCGACGGGCGATTGTGCTGCCTCGAAGGCAGCGGCGGAGAACCTCATCCTGCGCGCCGTTCCCGGCGAGGAATACAGCCTCTTTGCCCCGCACTTCGAATTCGTCGAACTCCCAAAAGGCCGAACTCTGCAAGAACCCGGCTCGAACATGGAGCATGCTTACTTCCCCAGCCGCGGGCTGGTTTCCCTGGTAGTCGAACTGGAGGAGGGGAAAAGCCTGGAGGTCGGGATGATCGGACGAGAGGGCTTCCTCGGAGCGCCCAGCGCGATGGGCATTCGCGACACCCACGGGCGCGCCATTGTCCAAGCGCCCGCCGAAGCCTTTCGCATCCCTTCCGAACAGTTCGCAGAAATTCTTCCGGCGGCGCCTCGCCTGCAGTTTCTGCTGGCGCATTCCGTTATTCGCTACAACCTGCAAGTTGCGCAGATAGCGGCTTGCACGCGTTTCCATCAGCTCAAGCAGCGGCTTGCCCGCTGGTTGTCGATCAGCGCCAAGAAATCCGGCTCCGACCACCTGCCCTTCACGCAGGAGTCCCTGGCCGCGATGCTGGGGGTTGGCCGCCCGAGTATTACGCTAGCGGCGGGCGCGCTGCAAAAGGCCGGGCTGATCAGCTACAGTCGAGGCTCCGTCACCATCCTGGATCGCCGCGCTCTGGAGAATGCCTCCTGCGAGTGTTATCGTGTCATTCTGCAGCTTGAGTCAGACGCGGTTTTCGAGCGCTGAGTGCACAAACCACCCTTCGGTTCCAGTCACGCTACTTACCCTCAGAAGCGCCTGATCTTCCACAGTACCATCGTTATGCCAGGCGTCGTTATCTGTGGCAGATGCCCAAAGCGGCGCGGTACTTCACAACTCCTCTGCCTGGTGGGCGAAGAAAATCCGAGAAATGAGGCAGGACTCTTTTCTTTGAGCCAGAGCGCCTTCGCTGGCAGACTCCGGTGTTCTTCTATGACCCTCCCACGGTGGGGACGCGGGTTGGTGAAACCGAGTGCCGACTGCCTGATAGCCATCGGAGAAATGGCGGGTCCGCCTCTGGGTCTCGAGTCCTGGCGCAGGGCGGGAATCAGCGCGAGCGCGGTGAAACCGATGCTGGCTTCGAATCAAACGAAAAGGGAATAAAAAAGCCGCGCTGCAAATCAGAATTTTCTTTTTTCGGCGGCTTGAATCAGAGGGCGCAAGGCTTCCACCGCGACTCCCAGGGTGCCCCCCGAGAAGCCATCCATGTAAGCGGCGTTGACGCCAATCACCTCGCCGCGCGAGTTGAAGACCGGGCCGCCACTTCCTCCGTGGGCAGTAGGCGCGTCGTAAATCAGCTTGTCGCCGACAACATCGCCTAGATGTCCTACCGTGGCTGAAGGCCTGATCAACGACAGTGCCGCCAGTTCGTTGGCTGCGCCGATATCGTCGTGACGATAGGCTAGCCTCTCATAGACAGCGGGCGGAGATTTCGCCACCATACCGGCGATTCCCATCGGATACCCGATCACGGTTACGAGTTCTCCCGGCGGAGTGGGCGACTTCGCCAAAGGCAGCGGCTCGAGCTGCCGGTTAGAGGGGGTCGATTCCACCCGCAGCAGCGCAACATCGCTTTTCGCGGACAGAATGATCGGAGTCACCGTCACCGGCGTTGGAGAGCCTGGAAAAAATGCGACCAGCTTCTCTAATTCCGGAGTCGCGCCGCGACGCATGAGCGCGTCGGCGTCAGGATCTTCGTACCAGGGTTCGGCAACGTGGCGGTTGGTGGCCGCCAGGCCATCGCCCACCATAAAGCCCGTGCCCGAAAGCCGCGCGCGCAGCCCCGGACGATGTCCGGGACGCCCCACGTTGTACACGCCGTAGATGTAACAAATCGAATTGCGATAGCGGGTCAGGACCATGGACGGCATGGTCTGCTCCTGCTTGAGCTGCTGGATCTCGGCGGACAGTTGCTGCACCTGCTGCTGTAGCCGTCCATCCTGCGGCGCGGGCTGGTGCGGGGTCACGAGGATGGCGGTGCCCACCAGCGTGAACCCCGCCAGCCGAACCAGAGCGTGCCACCACGCGGCTAGCCGTGAGCGCACGAGAGCTTGGGAAACGATCAGGTTCATGGAATTTTCGGTTTGTTTGCCGGGGGGGAAATGAAATGCAAACAGAAAAGCTGACCCCATGTTGCCGTGCCGGGTTTAGTTCTCCTAGGGTACTAAAGGGGTACTGATTGCGATGACCGCACGGAGGCGCAGGGGGCACCTTTGACTCATGGACTAAATCCTTCTTTTTCAACAGGTATGGCCGCACCAGCCGAAGCGGTCTTGCCATCCAAAACTGTAGTACACGGGCCTCCGAGCGATATACCCGCCTCCTCATCTAGCCTCTGGATCTCTTGAAAACAACGAGCGGGACTTCGGGGGTATTCCAAAATCACTGAGATGTAGCCGTTCTCTCTGAAAACAAAGGGTTTAGCTGCTAGCTACCGGCTTCTATCTACTAGCACCCAAAGTCCAGATGCAGATTACAGGTCTCAGTTTTTCCCGTCATGAACTTAGGGCTCGGGGAAATGGGACATGGGCGGCGGGGATAAATTCGGATGTGGATCAGAAGAGGTAGGGCTCGCTAGCGGGGATGCAGGACTTGACAGTCCCTGGGGGAAACGCCGCGCAAGAGTTCCGCGACTAAGAGGCCGCCAGGGAATTTGAATCCGTGGTGATCCCTCGACGCTTCTCTATAATTGCGGAACTTGTGGAGAGGAGCGACCATGCGAATCTTGAACATTGCTTGTGGAGTGGCTGTTCTACGCGCCACCCTGCACCTCGGACACGGCGTGCACTACTTTGTTATACATCGAGGTCCCGAGGGCCTGCACGGACCCGCACTCTGGACCGGCACGATGGCTGCCGTTGTCGTGGGGGTTTTCTCGTTCATTGGAGGATGTTTGCTGCTGAGAAATAAAGCCTGATGGTTTTTCCCACCCTTGCCAAGAACACTCGCGGCACACTCACGAGGGGTACCCGAGGAGGAAAAACATGGCAATTGAGATCGATGGGATGACACCGCTGTTGCAGGTATTCGACATGCCAACCTCGCTCAAGTTCTATTGCGAGGTCTTGGGATTCGAGATCGTCACCACCGATGGAAGGCCTGCACCGAATTGTGACTGGATTCTTCTCAGGCTTAGAGACACGGCATTGATGTTGAACACGGCGTATGAGAGGCCGCGGCGTCCCCCCAGTCCTGAGCCCAGGCGGGTTGCCGCCCACGAAGACACCTGCCTCTACTTCGGATGCCCGGACGTCGATGCCGCCTACCAGTACCTGAGTGGAATGGGAGTGAAAGCGCAAAAGCCCAAAGTAGCTGCCTACGGGATGAAGCAGCTGTACGTCACTGATCCCGACGGGTACGCGCTGTGTTTCCAGTGGAAGGCTGCTTGAGTCTGCTGATCTCAGGCACCCGTGCCCAAGCTGCGTTCACGGGTGACAAACTGATGGTACAATTCCCCCAGCTTTGCGTCTCGACAACGAAACCGTGAATCGTTGTTGAACTGCCCCCAAAAATCCACAAGAGGTCATCCATGTCGACTATCCTCGCGCCTGGTGCGCGCTTGCGCTCTCAAGCCAAGCTCGTGTTCTTCGTCGTATTCGGTCTGGTGACCGTCTCTGTCACATACATGAAGAATGCACGCATTTTGGACCCCAGTTCCGATACCGCGCAGCACTTTGCGCCGGTAAAGTGGTACCTGGTCGCGCACGCCTTTTTCGGAGCGACGGCCATGCTGCTGGGTGTGTTCCAGTTCTCGAACCGGCTGCGGGCACGGTATCTCAAGTTGCATCGTGCGCTGGGATACGTTTACGTTGTGAGCGTGTTCATCTCCGCGCCCCTAGCCATTCCGGTGGCGTCCAGAATCGATTCGTTGTCTTTGGCTGCCGCCTCAGGCGTGCAGTCCTTTGGATGGATGGTGACCACGGCCGTCGCGCTCTATTGCATACGGCACGGCAACATTGCGCAGCACCGCCGCTGGATGGTCCGCAGCTATCCCTTCGCCATGGTGTTTACGGTGGCGCGGATCATCATCCCTATCCCGGCTATTTTGCGGATGGGGTTTACGGGCATTGAGATGGTGGTGTGGACCACAATCGCCATGGCCGCTTTCTTGCCGAACATCGTTCTGGAGTGGCGCGCGATTGTGACGCGTCCTCGAGTGAAGGCGGTTGCTGCTGATTAGAACTAAAGGCAGAGGTCGCAGAGAAATTTCGCTGAGAACGGAGCAGAAGGTCCCTCGACTCGCGCATCGAATGCGCTCGCCCGGGGAGACTCCGAAACTCTTCCTTACGCCTGACGGCTGATACCTGCTGCCTTAAATCCGATTCAGGTCATGCAGGGTGAGTTCGTTCTCCACATTGCCCGTGTTCAGGGTGGAGGCGGGCTCAAAGAGAAGCACCCAGGCCTCCCGGTCGGCGACGGGACGGTGCTCCACTCCGTGGGGAACGATGACGAACTCTCCCTGGTTCAGCGTGATACTGCGGTCGCGGAAGTCGATACGGATCTGCCCTCTGGCCACCAGGAAAAGCTCGTCCTCGTGCTCGTGATGGTGCCATACGAACTCGCCGCGGAATTTGCCGAGCTTTACGTATTGTCCGTTCAACTCGCCGGCAATGTGCGGTTTCCACGGCGCGGTGATTTTAGCGAACTTCTCGGCGAGGTTGATTTTTTCCATGCGGCCTCCGGCCTTGCCATCCACTTAATCCTTGTCATCCCGTCAAGCGCAGCGAGGGATCTGGGCGTC
>Ga0066699_10000099_pt1 | contig 17627 bp, 12 predicted proteins | sample GraSoiAngelo_148_FD_66455 | JGI IMG/M metagenome (GOLD analysis project Ga0066699, IMG submission 66455) | Grasslands soil microbial communities from the Angelo Coastal Reserve, California, USA - 14_1009_09_20cm | ecosystem: Environmental > Terrestrial > Soil > Grasslands | place: USA... | reverse complement strand
GAAACACCCGGGCAAGTGCAACTTCGGGCCTATCGAGCTTCTTTGAAAGACGGCGACGCCAAGTAATTGATGTAAGCCGCGGCGAAGTGATAAACCTTTCGCCGCGGCAAACGAAATTCGTGTCCAGAACGTGCCCTCTCGTTCGTCGTTCTATTGAAGAACGAAAAGGAAACATGAGTACACAATCAATCACATTGGAAAAGAAAGCTGACGGTTTGTCAGATCACGAAGTCGTTTCGCGCGAGGAATGGTTGATTGCCCGCCGGGACTTGCTGAAACGGGAGAAGGAATTGACGCGGCTGCGCGATCAACTGGCCGCCGAACGCCGCGCATTACCGTGGGTGAAAATTGACAAAGAATACGTTTTCGACGCGCCGGAAGGAGAGATGACGCTGGCGGAGCTGTTCGATGGGCGCAGGCAACTTTTCATCAAACATTTCATGATGGCGCCGGGACAGCTGACGCAATGTGTCGGCTGCTCACTCGAAGTCGATCACGTTGACGGAATACTTCCGCATCTCGAAAATCACGACGTTACCTACGTAGCGGTGGCGCGCGCACCGATCGAGGAAATTCAAGCTGTGCGCAAACGGATGGGTTGGAAGTTCCGATGGGTCTCGTCCTACCACTCGGAATTCAACTACGACTTCAACGTCTCGTTTACCTGTGGCGATGCTGCGTCCGGGCGGTCGATTTACAATTACGGCATCGCGCCAGAATGGGCGGCGGAAATCGAGGATCTCTCCGGCAATAGTGTGTTTTACAAGGACGATGACGGTCGGATCTTTCACACCTATTCAACCTTTGGACGTGGCGGCGAAGAATTCCTCGGTATTTACCGATTTCTCGATTCGACGCCAAAAGGCCGCGCAGAAAACGGTCCATATCATAGCCTTACCGATTGGGCACGGCCGCGGAACATGTATGGCAAGGGGGGAACCGTGGAACCGACAGGTCGTTATCATCAGTCAGCGTGCGCGTGCGAGGCACATCAATCAGCCGCTTGAAGCAGCCATGAAAACGAAGTCGCGAAAATTGTGTAACATCCGCGGCGAATGCGGTTCTGTGGGTCGGCGCGCTGCCGATCTCGCGGGCTGGATTGTTCCGAGCGCGATCTTGGCGCTGATTCCGAAATGCCCAATGTGCCTGGCTGCGTACATCGCGGTTTGGACCGGACTCGGACTTTCCGTAGCAGTGGCCACGAATCTACGAGTGCTAATAATCGTTATGTGCGTGATCTCGCTGCTATTTCTCGCGGCTAGACGGACACGCCGCTCAATCGCGTGGCCGTGATGAAGTGGAAGTCTGCTGCGATCAGCTTCTCGATGGCCGCGCGATACGTCGAGGTCGAGGTTTATTTGGGCTGATCGATTCCACACGCAGCCAAACCCGGCGGTTTCGTCGAGGACAAAGAGGATTGAAATTCAACAACGGAGGAAAAATGACAACGGAAGAAGTAGCAAAGAAAGTCGTGGAATTAGTCCGCAAACAAGCATGGTATGAAGCGCTCGATACGCTTTACGATAACGATATCGTGAGCGTCGAAGCGACTGCACCTGAGAGTCAAGGGAAAGAAGCGGTGCGCGGTAAAGTCGATTGGTGGCTCAACGCAATGCAGGTTCACAGCTTCGAAGCAAGCGAACCATTTGTCGCCCATGATCGATTCGTCGTGCAGTACGACGCCGAAGTGACCGAGAAAGAGTCCAAGAAAAGGCGAAAAATGTCCGAAGTCGGCGTTTACACCGTCAAGAACGGCAAAATTGTTCGCGAGGAATTCTTGCCGCGGATTGCTTAGTTTCCGCAAACGATTCGAGACGGTATTAGCCTCGTAATGACGGGCGCCGGTGACAACTCCGTGGCCTGGTTGAAACACGAGGACGAGTTCCCGACGATCAGGCGTATCATGGTCGATATCGGAGTAAGGCCGTCGGCGCTTCCATTTTTCTGCATCCAGACGAGGCTAGAGCCTGCATTCGTATTCGGCTTTGTCGCTTGGACCCGGGCGCAAATTAGAGAGAGCCTGCTCAAGCTCGCGTTCTCGCTCAAGTGAGGACTTACAAGTGGGCATTTTTCATTTGGCTTCCGGAGCCGCCGTGAATTAGCGGTTGATCACCTATCATTCCGGCGGGAAGGAGTGGCGACCGTGAACTTCGATTTGTTCGATTTGGCCGGATTCGTCGGCGTTTTGTTGATCGTGATCGCCTATCTCCTCCTCCAACTTGATAAACTTCCGAGCTCGTCGCTAATCTTTTCGCTGCTTAACGCCGCAGGTTCGTTGCTCATCATGTTTTCCCTCCTCTTCAAGTTCAATGGGTCGGCGTTCCTGATCGAGGTATTTTGGTTTTTGATCAGCTTGCTCGGTCTAGCGAAGTGGCTTATCGCTCGAAAGCAACCGCCTGGGTAACCGCGAACCAAAGATAATGGAGGCGAATGAAGCACGCGACCGTCATTCATTTCGATGTTGGGCATTGAAACGTGGGGCATCGTTCGGCGTTGTGTCTGCAGGGAAGCCACGACAGTTTCACTAGCGCTTGGCATGCCTAGCTTTGGAGAAGGCCGGTCCATTCGTCATTCTATGGGGCGAAAATTTTTCAAAAAAGTGTCCTAAAGCCGGTGACTCGTTCGTCGTGGTTTTGAAAGGAACAAAACTTTATGAGCACACAAGCAAAAGCCAAATCCAAGAATCAACAGAGTAACGGGGTCTTGCCGAATGTCGTCTGGTTTGAAATCCCGGCGGATGATATCGAGCGGGCACGAACGTTCTACAGCAAATTGTTCGGCTGGAAGGTCGACAAGTTCCCGGGCCCGACGACAAAGCCGTACTGGCTCATCGATACCGGGGCCGACGATGCCTCGCGCAATGGCGGCATGATGGAGCGACAGTTTCCTAATCATACCATTACGAACTATGTTGCTGTCCCCTCGGTGGAAACAGCTGCGGCGAAGGTTGAGAAACTGGGCGGCGAAATTTGCATGGGTAAAACGGCGGTGCCGCAAATGGGCTACTTCGTCGTCTGCAAGGATACTGAGAACAATCAATTCGCTCTCTGGGAGGCGGACGAGGGCGCAAAATAGTTGTCCTAAACTGACTCGCTCGTTCGTCGTAACAGCGATAATCGAAACGAAAATATTTATGAACACAAAAACAACGACAGGCGAATACATGCTGCTCTTCCGGGGGCCGCATTGGGACAGAGGTTTGTCCACGGACGAGCTGCAACAGGCCATCGACAAAGTGATGGCGTGGTTCGAGGGACTGAACAAACGCGGCAAGATCAAAGGCGCGCAGCCGCTCGGTGGCCAGGGCCGGGTAGTCTCCGGCACGGATGGTCGTTTCGTAGTGGACGGGCCCTTCACGGAAACCAAGGAAGCGGTGGGTGGTTATCTTGTACTTCAGGCCGACAGCCTAGACGACGCGGTCGAGATTGCGCAGTCGATGCCGACGTTGCGGTACGGCATCAGCGTTGAAGTGCGGCCGATCCTCGCGGAGTGTCCTATATTGCAGCGTCACCCGGAACTGGTTCGGCGGGCGACTGATCGAACCGCTGAGGAATTGTGGGTCGCGGCGGCCGCATGAAGGGATTTAAGTTTAGGATTAACTGAAAAGAAAGGAACGCTAATGAACACATCATCAGAAACGACATCCGATTACCTGCTGCTATTTCGCGGCAATGTCTGGGACAGAGGCCTTTCGCCTGCGCAAATTCAAAAAGTCGTGGCCGACTGGATGGCCTGGTTCGAGCGCCTGAAAGCGGAAGGAAAATGCCTTGGCGGCCACCCGTTGGGAGAAGAAGGTAAAGTTGTTTCCGGCAAGCAGGGTCGGACGGTAGCCGACGGACCATTCGCCGAGTCGAAAGAGGCGATCGGCGGGTATTTCTACCTGCACGTTGCCGACGAAAACGAAGCAATCGAGATCGCGCGACAATGTCCCGGTCTGGAATATGGCGCCGTCGTCGAAGTTCGTCCGGTGGCCGATGTCTGTTCAATCAAGCAACGCGCCATGGAGTATTCTCCAGGGGAGCTTGCCGGCGCGAACGCATAACTTCCGGATTAGGAGTACGCCCGTCCTCGCGTGTTGCAAAAATCTTCTGCCAGGGCACGGAAGGATGCATGCGGTCAGGGCCGGACTCGCGTAGCATGCGCTCGGCGAACAAATCAAAAATGACGGCTAAAATCACACAAAAAATCGCACCGTTCTTATGGTTCGAAGACAAAGCCGAAGAGGCGGCAAAATTTTACACTTCGATTTTCAAGAACTCGAAGGTTGGAAAGATTACTCGCTATGACGAGGAAGCAGCTGGGCCGACGGGACGGCCTGCCGGCTCGGTCATGACGGTTGACTTCGAGCTGGAGGGGCAGGAATTCGTCGCACTTAATGGCGGTCCCATGTTCAAGTTCACGGAAGCCATTTCGTTTGTCGTGAACTGCCAGAGCCAGGAGGAAGTCGATTACTTTTGGAAAAAGCTTGCCGCCGGCGGAGAAGAAAGCCGCTGTGGCTGGCTGAAGGACAAATTCGGTTTGTCATGGCAGATAGTGCCGACGGTCTTAACTGAGATGCTGGCAGACAAGGATACCGCGAAAGCAAAACGCGTCATGCGCGCGATGCTGCAAATGGACAAGATCGATATCCCGGCGCTGAAGAAAGCGTACGATCAAAAATAAGAGGTGAGCCAGACAGGCCAGACAGCGGAATACGACGGGGCCGCGGCGACGAGCGAGATTTCTCGTCTCACAGACCATTTGTTTCGTCACGAGGCTGGAAAGCTAATCTCGGTTCTGACCGGAATCTTCGGGATCAATCGGTTGCAGCTGGCGGAAGACGTCGTTCAAGAATCGCTCATTCGCGCGCTGCGGATGTGGCCTTACACGGGCGTGCCAAAGAATCCGGCAGCATGGCTCACGCAGACAGCGAAGAACCTCGCGCTCGATGTGATTCGCCGCGAAAAATTATTCCACGACAAGGAGCCGCAGATCGCCGCCTTCATGGAACAGTGGCCGTCCGAATCCGTCGTCGGCGAGTCGCCGAAGTTCGAGAACGAAATCCGGGACGGCCGCTTGCGATTGATGTTTATTTGTTGTCATCCGCTGCTGCCGCCCGAAGCGCAGACGGCGCTTGCGCTCAAAGTGCTCGGCGGATTCGGTGTGGCTGAAATTGCGAGCGCATTCCTGACAACTGAAGCGGCGATTTCGAAACGATTGACGCGCGCGCATCACCGGATCCGCGAGTTGCACATTCCATTTGAAATTCCGGGCGGGGACGAGTTGTCGAACCGGCTCAACGGCGTTTTGCAAACCCTTTACCTGGTTTTCAACGAAGGTTATAAGGCGTCGAGCGGAGATAGCTTGATCAAGGAGGATCTTTGCCGCGAAGCCATTCGCTTGACTTCCTTGCTGGCGGAGCATCCGGCAGGAAACCGCCCGCGGACGCACGCGCTGATCGCACTGATGTTGCTCAATGCAGCCCGCCTGCCCGCGCGAATAGACTCCGAAGGCAACATTCTGCGGCTTAAAGAACAGGACCGTTCGACCTGGGACCAGGCGATGATCGCTCGAGGGATGTGGCATTTGAGTGAGTCCGCCGCCGGCGATGAAGTGAGCACGTATCATCTCCAGGCCGGCATCGCGGCGTGTCATTGCGCAGCGACAAATTATGAATCGACCGATTGGCGAAAGATTCTTTCTTTGTATGACCAGCTGTTGGAACTCGACAATTCGCCGATCGTTGCGCTCAATCGCACCGTTGCAGTGGCGAACGTTCACGGGCCGGCAGCCGGTATTGAAGCGGTCGAAGCCATTGAGAACGGCGAACAGTTGCGTTCGTATTATCTGCTGTACGCCGTGCTCGGCGAGTTTGAGAGACAGCTGAACCATTTCCAGGCTGCGATCGATAATTTTCGCAAAGCACTCGAGCTCACAGAGCTGACCTCGGAGCGATCGTTTCTTTCGGAGCGACTCCGGGATTCGGACGAGCGCAAGCTGCGAATTGTTGCCTGAAATTGCGGTCGCCTAGCAAGCTCATTCCCGCCGCGGAGGGAACGCGAGTCCCCTCTTTCGAGGGATGAAGCAAGACTGGCAGTGCCGCCCCGGGGTTGTAGAGTTGCTGATCGGCGCGAGGTCAATTTCCCGCGGCCGTTTCTCTTGATGAAGTCCGCTGCCAAAGCGTTTGATGACGGGATGGTGAATCTCGGAACGAATTATTCCGAGCAACGCGCGTCGCATCGCGTCTTCCAGCATACTATTTGTCATTACGCGCTGTCGGTTGTATCCGTCGCCGTTGCTCTGGCCATCACGCTTTCGCTCGGGGGCTACACGTTTCGCACGCCGTTTTTCTTTCCCGCCATCATCTTGAGCACCTGGATCGGAGGCATCGGCCCAGGAATGTTCGCGGTGTTTCTTTCCACCTTGGCGATTAACTATTTTATCCTCGAACCAAAACTCGCTTTCTCGTTCGGGCCTCACGACCTTTTGCATCTTTCGGCATTCCTGGTGTCGGCTTTGCTCGTTAGTTCATGGAGCGCGGCACGCAAACGCGCCGAGCAGGCGTTGCAACTCGCCCGTGACGAATTGGAAACAAAAGTCGAAGAGCGGACAGCAAAATTGAGCAAGCTCACCGATAAGTTGCTAAGGGAGGTCGCCGAGCGCGCATTGACCGAAGATCAGCTCCGGCAGACGGAGCAGCGTCTACGCGATCTCATTGGCAACGCTCCCGTCATTTTATTTGCGTTGGACAGTTCGGGCGTGGTGACTCTGTCAGAAGGCAAAGGTCTCGAGACCTTCAGAGTCAAATCGGGAGAACTCGTCGGCCAGTCCGTCTTTGATCTGTATCATGACGCGCCGGGTCTTCACTCCAATGTCCGGCGTGCTTTGGCTGGCGAAGCGGCGACTTTTATTACAGAAGCCAACGATCAGTTCTTTGAAATCCATCTGATTCCGATTCTAGATAAGAACGGGGAGGTCGCCGGAGTTAATGGAGTTACGTATAACATCACTGACCGTCGGCGCACCGAGCGAGAACTTCGCCTGGTCATCGATACTATTCCGGCAATGGCATGGTCGACGTTACCGAGTGGCGCCAATGATTACTGCAGTAAAAGCTGGTTGGAATATACCGGGATGGCTTTGGGGACGGAACTCGACTACGGCTGGCTCGACGCATTCCATCCCGAGGACCGGGCCGCGCACCTCGCGAAATGGCGCGCAGCAACCGAGACGGGGGAATTATTTGAAAGTGTAGCGCGGATACGCGGCGGTGACGGGGAATATCGCTGGTTCCTCACCCAGGGAGTGCCGCTGCGAGATGAATCGGGGAAGATAGTTCGTTGGTATGGCACGAATGTCGATATCGACGAGCGGAAACGTGCCCAGTCCTTACTCGAAGGAGAGAAAAACCTTCTTGAGATGATCGCCACTGGCGTCGCTCTAAAAGAGATTTTGAATGCCCTATGTCTGACAATAGAAAGCTGCCGCAATGGAACGCTCGCTTCTATTCTGTTGCTCAATCGCGATGGCATTCATCTGAATTCGGTCGCCGGCCCGAATCTTCCCGAAGGATGGACGAACCAAATGGAGCAGCTGCCGATCGGACCATGCGCCGGATCTTGTGGGACGGCGGCGTATCGGGCATCACGCGTCATAGTTTCTGATATTGCCACTGATCCGCTTTGGGACGTGCCGGAGCATCGCGCTTCAGCCTTGCGGCACGGACTGCGCGCATCATGGTCGAGTCCAATACTGTCCTCGAAAGGAAAGGTGCTGGGAACTTTCTGCATGTATTATCGCGCACCGCGCAGCCCGGATTCGCATGACATGGGCCTGATCGAGACGGCGACACACCTGGCGCGAGTTGCGATTGAGCGCGATCGCGCCGAGGTGGCGCTGCGGAATAGCGAGGAGAAGTATCGAGACCTCATCACCGCGTCTCCGGATGCGATCTGCGTCACCGATGAGGATAGCAAGATTGTTTTGGTCAACCCGGCGGGCGTCGAGCTATTTGGCCGTCCCGAGGAAGAACTGATCGGCACTTTAATGACCGAGACATACGTCCCCGAAGAGCTCCATCTAGCGGAGGGGCGAATTGCGAAATTGAAGACGGGAGGGGCTCTGCGTTACGAGCGAAAATTCGTGCGCAGAAACGGCGATGTAATTCCGGTGGAAGTTTCTGTTTCGTCACTGCGCGGACGTTTCCAAGCGATAATCAGAGATATCAGTCAGCGCAAGCGAGCCGAAGAAGCGTTGCGCGCTTCCGAACAAGTAGCCCGCGGACAAGTCGAAGCATTGACCTACAGTCTCGACGTTCTGGCGACTGCTCCGGCGCCGGACAAGTTCTTGGGACAAATGTTGAGCACTATCGGCCGGCTTTTGGATGCGCAAAGCGTGGTCTTCTGGTTATTGGACGAAGCGAATGAATCGCTCGTTTTTCGCGCGGCGGCACAGGGTTCAAATTTCACCGCCGGGGACCCGAAGCATCCATACATCAAAGACCCTTTGGCATGGAAAGAGGACAAGGCGCTGCGTGAAACAATCTTGACGGGCGCCCCCTTCATCTGCGAAGACTTGGAAACCGATCCGCGCTTTCCCGACAAGCTCCGCGAGTATCTCCTATCAAAAGGAATCAAAAAGGGACTGAACATTCCTACTCTGGTGGGAGGGAGGGTGAAAGGATTCATCGGAATCCGTCATGGCGCTCGGCCGCCATATCGGCCGGAAGAGATCGAACTGGCGCAGGCACTCGCTCACCAAGCCATGCTGGCAATTCAAATGACTGACCTGGCCGAGCAAGGCCGGCGCGCGGCCATACTCGGTGAACGAAATAGAATGGCCCGAGACATCCACGACACGCTCGCGCAAGGCTTCACCGGAGTGATCGTGCAATTGGAGGCAGTGGCTGATGCGATATCGAGCGGCGATCACAAAGAGGCGGAGAATTATCTTCGTCGCGCGAGCGACTTGGCGCGGCAAAGTTTGAATGAAGCACGCCGATCGGTTCACGCACTACGGCCGGAAGCTTTACGACGCGCGAACTTTTGGGACGCGCTGAAAGATATTATTAAGAACACAACCGCGGGAAGTCCGATCTGTACGAAGACCAGACTTCGCGGTAAATTGCCCGAACTTCCTCATGAGTGGCAGGAAAACCTAATGCACATTGGCCAGGAAGCTCTGACGAACACCCTCAAGTACGCGCACGCCGACAATTTCGAAACCCAGCTCATCTGCAATGCCAAGGAACTGCGTTTGGAATTCCAGGACGATGGCGATGGGTTCACCGCGAAAGAGGCCCATGACGGTTTTGGCCTCGCCGGCATGCGCGAACGCGTCGAAGAAATGGGAGGTCGGTTGAAAGTCATGAGCGCGCGAGGCAAGGGCACGAAGGTGGCGGTGGTATTGCCCTTGAACGGAGAATCGATGTCATGAAATCCAAGAGCAAAGCGGTCGCGAAGTCCACGAAAACGCCGAAGGGTGAAGCGACAAAGAAATCCCGCATTCGTGTGCTCATCGCAGACGACCACAGCGTCGTGCGTGAGGGACTTGTATCGCTCATTGGCCGTCGCGCAGACATGGCCGTCATCGGAGAAGCCAGTAACGGGCGCGAAGCTGTCGATCTTTGGAAAAAGCGTCAACCGGATGTGACATTGCTCGATTTGCGAATGCCCGAGCTCGATGGCGTCGGAGTAATTAAGGAGATCCGGGCTCAAGACGAGAGTGCCCGGATAATCGTGCTCACGACTTTTGACGGCGACGAAGACATCTACCGTGCGATCCAAGCCGGCTCGAAAGGTTATCTACTCAAGGACGCACCTCGGGAGGCACTGATGGATTGCATCCGCCGTGTGCACAGCGGCGAAACCTGTGTGCCCGTTCATCTCGCGGCGAAACTAGCGCAACGAGTCAGCGGTGAAAGTTTGAGTGGGCGCGAAATTGATGTCCTCAAGCTGATGGCTCAGGGAAAAAGCAACAAAGAGATTGGTTCGGCACTCTTTATTAGTGAAGGCACGGTCAAGTCGCATGTGAAAGGCATTTTCGCCAAAATGAATGTCATCAGCCGGACGGAAGCCGTCGCTAATGCTACGCGGCGCGGGTTGATTCAGCTCTAGCGGTTAGAACGAGTGGGGCAGCTCGACTCGGCGACAGGCTAAACATACCATTCGTCCAAGACCTGCCATTAGGTCACGCGGCGCATTTGCGTCTGTAGCTCAAGATAGAACGCAACCCGATCACTCTTCGGCCGAAGGAAGTCTATTTCAGGACAAGTTCCGCGGAGCGCCTCGGTTTCCGGATAGGTTTGTGAGTTCGTTAGTTTGCGCAACAGTAGACCTCGTCTTGGCTGCAAAAGCTAGTGCCGGAAGGTAACGCGAGATCAATCGATTCATCACCGCGCTCTTGTCGTACCGCCGGTAAGCCTCCCAAAGTGCTTCATCAATTTCGTAAGCAACTGCGTCTCTCGTCCTCATGTAGGAATAGTTCAACCCCCAAGTTAACAAGGCCATAGCGCAAATGTAAGATTTCGCGGTACCTCGACCGAGGTGATGGGCGCTCCCTCTTTCGGGAGATGCATCCCTATAAAGGTTGTCCGTCCAACTGTGGCGGGAGTTCTGAGCGCTAAACCCTTGATCTGACTAACATGCGTTATCCCACTGGTGGTTCACGATGGGAGACCTGCTGTATCGGCGCCGCAAAGGTCAAAACGGATCCGGGTTCGCTCAGTGGACGCCAGCGGCTCATTTACCTGAACGCAACCGATCCCGCGGCGAAGCTCGATGAGCTGAGCGATCTGCTCGCCAAGTCGTTAGTAGACGATTCTTAGAAGAAAAACCTTCCCGCGCAGATTCTCACCGCCGACACGCATACAAAAAAAGGCCTCGTTTCCGGCGCTTTCCGCGAATGGGAGGAAGGAAACCGGATGCAGAGGACCGTCATCGGATGCGGCGGGGGTGCTTCCGACGCGGACCTGTGCGTTAGCGTGGCCCGACCTCGCTCATTCGCACGGCAAGGGGGACTTGCTTGACTTCGACGTTAAATCTCAAAGCAACAAGATGCCTGGCGGCGGCATTGCGATGGAGCGCAACTCATCGGAGCGCGACATCAATGTGCCGCGCAACGCATTGCCGATGAGTTAGAGAAGCTGGTGCAAACCCAGAAGTCGACCTAGTCGTTTAAGGATTTCGTCTAGTGGCAAGACTTCTTCGAGATGTAGGTCATCCAGGACAGACATCGTTACCCGAGGTTCCTCGGCTTCCCGAGAATTAGCGGGCGACAAGCGGGGTCGTCCAAACGAGGGAGCGCGCAGCACCTCGCGAGCAGTATTTGAAAACCCCACGCTTGTGCCATAGCAATCGATTACGCTCGGCCAATACGTTAACTCATGAACAAAACCGACACCGGATTGGACAGATATCTGAAAGAGATCGGGCGAATTTCTCTTTTGACGCCGGAGGAAGAGGTCGAGCTCGCAAGGAAAATAAAAAAGGGCGATGCCGAAGCACGCGAGCAAATGATCAACTCCAATTTGCGCCTCGTTGTCACGATCGCGCACGATTACGCTAATCTCGGGCTGCCATTGCTTGATCTAATCTCTGAGGGAAATATCGGATTGACGAAGGCGGTCGAGCGGTTCGATCCGACCAAAGGCGCGAAGCTGAGCACTTATGCCGCGTGGTGGATCAAACAAGCGATCAAGCGCGCTCTGGCAAACCAGAGTAAAACCATCCGAATACCAGTACATCTCGGTGATAAGATTGCGAAGGTGCGTCGCCTCTCGCTCCAGATAAGCGACGAGCTCGGCCGCGAACCGACCGACGACGAATTGGCCGAAGAACTCGGAATTGCCAGTGAAAAACTTGCACAACTGAAGATCATTGGGATTCGGCCGGCTTCGCTCGACGCCCCCACTGGGGATGAAGATTCCACCGAATTTGGAGAGAGCGTTGGAGACGAAGAGGCGCGGACTCCGTTTGAATTATTGCGCGACAAAAATTTGCTCGGTGAAGTGGACGGGTTGCTCGATGTGCTGGACCAACGTGAGAGGAAAATCATCTTGCGGCGTTTCGGTCTCGATGGCGGAAAGCCGAAGACGCTGGAGGATGTCGGCAAGGACTTCGGCGTCACGCGCGAGCGTATCCGCCAATTACAGAATGTAGCCCTTGCGAAACTGCGGCGTGCGCTCGGCAAGAGAGAAGATGCTCTGAACGGACTGATGCCGGCCGCAGCTTGAGAAAAATGAATGTTTCAGAAGCAACTGTGAAAATGCACGGACCTGTAGTTTCGAATCTGGCCCTTTGGTTTGCCATGCTCAGCCCTTTGATCGGTCTGATCGTCGGACTGTTCGGCGCGTGGCTTGTCGGGTGAGCCTGCGAGCCAATGGCAAGTCTCGATTAAAGCAATTTAACAAACTCCTTTTTCTTGTATGGCCTTTCCCTTTAAACAAGATCGCGCGCGCATCCCTCGAAAGAGGTAAAGACAGTCGCCTCGCAAGTGGGACCAAAGAATCCTCCACACGCGCCGTAGCGCAGGTGTGGCCGTAAGCTGCAAGTTTGAGTCATGAAGCCGACCAGCTCTCTATCAACTTTCACTTCGGAGTCGACTGACGCGGTTAACTCTGTTGGCGAGGTTCACTCTTATCGCGAACTCCAGCAGCGGATCCATGATGATCTGCGTGTTCAACATCCGGAATGGATCGAGCCCAATGGCGATTGTCCGACCTGCGAATCGTACGAGCGACGTCTTGCCGAATCGATCGCGATTTTTCAATCCGCGAAAGGCACTCTGGCTGCCGCATAAATCCGTCCGATTAATCAACTGTCACGGAAAGAACTTATTACATGAAATCCGCCATCGAAGTGACTGAAGCGAATTTTGAAAACGAAGTTCTGAAGTCCAACCTGCCGGTGTTGGTCGAGTTTGCCGCCGGGTGGAGCCTTCCTTCGATGACGTGGAACGGGGTGCTGGAGGAAATTGCCAGTGAATCCGATTGCTTGAAGATAGCCCGCGTCGAACTCGATCATTGCCCGAACCTTGGTTTGTGGTACGGCATTCGATGTATTCCAACGGTGCTATGCTTTGTTGACGGCGAGGAGCGCGTCGGAATCTTTGGAAGGACGAGCAAAGAAGCAATCCTTTCACAATTACAGCCGGTCATTGCCTCGCGTCTCTCAGTCTGATTCAGGCTTCCTACTCAGCGAAGGCCAAGGCATCTAACGAATGACTATTTCGAAAGAGGGATCGTAGATCACGTCACGAGTCATAGCGCAATGGCCTTCGCACGCGCAGTGGCGGGTACGGGTGAATCGAAATCAGGTTAAAACACCATGTGGATTGTTCGCTTAGCGCTGAGACGGCCATACAGCTTCACGGTCGTGGCCATGCTGATCGTGCTGGTCGGCGTGGTCACGATCACCCGAATGTCCACGGACATTTTCCCAAACATCAATATTCCGGTGGTGAGCGTGATCTGGAGCTATCCCGGTGTCGCGCCCGAGGAAATGGAGAAGCGTTTTGTCACGGTGTGCGAACGGGCCATGACCACCACGGTGAACGACATTGAGCACATCGAATCGCAGTCCTACAACGGTGTCGCCGTCATTAAAGTTTTCTTTCATGAAGGCGCGAAGGTGGAAGCCGGCGTCGCACAAATCACGTCCATCACCCAAACGCTTTTGCGCATCATGCCGCCCGGCACGACGCCGCCGCTCATTCTACAGTACAGCGCGTCCAACGTCCCGATTCTGCAGTTGGGATTGAGCAGCAAGTCTCTTTCCGAGCAACAACTTTACGATCTCGGTTTGAACTTTATTCGAACGCAGCTCGCTACCATCCAGGGCGCGCAAGTTCCGCTTCCATACGGAGGAAAATCGGCCCAGGTCATGGTCGATATCGATCCCCAAAAGTTGTATGGCAAAGGGCTCTCGCCGGCCGATGTGAGCAATGCGCTCAACGCGCAAAACGTTATTCTGCCCGCGGGTACCGAAAAAATCGGCGACCGCGAGTACAATGTCCGCCTTAACAGCAGCCCCGAACTCCTCCAGGTGTTGAACGACCTGCCGGTCAAGCAGGTAAACGGGGCAACAGTTTACATCCGCGATGTCGCTCACGTGCGCGACGGATACGCAGTGCAAACCAACATCGTATCGCAAAATCGCGTTCGCTCGGCCCTGCTTACCGTCCTAAAGAGCGCCAGCGCATCGACACTCGATATCATCAAGCGCGTCAAAGAAGCGCTTCCGCGCATTCAAGCTACCCTTCCGAAGGAACTGCAAATCAGCCAGCTTTTCGACCAATCGATTTTTGTGCGCGCGTCGATTAATGGCGTTCTACGCGAGGGCTTGATTGCCGCCTGCCTAACGGCGGTGATGATTCTTCTTTTTCTTGGAAACTGGCGGAGCACACTCGTCGTCGCTACATCTATTCCCCTGTCGATCTTGTCGTCAATTCTGGTTCTCGGCGCACTGGGGCAGACGCTAAACATCATGACGCTCGGCGGCCTCGCATTGGCCGTTGGCATCCTGGTGGATGATGCAACCGTAGAAATTGAAAACATCCATCGCAACCTCGCCCTGGGGAAACCAATGATCCGCGCGATCCTCGATGGGGCGCAGCAGATCGCCGTGCCCGCCTTTGTCTCGACACTGAGCATTTGCATCGTGTTTGTGCCCATTTTTTTTCTGAGCGGCACCGCCAGATATCTGTTTCAGCCATTGGCCATGGCGGTGATTTTCGCCATGCTGGCGTCTTATCTTCTCTCCCGCACGGTCATACCGACCATGGTGAAATTCCTGCTGCGCGGACACATGGAGGAAATCGATACCAGCCTCGGGCGCACTCTTGATAATGGTGGGGCGCGCTCGCCGAGCGCGCCCACCAAGGCGGAGGCACACGCCAGCAGCGCCGGGTCCACTACGGGACTTCTCGGCGCGATCTACGGGTTTTTCTTCGCCGTACACGAAAGCTTTAATCGTGTGTTTGAGAAAATTCGGGATCGTTATGTCGAAGCGCTGCGCTGGTGTCTCAGTCATCGCGGCGTTGTTTTCGCGGCAATGGGCGTGTTCTTGTTAGTCTCGCTTGGTCTTGTTCCGTTCCTGGGACGTGATTTTTTTCCCGCGGTTGATGCCGGTCAGTTCCGCCTGCACGTGCGCGCGCCCGCAGGAACGCGACTCGAAGCAACTGAAGAGCGTTTCTACGAGGTGGGTCGCAAGATCCGCGAAGTGATTCCGCCTAACGAAATCGATAATGTGCTGGACAACATCGGCCTGCCGGTGAGTGGAATCAATCTCGCTTTCAGTGATAACGCGACGATTGGCGAGTCCGATGGCGAAATTCTCGTATCACTTCAGCCCAAGCACCGTCCAACGGCGGAATACGTGCGCATCCTGCGCGAAAAATTGCACCGTGACTTTCCTGATATGGACTTTTATTTTTCCGCGCCGGATATCGTAAGCCAGATTTTGAACTTTGGCATTCCGGCTCCCATCGATATCCAGGTGACGGGGCGCGATCCGAAAGACTACGATATCGCTAACGACATCAAAGCTCGCGTTACGCAAATTCCCGGCGCTGCCGATGTTCACGTGCATCAGGTCGTGCACGGACCGGACCTGCGCGTCAATGTCGACCGCACTCGCGCAGAGCAAATAGGGCTTACCCAAAATGATGTCGCGCGCACCATGTTAGTCTCGCTTAGCTCGAGCGGACAGAACGCGCCCAATTACTGGCTGAATTTTCAGAATGGCGTGAACTACCAGGTGGCGGTGCAAACGCCGCAATACAAGATCGACACCCTCCAGGATTTGCGGAACACGCCGGTGGTCGCGCCTAGCCTGCCCCGCCCGGAGTTGCTGGGAAATCTCGCCACTATCGAGCGGCGGGAATCACCGATCATAGTGAATCATTACAACGTGCAGCCCGTGTTCGACGTGCTTGCCAATGTCCAAGGCCGCGACCTCGGCGGCGTAGCGGATCAGATAAACAAGGTGGTCAACGAGGCCAAATCGAAGCTGCCACGCGGCACGTTTCTAAGTGTTCGCGGCCAGGTTGAGAGCATGAACAAGTCGTTTGCCGGCATCGGCGCCGGCATTCTGTTTGCCATCGTCCTCGTTTACTTTCTAATGGCGGTCAATTTCCAATCCTGGACCGACCCGTTCGTCATCATCATGGCATTGCCAGGGGCTCTCTGTGGGATCATCTGGATGTTGTTCGTCACCGGCACAACGCTCAATGTTCCCTCGCTGATGGGAGCGATCATGGCGATTGGAGTGGCCACCGCGAATAGCATCCTGGTTGTGACGTTCGCGAACGATGAACGCTGTGGGCAGCATCCAAAAAATGCGCATGATGCCGCATTGTCAGCGGGCTTCACACGGCTGCGTCCAGTCATCATGACCGCACTGGCCATGATCATTGGGATGTTACCATTTTCATTTGGACTCGGAGAGGGCGGCGAACAAAATGCGCCGCTCGGTCGCGCAGTGATTGGCGGATTAATCGTTGCTACTTTCGCAACACTGTTTTTCGTCCCGGTCGTTTACAGCACGTTGCGCAAAGCAGAATTCGCTTGCGATGAAGACGAAGAATTTGAGCGGCAGGAACGTGAAGAAGGGAGGCGTTATGCGTGATGGAAAAGCAAAAATACAACGGGGAGCACGCCGGAGAGGATCGCTTTGGTAGGGCGCGAACGCCGGGCACGTCGAATGGCGAGGAACGACAGGAAGGAGGACTACGCCCTGGCTTCCCTGAGCATCCCCCGCAGCGCAGCATTGCTGTTTGGGGGCCGATCGTCGCAGTATCTATTCTTGCTCTTCTGGTGATTAGCGGCATTTGGCGCCACATGCGGGCGCACACCGAGCAAGAGCGGTTTGCGACGGAGGCAAGTCAAATCACGGTGAACGTGGTCAGCGCACAGCGCGACGGTAAACCGAAGGATTTGATTTTGCCCGGCACATTTCAGGCATTTAAGGCGACGACGATTAATCCGCGCTCAAACGGATATGTAAAAGACTGGAAAGTTGATATCGGCGACGATGTCAAACAGGGCCAGCTGCTCGCCGAAATTGAAACGCCTGATTTAGACCAACAGGTAGCCCAGGCAAAGGCCAATTATGAATTGGCAAAAGTCACGGCTGAACGTTGGCGCGATTTGGTTCAGAAAAAGGTCGTATCCTCCCAGGAGTACGACCAAAACGAAAAAGCTTACGAGGCGTCCAGAGCCGCCTACGAGCAATTGCAACAATTGCAGGGCTTTGAACAAATCATCGCACCATTTAGCGGGAAAATCAGCGCTCGATTTATTGATTACGGCACCCTGGTCACGGCTGGCAGCAGCAGCGTTACTGGCACGCCGCTCTTCAACATCGTGCAGAGTGATCCGCTACGCGTTTATGTATTCGCGCCGCAGGAAAATGCCCCCTCGATTCACGAGGGACTGGCCGCGAAAATTCTGCTTCAGGAATTTCCGGGCCAGGAATTCGACGGGATGGTCACTCGAACCGCGGGCGCGCTCGATCCGCAGTCGCGCACCATGCAGGTGGAAGTACAGGTGCCAAATCACGAAGGAAAGCTTTACGCCGGCATGTACGGGCAGGTGAAATTTTTGCTGATTGACCAGAATGCGCCCATCGTCGTGCCCGCCAACGCGTTTT
>Ga0066699_10000092_pt1 | contig 17897 bp, 16 predicted proteins | sample GraSoiAngelo_148_FD_66455 | JGI IMG/M metagenome (GOLD analysis project Ga0066699, IMG submission 66455) | Grasslands soil microbial communities from the Angelo Coastal Reserve, California, USA - 14_1009_09_20cm | ecosystem: Environmental > Terrestrial > Soil > Grasslands | place: USA... | reverse complement strand
CGCTGGGTCATCGGCATGAACCGGCTCCGACATGCCTACCTCGAGCTCCATCCCGAGATCGAGCCTTACCTCACCACCAGCCCGTACGACGACCTGGCCGGCGCTCTCGTCACCCTCGGCGTCGACACCCGAGCCGAGCAGCGGATCGGCTCATTTTTTCGTCATCTCCCGGTGACGCTGCCCGGGATGCTGACGGTGGTTGTGGCGGCCCTCGGCGCCGCGATCGTAGCGTTGGTCGCGATCGCTCTCGGGAGTCCGCGCTGGGGAATCGCATCGGCGGCGGCCGCCGGCTTCATCGTGACCTACGTGCTGCTCGCGATCTCTGGACGCCGGGCGGTTCGGGACGTGCCTCCGAGCGTGCAGCCGCGCTTTCCGTCGCCGGGCGCACCGGCATCACGCTAAGGCCCCCACCCTACCCTCCCCCAGAGGGGGAGGGAGTCATACGAGCTGTTCTTTCAGCCAGTCCGCCATCAGCGGCCGGTACTTATAGGCGATGTTGTTGCAGACGTGGTTCCCGTCCGGGTACATCACGAGCATGGCGTGCGGCGCCTCTCGGGCGATTCGCTCAGCTTGCGCCGGTGGGAAGAGCCGGTCGCGGGCGCCGTGGATCACCAGCAACGGCTGGGTGACTCGATTGAGTACGCCTTCGAGGTTGAGCGTGTAGGCTTTTGCCCGCGCCTCGGCTTCATCTTTTGATTTTGTGTAGAAGATGTAGCCGCCTTTGGTCAACGGATTGAGCGCATCCCAGCAATCGCCGAGGTTGTAGGGACCCGCCAGCCCGACCACCGCCTTCACGCGCTTTTCGTGGGCGGCCGCCCGCGGCCCGTAAATCGCGCCCATGCTGATGCCCATCAGCCCAATGCGACCGAGATCGACGCCGAGCTGGCGTTGCGCCAGGTCGTCGATCACCGGGGTGATCACCGTTTCCCAGTTGGGGCGAATCGGAAAATGGACCGAGTTCTCCGACTGGCCCGGCCCGTCCATGGTGAGCGTCGCCATCCCGCGACGGAGGAATTCCTCCTCGATCGCGAACAGCTCTTCTTTGGAAGAGTCAAGGCCTGGCACGATCAAGATGAGGGGCGGCCGTCGGGGCTCGCGAGGCCGGCGGAGATTCGCCGGGATGATATGCCCTTCGAACGGGATCTCGAGCCGCAGCCCGCGCGGATTGAGGTCGGCGAGCGCCTTGCGATAGACCGCGACCGATCGGTCGCGGAGCTCTGCATGGACGGCGGCATCTTCGAACCAGAGGAACTTGCCCAGGTGATAACACCAGCTGGCGCGTTGATACGCCTCGGTCGCCGAGACGGTACGGGCGTGGGCTTCGGCATCGCGACCGAGCTGCTCGTGGACTTCGCCGACGGCGCGCCAGTTCGGCCCCCAGTCCTTCCATTCCGTCGTCTTCGTCACCGTCTCGTCGAAGTCGTTGACGTCGATGCCGTTGGCGACGAAGCGCGGCCGCCAATGATGCGCGGCGACCTGCACGCGGTTGCTCGTTTCGACGCTCATATCACGGTCTCCTTTTCGCGTGGATGGATCGCGTCTTGCAGGCTCGATCCGAGATCCTCCAGGAGGATCGCGGCGCAGTTTCGCCCGGGCAATCCCGAGACCGATCCGCCGGGATGGGTGCAGGCGCCGGTCTGATAGAGGCCGGCCACCGGCGTGCGGTAGGAGGACCAGCCTTCCACCGGGCGGTACCAGCCGCTCTGCTCCGGCGTGCTCGCGCCGCCATGGCAGGAGCCGCGCCAGTTTGCGGGATTTCGGCGCTCGAGGTCCAACGGGCTGTTGACGGTCCGCCCGAGCACGATGCGTTTCGACAGGTTGGTCGTCAGCGGCGCGATCGACTCGAAGAGCTGGTCCGCCACATCTTCCTTGACCGCGTCCCAGCGCTCGGGACCCTCGGCCAGCGCGTACGGCAGAAAGCTGATCAGCTTGAAGGTGTGCTTGCCTGCGGGCGCGCGCGACGGATCGATCACGGTCGGCGTCAATGCGAGGATCACGGGGTCTTCAAGTTCGAGCCGGCCGGCCCGAAACGCCGCCAGCATGCGTTGCAGCGCGCCGATCGATTCCAGGCCTGCCATGGTCACGCTCGCCATCGGGCCGGCCTCCGTCTTGAACCGCGGCGGCTCGTCCAGCGAGTAATGGGCGGCGAACATCGTGACGCTCGGCTTCCACCGGGCGATCCCGGCCAGATAGTCCGCCGGCAGATTCTCGGCGCCCACGACCTCGGCCAGATGTGCAAGGTGAATCGTCGACACGACCGCCTTACTGGCGCGATGGCGCGAGCCATCTGCCGTCACGACACCGGTCGCGCGCCCGTCCTCGACGACGATGCGCGTCACCGGGGTCGAGGTCATGATTTCGCCGCCCTGTTCCTGGATGATGCGGGCGAGCGCCAGTGGCAGGCGATTGGAACCGCCTTCGGGCAGGATCCAGCTGAATCGCTGCCGGCCTGCCACCAGGGAAAACGCGAGCATGCCGGTCTGCGGCTCATCAAGCGGATGCAGCGTCATAAAGGCGATCCAGGCGAAGAAGGCGCGGACGTGCTGCTCTTGAAAACGCTCGCAGATGATGTCGAGCGCGGTGGCTTGCCGGATCGCGACGCCGCGGTCGCCCAGGGCACCGGCCCGCGTTCGGGCGATGACCTCCGCCGGTGGCCGTGGCGGATGCTCCCGTTCGTCATTGACGATGGGCGCCAATCCCTGCCAGTCGCTCAGCAACGCGCGATACGCCTGCGCATCCGCCTGGGAAAATCGCGCCAGCTCGGCGCAGGTGCGATCGAGGTCGCGCCACATCGTGATGCTCCGGCCGTCGCGGAACGGCATCGCGAAGACCGGATCGGGGTAGAGGTACTTCAGGCCGTAACGATCGAGCTGCAACTCGTTCTCACGCATCAGCGGGTTGCTCTGGATGAGGTTGTGCGCGGTCGCACACGGGTCGTGGATGAAGCCGGGCAGGGTCATCTCCTCGCAGCTGGTATCGCCGCCGATCTCGCGCGCGCCTTCCAGGACCATGACCTTGAAGCCAGCGCGCGCCGCGTAGGCGGCGGTTAGCAGGCTGTTGTGGCCGGCGCCGGCCACGATGATGTCCCAGTCGCTCATGCGGTCGCTCCCAGGTAAAGCCGGCTGATCTCCGGGTTGTTCAGCACCGCCGGACCGTCGCCCTCCAGCCGCACCCGCCCGCTCTCGAGCACGACGCCGTGGCTGGCAAGCCCCAGTCCGGAGCGTGCGTTCTGCTCGACCAGCAGAATGGTGCGCCCGGCACGGTTCATCGCGCGGATCGTCTCGAACACGGTGCTGCGCGTTTTCGGGTCCAGTCCCATCGACGGCTCATCGAGGATGACGAGCGCCGGATCGAGCATCAGCGCCCGAGCGAACTCGACGATCTTCTGCTGCCCGCCGGAGAGCGAGGCCGCCGGCTCATCGCGGCGCTCCCGAACGACGGTGAATGCCTCACAGACTTCCTCGAGTCGGCGATCGATGAGCCGCTGGTCGCGTTCCGTGTAGGCGCCCATCCGAACGTTCTCCCAGACGGTCATGGTGGGAAAGAGGCTCCGCTCCTGGGGCACCTGGACGATGCCACGCTGCAGGATCGCTCGCGGAGTGAGACCCACGATCGAGGCGCCGCGAAAACGGATCGCCCCCAGCCGCGGCCGGAGCAGGCCACTGACCACCCGCAGGATGGTCGATTTTCCGGCGCCGTTCGGCCCAACGATGCAGGTGATGCCGCCGTCCTCGACCGAGAGATCGAGTTCGTGGAGAATGTCGCCGCCACCGTAGCCGGCGGTGACTCGTTCCAGCTCGAGCAGGCCTGCCATTCTCAAGCCCCCAGGTAGGCGTCGAGCACCGCAGGGTTCTGGCGGACCGTCTTAGGGTCGCCGCTGGCGATCGCCCGGCCCTGGTGGAGAACCACGACCTGATGGCAGAGGTTCATGACAAATCCCATGTTGTGCTCGACGATCAGAAAGGTCACGCCTTGTCGATTCAGCTCGTGGATGTGGCCGCCGATCTTCTCCAGCAACGCCGGGTTGACGCCCCCCGCCGGCTCATCGAGCAGGACCAGGTCCGGGCGAGCCATCATCACCGCGGCCAGCTCGAGCAGCTTGCGCTGGCCGTAGGAGAGGGCGCCGGCCAGGGTGCGAGCGACGTGGCTGATCTCCATGAACTCCAGCATCTGCATCGCCCGGTCACGCTCGTGCCCCCATTGTCCGTGCGAGAGCAGCGCCCGCAACCCCGCGCGCCGCACCGGAACCAGCATGTTTTCCAGCGTTGTGAGTCGTGGGAAGATGCGGGCCAGTTGAAAGGTGCGGCCGATGCCCCGGGCGTAGATGCGGTCAGGACCCATGCCGCCGATGGCCTGAGATTTGTATCGCACCTCACCGCTGTCCGGAGGAATGAAGCCGGTGACGAGGTTGAACACGGTCGTCTTGCCCGAGCCGTTTGGACCGATGAGCCCGGTGATGCTTTGCTCAGCAACCGAAAGCGAGCATCCGTCCACCGCCACCACTCCGCCGAACCGTTTTGAGAGGTGCGAAACCTCGAGCAGGCTCACGGCGATGCCAGCTCCTGACGGCGCCGTTGCAGGAGCTCCTGGACCGACGGCACGACGCCTCGTGGCAGGAACAACATGACCAGCAGAAACACGGCCGCGTAGAACACGAGATAGAGGCGGCTGGCCCCGAATCGATAGGCAAATTGCAATTGCGCCGGCTCCAGCAGGAGCGCGCCGAGCACCGGCCCGGCCAGCGTCCCGAGCCCGCCGAGAAACACCATGAGCACCATCGAAATGCCGATCAACGGATCAAAGACGAACTGCGGGTAGACGTACGTCACGTAATAGCCGTAGACCGCGCCGATCATCCCAACCGGGATGGCGCTGATCGTGAAGGCGGCCAGCTTGAAGCGTCGGGTGGGGACGCCGACGGCCAGCGCCTTGTCTTCATCGTCGCGGATCGCGAGCAGGCCGAGCCCGAATTTCGAGCGGCGGATCGTCCACGATGTCGCCAGGGCGAGAAAGGCCAGGGCCAGCATGGCGTAGTAGAAGGGCGTGTTGTAGAAGTCGCCCCCCCACTGTTGCGGGTAGGGGAAGCCCAGGCCTGCGCCACCGCCGGTGAGCTTGACGAGGTTCTCAGCCAGCAGCTGGCCCATGAACATGAAGGCGATCGTGACGATGACGAACGTGGCGGCCCGGGTGCGCAGCGCAATCCAGCCGATCAGCACCGCCACCAGCCCGCTGATCACGCCCGCTACCGGAACCAGGAGGAAGGGCGCATAGCCGGGAGCGACGTTCAGGTGATTGCTCAAGAGCCCTAGCGAGTAGGCGCCGAAGCCGAAGAACGCCGCATGTCCCAACGAGATGTAGCCGGTGTAGCCGCCCATGATGTTCCACGAGGTCGCCAGCCCGATGTACATCACGGTGAAGACGGCAAGGTTGGTCGTCGATGGATCCGGTGCGATCAGGGGCAGAATCAGCGCGATCACGATCGCTGCCAGCAGGCCGACTCGTTTGAGGACTCGCAACCGACTCATATCCGCTCCCGAACACGGACGCCGTACAGCCCCTGGGGACGCACGATCAGGACCAGCACCAGGATGATGAAGAAGACGAAGCTGGCCCAGACCGGCGAGATGACAACCGCGGCAATGTCGGTGGTGACGAGCATGATCAGCGCCGCGATGATGGCACCTCGAAGGCTGCCCAGCCCGCCGAGCACAATGATGCTGAGCAGGCGCGAGATCAGGTCGTAGTGGCTGCCCGGATTGAAGGCGTTCGTGACGCCGAACACCACACCGCCGGCGGCCGCGGTGGCGACGCCGATGCCGAAGGCGAGCGCGGAGACGCGGTCGACATCGACCCCGACGAGTTGCGCCGCCGTCCGGTTGAGCATGGTAGCCCGGAGTGCCGCGCCGAATGATGTCCGGTAGAGGAGGACGAACAGCGCGCCGAGAATGGCCAGGCAGAGCAGGAACCCAAACACGTAGACCCAGGTGACGTGGAAGCCGAAGATGGCGAAGCTGGCGGTCTCGTACCATGCGCGCAGCTCGATGTAGTTCGTGGTGAAGAAAAAGCCGAGCACGCCCTCGATGCCGAGCGCGATCGCGTAGGTGATCAGCACGGAAAGCGCTTCTCGATCGGTCTTCAACGGTCGGATGAACACGAACTGCAGGCCGATTCCGAGCAGGAACATGACCGGCATCGTGACGATCAGCGTCAGGAAGGGATCCAGGTGAATCGAGCGCGAGAGAGCAAAACTGAGATAGGCGCCCAGGATGACCAGCGCGCCCTGCCCCACATTGATGATCCGCATGACGCCGAAGATCAGGGTCAGGCCAGACGCCATCAGCGCATAGACACCGCCGGTCAAGACCCCGAGAACCGCGGCCTCGAGGACGATCCTCATCTCAGCTAGCCCTTTTACCCTCCCCCCGCCTGGGAGAGAAGGGTGGGGCTGCTAGGACCAGTTCGGCTTGGGGTATTCGGGCTTGGCCTTCGCCACCGACGACGGGTAGACGAAGACGGCGGACGCATGCTGCCACTGCTCGATGAAGACGCCAACCCCGTGCGGCCGGCCGATGCTGTCGAATGATATCGGGCCCTGCACCGTCTGGTAGGTGCCTGAGTGCAGTGCATTGATGAGGTCCTTGTTCGCGATGCTATTCGCCTTTTTTGCCGCCTGATCCACGACCTGGCCAACACTGTAGGCCTCGGCCGAGTCGGCACTGATGTCCCCCGCGCTGCCGCCGTACTTGGCGACCATCTCGCGGACGAACTGCTGGCTGCCGAACGCCGTCGAATCGGATGTCCACCCGGTCGGCACCATGATGCCTTCGGTATTCGCCGCCCCCACCTTATCCGCGTAATCCTTGCCCTGGTCGGGACCGGTGGTTTCGATGATGGACTTCGGGTTGTAGTGCTGTTGGATGAAGACCTTGACGAACGCGACGGCATCCGGCTCCTGGGTGCCGAGGATCACGACATCCGCCTTGGAGTTGACGACTTGCAGTGCCAGCGTGTCCCAGGACGGTGTCTCTGCCGGATAGACCTTGTACGACGCGGTCGTCACGCCGCCGGCTTCGAGCAGGCCCTTTGCCTTGTCCACCTGCGGCTGGGTGAAGGGATCATCCTGGGTGGCGTAGGCCGCGGTTTTCGGCCGCTGGCCCGGCGGGAGCGCGAGCAGCCATTGGGTGTAGCTCACCAGGTTGTCCTCGACGGTCGCAGGCTGGACGAAGAAGATCGAGTGCAGGCCTTTCTCGAAGACTTTGGGGCCGCCGCCGGCCGGCTCGGGAAACGCGTAGCCGTACCGGTCGGTCACGGCCGAAGCCGGGATCGTCAGCAGCGAGCTGAATGGCCCGAAAACCAGGGCGACGTGGTCCTGGTTGATCAAGGTCTGATAATTCGTGACGACCTGCTGCGTGCTGCTGGCGTCGTCGACGTATTTCATCGTGACCTTGTGGCCGAGCAAGCCGCCTTTTGCGTTGATATCCTGCGCCCACAGGTCGTAGCCCTGCTTGAGGGCTTTGCCGTCACCGGAAAAATCGCCGCTGAGTGAGAGCGAGACACCGATTGTGATCGGGCCCGCCGATTGCGCGGCCTGATTGTTATTGGTCCCGCAGGCGGCAAGCACGAGGCTCAATCCGGCGAGAATCCCCAATGCAGCCTTATGCATACTTCTCCCCTTCCTTCGAAATTCCACCATGATTGTGCCCCGTAGCAGCCGGAATCATTGCGCTGAACAAACGATTGCTTTATCGTAGGCATCGACAAAGGCCTTGTCAATGAGCGAGCGGGTATGCCGATCACACTGAAGCAGCTGGCCCAGAAGGCCGAGGTCCATCCCTCCACCATCTCGAGGGTCGCCAACAACGATCCCAGCCTGCGGATCGCGCCGGATACCCGCGAGCGGATCGAGGCGCTGCTGCGCGAAACCGAATACCGGCCGAACGGCGTCGCCCGTGGCTTGAAGCTGCGACAGACGTTCGTCCTGGCGGTCGTGATCCCCGATGTCACGAACCCCTTCTTCGCCGCGCTCTTTCGTGGGGTCGAGGACGGGGCGCTCAGCCGGGGCTACAACGTCCTGCTCTGCAATACGGACGGCAGCCCGGATCGGCAGCGCTCGCACCTGCAGAGCCTGCATGCGCGGCGGGTGGACGGCATCATCCTGGCGAGCAGCGTGCTCAAGGACCCGTCGGTCCGCTGGCTGCGCCACCAGCGGATCCCTCACGTGCTCGTCAACCGCTTCAGTGACGAGGGCCAGGATACGTTCGTGGGCGCCGACGACCTGCTCGGTGCCCGGGTTGCGACCCGCCACCTCGTCGAGCTCGGTCATCGCCGGATCGGCCACCTTGCCGGAAAGCTCACGGTCAGCACCGGTCTGATGCGCCGCCGCGGGTGTCTCGAGGAGCTCGAGGCTCGCGGCCTGCCAATCGATCCCGCCCTGGTCGTCGAGTCTGGTTATACCGAGGCCGGCGGCGCGAAGGCGGCCGAGCGGATCCTGTCGCTTCCAGATCGTCCCACAGCGATCTTCGCGGTGACCGATATGACGGCGATCGGCGCCTGTACCATGGCGCGCCGCCTCGGCCTCCGCGTCCCCGAAGACCTCGCCATCGTCGGCTACAACGACATTCCGCTGGCGAGTCGGCTCGTCCCCGGGCTGACCACGGTCAGGGTGCCCATTCACGAGTTCGGCGCGGCAGCCGCCCGCCTGCTGATCGACCAGATCGTCGTTGGCGACGCCTCTCGGCGGCGAGTGATCTTCAATCCGGAGCTCGTGGTCCGGGGCTCCACCGTCGCCGGCGCTGACGACGGTCCGCTCCGGGCCCAGCACGCCGCGGCATTCGCGACCGAGTAGCCGCTCCCGTTTGACAGTCGCGGCCGCGAACGGTATCGTAGACAAACGTTTGCGCAGCGCGGTGGAAGGGTATTCGACGAGGTCGTCTTCGCGTGAGGGGGTTCCATGAATCATCGTGATCACGTCGGCTGGATCGGTACCGGGCGGATGGGCTCGGTGCTTGCCGACCGCCTGCTGGCCCAGGGTGTCGATCTCACGGTCTATAACCGAACACGCAGCAAGGCCGAACCGCTCGCTCGCCGGGGAGCCCGCATTGTCGACCACCCGGCGGACCTTGCCGACCAGGACATCGTCATCATCTCGGTGGCGGGATCGAACGACTTCGCCGAGGTCATCGTCGGACCGCAGGGTTTGCTCCGCGATCCCGCTCGCATCCCCAAATTGATCGTCGACACGTCGACGGTGTCAATGGAGGTCTCGAGTGAGATCCGAAGGAAGGGCAGCGAGCTGGGCACCGCATTGCTGGCGGCGCCGGTCAGCGGAAATCCGAAGGTGGCGCGCGCCGGCAAGCTGAGCCTTGCCGTCTCCGGGCCGCGCGACGCCTACGAAGCGGCGCTGCCGTATCTACGAATGCTGGGCCGGAGCGTGACCTATGTCGGCGAAGGCGAGGCCGCCCGGCTGGTGAAGATCTGCCACAACCTGATTCTTGGCATCGTCGCCCAAGCCCTCGCCGAGACGACGGTGCTGGCCGAGCGGGGCGGCATCGCGCGCTCGGATTACCTCGATTTCATCAACGACAGTGTGATGGGATCGACGTTTACCAGATACAAGACGCCGGCGCTGGTCAACCTTGATTTCACGCCAACCTTCACGGGACACCTGCTGCGCAAAGACCTCGATCTGGGCCTGGATGCGGCCCGTCAGTCAAAGGTTCCCCTTCCCCTTTCGGCGCTAACGCATGAGATCGTCGACCGATTGATCCGCGAGGGACTCGGGGACCTCGATTTTGCCGCGCTGCTCGAGCTGGAAGCGCGAGGCGCGAAATTGCAACTCAAGCCGGAAGGGCGGGCGGTCTCGGATGGTCTGGACGAAGGGCGCCTCACCGCCCGTCCATGACGCCAAACGTTTGCCACCCCCACAGGTCCTAGCGACCGGATAAGGTTGCGCCAGAGGCCAACCTCTTGAAGGGGAGCCGGGCCGTGGGGGAGGGCGGACCTGCAGAAGGGACGCGGGAGCGTAACACTCGAGGACGTCGCCCGCGAGGCGGGCGTCCACTATTCCACGGTCTCACGGGCGCTGGATCCCAACAAGGCCTGGCGCGTCAACCTTGACACCCGCCAGCAGGTCCAGAAAGTCGCGCGCCGCTTGGGCTATCAACGCGATGTCATCGCCAGCGGGCTAAAACGCGGACGCAGCCAGACGGTGGCGGTGGTGGTCGGCGACTTGACCAACGTCAACGTCCCGCCGGTGCTTCGCGGCATCGCCAACGCGCTCGAGCCCGAGGGCTTGATGCCGCTCATCTGCGAGACCCAGGACGATTCAAAGCGGCTGCAGTGGATCGTCGACCAGCTGCTCAGCCGGCACATCGACGCGCTGCTCGTGATCGCCGCCCGGCTCGGCGACGCCCCGATCCTGCGGCGGCTGCGGCGCCAGGGCCTGCCCGTCGTGCTGGCAGTGCAGAACGTCCCCGGCGTGCGGCTTCCGATCTGCATGTACGACGACGAGCTTGGCGGGCGCCTCGCGGCCCAGCACCTGCTCGGCCTGGGACACCGGCGGCTGGCGCAGCTGCGCGGACCAGAGGACATCTATGCCTGCGCGCAACGGGCGACCGGCTTCAGCCGGGCGATCGCCGAGGCAAAGGCAACGGAGATCGCCGTAGCCGAGACGGCGCCGGTTGGATCACCGGATGACGGCCGTCGTTTGATGCACGATTTGCTGAGCCGCAAGCGGGGGCTGCCAACCGGCATCTTCGTCCATCACGACCTGATGGCCTTCGGCGTCCTGGCCGTCGCGGCCGAGCACGGCCTGGCGACGCCCGGCGATCTCTCGGTCGTGGGCTACCATGACCTGCCGCATACGGAACATATCGCTCCTCCGCTGACCTCCATCCGGTTGCCGCGTGAGGAGTTGGGACGGATCGCCGCCGAGATCATGCTCCAGGTGCTGCAGTCGCCGGACCGACCGCCAATCTCGCGCAAGCTTCCGCCAACGCTGGTGGTGCGTCAATCGACCGGGCCTCCGCCAACGGTCCGTTAACCTGAGCTCGGTGAGCCGAACGACCACCAACTTCACCGTGACCTCGGTGCCCGCTCCGGGTCGGATGGCGGTCGATTGGGAGGAGCGAGTCGACTACCGGCGGCTCCATCAATACCGTCTGGGGCGGGCCCGCCAGGCGATCGGGGAGCGCGGGCTCGGTGCCGTCCTGGTCTTCGACATGAACAACATCCGCTATCTCACCAGCACGACCATCGGCGAGTGGGCGCGTGACAAGGTGGCGCGCTTCGCGCTCCTGACGCGAAGCGGCGAGCCGATCCTCTGGGATTTCGGTTCGGCGGCCAAGGCGCATCGCTTGCATGCGCCATGGCTCAAGCAGGAAAACTCGCGGGCCGGCATGACCGGGTTGCGCGGCTCGGTCGCCCCCGAGGTCGGGTTGTCTGACGACGTAGCCCGAACCGTGCGCGACATCATGCGCGAGGATGGCGTCGCCGGCGAGCCGCTCGGGGTCGATATCGCCGAGATGCCGATGCTCTTTGCTCTGCAGAAGTGCGGCATCAAAACCGCCGATGCGCAGCAGGCGATGCTCGACGCCCGCATGATCAAGTCGCAGGACGAGATCGTGCTGCTCAGCATGTCGGCGGCGCTGGTCGACGGCGTCTACCAGACGATCTTCGAAGCACTCAAGCCCGGCATCCGCGAGAACGAATTGGTCGCCCTTGCGAACAAGCAGCTCTACGACATGGGCTCGGATGACGTCGAAGCGATCAATGCCGTGTCCGGCGAACGCTGCAGCCCCCATCCGCACGTCTTCTCGGACCGGCTGATCCGCCCGGGTGATCAGGCGTTCTTCGACATCATCCAGTCCTACAACGGCTATCGAACCTGCTACTACCGCACCTTCAATGTCGGCCGCGCCACCCAGAGCCAGCGCGACGCCTATAAAAAAGCGCGAGAATGGATCGACGCCGGAATCGACATGGTCAAGCCGGGGGTGACGACCGACATGATCGCGAAGCAATGGCCCAAGGCGCAGGATTTCGGCTTCGAGAGCGAGATGGAAGCCTTCGGCCTGCAGTTCGGCCACGGCCTCGGGCTGGCGCTGCATGAGCGGCCGATCATCAGCCGGCTCAATTCGCTCGAGCATCCGGTCGAGCTGAAGGAAGGCATGGTGTTTGCGCTGGAGACGTACTGCCCCGCGGACGACGGCCACTCCGCGGCGCGGATCGAGGAGGAAATCGTGGTGACGGCAAGGGGACACGAAGTGATCACCCTCTTCCCTGCCGAAGAGCTCGTCATCGCGAACCCCTATTGAGCACCCAGGTCAAGAAACCGGCGACCGCGGAGATCGATCGCGAGACGCGCCTGCGCCTCTACCAGTTGATGGTGGAGCTGCGCGACTTCGAGCAGCGGGCATACGAGCTGTTCCTGGAAAACCTGGTGCGCGGCACGAGCCATCTCGCGCTGGGGCAGGAAGCGATCTCGGCCGGCTACGCGGTTGCGATGCGACCGGACGACTACACCTTCTGTACCTATCGCGGCCACGGCCACACGCTGGCGCGAGGCGCGTCGATGGCCGGCGCCTTTGCCGAGCTAATGGGACGTGGCAACGGCATGCTGCACGGCAAGGGCGGATCGATGCATCTCACCGACGTCAAGCACGGTGCCATGGGGTCGTACGCGATTGTCGGCGCGCATCTGCCGATTGCGGCGGGCGCGGCCTGGTCGGCGCAGGTCCGCAAGTCGGGCCAGGTGGCGGTCTGCTTCTTCGGCGACGGGACGACGAACATCGGCGCCTTCCATGAGGCTTTGAACCTCGCTGTCGTCTGGAAGCTGCCCGTCGTCTTCGTCTGCGAGAACAACGGTTACATGGAATATACGCCGATCGAATCCGTTACCGCCGTCAAGCACCCGGCCGCCGATCGCGCGGCGGCCTACGGCCTGGAGCCGATCCTGGTCGATGGCAATGATGCCGACATCATGTACGAGACGGCGCAAACCACGATCGCCAAGGCGCGCAGCGGCGCCGGGCCCTCGCTGGTCGAGGCGCTCACCTACCGGCACGGGGGCCACTCGCGCGCGGATCCCGGGAAATACCGGCCTGACGCGGAACTTCGAGAATGGCTGGCGAAGGATCCGATCAAGCGCTACCGGGAGCGGCTGGTCGCGAACCGCGTCCCGGAAGCCGAGCTTGCGGGGATCGAAACGCGGGCGCAGGAAAAAGTCGATGAGGCTACCGAGGAAGCACGCAACGGCGCGCCGGCTCGGGTGGATGCCATCGAGCGGCAGGTCTGGAGCGATGGGAGCGCGCGATGGCGGAACTGAGCTTTCGTGAGGCGGTGGCCGCCGGCATCGCGCAGGAGATGGAACGCGACCCGCTGGTCTATTTCATCGGTGAGGATGTCGCCGCTGCCGGCGGGGTGTTCAAAGCCACGGTCGGGTTATTCGAGCGCTTCGGACCGGACCGCGTGCGCGATACGCCGATCTCCGAGCAAGCGATCATCGGGGCCGCGATGGGCGCCGCTATGACCGGCCTGCGGCCGATCGCCGAGATCATGTTTTCCGACTTCCTGGCCACCTGCTGGGACATGATCGCCAACCAGATCGCGAAGACCCGCTACATGACTGATGGCCAGGTCTCGCTGCCGCTCGTGATCCGGACCGCGAACGGCGGCGGCACCCGCTTCGGTGCCCAGCATTCGCAGAGCCTGGAGAACTGGGCGATGGCGGTGCCGGGCTTGAAGGTGGTCGCAGCATCCAATCCCGCCGATGCCAAGGGTCTGCTCGCCGCCGCCATTCGTGATCCTGACCCGGTGATCGTCTTCGAGCAGAAGTCGCTCTACGGAATCAAAGGCGAGGTCCCCGACGGTGAGCATGTCGAGCCACTGGGAGTAGCCAAGGTGGTGCGAGACGGCAAGGATTGCACCATCGTCGCGCTGGCCGCGATGGTGCCCAAAGCCATCGAGGCCGCCGAACAGCTATCGGCCGATGGAATCGAGGCGACGATCGTCGATCTTCGGAGCCTGGTGCCGCTCGACACGCAGACCATCCTGCGCGAGGTGAAGAAGACCGGCCGGCTGTTCACCGTCGAGGAGAACCCGCGGCTCTGCGGCTGGGGCGCCGAGATCGCCTCACTCGCCGCCGACGAGGCCTTTGACGACCTGGACGGCCCGATCATCCGGATCACGACGCCGCATGTCCCGCTGCCCGCTGCGGACGTCCTCGAGGACGCCGCCATGCCGTCGGCCCAGCGGATTGTCGACACCGTGAGAAAATCGATGTGATGACCCCTGTCAGTGAGCTGATCTCCGTCCGGCATACCGACCTGTACATCGACGGCGGCTGGCGGCCTGCGTCCGATCAACAGCGAATCGACGTGACCGACCCCGCCACCGGCGAGGTAATCACCAGCGTCGCAAGCGCCACCGTCCATGACGGCATCGCCGCGGTCGACGCGGCAGCCAGGGCGTTCCGCGCGTGGGCGGCCAAGCCGCCGCGCGAGCGAGCGGAGATTCTGCGCAAAACGTTCGAGCTGATGATCCGTGACCGCGACAAACTGGCCGAGCTGATGGTCCGCGAGAACGGCAAGCCGATGGCCGAGGCCACCGGTGAGGTCAGCTACGCCGCCGAGTTCTTCCGCTGGTTCTCCGAAGAGGCGGTACGCAACATCGGTTCCGTTTCGATTGCGCCGAGCGGAGCGAATCGCATCCTGGTCGAACACCAGCCGATCGGCGTTTCGATCCTGGTGACACCCTGGAATTTCCCGGCCGCGATGGCGACCCGAAAGATCGGCCCGGCGCTCGCCGCCGGCTGCACCGTCGTGCTGAAGCCGGCGTCAGAAACGCCGCTGACGGCGCTGGCCGTTGCCGACCTGCTCGAGCAGGCCGGCGTGCCGAAGGGTGTTGTCAACGTCATTCCCTCGAAGCGTTCGTCCGAGGTCGTCAAGGCGATGCTGAAGGACCAGCGCGTGCGCAAGCTTTCCTTCACCGGCTCGACCGAGGTCGGGCGCATCCTGCTCGCCCAGGCCGCCGAAAACGTCATCAGCTGCTCGATGGAGCTTGGCGGCAATGCGCCCTTCATTGTGCTCGACGACGCCGACCTCGATGCCGCGCTCGAGGGCGCGATGGTCGCCAAGATGCGCAACACCGGGCAGTCGTGCATCGCGGCTAACCGCTTCTACGCCGATGCAAAGGTCGCCGAGAAGTTCTCGACCATGCTGGCTCGGGCGATGGGATCGATGACGGTGGGATCCGGCCTGGATCCCCAGGTCAAGGTGGGCCCGGTCATCAACGACCCCGCGCGTCAGAAGATGCTCGGCCTGGTCGAGGAAGCGGCGGGCCACGGCGCCCGCATCCTAACTGGCGGCAAGGCGCCGAACCGCCCTGGCTATTTCGTCCCGCCGACCGTCATCAGCGAGGTACCGGCCGACGAGCACATCCTGAAGGAGGAGATCTTCGGCCCGATCGCGCCCGTTGTGACGTTCCGCGACGTCAACCAGGCGATCGAGTTTGCGAACAAGACCGACCGAGGCCTCGCCTCCTATGTCTATACGCGGGATCTGGCTAAGGGGCTGGCCGTGGCGGAAGCGATCGAGTCGGGCATGGTTGGCTTGAACCGCGGATTCATTTCGGATCCCGCCGCGCCCTTCGGTGGCGTCAAGCAAAGCGGCGTCGGCCGCGAGGGCTCGCACGAGGGGCTGATGGAGTTCCTCGAAACCAAGTACATCGCGACCAACTGGTAACGGTTGGAAGAGCGCGATATCGCGCTTCGCCGTCAGACGTACCGGTTATTCGTCGAACTCGGGCGAGCGCCGACCGTCGATGAGATCGCTGACATCACCAGGCTGAGGCCCATCGACGTCGCCAGTGGTTGGCGCCGCTTGCATGATGCGCACGCCCTGGTCCTTCAGCCAGACCGCCTCGAAATCCGCATGGCCAATCCTTTCTCCGGAATCCCAACGCGCTATCGAGTTCGGGCGGCTGAGCGCGAGTGGTACGCGAACTGCGCCTGGGACGCGTTCGGCATTTGCGCCGCGCTGCAGGTCGACGGCCGAATCGAGACGTCCTGTCCGGACTGCGGCATTGCTATCGGCGTCGACGTTCGCGAGCAACGACCGGACCCGGCCGAGTTCTGGTTCCATTGCCTGGTCCCCGCCGCCCGCTGGTGGGACGACATCGTCTTCACCTGAAGCACAATGAACCTCTTCCGGTCGGAGGGTCATATCAAGAAGTGGCTGAACGGACGCGAGCCTGGCGCTACCCTGACGGCCGTTAAGTTGAGTGAGCTAGCAGATGCATGGTGGCACGACCGTCTCGCAACGGACTGGGTTCCGCACACTCGGGATCAAAACCGGGCGATCCTCGACCACCTCGGTCTGATCGGCGACTTCTGGCGGCTGCCGTAACCGGCCACGGCCTATCGGCTCGGAATGATGCGCCAGCTTGACTGATAGATCCGATCGTGGACTTCGGCGGCAGCAATCGCCCATAGGAGTGGCTCGTACGCGCTTGCCTCCTGAGCAGTGGTGACCTGCATCGGCCAGGCAACGAGAGTATCGCTGCCGGCATTGATAGGTCCTCCAGCCACCAGGTGAGGGTGCACGAATCCCTCCGGGAAGACAGCGCTGATCATCACCGGCCGTAATCGTCCGCCCGAAAATCGATTGCTTGCCTCGCGCTGCCGCGGCCAGCTAAGCGTCCAAGAACCGATCAGTCCGTTGCGCCCGTCGGACTCAGGAGATTGCACAGCGACCTCGGCAGTACTGGCCAGCAGCGTGTTATTGATTTCCGACAGAACAGCCGTGGCCACCGGGGTGAGCAGGTCGAAGGCCTCCCGATATACCGGCTCGCGGGCCTTTCCCGACTCACCCTCGTAGCTGCCGGAGCGGAGGTCATCCAGGTGGCGCCCGATGCCGGCAAGCCAGAGGTGTCCGATCTCCGAAGCTGGTCTTACCTTTGACACCCCTCTACAGTAGCCGCACGCGACCGACTTATCGCGGGACTGCCAGCTGCTGAGTCCAGTGATAGCCGCCGTCGCTGGTGGCCATGAGCACAACCTGGTTGTTCGTATTCGCCTCCAGCACCCAGCCGACTGATGTGCTGATGAAGGCCGCATCGAAGGTCTGGCTCGGACCCGGGATCGACCCGGTTGTCTTCAGCGTCGCGCCGCCGTTCGTTGCGATCATGACAGTGGCGGCGTTGGCCGGTGGCGTGTCGCCCACGAAGACGGCATCGTTCGGATCGACCACGCTGAACGCGCCGGGATATGATCCAGGTCCATACGGTACCCCTGGGGCTGCCTGCTGCATCGTCATTTGCTCCTCCATCACCGCGCGCCAGGATTGGCCGTTGACGGTTGCGTAGACGATGTACGGGATATGGCCGGCAGCCGCGCCTCCCGGTGAGAATTGCACCCAGGCTGCCGATGGCGCGGCGCACTCCACCCGAGATGCGGCCGGCAGCTGCGGCTGTCCGCCGGCCATTTGCAGAGCACGACCCCAGGAGCGACCGCCGTCCGTGCTCCGGTATACGCCGCCCGGCTCGGTCGACAGCCATCCATGAGAGGCGTCGCTAAAACACACCGACTGAGGATCCGCGGGACTCGCCAGGTTGGTCCAGGTACGACCGCCGTCCGAGGTCGCGACCAGGCCGGCTCCCGATGACGGGATGAAGATTCCACGCATCGCGGAAGGGTCTGTGCCGCCGGCAATGCCCCAGCCCCGGCTGGAGCTGACGAAGTGCACTGATCGGATCAGTTGCCGGGCCTCGCCCAATTGATGCCACGTGCGCCCGCCGTCGGTAGTGCCAATGAGTGATTGAGAACCGACCGCCCAGCCGGTGCTTGTGCTGATGAAATCGATACCGGTGTAGCTGTCTGCTGAGCTGTACTGCTTGCTCCA
>Ga0066699_10000090_pt1 | contig 17996 bp, 13 predicted proteins | sample GraSoiAngelo_148_FD_66455 | JGI IMG/M metagenome (GOLD analysis project Ga0066699, IMG submission 66455) | Grasslands soil microbial communities from the Angelo Coastal Reserve, California, USA - 14_1009_09_20cm | ecosystem: Environmental > Terrestrial > Soil > Grasslands | place: USA... | reverse complement strand
GCAACGGCGTCCCCTCGTCCGTGCAGGTGCAGAACACGCCCGTGCTCTCGAGGCCCGTCATGAAAGCCGACCTCGGCATCTACGGACAGGACTCGTGGACGCTGCGGCGGATGACCGTGAACTACGGGCTGCGGTGGGAATACTTCGATGCGTACATCCGCGCGCAGGACGCGGGCGTGGGCCGCTTCGTGCCGGCGCGGCACTTCGACGAGGTGCACGTGCCGTCGTACAAGGACCTCTCGCCGCGTCTCGGCGTGTCGTACGACCTGTTCGGCGACGGCAAGACGGCGGTGAAGGGAAGCGTCAGCAAGTACGTCAGCCAGTTCGCCACCGACAACGTCAACGCATACAACCCGATGTTCCTGGCGACCGACAGCCGCACCTGGAACGACGTGAACGGCGACGACATCGCGCAGGACAACGAGATCGGGCCGAGCAACAACAACTCGTTCGGCATCCGGCAGTCGCGCAACCCCGATCCGCATCTCAAGCGGGAGTACAGCGTCGAGTACTCGGGCGCGTTCCAGCGCCAGCTCACGCGCGGCATCTCGGCGAGCGTCGCCTACTACCGGCGCGGCTTCCACCGGCTGCAGCAGCAGGACAACCTGCTGCAGTCGCCGGCGGATTACACGCCCGTGACGATCGCGAATCCGCTCGGTGGCGATCCGGTGATCGTCTACAACCTCAATCGCGCGAAGCAGGGGCTCGTGGACATCCTCGATACCAACACGGTCAACGACGCGCGGACGCAGACCTACAACGGCATCGAGGTGACCGGCCAGGCACGGCTCGGCGAAGGACGCCTGATCGGCGGGTGGACGCACGATCGCACCGTGATCAAGAACTGCAGCCTCGACGATCCGAACAACCCGATCCCCGCCGGCGCGCTCATCGACACTGCCGGCGGACGATTCTGCGATCAGACGAAGGTCGGGATGCCGTTCCTCGATCAGTTCAAGTTGTCGGGCGCCTATCCGATCTGGTGGGGTATCCAGGCCAGCGGCGTCCTCACCAGCTACCCGGGCCGCCAGTTGTTTGCCAACTATACGGTGGACCGTTCGATCATCCCGGCGCTGACGCAGACCAGCGTGCTCGTCCCGTTAATCAAGCCGGGCTCGAAATACGCGGACCAGTGGAATCAGCTCGACGTGGAGTTCGCGAAGGTGGTGACGCTCACGCCGACGCGCAGCGTGCGGTTCCAGGTCGACATCTTCAACACGCTCAATTCGAACACCGTGCTGAACCAGATTTTCAACGTCGGGCCGGCGCTCGATCGGCCGACCGAGATTCTGCAGGGGCGCGTCGTTCGGCTGGGCGCGCAGCTGCATTTCTAGTCGGCAGTGGGCAGCGGGCAGCGGGCAGGGTGAACATCCATGCGTGTGACTGCAGTCGTGGCCGTGACGTTCGTTCTGGCGTTCGTCGGATCGGTCCTTGCCCAGGAGCAGTGGGTCGAGTTCTCCTCTCCTCGCGACGGGTTCAGGATCACGTTTCCAGGGACACCCGGGATCGAGGACGTGACATGGACCTCGCAGATGGGCTATGCGCTGCCCGCGCGCGTCTTCACCGTTGATCGCGGTCGCGAGCACTATTCGGTCACGGTCGCGGACTACCGCGGCATCGAAAAGCTCGGAATCGCGAAGTCACAGTCGTGCGCGCCCGGCGCCGAAACCTGCATCGGCGGGCAGACCCGCATCGTCGGACCCGGGTACTGGAAGAGCGATGTGCATGGCGCGATCACGTACGCGGTGTTCATGCTGCTGCGGCGGCACGGCACGCCGACGGGGATGACGTGGAACTGGGCCGAGCAGGTCGAAGGCACGCTGCTGCAGTTCACCAACGCCGATCAGTCGCGAACGTCGGCGTCGATCTACATGCACGACAACAGGCTCTACGTCATCGAGGGGGACGTGCCGAAGGGTACGCCGGAGCCCGAGCTGTTCAAGATGTCGATCGGGTTCATCCGCCCTGACGGCAGCGGGAGCAACATCTACTCGCAGGTGTACAACAACTACATGGGACTGGGCGAGTCGCCGCTTCCGGATCTCTGCGGCTTGCGCGGCTGCAACGCTGTCGGCCTCGGATCGGGCGCCGGCGTCGCGGCGGCCGCCAGGCCGCGTATCCGGCGCGAGGACTTTCCCGGCCTCGCCAATTACTTTCCGATCGATGGCACGGCTTCCAACGGCGGCCCGATTCAGTCGAACGACTGGGCGATGTCAGAGCTGTGGAGGCGCGGGTTCAAGTCGGTGATCGATATCGCCGGCGGACCGGCCGACGCCGCCGCTGCCGCCGCCAGGGCGGCGGGCTTGAAGTATTTCGCGATGCCGATTGCGGCGACTCGTTCGCCGGCGACGTTCGACATCGCGAAGGTCGATGCGGTCATCAAGGCGATCAGCGATCCGGCGAACCAGCCGGTCTATCTCAATTCCGGGAACGGCCGCCCGACGGCGATGGTCTGGATGATCAAGCGGGTGCTCGTCGATGGGTGGAGCGTCGAACAGGCCGGCGCGGAAGCCGCCACCATCGGTCTGGTGAATGACGACCCGGCGGTGCCCGCGTTCTGGAAGTTCGCGCAGGACTACATCGTCGCGCACGATGAGCTGCCGGCGCCGCCGTAGCGCGCAGCGCGAAGGCGGAAGGGCACGGGGGAGTTATCCCGCGGCGGAACGACGTGGGAAAAGGATTTGGACCTGACGTATACGCGTGTCGGCTGAAGTGCCGTCGTCATGCTTCGATTCAATCGCACGCTTGCGCTTCTCATCGGCGTGGTGACGCCGGCGCTCGAAACATTCCGCCGGTGGCACCAACTGATCACGCTGACCGTCCCCTGGCCTGCGTATCTCGATGACGTCCTGCTCGGCGCGTTCCTGATCGTCGGCGCGTGGCGCGCGGGCCACGCGCCACGGGGGCGGCTCATCCTCGCCGCCGCGTGGGGAGTGCTGTGTGGCCACGCCTACGGCAGCTTCTTCGATCAGCTGGCAGCGCTCGATAGTCCCGACCCGTCGGGCTTTGCGCCGGCGTTGGTCGTCACCATCAAAGGATTCGGTCTCGTGCTCGGCGTTATCGGCCTGGTCACCTCGGTCGTGGCGCAAGAAGCGAAGCGGACGCCATAAGAGTGACGAAGCGGGCATCCTGAGTCCCCCATTTCCGAAAGTCCTTACTGCCTTCGTAACGCACTCTGCATCTGCGCGATCGCGCGGCACGATCGCAATTGCCTCGTTGCCGTCTTCGGCCCGCGCTGCGTGAGGCCGGACTTCGTGCACGCTTTTTGTGCCTCCAGCGTCATGGCTGGCACGCCTCATGGATTCGCGCGTCGTACCCGCGGCGTCCACAGCAATTCCCGCCATGGAGCCGCCTTACGAAAGGGGTACGCAATGCACATCCGGCGATTCCCCGCTGCCATGTTAGCGACCATCATGCTGTCGGCAGCCATCCTCGGTGCAGCCGACAAGAACAGCTACCGCGTCACCATTCTCGTGTCGAACGAGGCTGGCGAGGCGCCCGTCCTCGATCCCAAGCTGGTCAACGCCTGGGGCATTGCCGCGAGCGCCACCAGTCCCTGGTGGGTCGCGGACAACGGCACCGGCTACTCGACCATCTATACCGGAGCGGGCGTGAAGGCCGCGCTCGAAGTCGTTGTTCCCGGCGCTCCTACCGGCATCGTCGCGTACGGAGGCACGCAGTTTCAGGTCGCCCCCGGCAAACCGGCGCGATTCATCTTCGCCAGCGAAGACGGAACCATCTCGGCGTGGTCGCCCATGGCCGACCCGACGCATGCCGTCGTGATGGTGTCGGATCCCGGGTCGATCTACAAAGGCCTCGCAGTTCACGGCGACGTGCTGTTCACGACCGATTTCGCGGAGTGCGCCGTGGAGACGTTCGACGGCGCCTGGATGGAATTCGACACTCCCGGCGGATTTCAGGACAGCAGCATTCCCGCCAATTACTGTCCGTTCGGGATCCAGGCGGTCGGCAGCTCGATCTTCGTCACCTACGCGCTGAAAGGCGGAAAAGACGACGTGGCGGGCCAGGGCCACGGCTTCGTCCGGGAGTTCGACGACAACGGCAACCTTCTCGCGCAAGTGGCGGATCACGGTGGGCTGAACTCGCCGTGGGGAATCGCGATGGCGCCGCCGGACTTCGGCCGGTTTGGCGGGTGCCTCCTCGTTGGCAATTTCGGCGACGGGAAAATCAACGCCTATTGCCTCGATGACGAGGGAGCGTTCCATCCACAGGGAGAGCTGCGCCAGGATCGGAAGCCCGTGGTGATCGATGGACTGTGGGGTATCGGATTCGGCAACAACCGCGGATCCGGTCCGTCGAATGTGCTCTACTTCGCCGCCGGCCCCGACGACGAGGCGAACGGGTACTTTGGCAAGATCGAGTTCGTTCCGTAAACAGGCGCTACAATGCCGGCGGGTCCTTCTGGACCCGCCGGAAGAGTCTGCGTATGAAACTCATCACAGCAATGACGCTCGTCGTGCTGATCACGCTGGCGTGCGCCGCGGCCGCCTCGTTGTCAGCCGCCGCCAGGCAGACGATGCTGATGAATCGGCTGGGACCGTCGGCAATGGCGTTGTACGTCGCCAATGCAGACGGCTCGGGCGAGCGTCCCCTGTTGAATTCGTCGGGGTTCGATTACAACGCCTCGTTCTCACCCGATGGGCAGTGGATCGTCTTTACGTCCGAGCGCGCCGGCTCGGGCCAGGCCGATGTCTACCGCGTGCATCCGGACGGCTCAGCGCTGGAGCGCCTCACCGACGATACCGACCTGGACGATCAAGCGGTCATCTCGCCTGACAGCCGTCAAGTGGCGTTCGTGTCGACGCGCGGTTCGCACACGGCGAACATCTGGACGCTCGATCTGACGACACACAAGCTGCGCAACCTCACCGGCGGCCCGGCGCTGCCGGCCGCGCCAGCCAATCTCAAGGGCGCCTTCCGTCCGGCATGGTCGCCCGACGGCAGGTGGATCGCATTCACATCGGACCGCCACTATCCGTTCCGGCCGCACAAGCTGCCGGCACCGGGCTGGGAGCATCTGCAGGAACTCAGTGTCTACGTGATGCAGGCCGACGGCACCGGCCTTCGCCGCCTGACGTCTGCCGGGACGACGACGGGATCTCCAAGATGGTCACCCGATGGCCGGCGTCTCGTGTTCTACGAACTGGACACGGCGCTCACCTTCGCCGCGCGCATCGTCGCGCAGCCGATGGTGACATCGCAGATCGTGTCTGTTGACGTCGCCACCGGCGGTCGAACTGTCCACACATCGGGGCCGGGTCTCAAAGTGTCGCCGCAGTTCCTGAGCGCGGATCGCATCGCCTATCTCGTCAAGGCGGCGCCTCGTGGAATGCAGACTGGCCTCGCGTTCACGGACGGCGGCATCGCGGACGGCGGGACGTTCCGCAATCCGTCCTGGTCGGCCGACGGCCGGCGCGTCGTCTTCCATCGTCCCGACTTCACGGCGCGGCCGCAGAATCAGCCGCTGTATAGCTGGGAGCCGGACACCGAGATGCGCTACACCGATGTCTTTCCGCAGTTCTCGAAGGACGGTCGGCTCGCGCTCAGTCAGCTCAACAACCTCGCCACGCCGCAGGCGGCCATTTCGGTGATGAACGCGGACGGGTCGAACCCGCGAGTCGTCTTCTCGGATAGATCGACGCCCGCGTTCGTACCGACGTGGTCGCCCGACGGTCAGTGGATCGCGTTCGGCGTCGGCGGCTTCTTTGGCGCGCGCGAGGAACAGCCGGCCAAGGTCATGATGGTGCGCGCCGACGGATCGCAGCAGCGGGACGTGACGCGCGGGCCTCTCAACAGCGGCTTCCCCACGTTCTCTCCGGATGGCACACGCATCGCCTATCGCGTCTGGGGCGACTATGACCATCCCGGTGATTTCGGCATTCGCGTCCTCACGCTCGCCGACGGCGCCGTGAAGACGCTGACTACGGAGCTGGATAACTTTCCAGCGTGGTCGCCGAAGGGCGATCTGATCTCATTCACCCGGCGCTCGCATGGGGAGGATTACGACTACGACATCTTCACGATGCGGCCCGACGGAACGAACGTGAAGCGGTTGACGACCGCCGCGGGCAACGACAGCCACCAGTCGTGGTCCCCCGACGGGAACTCCATCCTCTGGACCAGCGGCCGGTACGGATTCAAGGACGAGGCGGCGCTGTACGACAACGCGTTCCAGCCGTTCGGGCAGATCTTCATCATGAAAGCCGACGGCTCCGGTCAGCGAGTGCTGACGCGGAGCCGGTGGGAAGACTCGATGCCGGCGATCGTGCCGGTTGCCACGAGCCAGACAGCGACGGTATCGCAGAGGAGATAACGCGGGCTCACGACCAGCCGAGCGTCCACGCCATGCAGGTGAGCAGCGTCATGGCATCGCTGCTCGCGTCGAGCCGCATGATCTTGGCGTCGCCCGTCTCGACCTTAGGCGTCCTTGATGTTGAGCAGCCTCGACGCGTTGCCGCCGAGGATGGCGGCGCGCTGCGCGAGAGAAAGCGTCGTGGTGGCCATCACGTGGTCGACCGGATGCTCCTCCCACGGAATCGGGTGATCGGTGCCGAGCACGACCTGACTCGCGCCCACCTGCGCGACCAGATGCCGAAGCGCTTCTTCGGTGAAGACCAGCGCGTCGAAATACATCTGGTTGAGATATGCCGTCGGCTTTTTCTTGAGGATGACGTCCGGATTGCAATTGACCGGCGACACGAAGCAGGCGTGATCGGAACGTGGGGCGTAGGAACCGAGATAGCCGCCTCCATGCGCTGCGAGAACCTTGAGGCCCGGGAATTTGTCCAGCGTCCCTTCGAAGATGAGATGCTGCAGCGCGATGGTGGTGTCCAGCGGATTGCCGATGGTGTTCGACAGCCATCCGTTGCCCTTGAACCGCTTCGCCATTTCCGGTGGGCTCTGCGGGTGGATGAACAGCACGGCGCCGAGCTCGTCTGCCTTCGCCCAGACCGGATGGAACTTCGGATCGTAGAAGTCCTCGCCGTCTACGCTCCCCCCGATGGCCGCGCCGCGCAGTCTCTGCCTGGTGATGGCGTCTTCAAGCTGTTTCACGGCGAGATCTGGTGCCTGCAGCGAGAGAGACGCGAATGCCGTCAGCCGGGTGGGGTACGCCGCACTCAGCTCCGCCAGACGTTCGTTGTTGATTTTGACGATCGCCGCAGCGGTCTCACGATCCTTGCGATACCAGAACGGGTTGATCGACAGCACTTCCATGTCGATCCCCATCGCATCCATCGCCGCCAGGCGTTCCTCGACGGCCGCCTTGTCGCTCAGAGGAATGTAGTGCTCGGGAGCGCCCTTGACGAGGGGTTCAACCGTTTTCGCTTCCGCGCCCATCAAGGCGATGGCATCCCGGAAGAGACAATGGGAGTGCACGTCGATTGTTTTGATCCGCTTGCCGTTGACGATCACGGGCTTGCGTTTGCTGCCGAGATTCGGGTGTTTGTATGAACCTTGCGCCGAAGCGGCGTCGATGAGGCCACAGCTGCAAAACACAAGGCCCGTTGTGCCAGCGCTTCGAATGAAGGCTCGCCGACTGATGGTCATGATGCGGATCCTACTTCTTCGGCGGCACGGTCCAGAGAAACACCCAGCGGCCGTCGACATCCACACGCTGGTCGGCCGTCCAGCCCAGCATGTCGTAGACGTGCGAGACGATGCGGGCGCCGGGCCGCAGTTCGCGCAGCAGCCGCGGCTTCAGGCGCTCGTTGATTGACGGGCTGAGATACAGCGTGACGACGGTGGCGGCGCGTATGTCCGCGGTGAAGAGATCGCCCTGGATGAACTGGACGAGATGGGGTACGCCCGCTGCGCGCGCGCTGGCGTTCGATTCGGCGACGAGCAGTGGATTGATTTCGATCCCCACACCGCGCGCACCGTACTTCTGCGCCGCGGCAATCACGATCCGCCCGTCCCCTGAACCGAGATCGTACACCGTGTCGGCGCTCGTGACCCGGGCGGCGGTGAGCATCGCATCGACGACCTCCGGCGGCGTCGCGACGAAACGGACGTCGGGCACGCGCGTCTGCGCATCCGGGACGCGCGCGGACGCGACGGTCCCGACGGCGAGCGGCACGAACGCAGCGACGACGAGCGCTGTTTTACGGAACGCCCGCATCCGTCCATGCCGCCGACAGGTAGCGTTCGACACCGAGGGCGCCCGGCAGATCGCGAGCTGTCTGCTCCGTCGCTGCCCGCGCCATCGAGAGCGTGGCATCGGAGGGCAGCATCATTGCTGCAGCCCGCAGGAAGATCGTCTCGAGGGCGGCGCGCGCGTCGAGTCCGTCAGCCGCCGCGCGGGCGGCGGCGTCGTCGAGCACCTGCAGAATCATCGGCTGGATCGCGAGGGTGCGCCGTCCGCCTGACGCGCCCGCGGCGATGACCTCGGCGATTCCTTCGCTGATGGTCCCCGCCTCTCCGCGGGCCAGGAGGCGCGAGCTGCGACCGATGAAGGCGTGCCCGAGCACGTGCGCAACCGCCTGGATTGTGAACGCGCCGGTGATCTGATCGGACGTCGGCGCTGACGGATCGGGAAAGACGAGCAGATCGCCGCCCGCGGCGAAGGGGCCCTGCGTCCACAGCGCACGTCGGCGCGATGAGTATGGCTGGTCCGGATGCACGACGGCAACCGGTCGATCTCCGGCCTCGAAAACGTTCATCCGTGTTCGCGCGGCGAGGTAGGCGATCGATTGACGCAGATTCGTTTCAACCGTCGCGGCGATGCCGTCGGGCCCACCGGCGCGGGGGGTCCGGAACGAATCCAGCCAGGTTCGGGACCCGTGTCCGGCAAGGAGCACGAGCGCGCCTTCTTCGCGCCCCTGCAGGTCAACGGTGATCGGCATGCCGTCGGCGCGCGCAAGTGTCGAAGCGGCGGACGACGCTCCGCGGGAAGTGGCCGGTTGCACATCGTCGCGCGCGCGGACGAGGTCGAGAAGCGCGCCAGACCTGGCATCCACGAAGGCGACGACGATACCGTCCGGCGTCACGACACGTCCTTCGTACGCGAGGTCATACGCACCTTCGCGAGGCAGAATCACCATCGGCGGGGAGTCCGCGACCGCACCGGCATCGCCGCCGGCCGCGAGGGCGATGACGCGGCGCGCGTCGGCACTCGTCAGCGCGGCCGCCGCCTCGACCTGGACGTTCTGGTAGACCGTTCCATAGATCGAAAGCGGCTGCTGGCCGAGGCGCTGCCGTGTGATCTCCGCGCCGACGATCGGGATACCGCCATGAACCTGCACGAACCGCTCGTGCTGTCGTCCCGTGACGAGTGGATCGATCGTCGCGCTGACGCGTTCGAGCACACGGTCCGCATAGAGGCGATCGATCGTGGCGTCCCATTGCTGGCGAAGCTCCGGATGGCTGTCGTCAGCCGCGACGCGGACCGGCTGCGCTGGCAGGGGTGCCGGCGTGGGCTGCACCTCGGACGGAGCAGTCGGAACTGGCGGCCCCGTTGTCACCGGCGTGTCGTCCTCAAACGACGAAGCGCTCGAGAACTCGATGAGCGCCATCTCGCTCGCCCCGGTTGTCTGATCGAGGATCAGGTACGCCATCAGCTTCGTACCGTCACGGTTCCATGAACTGTCCGCCGCGGTAGCGCCAGTGCTCCCCACGTATTCGGAATGGTTTGGATCGTTGAAATAGGTGATCTGTGTCTTGCCCGATCCGTCGGGACGCATCATCCAGTAGTCGGTCCGCGGATGCGCCGAATCGGCGGCGCCGCCGACACCCATCGACGACATCCAGACGATCCGGTTGCCGAGCGGCGACATCTGCGCGTGCTCGTCCCACTGCGAAGCGGTGTTGGTCAGGTTCACAAGAGCACCAGTGGACAGGCGGAGCGTGTAGATATCCATGTCGCTCTCGCTCTGTCCCGGCTCGAGGTTCCCGGAGAAAAGAATGGTCTGGCCGTCAGGGGAAAAGCCGCTGCTCTCGTAGAAGATGTGCTGCTGGCCAGGCTGGAACGTCCGCACATTCGAGATGCGCGGCGTACCATCCGCGGTGCTGAAATCAGCCACCTTCAACGCCCACTCTCCGATCGCGGCTCCCTGGAGAGAAATGCGCTCGCTCCAGAGCAGCCGGTCGCCCGCCGGCGAGAAGTGCGGATGCAGCACGCCGCCGATCGACACGGGCACGTTCGTCAGCTGCCAGAAACGGGTGCCGTTCCTGTCCATCACCCACAGGTCGTTGTTGATCCCTGATCCCGGATTGGCGAAGAAGTCGGTGACCGCGTTGCGTGGAGCGTTTGCCTTCTCGGCCTGAAACACGATGTAGTTGCCGGACGGATGCCACGCGGGGTTGCCGATGTGGCGGTTGGGGAGCGCCGGCTGATCGCAGGTGAGGCACCGCTCCCCGGTCCCGTCCGGGTTCATGGTGTAGACGTCGTAGTACTGATCGCGCCCGAGCTGATCGATCGCCACCAGATCGCCGGAGGACCAATCGAGACGTCCACCGCCTTTTTTGACGACCGTGATGCGGCTGACTATCGGGGCAGGCGCAGGGACCGGAGAAGGTGAAGGCGCCGGGACGGGAGAAGGTGAAGGCGCCGGCGACTTCGGCGCCGGGGACGAAGGACCCGTGCCGCAGGCCGCAACGAACAATATCAACGCGAACGCCGCCGCACCGCCCACCCCCCGCCCGGGCAGACGGCCACACGATCGATCGACCATCCTCGAATTACTCGCCCCATTCTCTCATCGCGCTGGTGGTCGAGTTGGCAGCCGGCTGTGCAGGTCCGCCATCGAGCGGCTACAATTCGGCACGCGGAGGACGAAGCATGGCGTTCGACCTGACCGTCAACGGGAGCGTGCATCGCGTCGATGCGGATCCGCAGACGCCGCTGCTGTGGGTCATTCGTGACCACGTCGGCCTGACGGGCACGAAATTCAGCTGCGGCATCGGACAGTGCGGCGCGTGCACCGTGCACATCGATGGCCGCGCCATCCGCTCGTGCAGCGTGCCCGCCTCGACCGCCATCGGCAAACCGATCCTGACCATCGAAGGCGTGTCGCCGGACGGCTCGCATCCGATTCAGATGGCGTGGAAGGAATTCGACGCGCCGCAGTGCGGCTACTGCCAGTCCGGGATGATCATGGCGGCGCTCGCGCTGCTGCACGACCGCCCGCAACCGACCGACGCCGACATCGACTCGAGAGTCACCAACGCCTGTCGCTGCGGCACGTATCACCGTGTCAGGCAGGCCATTCATCTCGCCGCTGATTTGATGAGGAAGTGACATGAGCACCGATGTCACTCGTCGCGAGTTCCTGGCCACCGTCGCCGCCGCGCATGGCGCCTTCGTCCTCGGCTTCTGGATGCCGGACAAAACGCAGGCGCAGACGCCGGCCGCGAAGCCGTCCGGCGCCGTCTGGTACGAGGACCCCGCCACACCCGAGGTCAACGCCTGGATCGTCGTCTCGCCCGATGAGACGGTCACGATCCGGATCGCGCAGACCGAGCTCGGTCAGGGCGTCTGGACGTCGAACGCGATGATGGTTGCCGAGGAGCTGCAATGCGACTGGGCCAAGGTCCGTCCGCAATACGCTTCCGCCAACCGCGACGCGCGCGAGAAAGCGCCGGACTGGACGCTGAACGTGCCGGGCAACGGCGCGACCGACCCGACGGGCGGCGGCGACCCGACGTTCGGCAATCGCGATCGCACAGGCGTGGCCGGCATTCCCGACAGTCTCTATCGACGCATGCGCACCAACGCGGCCTCGTCCGTGAAGGATGGCCGCTATTACCTGCAGCTCGCGGGCGCGGAAGCACGCGAGCGTCTGCTGCTCGCGGCGGCGAGTCTGTGGAACGTGCCGGTCACGGAGCTGACCTCCAGGGACAGCGTCATCACGCACGGACAGAGCGGACGCACGACGACCTACGGGCGCGTCGCGGAGCGGGCGGCGCGGACGCCGCACCCGCACCCGGAGACGATCCGCATCAAGTCACCGGATCAGTGGACGCTGATGGGCACCGAGCGGAAGAACCTCGACGTGCCGCTGAAGGTGACGGGGCAGACGGTGTATGGGATCGACGTCCGCGTGCCGGGGATGAAGTGGGCGGCGGTCAAGGCGTGTCCGGTCTATGGCGGCGACGTCAAGCGCTACGACTTCGACGCCGTTCGCACGATGCCCGGCGTGCGGAGCGCCGTGCAGTTTCCGATTCCCGATCCGTCCTGCACGCGCGGCCGCATCTTCAGCGGCGGCGTCGCCGTGATTGCGGACAGCTGGTATCAGGCGAAGACGGCCATCGATCGCATGCCGATCGAATGGACGATTCCGCCGGAGAACGCCGCCGTCAACACCGCGATGATGCAGGATGCGCTCGCCGCGGCGATCGCGCAGCCCGGACAGGTGCGCGTGAACCAGGGCGACGTCGATTCCGGCTTCGCGCGCGCCGCGAAGATCGTCGAGGCGACCTATTCCACGCCGTACCTCGCCCGCGCGCGCATGGAGCCGGGCAACGCGACCGTGCTGGTGACGAACGACCGCGTGGACATCTGGATTGGCGATCAGAGCCCGCAGGAAACGCGCTTCAGCGCCTCGAAGATCACCGGGGTGCCAGAGCAGAACGTCTACATCCACCTCTGTCACCTGGGCGGCGGATACGGGCGCAACGGCAACGGACCGCAGGCCGAGCAGGCGATCATGATCGCCAACCAGATGCGCGGCACGCCGGTCCACATGCTGTGGACGCGCGAGGAAGACTTCATCGGGACGACCTATCGCGCCATGGGTATGGCGCGATTGAAGGCCGGCCTCGACGCCGACGGCTGGCCGATCGCGCTCGAGGTGCGCACCTGCATGCAGCGCGACGGGTTCGGTCCCGAGGCCTCCTTCGACGTGAGGTCGCGCTACCACGTGCCGAGCTATCGCTACTCGAGCCACACCACGAAGTTCCATATCCCGGTGGGGACGCGGCGCGGCGTCGGTCAGGCCGCGCACGAGTTCTATCGCGAGAGCTTCCTGAACGAGCTCGCCCACACGGCGGGCAAGGATCCGTACCTGTACCGTCGCGAGCTGATCGCCCGCACCGACCTCCCGTACAAGGCCGACATGCTCGAGGCGCTCGACATGGCCGCGGAGATGTCAGGCTGGGGGAAGCCCTTGCCCAAAGGCAAGGCGCGCGCGATCGCGCTCGAAGAGCGGGGCGCCGAAGCCAACGGTATGGCGACGATCAGCGCCATGGTGCACACGGTGTCCGTGAGCCGCGAGGGCAAGGTGCGGCTCGAGCGCGTGGACGTGGCGCACGACACCGGCTTCGGCCTGGTCAACCCGCTCTCGGTGAAGAAGCAGATCGAAGGGCAGATCACCTGGTTCTACAACGACGCGATGCTGCAGGCGACGACCATCGCGGAGGGCCACGTCGTCGAGAACAACTACAACAAGTTCCCGCTCTCGCGGATCGCGGACGATCCGCCCGAGATCAACATCCGCTTCTTCCCGACGCGGCACTGGCTGGTTGGCATGGGCCACGACCGGGCGACCTCGATCCAATCGGCGATCGGCGACGCTATCTTCCAGGTCACCGGCAAGCGATTCCGGGACCTGCCGTACGGCAAGCACGATCTGACTTGGAGTTGAGGGTCACGCGAGGCACCTGATTCGTCGGTCTCTTATTGAAACGTGATCATGTCCGTGCGGGTCAGCGTGACCGCGTTTGGTTTCAAGGGTTGGTTCGCCAGGTTCGCATTGCCCGAATTCAAGACATTATAGAAACCGATGGTCGTCTCGTAGTCGCTGCCGGCTGAAGTCGTATCCATCGGAATAACGACGGTGTAATCGTGCGCCATCGCTCCGACCGATGTGTAGGTCACCGAACCGCTGATCTTCCAGCCGACCATGATGAGGGTCTTGATCCCCTTCGCCTTCAGCTCCTTGTCGAGATCGGTATCGTAGAACCGGTCCTGGGCCGTGTTGGTGATCCTGATGTCGCCCGGAGCCGGCGCGACCTCTTTCAGCCATTTGGTCTGGTTCTGCGCTCGCGTGCCGTACGCCACGGTGAGGCCCGCCTTGCGTACCCGCGCCATAAAGGGGGTCATGGCCGGCAGCATCTTGGTCTTGCAACTGACCTGGTTGTTGCAAATGTCCTCGACATAGTCGAGCACGATCAAAGCGGTGGTCTTGGGATCGAGCGTGACGCGGGCCGGGTCTGGGGTGGCCGGCATTTGCAAGGTGATCATTTTGGGGGGAGCTTGCGCGGCCGGTCCTTCAGCTACTCCGCCGCAAAGCGCAAGGGTCACAAGGACAGTGCGAAACAGCTTCATGTGGAATCTCCTTTAGGGCTCAAGCGCTTCGAAAGCAAGGACTGAAACCTACACTACACCAAGGTTCGATGGAAATGAGCTGCTCAGGAGCGCGACCGGAAAAGCCCTTGCCAGTGAAGGCGCCTCGACCTGTGCACCATCGCGCTGATCGTCGCCATCCCGTTGCCTAGCCGTCGCGGCGGCCGTCGTACCAGAGCGCCAGGTCTTCGCGGCTGCGGAGCGCGCCGGTCCCCCGGCGGGCGAAGGTTGCAGCCAGCCGGAACAGTTCACGCCAACCGTGCGTGCGGATCTTGCGCCCGGACGAGGTGACCGATTCGCGCAGGATGACGACCCGCCCCTGCCGCGCGAGGTGGCGGCTGAACGCCAGCTCCTCCGCCGCGAAGAGCGTCTCGTCGAATCCGCCCGCCGCGTCGAACGCGGCGCGTGAGCAGAAGATGTAGCAGCCCGCTGCGAGACGGCACGCTCGCATGACCCCGCCGATCGCCGCCACCGTCCATTCGGCCCACCATGGCACGTGGCCATCGAGGACGACCTCGGCCCCGCCGCCGGCGGCGCCGCTGCGCAACGCGTCGAGGGCGGCGCGCAGCGTGGGGGTCGGCACGATGGTGTCGGCATCAACGAAGATCAGCGGGTCGCCCGACGCAACCGCCGCGCCGGCGTTGCGAGTGCGCGAAATCTGGCGGAACCGAACCGATACGACCCGCGCACCCTGCGCGCGAGCCATCTCCGCGGTGCGGTCGGTCGATCCATCGTCGACGACGATCAGCTCGTACGGCTGACCGGCCTCGCTCGCGGCGGCGTGAAGCGCCTCGAGCGTCGGTCCCAGGAATCGTTCCTCGTTGTAGGCGGGAACGACGAACGAAATCACACTTCAGGCTACACGTTTCTTGTACTGCGCGAGAATCAGGAACGGCCGCGCTCGCATGGGAGGACGATAGGAAAGCCATGATGGCGCTCTTCGCGATGTTGACGCTCACCGCCATGGTCGCGCCGATCGCCTGGCTCGTTCGGACGCGCATCGCGGGTGTGCGCCAGTGGCTCGCCGCGAGCGCGGCGGGTGCGGCAGTGTCGTCTTCCGCTTCGCTGATCGGGCCCTGGGCTCTGCTGAGCGTCTACCTGCGGCCCGTCGCCGCGATTGCGCTGTGTGCGGCTCTCGCCCTCGCGGCGTACCGATCGTCGCGCCGCACGACCGGCGTGAACCCGCCCGGCGTCACCCGGCGTCGATTCGCGTTGCAGTTGAGTGTCGCCGGTGTGTTTGGACTCGTTGTGATTGACGGGTTAGCCGGCCGGGTGGCGCCCGGCCGGACAACTGACCTCGACTTTCCGCTGGACGACGGCGTGTACGCCGTCCTTCAGGGCGGAAACAGTCTGCTGACAAATCCCTTCCATCATTGGTTCCCCTCCGACAGGTACGCGCTGGACCTGGTGAAGCTGAACGCGCTCGGGAACCGCGCTCGCGGCATCGCGCCGGCCCGCCTGGACGACTACGTCAGTTACGATGCGACTGTTCACAGCCCGTGCGCCGGTATCGTGGAGGAGGTCGTGGACAACCTGCCGGACCACGCGCCTGGCGAGCCGGATCCACAGCACCTCTCCGGAAACCACGTCTGGCTGCGCTGTGGAGCGCTGCGGATCCTTCTGGGGCATTTGCGTCGCGGGAGTGTGCAGGTGACTGCCGGTGAACCGGTCCGCCGCGGACAGTTGGTCGGGCGGATCGGAAACTCGGGGAATACGAGGGAGCCGCATCTGCACGTGAGCGCGGTGGCCGCCGACTCCGCGGCCGCGTGGCCGCAGGCTGCCGGCGCGCCCATCACGCTTCACGGGCGGTTTCTGTGCATGAACGACATCGTCCGGTGACATCATCATGCGCAATCGAATGAGTTAGCTGGCAGAACAGAGGACGGGATCAACATGATCGAAGGACCCGAATTGATCTCTCGCTAACAATAAGAGCCATGCGCGCGCGCTCCCATAGCAAGCTACATGCGAAGAAGCCGCAGCCGAGTCCGGCGCCGAAGCAGAGCATTTCGAGTCTTGCAGTCGCGGAATCGACGCGCGTATTCATCAGCTATCGTCGCGTTCCTACCGAACCGGCCGCGGCGTATCTGCGGCATTCTCTCGGCGCGTCGCTCGGCGAAGAAAAGATTTTCCGCGATCTCGACACTCTTCAGCCGGGTCAGAAGTTCGAAGCAGCGATCGGGGAGGCTATCCGCAATACCACGGTCTGCCTCGTCCTGATCGGTCCCTCGTGGCTCACACTCCGTGGACCCGGCGGCACGCGCCGATTGACCGAAAAGGGCGATTACGTGCGCATCGAAATCGAAACGGCACTGAAGGCGGGCGTAGAGATCATCCCGCTCCTCGTCGATGGTGCAAAGATGCCGTCGCGCGGCGAGCTACCCGGATCGATTGCTGAACTCGCCGGCAGAAACGCCTATGAATTGCCATGGGCAGCCGGCATTGCCAAGCTCTCCGATCGAATCCGGCAACTGGAGAAACAGCGCGAAGCGCGCGAGGCAGCAGAACGCGCCGAGCGACAGCGTCTCGATCTCACAGATGGCCAGGGTGTCACCCCCAGCAAGCTCGCGAAAACGGCCAGTGCGTCCTTTGCCGTCGTGGCGCGCGCCATGGAAATATCGCTCGCGAGACTCGGACACAAGGTCTGGCTGTCCGGTCCCGACATCGCTGATTCACTCAAGTCGCGCACCAAGCGTTCGCTGGAATCGGAGGGTTTTCTGGCAAAGGAACTCTTCTATGTCATCGACTTCATTGGCGTAAAGGCCAGAGCATCCAACAGACGCTACGTCGCACGTTCCTACCCCTTGGTATCGCTAGACGAGCTGCCCGCTCAGCTGGCACTCGGCCGTCCCGTCATCGCAGGCGTAATGGTCCAGGACTCGTGGTTCAAAGCCACCATCATGAAAACGGGCACGATCGATTTCCAACCGAAGGCGAAACTTCAGGGCGGCGTCATCTGCGCTCTCGTCGGCTGGGATCCGGTCCACGAGGTTGCGAAGATCCTTCTACCCTGGCCGAACTGGGGCAAGGGTGGCATGGGTACGATCTCGCGGCACGCGCTCGAAGCCTACATCGATCGCGGCGAGCTCCGCGCCGTCGAGCCGGTGCTGAAGCCGGCTGCGCCGTTCGCGGGCGGAATGAAGTAGACACGGCGGAAGTTGCGACAAGCCGCAAGCTGCCGGCGCGCCCATCACGCTCGACGGGCGGTTTCTGTGCATGAACGACATCGTCCGGTGACATCATCATGCGCAATCGAATGAGACTCTGGTCGGCAGCGCTGCTGTTGTCCATCGGCGCCGCATGCGCGCCATCGCAGCCGCGCGGTGCCAATCCCGTGTCGGAAGTCAGAGCCGTCTGGACGGCCCAGGCAGATGCCTGGAACCGGGGCGATCTCGATGGCTTCATGGCGGGCTACTGGAAATCTCCGGATCTCGTCTTCTTCTCCAATGGCAGCGAGACGCGGGGATGGCAGCAGACGCTCGACCGGTATCGCGCGAGCTACAAGGCCGAAGGCAGGCAGATGGGCACGCTCGATTTTCCACAGTTGGAATTCAAGGAGCTGAGCGCGACCGTCGTGCTGGCGCGCGGGCGGTGGCGCCTGAAGATGCCCGATGGAAAGCAATCCACGGGGATGACGTCGGTCACGTTTCAAAAGCTGCCTGAAGGCTGGCGCATCGTGCACGATCATTCTTCC
>Ga0066699_10000089_pt1 | contig 18087 bp, 13 predicted proteins | sample GraSoiAngelo_148_FD_66455 | JGI IMG/M metagenome (GOLD analysis project Ga0066699, IMG submission 66455) | Grasslands soil microbial communities from the Angelo Coastal Reserve, California, USA - 14_1009_09_20cm | ecosystem: Environmental > Terrestrial > Soil > Grasslands | place: USA... | reverse complement strand
CGATCAGCCGCTACTTTCACGACAACCCGGACCAGATGGCCGGGCGGATGGTGGTCTCTCGGAAGATGCATCGGGATGTCGTCGACCTGGTGCCCACACCGGGAGAGAACCTGGCCGACGCCATCGAGCGCAGGCTCGCTGTGCTGCCGGAGAAGGTCTACAGCGCTGCCGCGGCGAGAGATATGGGCGGGGTCGCTGACAAGCCCGTCCTGACGCTGGCCGACACCCTAAAAGTCGGCGCGTTCTTCGTGACGCCAGAAGGGCGGCTGGCCCGCCGGCTACCAGACCTCATCGACCAGCACGACTATGCGTTCGTCGACACCAAGGGCGAGCGCACGTGCGACCGCATCAAGGCACTCGTCGACGTTCGGGACGCGCTGCGCGGCCTGATGTCTGGAGAGCAATCGCCGTCGACCTCCGACGCCCAGCTCGTGCAACTCCGCGCGAGGCTGAATGCCACCTACGACGGCTTCGTGCGCAAGTTCGGCCACGTCAGCAGCCAGGCCAACCGCCTCGCGATGGCCGAGGACCCGGAATACCCGCTGCTGCATGCGCTCGAGAGCGAGTACGACAAGGGCGTTACGCCGGAAACGGCGCGACGCCAGGGCGTGCCTGCCCGACCTCCGACTGCGAAGAAGGCAGACATCTTCAACAGACGAGTAATGGGGCCAAGGCGCGAGGTCGAACGGGTGGAATCGGCCAAGGACGCGCTGGTCGTCTCGATGAACGAGTCGGGGCGTGTGGACCTCGCACGAATGGTGCAGCTCACATCATCGACCGAAGACCAGCTGATCGCCGAACTCAAGGGCTTGATCTTTCACGACCCGAAACAGGATGCCTGGAAGACCGCGGACCAGTACCTCACCGGCAACGTGAAGTCCAAGCTGCGCGCCGCTGAGGACGCCGCCCTCGGCGATCCGAGATATGCGGACAACGTCGCGGCGCTGCTGCGCGTGCAGCCCGCCGACATCGAGCCCGTCGACATTGCCGTGCAGCTCGGATCGACGTGGATTCCTGAGCGCGTGGTCGGCGACTTCGTGGGACACCTGCTCGGAGATGTTCGCCGGCGGATCAGCTACCAGGAGTCGCTCGGGAAATGGCTTGTGAAGATCGACAAGCCCGAGCGGACGGTTGGCACCGTGACGTGGGGAACACAGTCGTACCCCGCGAACGAGCTGATCGAGGCGATCCTGACCAACAGCTCCATCCAGGTGCGACAGGAGCAAGGCACCGATGACCGCGGGCGGCCGATCTATCGCGTTGATGACGTACAGACTGCCGCCGCGAACCAGAAGGCTGACGAGATCCGGCAAGCATTCCTCGACTGGGTGTGGGAGGACAAGGCGCGCCGCGAGGACCTCGCCACCATCTACAACGAGCGGTTCAACACCAACGTACCTGCCCGGTACGACGGGTCTCACCTTGAACTACCTGGCTCGTCTCTCAGCGTCAGCCTCCGGCCCAGTCAGATGGACGGCATCTGGCGCGGCATCCAGGAGGGCAATGTCCTGTATGACCACGTGGTAGGTGCCGGGAAGACCTACGTGCTGGTTGGCGTGGTGATGGAGAGCCGCCGCATGGGCCTGCTCAACAAAGCCATGCTCGTGGTCCCCAACCATTTGCTTCTGCAGTGGAAGGATGCGTTCTTTGCGCTGTACCCGCGCGCCAACGTCCTGGTTGCCGAGAAGGGCGATTTCCAAAAGGACAGCCGCGAACGGCTGTTCGCGCGGATAGCGACAGGCAACTGGGATGCTGTGATCGTGGGGCACAGTTCGTTCAAGAAGATCGGCATGCCCGAAGAAACGCTGGCCGCGATCCTTGAAGAACAGGTTCGCGACCTCACGACAGCAATCGAGCGACTGAAGCACGATGACGGCGACCGGGTGACCATCAAGGAGATGGAGAAAGCGAAGGACCGCATGCGCGAGCGGCTGGAGCGCAAGGCAGACACGGGGGCCAAGGATCGCGCGGTGACGTTCGCTGACCTGGGCGTCGACGCGCTGCTGGTCGACGAGGCCCACGAGTTCAAGAATCTCTTCATCACCACGTCGCTCAGTCGCGTTTCGGGCTTGGGCAACCTGTCCGGCTCGGAGAAAGCGTTTGACCTGTTCGTGAAGTGCCGATACCTGCAGGAGAGAAATCAAGGTCGCGGTGTGTACTTCGCCACCGGCACGCCGATCAGCAACACGATCGCCGAGCTGTACACGATGCAGCGGTACATGCAGTACGAGGAGATGAAGGCCCGGGGCATCGTCCACTTCGACGCGTGGGCATCGACCTTCGGCCAGGTCGTGACTGGATGGGAGCTTGACGCCACGGGAGTCAACTATCGGCTGAACAGCCGCTTCGCGAAGTTCCAGAACGTGCCGGAACTGATCTCGCTGTACCGGTCGTTCGCCGATGTCGTGACCAAAGCCGACCTGGATGAGCAAGCACGCGCGTTGGGCACCAGATTCCCAGTGCCGAGGGTCAAGGGGGGCAGGCCCGAGAACATCGTGGTGGAGCGCTCCGATGACCAGGCGCTCTACATGGGGGTGCAGTCGCCTGTGCTCGATGCGGATGGACAGCCGTCCGTGCGCGCCGACGGTAGTGCGGTGAAGGACTGGAACGAGGGTTCGATCATCTGGCGAATGGAGAACCTTCCGAAGGATCCCAGCATCGACAACCCACTGAAGATAACCAACGATGCGCGCAAGGCAGGCTTGGACTTCCGGCTCATTGACCCGGGCGCGCGAGACCCAGAACGCAGCAAGGTCAACACCGCGGTCGATCGGATATTCGGCCTGTGGGAGAAGTGGCGCGAGCGGAAGGGCACCCAGCTCGTGTTTTGCGATTTATCGACTCCGAAGCCTTCGCGGTCTGCAGCCGTGCCGGCCGTCATCGACGCATCACCCGGCGATGACTCGCAAACAGATGACGACGCCGAAGAGCCAGCGGTTTCGATGGACGAACTGCTTGCTGGGCGCTCGGCCTTCAGCGTCTACGACGACATGCGGGCGAAGCTCATCCAGCGTGGCGTGCCTGCAGCGGAGGTTCGGTTCGTGCACGAGGCCACCACCGACCTGAAGAAGGCGAGGATGTTCCAGGAGATGAATCGCGGCGAGATCAGCATCCTCTTCGCGTCGACGGCCAAGGCCGGTGCGGGAACCAACGTGCAACGCCGCCTGGTGGCCGAGCACCACCTTGACGTTCCATGGCGGCCGAGCGACCTTGAACAGCGGGAAGGGCGAATCCTTCGGCAGGGCAATCTGTTCTACGAGCAGGACCCGGACGGCTTTGAGGTCGAGATACTGAGGTATGCCACCAAACAGAGCTACGACTCGAGGATGTGGCAGACCATCGAATACAAGGCAGCCGGAATCGAGCAGTTCCGCCGCGGCGACATGCTTCAGCGAGTGATCGAGGACGTAGCCGGCGAAGCGGCGAACGCCGCCGAGATGAAGGCCGCTGCAACAGGGAATCCGTTGATCTTCCTGCAGGTGAAGCTAGCCGCCGATCTCAAGAAGACCGAGGCGCTCTTCGCGAACCACAAGCGCAACCAATATGCGCTGGAGAGCCGGGTTGCGTGGTTGGCCGCAGCGGATGAGCGCGCCGACCGCGCCGCAGTGAAGTGGCAGGCCGAGATAGCGCGGCGAGCTCGCCACGAAAGTCCGACCTTCCAGTTCCGGACGTCGACATCGCTCTACGGCGAGAAGGACCGCGATGCGCTGATGGCCGACGTCTTGGGGTCAATGCAGCGGGCGATCGAGCGTCGCGCCTCTGACCTCACTGGCCAACCAAGCCGCGTTTATGTTGGCCGCTACCGCGGCTTCGAGATCGACGTATTTGCCAGGCGCGACCAGCTCCAGTTCGGGGTGAAAGGGGAGGGACTCCATGAACCAGAGAACTTGCGCTACTGGGTGACCGACAAGTTCAGCGTGAACGGTTTCGTCAGCCGTATCGACAACTTCGTACAGCGGTTCGAGGTGTGGCGTGATGATGCTGAAGACACTCGGCGTCGAGAACAAGCAGAGCACGGGCGCGTGCGCGCCGAGTTGGCCAAGCCCTTCTCGAAACAGCAGCAGCTCGAGGAGCTTCGCGCAGACGTTCGCGACGTAATGGCTGAACTCAAGCTGATGCAGGCCGACGACGCGTACGTCTCTGCATGGCGCCCAAGATCCCAGAGGGAGGAGGTCGAGGCCAACCCGTGCGAACAAGCTCGACCCATGCGCGCACGCTGAGCGAAGATCAGCACACAGCTACGCAATTACACTACTACTTGATTGAGTAATTACGTATTTATGGGTACCATGACGCGATCCGTTGACGCGGATGCGCAGAAGCCGGCGGCTACCGGCCCTTGCGCCCCAATCTCATTCGTCTAGGAGCACCCATGAACCTTGTCTTCCACGGCAGCAAAACCGACGCACTCATTGGCTTGGCCGCCGGCGCCAGCATCCTCATCCCCTGCGGCCCGCGGTCGGTGCAGTCTGTCCAATCGACGATCGCTTCCCTTCCGGCCAAGCGCGGTTTGCCGGCCGGTGAATTTACCCAGCGCAAGGCACTGCTTGTGGTCGACGAGACAGTAATGCCAATGCCCGTCATCATCGTTACGCGACGCCCCCACGCGGTGCTGCCGGCAAGGTGACGGGGCGGTTTTCTCGCGGAGGCCGCCGCCCTAGAGCGGCCGCGGGCGCGAGGCTTCGGCCTTCCGGCGTGGCTGGCCGCTGCCCGGCACCAGTTGCTGCATCGAGGCCTCGCGTGTCGGATGCGGCGTGTCCGGAGCCGCACGGGCCGGCACAGCTGCCTTTTGAGCGGCCAGGTACTCGCGGTTCAGAGCCGGATCAGCGAACGGCGGCTTCGCTGAAGGACCATCGTGCCGCGCGAGCTTCCTGACCAGTTCTATTGCCAGTTGGCGCAGCTCGGCTGGTTGGCTGCGCCGTTCCATCGCGTCGAGCAGCGACAAGTATTCAGCTCCAGTCAGTCGATGACGACGCTTGGCCAGAATCGAGTCCAGCGCCCTTTCCCACCTGGTCAACACGTCCACGCAACACCTCCATCAGCAACTGTTCGAGTCGTCGACTGCAATCAGCTTCGAATGTCGAAGCGGCCGAGGATGGCCTTGCTCTGACTATCAACGAATTCCACCCGAGCGCCAGAGACGATGCCAAGGGCGACGCCGCCTTCCGCCGCCGGCACAAACAGGTACAGCGTTCCTGCCAATCGCAAGACCCGGGCAGCGCGAGCGGCTTCGATTGCGCGGGCGGCGGCCTCGTCTGCGACCATCACGCTGCACGGAACACCAGAGCTTTGGAGTTTCAGCGCGGCCCCTTGCGAATTTCGCAAGACGCCCGTCCAACACTGCGCTCCGTAGCCCGTGAGCGGAAAGCTGCGTGTGTTGGCGTCGTAGGGACCGATGCTGAGATTGGTCAGCGCCAGCGGCGCTTTGGTGAAGTCCGTGATCGGTAGCGTGTAGTAGTTCTGCCGGCGGTATCTCTCCAGCTCCGAATTCACGCGCGGCAGCTCCGCCTTCGCGATGTCGCGGCGCTTAAACGAGTCAGCCTCGGAGTAGTACACCGGGGAAAGACGGTTCAGCTTCTCCTCGTCCGTCATGGGCGTTTGCGACAGTGCCGAAACGACATAGGTCAACGACGCGCCAGCCGGTTCGGCGTTCAGGTCGCTGTAGCGTTCGGCAGGGACGCTCGGGTCAGGCTTCGGAAGTGATGCCGCCGCCGGCGGCTGTTCCGCTTGAGTCGAGCCGGCACGCGACACAGAGACCTTGGGACTGCTCAACAAGGCACCAGGTGCGGCCTGGGGCGCATCGCGCTGCGCGTTCCGCTCGCAACCCATTAGCGTGGCAACCAGCAAGCACAAAGCGGCACATTTAGCTCTTGTCATTTCCTTCTCCCCATGAAAAGCGGGCATGGCGCCTGGCTGGCTCGCCATGCCCGCCTCCGGTTCCTCGCAGGTTGCGGGGAGGCAGGTCAGCCGATCAGCGCCCCGAGACCCGCCCTGAGCTCCTCTGACCCCTTGCGGTCGACGCGCAAGCCGATGACGGGAAGCGCAGGAAGTCGTGTCGCGAGCGTCAGGAGCAGCGGCCTGTTTCGCTCGGCAGCGAGCTCCCACGAGGCCAGCGAATCGAAGTCGAGCAGCGTTTCGGTCCCATCGTTGACATCGACATACAGAGCCTTCCGCCGCTGGGGATCGAGCCCGATGTAGCGGTTGTAGAGCACCGACGTGGCTTGGCACTGCGGGGAGAACCCACGTGCCTTGAAAGCCTGCACGTGCGACATCAATTTCGCCTGCAAGCGCCGTGGCGCGGCAATCAGGACAACATAGCCCAGTGCGAAGTACGCCATGCAGCCGATCAGCACTGGTACCGTCACCTCCAGCTCTTTGCTGACGCCGCCAGCGAACATGAGCAGGAATAGCGGCACTGCCACGAGCAGGCCGAGCGCGTACAACGGGCGAAGCACTCCGTACCAAAGAAGGTTCATGACAATCTCCTTGCTCTTGCATTTCGCACCGTAGCAACGATACGAAATGCCTTTGAAATGTTAGCACCGGTCAGACTGCGGCTGGCCCTCGTTACGCCTTCACACCATTGCCGGCTCGGCCGGACTTCGGGCCTCCACCGCCACCGCGCGTCATCCTCGTGGCGAAGTCCTCCATCTTGTGCGAGAAGACGGCCAGCGTCTGGCGCATGCGGTCGTTGTCGTCTCGGCCGAGCGCTGCTGAGGCATGCCCACCGACCCAGTTGATGACCTGGTCTGGCACGATGAAGATGAGATTGAAGCAGCTGTGCACCAGGTTCGTTGCCATTGAAACGTAGATGCAGAGCATGAAGATGACAGAGACCACCCCGGTGGTCGAATCGAACTGTGCGTTCGCGATGCTGATGCCAAACAGCTGATTGAGCAGGGTGCCACCAGCAATCATGCAGGCGCCTCCCAGGAAGAAGCCGCAGACCATGAGGATGGGCCGCACCATCACGTTGAGCAGGAAGATCCAGCCGTGCGCGGTCTTATCCCCAAAACCGTCTCCCCCATCGCCGCCGAGGTGCGTGAGCGCCCAGAGTGGCGCCGCAACGACCGCCTCGCCAACAACGATCAGCCAGTTGATCGCGGCGCCGAACCACACCACGAACGGAACGAGCGGCAGGTAGACCGACAGCGCGCCGCCCAAGAGGAACATTGCGATGACGATCATGATGATGAATGGCGACAGAGCTTCGAGAACGCCTTGCAGGGCATCGCCGATCGACGTCACCGCGTTGGCTACTTTTGCGGCGACGCCAGCGATGCTCCAGCCGTCCTTTACCTGGGCAATCGCCTTTGCCACCACGTAGGCGGCAAGCCCGGTCTCGGCCACGCCCAGCGTGTAGTCGCCGATGTTCTTCATCTTGATGAGCGGGTTCAGCTGGCCCCTGCTTGCCCCATCGGCATTGATGTCGATCATGTAGTTGACCAATCGCTGCCCGGGGGCGTGGAAGAAACTGCCGATGATCTTGCTCGAATCTGTACCTGCAGCACCCTTCGAATAGTCGCCGGTACTGCTCGTGCCGACGGGCGGCGTGTAGGTCGACGTGGCCTGCTGCGCCTTATAGGCGGCCATCGAGGTCCCGTAGATCGTCAGCATGGCCGGGTCGCCCTCCGAGGACATGCCGTAGACCGAAGCCTTTGATGCCACAGCATCGGATAGTTTCGTGTTCGCCTGTGCGTAGGTTTGGTACCAAGCGCCCAGGGTCCACCAGCCCGATTGGGAGATCGAAGTTCCGAGCTGCGAAGCTAGCGCCGCGATGTCGCCTTGCTTCGTCGCGGCGACCGCGCTGATGTGGTTCTCATACTGGTGTGCCGCTCCCTGGATTGCCGTCTCGGCATCCGGCAACAAGGCCGTGCCCCCCCCTTGCCGCTGCACCACAGCGTTCACGAAGTCGTGCGCTGATGTGTTGAGCGATCCTTGCATCGTTTGAAGCGCCTGCAGATGCGCATCGCGCATCTCTTGAGCAGAGATGGTGCCGCTGAACCAGTCGGTGGACCGTCGCGCCGGATCGATGGAGTCGTTCACGTCCGACCCACCGCAGACGAAGCTGGAGTTCTTGAGTACGAACCCCGACGGCGTTGGCGCCTGTTGAACATAGCCGTCCGCTGTAATCAATGCTCCGCCGCTGTCCGCTTGAGCGAGCCCAGCGTTGATGCCGTGCATGCACAGGTTTGTCTCGAACAAACTGTGCGCCAGGTTGACAGTGCTTGGCATGACGGGCTGCATCACCATGCTGGTGCCGCTGCCGAAGGCGGCCACCGATGCGTCCACGCCGAGATTCGCGATGCCGACGCCCATCAACGAGGCACCCCACAGCATGAGGAGCTGAGACAAAGACCAACCGTTTGGCGTCGGCACGAGTGCGGCGATTCCCCAAACGAGCTTTATCGGCCCCCACAAGATGTGCTTCTGCTGATCGAACGCGCTGCCGTCATGGGCGGTCTGCGTCAGTTTCCGGAACATGACGTAGCACGCGAAGATGGAGCCGATTACCAACAGTCCGGCGTTCGTAATCTGGAAAACGCTCGCCAAGACGGTGTCGGGCCCCCCGGCGCCGCTGAGCGGGTCGTTCACCACGTTGCCGAAGATCGTGACGAGCGCCTCGCGCGACTTGTCGGTCGGCCGATGCGCAGCGCCGGCGATGTCACCGATGGTGGTCTGCGCGAACACCGGCATGGCCACAATCGCGCTGCAGAGCAACGCGCTGACGCGGGCGAGTGTCTTGGTGAGGTTCATGATGCTTCCGGGTCCTTGCGGCCCAGTTCCGGGTTTAGGGTGACCAACCACCACCGTGGCACTTCGCGCATGAAGTCGCCGAGCCCGCCCTTCTCCGCAACCGAGAGGCGGTGCGTGTCGAGCTGCCACAGCCTCAGCTGGGCTCCCAGTGCCACGATGAAGAACAGCGGCTGACCGCCCGCCAGGCAGAGCGCACCGAACAACATTGCGTGGCCAGACCGATGCCAGAAGCCGGTGGCGATCTGCACGATGGCCAAGATCCCGAACACGGCTGCAGTGGCTAGGGTGATGCGCTTCCTTGAGAGGAAGTGGCGTCGTAGTTCGGGTACCGGCATCGAATCCGGCCGGCGGCGAGCGATCGCGTCAGAGAACGATTCATCTTCGGGCCTGGTCTCTCCCTTCTTGCCAAAGACGGCTCGGCGCGCGTCGGCGCCGAGGCTTTTCAGAACGACCAGGTTGTCCTTCGTCCGCTCAGCTTCCTTCTTCGCGAGCGCCACCGTTTGTCGCATCGCAGAGAACGGAAAGAGAACTCGCAGGGCGAATCGGCCAAGAGCGCGGACGCGGCTCGGACGCGGCGGTGTTTCCATCACTGCCCCCCCAGGCGGCCGGCGACCGCTCGGTATCGTTGGGAAAGAATCGGCTCGTACTCTTGGCGGGCCGTGCTCGCCAGCAACAAGCCCTCGATGACGTTGCCTTTGCGAACCTCCGTTTTCAGTTGCGCCAGTAGCCAAGCGTTGAGCGCAGTGACGCGGATCAGCTCCCGCGTCAGGTTGTCTCCACTCGTGGATTGCAGATCGGCCTGGTAGGCTGTGTTCGCATACCGCCGACCGACCTCGAATGCCTCGAACTCCCGCGCCGACATGGTGTTGGTCGCGCGAGCTTGCGGCGAAGCCACCTGCTGGAAGTACGAGTTGGCAGCAGAGGAGGTGAGCGCTTCCTGCAGCAGTGGTCGGGTGGTCGGGTTCAGGGCACTGTCAGCGATCTGCTGCTCGAGCGGATCGGCGGCCGCGGAGATGATGGCGTTGAACTGGGTCAACAAGCCGACGTATTGGGCGCCCGCAACCGTGTCGGCTTCCCCCTTGTGGAGTTGGGGACCGATGGAACGCCGGATCCCGTTCTGAACGTACATGAGTGAGGCGTCGATTTGCGCCTGGGAGAACGTGAGATCCGGCGTCTTCCCGTTGGGACCCGCTCCGATGAACAGCGAGTCGATGCGCTTGTCCGCGCCGGGCATCGTCGTCGAAGTGGCCGGGCATGCACGGGCGCCGCCGTATGCGGCGAAGTCGTCGGCGTCGCAGAACTGCGCGTGAATGCGAGCGGCACGGGAGGAGTCGATTTCTTGCGGGACGGGCGGCGTGTTGACGGCCTGCGCAATCGCCGCGTTAGAAATGACGGCGCCACCACGCGGGCGGATCGTGCCCTTGGTGCTTCCAGCGGCAGCCCCGACTTCAGAGATACCTCCGGACCCTGACTCGCTGCAGATGCTCGCCGGGACAGCGTACCGCTGACGGGCATCCTCGTACCTTCGGTTGCGCTCCTGTGCTACGGCGAACTCTCGTTCGGAGCGGGAAGCAGCTTCAATGGTGCTGGATACTTTGCTGGTGTTCTGGTTGATCGCGGTGCCGATGTTGTAGAGGAGCTGGGACACGCTCGTATTCATCGCATTGACCGACGCAGTGACGCCGTTCACCGACGCGTTGACCGCATTCACCGCCATCAGCACGGCGGCGTCGATCACGGGCCACGCTGCATACGCTGGGGACGTGACGAAAGCGCAAGTCGCCAAGACGACGCTGACTCTGACGGGGATTCGGTTCAGCCTCATTGCTTCACCCCTCGTTCCTTGAGTTGCTGCTGCTTCTCGTATTCGCTGAGAAGCTGGTTGGCCAGCTGTTCGATGACGGACCCCTCCGCGCCTTCGGCCGCGGTTGCGCGCATGTGCTCGATGGTTGCGATAGCCGTTCCAAGAGGGAATTGCTGCGCGAGCAATTTGCGCGCGGCGTAGGTGCCGATGGCGGCGTAGAGCCGGGTGCGAAGGGCTACGTCCTCCAGCGTGCTGGAGAAGGCCCAGGCCTCGATTGCGCCCACGGTGTTGGTGAGCATCTGCACGACGAAGCCGCGTTTCGTCTTGAACAACGCCAAGAAGTTGCCGCCTTCTTCGGCATTGGGCCCGATCGCTTCCCGCTGCAGCCGCCGAATGGCTTCCTCCGAAACCTTGAAGGTGTCTCGAAGGACACGCTCGTCCGCAACGTTGCCTCCGCGCATGACATACACGCACGTGGCGGCGTTGAGCAACTCCTCCGGGTAGTCCAACAGGTACTGCGAGAAGGCGGCGATGCGAATCCCCCATTCCCGGCCTTCTCGTCCGTCTTTGATGATCGTGGAGGTAAACGACTCCAGCCCACCGGTGTTGTGGTACTCGTCGTACGCGATCGTCTTCTTCTCGTCGCGCACGTCGGCAATCCGCTGCCGGTGATAGTCGTGGTACAGCGGGGGGACCACAGGAAGGAGCGCCTCTTCGCGGATGAAATAGTTCTTGGCCGCGAGCTGTCGAGCGAACATGTACATGATGCCCGTGCGAACCAGGCCCTCAGGTGTCTTCCCGCCGATGACTTCATTCAGGTCCATGCCGACGACGCGCGTCTCGCTGCTCAGCTCGAACCGAGTCCGCCCAGAGAACAGCCGATATTGCGTGTTGGCGGAGATGAAGCAGCGACGCATGTAACTGAGGACTCCCTCGCCGCCATTGATGGTTGCGGTGCCGTACAGATCGACAACGCTTTCGTTGTTGAGGGCGGCGATAAAGTCCGCCAGCAACGGCGAGGCCTGTCGCTGAGCGATTGCCGCTTCACGGACGTAGCCCGCGGCGAACAACAGGTCAGTGACCTCGTACCATGTGGCCGAAGTCCACCATTCGGCGTCATGCGCGGCCGTCACGCCGCTCGCCTCTAGCGCACCGTCGACAAGCCGATCGACGCCAGCTTCGTACGGATACGGCGCACGGTTGGCGCGGTCCTCGTAGACGATTTGCAAGAGCATCTCGTTTACTCGCGCGCAGTCCCCTGGGGCTGCCTTGAGCTTGGGGTCGCTGCACAGTGCGGTCATGAAGTCACACAGGAAGTCGAGTTCCCGTGAGGTTGCAAACCGGGCGCCGAGCTGGGTGTCCCATGGGTTGACCGCGAACTCCAGCGAGTTTCGAAGGCGCAGGTATATGGCCTCATTCCGCCGGTGTTCCGGCAGCGAGTCAACAATCAGCTGGATCAAACCAGCCGAACCCGGCTTGACCTCGACGATTGTCATCAACGGCAGCCGTGAGCTGCCGGGGTTGTGCAGCATCGCGTTGTTCATTGAATTCAGCAGCGTCGTCTTGCCGGAACCAGGCGTCGCCGCGCCCAGTTCGATCCAGGTATCCTGCAGCCGACTGCCGAGCTGGATAGGGAAGATCTTGCCATCGGGAGTCCGAACAACGAACGACCCGCTTTCGCTCCACGGTGTTGCCGGCCGCTGCAGTGGCAGCATGGTCAACGCATCGTCGAGTGGCGGAACCATCCGGTTCGCCAAGTTCTTGGTGGTGAAGCCCGGGATGGTGGACGCCCAGGCCGCAAAGGGGTCGCCGTGCACGTCGGTCACTTGACAGGTGCCCCAGGCCTGGATGGCCTTTTCCAGAGAGGCGGCGCGCTGCTTCGCCTCATGCTTGGTGCGGCCCCAGGTCGAGGCCGTGAACTTCATCGAACAGATGGCGTCATGCCTGCTGCGCTCTGTCAGATCAATGAAGGACTGCTTGATCAGCTGGTTCGAAGGAAACATGCCGGCGAAGGCCAACATCATCTGGCGTCCGCGCATCTCGTTCAGGCCGCCTGGGTTGATGTCGAAGCGGACGCGCCACGGCATGCGGCGATCGATGTTGCGAAACAGATCGGAGAACGGCTGCGGCTCCTGCGGTCCGAGCTCCATGGACAGGTTGGCGTGCCAGAGGTCGTCGGTGCGGACCAGCTCGCCGTCGATATCTGCTGACGCCGTGCAGATCTGGTAGCCGATCAGCGGGGCGGACAAGTCGGAAAAATCGCTCTTCGATTCCCTTCCGTGGGGGATGAAGCGATCCCCGGGCAGAACCGGTCGATACTTTTGGGAGGTGCGCTCCCTGTTGACCATGATGCGAAGCCGCTTGATCGCTTCGTGTGCGCTGATAGGCTTGAGCATGATCCCGGCAGCGCCCTCGCGGCCGCATTGTTCGAAGTCCGCTTTGACGCGCGCCACCATGGTGTCGTGTCGGTACTTCATCGCCAAGAGCACGGCCGCAGGGTTCTGACCGAACTCCATCAGCGGCAGCTGGTGCTTTGCGGCGCGATCGGCCCTCTCCTTCACCTCTCGCTTGGCCTCGTCGTCGCCCATCACATTCATGTGGGTGAAGACCACGAGAAGGTTCTGTTCGAAGGCCACAAGTGGCGCGTTGCGCCGGACGCGGTCCAGGATGATGTCTTCTGATTGAAGGCCGATTCGGCGAGCCGTATTGATCTGCGGCTCTGCAAGGCGCATCAGTTCGTCCAGCGCCCGCTCGGGATCACTCTCGAAGCCGATAGACAGTGAGTGCCCGTGCCGGGACATGTAGCCGTTCATCTTCACCCGAAGGTTGTTGATGATGTCTGCGAAGTCGTCGGCGGACGTGATTTGGTACGTGCCTTGGAGGTCGAACACCGTCGCCAACGCATTGGCCTCCGTGACCAACACGTACGGATCTTTGAGTCCTGGCACGCGCCTGATGTCCTCGTCGCTCAGCGGCAATGCCGTGACGAGTTCGCAATACCCTGCCATGTCTTTGCCGATCATGTAGCGGCCGATGTGCGCCAGCAGGCCTTCGACCGCTTCGACTCCCCTGTCAAGAATCCCGGGCATTCGCAATCTCCTTCATGTTGGGGCGTTCATCACGTCGTGGTGCACTCGGGACCAGAGCGTGACCGGCCATTTGGCGTTTACCTCAGTCGCCCATTGCCGAGCCGCGCTGTCCAGGGCCTCAGGACTGAGCACAAGAGCCAAGTGCTCGAACGCGAGGGCTCTGCGGCTTCTGTCCTCTTGTGCCGTGCGTGTGATCGCAGTTGCGAAGACACTCGGGTCGCTTGATCCCCATGCGTCTTCGACGTATTGGTGGTGTGACGCCATCCAGTTGAGCAGCCGTCGACCGTCGTTGCGGGTGCTCTCTTCGCCGGATAGGAGAGCGACCAGAACCGTTCGGAGCAAGTGGCTCACGTCGTGAGGGGCGAGGTTCGGCAAGTAGACGAGGAGGCCATTACCCTGACCGATCTCGCCCAGGTGTTGCCAACGATGGCAGATGGAGTCGGCGACGTTAAGGTTGTCCGGCTGGACATCGCGGTGGTTGTCGTTTCGGTTGTGGACTTCGTTCGCGATGGACTGAAGGCCACAGAACATGCATCGGTTGTGATGCTGTTGCAGCACGGCGCGCCGCGCCGGCCCGTGACCCCAGTCTCCGTCAGCGGGCTCGATGGCGCTGCCGGACGTGTCGCCCCAAACGCTGCTTTTCGTCGAGAGCTCAAGTGGCGACAGGGCTGGATGCGCGAAGTTGGAGGCCAGCTCGCTGTTCGGTTGCGGTTGTTGATCGCTACCTGATGCTGCTGGCGTACCTGGAGTGGTGTCGATGAGGGGCATCTTCCGATCGGGCAGCGCTAAGCGCCGCCCTCCCTGTGAAGTGGTTAGTTCGGCAACGCGCCTTGCGATGCGCCGGAGATGCCGATCGTTTCGCCGGCCTTCACGAGCAGGAAACCTGTCGCGCCGAGTGCGGCGCCACCAAGGATTGGCCAGGCGATCTGTCCCGCCTTGACCTGGCTGTTCTCGCCTTCCTTGCCCTTGCGCCACCAGTTGTAGCCGCCGAAGCCGGCGAGGATGAAGCCACCAGCCGCCATGAGGCGACCAGCGTTGGTCTTGATCGAATCGCCTTGATCGGCGCCTTTGCTGACCATGTCAGCGATGCCGTCCGCGTGGGCTGTTCCGACACATAGCGCCAGCATGGTGATGCCTGCACTGAGCTGCATGAGGCGGCGTTGCGCCGGATGTTCGGCGCATTCCAGTGTCTTCATGACCAACAGGACGTGCGCCTTACGTCCGGCCTCGCTGACCCATTCGATGGGGTTGAGTTTGCTTGCATTCATGCTCTTGCTCCTGTCTTGCGGTTGACTACCAGATGAGACCAAAGGTCGTGCGGAAACGATCGATCATTTCGGCGATCTGAACGAGGCATGCTCCGCCGAGCATGTGTGTGATCGCGCGCCAGACGACGTCGTCGGCACCGTGCGAGGTGTGGCCCGCAGCGGTGGCTCTTCTCAAGAGCAAGACGCCCTTGAAGAAGAAGTAGCCGCCCGCAATGCTTGCGAGCGTGAGGACGGCATTGATTGCGGCGGCGAAGACGCCAAAGGTGGCGGCGCCGCTGTACGAAATGGGGCCGTAGGTGATCGTGCCTCTCCCCATGGAATTCCATGTGGCATTGATGAATTTGGACAGGTTGACCATCGTCGCGGCCACAAGCGCCACGCTGACGACGTCGCCCAAGGTGACTGAATGCTGGCCCGGAAAACGCGAAGCGCGATGCATCTTCAGCAGCACATGGCCGAAGTACAACGTGCCCGCAAGCGCCGCGGTGACCCAGAGCAACCGCCACAACGGAGCGGTCAACTCATTGGCCAGGTTGACCAGCATTTGCGCCAGATCCACGATGGTTCTCCTAGCGGATCTCGCCTTGGGACGTGGTCACGCGACGCCTAGTCGCGTCAATGCGTTCGATGCGCATGCCGTCGATGGACATGCCGGGCTCGACGACGTAGGTGCGCTGCTCGCCTTCGATCCACGCCTGTCCGTTGTAGATCGTGTTGAGGTGATAGGCGGACAGCACGCCTCGATCGCCGACATCAAGGTCGTCCCGAATGAGCGGCCGGCGCGTCACGCGATGTTTCGCGGGCTTGGTGGTATTCGCCTCTGCGGGCGTGGTCGATGCAGGCGCAGCAACTGGTGGGCACACCGCGGCCGTTGCGTGGGCAGAAGACAGTTCAGCCTGCAGGAAGGTGACCTGGCTGCGTAGAGCGTCGACCTCGCTTGGTGGCGTGAGGCCTCCTGTCGCGGCGGAGGCCTGGCTTGCTGGTGCAGACGCGCTGGCCTCCACCGGGTCGGGAGGCGCAGATGCAGGTGCGTCGAGTCTCTTTGCGCGGTCCACAGGTGGTGCAGCCGCGTTTGGATCGGCGAAGTAGCGTGATGTTGCCGAGTCCACGCCTGCGGGTCCCGTGACCTCGTCCGCAGATCCAGCGAGAAGCGGCTTGCCGAAGATCCACGCAGCAGCGAGAGCAAACGCCATCCCCGCAACGTGGATCGCCTTGATCCTGGCTCTCCATCCAGACGCATGTGGTTGGAGCGTGGCGGTGCCAGTGCCTTCGGAAGGTTGTGCGGAGGCAACCGTCGAAGGCGTGGTCTTCTTGAAGAAGTCCGCCTTGTCAGAAGCGGAACTCGTGTCGTCGTTGTTCATGTTCCTTGGCTCCGTGTCGTTGGACTACTGCCTGGGCGCGTAGGGATTGATGGGGGCCACCGGCGCCGGCGCAAAGGGCGGCGTTGCGGTTGGCGCATTGAAAGTCGGGTGTTGCGCGACGGCGGTGGGCCCTGCCGTCCCAGAGGTTGCCAATGGCCGCATTGGAACGCCGCCATCGAACTCCTCGACGGCGGATGTCTTCGAGCCCCGGACTTCGTCGCTCGTGAGCACTGGGGCGAGGAACCGGATGCCGATCGTCGTCTCGGCCGGCACCAGGACCTGCTTGACCGGGAGAGCCGCCGCGTCTTGCGTCAGGACGGTCGCAGCTTGTTGACCGATGCCACCGATCACCGTGCCTGCCACTGCCCTGCCGCTGGGGGTCTCTGGGGCCGTGACGACAACTCCCCCGAGTGGCGAGATGACCGTTTGCGTTCCGCTTTGCTGGTAGAGCTGCCCCGCGCGGCCGATTCCTGCTGCTACCGCTGGAAGAACGATGCGGCTGAACCAGCGGTTGTTGACATCTCCGGAAAGCGCTGTTCGCAAGGTGTGTTCGTCGACAGCTTTCGCGGTGACCTTGTACGTGCGTCCGTTCCAGCTCATGCCGGTGAACGTCATGTCGACCGAGTTCTCCAGTCGCTTGTATCCCGGAGCGAATACGCGGGCACCGGCATACCGCCCAGCGGGGATGAAGGCCTCGACAACGGACGTTTCGTCGGTGTCGATGTTCGTCCTGAGTTGCGCGGGCACCAACTCGTAGCCCGGGATGATCGTTTCACCGCCGGCAGTCGAGGAGGTTTGAGCTGCCGACTGCGACACCGTCTTCGGCATCAGCGACTCAGCGTAGGCCTGTCCATCCTTGGCGACCGTTGCCAAGCCATGCGGCTGTGCCGTCCAGTTGGCCAGCATGCCCTGCACCTGGTCGTTGAGGAATTTGTCGTGCTCTGGATTCGCCGCTGCCTGCCGTTGCCGAGGGGGCTCGCTCGGTGCCTGAGGCACTGCCGCTGCAGGCGGCGCAGATGCCGCCGACGCTGAAGGTTCGGGGGCGGCGGGTACGGTGACAGCCCGAGTGGACATCACAGACAGGTAGCTATCGCCAGCTCGCTCTGCGCGCACTGCGTTTTTCTTGTTGTAGTTCTCGAGCACCTGCTGGTAGTGCTCGGACTCTTTGGATGGTGCCCCGCGCCCGTTGGCGCGTAGAGGCGCAATGTCCGAGGGCTGTGCAGAGTGGCTGCTTTGCCAGTACGAGTATCCGAGGTAGGCCAGGGCCGCGACGACGAGGACACCGGCGACTGCGACGACGATCCCTTGGCGGCCGATATCTGCTTGCAATTTGCTCATGGCAGTTCTCACTTGAGATCGACTTGGAACGTCACTGACCGACCGGCGTCGGAGAGGGTGACGAACGGGGTGGGCGGCAGGCGATAGACCCGCGTTCCGTCGCTGGCGGCGAGGGTGTTGTCGAACGCCGTTTGGATATCAAGTGCTGTGCGCACAAAGAGCGCTCCGGCGTACTGCCAGACCGCTGTGCGCGCGGGAACTTCACCGCGGGGTTTCAACTGCACGGCATCGCGCGGCGGAATGCCATCCAGGAACGACTGCATCGTGTCGTCGTACAGGGCGATCTTGGCCGTGCCCGAGATAGGCGCTTTGGCGTATGGACTGCGGCCTGGGACACGCAGATCAAGTCGATAGTCGACCTCTCGTGTTCGCGCCTTGCTGTCCGGCTCGCCTGCAGTGAGCTTCACAACGACCGGCGTGGCCAGGCCGCTAAGGAACACCGTCAGGTTTGCCTCTTCGTACGGCGACAA
>Ga0066699_10000085_pt1 | contig 18519 bp, 18 predicted proteins | sample GraSoiAngelo_148_FD_66455 | JGI IMG/M metagenome (GOLD analysis project Ga0066699, IMG submission 66455) | Grasslands soil microbial communities from the Angelo Coastal Reserve, California, USA - 14_1009_09_20cm | ecosystem: Environmental > Terrestrial > Soil > Grasslands | place: USA... | reverse complement strand
CGGATGCAATTCCGCAGCGACCCATACGCGCCTGGGACGCTCGACCTCATTCCGCAGCTTCGGTCCACGGCACGACAGGCTATGGCAAGCGTCGGTGGAGGACAGGTGCTGATCGGCGGCTCGACGGCGTCGGCATACGACACCCGCACGATCTCGGCCGACGACACGCGGATGGTCGTGGCGCTCGTCCTCATCCTGGTTTCCCTGGTTCTTGGACTGTTCTTGCGCTCGGTCCTGGCGCCGTTGTACCTGCTGCTTATCAACGGCTTGACGTTCGCGGCGGCGCTGGGCCTCGTGCTCTATCTCAACCGGTCAGTTCTCAACAGCCCAACCGCAAGCGTGCAACTGCCGCTCTTGCTCTTTGTCTTCCTCACCGCCCTTGGAGCCGACTACAACATCTTTCTTTTGAGCCGAGTACGAGAAGAGGTGCGCAACTATCCGCTCGCGCAGGCTATCCAACGCTCGGTGACGAGTACCGGCGGCGTGATAACGAGTGCCGGAATCGTTCTTGCCGGGACCTTTTCAGTGCTTGCGACCGTGCCGGTACGCGACGGGGTTGAGACCGGTATCGCCGTCGCGCTTGGCATCCTGCTCGACACCTTCGTCGTTCGTTCGCTCCTGGTTCCCGGCCTTATGGGGCTCATCGGCCGCAAGGCCTGGTGGCCCATCAAGCTGGCCACCGGCGCTGCTCACGAGCTATGCGCTGATGGTCAAGATCGGCGAAAGCGCCCAACACCCGACTTGGAGCCGAGGGCCGTGACTTGAGGTAGCACTCTCCGGCCAACATGATGGCACGGGTCGATCAGACTATGACTGTGCGGTCATTGCCTCCGCGCACGCGAGATCTCCTGATGGGGCTCGGGGCCTTCGGTGCTCCCGTGGCCCTTACGGCCGTCCTCCTTCCCCTCGGCGGCCAGCAGCAGCGCTACTACGTGTTCCTCTACCTGGGTCTGGTGGCCGTCCTGGCTACCGTCTGGGGCCTCTGGCCGGCGCTGGTGGGGGCGGCCGTCAGCTTCGTGTCGGTCGACTATTTCTTCGTCGTGCCGTATGGGACGCTGACGATCGCCAGTCCGACAGATCTTGTGAACCTGGTCGTCTTCTTCGGAGCCGCCGGACTGGTCGGCGCTGTGGCCTCACGGCGCCGCCGTGAGCAGCTGCGCGCCCAGGCTCTCGCCCATGAGCTGGCCGAGGCTAACCAGGAGCTGATCCGGCTCAACCGAGAACAGGCAGCGGCTGCGCAGGCCGAGCTTCGGCTGGCCCGGACCGAGGAGCAAGTCCGTTCTCTGCAGGAGAGCGAGCGCATCCGTCGCGAGCTCCTCGCCAACATCTCTCACGACCTGCGAACACCTATTGGGACCATCTTGACCGAGACCACGAATTTGAGTGCCGACCAGGCTATCCGCGACGGCCTGCGCGCGCGGCTGCAGATCGTGGCTGGAGAGGCTCGGCGGCTGGCGGCCATGGTTTCCGACATGCTCGACCTGTCGCGGATCGACGTGGCGGCCCTCGAGCTGGACATGGAACCGATTGCTCTGAGCGACGCGATCGCAGCCGCGGTCGAGCGGCTGCAGGTGATGTCCCCCGCCCGCCGCGTGGACTGGAATGCCGAGGCGGCTGCCGTGGAAATATCTGCGGATTGGCGCCGCCTCGGACAGATTCTCGACAACCTGCTGGCGAACGCCGATGGGTTCGCTCCAGCCGACACCGCCATCGAGCTCGATGTCATGGCAGAAGACGGTCGGGCGATCGTGCGGGTCATCGACCACGGCCCGGGTGTCCCTCAAGCGTGGCGGCAGCGCATCTTCGATCGTTTCGTGCGGGCAACAGGAGTGGGAGGTCCGGGCCGCCGGCGTGGCAGCGGCCTTGGGCTCTCCATCGTCCGGGGCCTGGTCGAAGCCCAGGGCGGCACCGTCAGCCTCGAGCCCCAGCAAGCTGGTGTTGGGGCCGTCTTTCGATTCACCCTGAAGCGGGCAGAGGAGGCGGCCCGGCCGGTTTCGGGTTAATCCGGAACGGGTGGCTCGCCGAACCGGTATCCGCGCCCGCCTACCGTCACGATGGCACGGGGCACCTCCGGATTGGCTTCCAGCTTGGCCCGCAAACGCTGCACGAACGTTCGCAGGTAGTTGCGCTCGTCGAGATAGGCGGGACCCCATACCCGGCGCAGTAGCTTGCGATGCTCCATCACCGTGCCCGCGTTCTTGGCCAGCTCGGCCAAGAGCACGTACTCCGTGGGGGAGAGCCGGATCTCCCTGCCACCCCGGAACACGGCGTGATGGGCAAGGTCGATCGTCACATCCTCGGCCCGAACCACGAGGCTTGGGCCGGCGTCGGGTTCGGAACGGCGAAGGACCGCCCGCACTCGGGCCAGAAGCTCCTCGGCGCCAAACGGCTTCGCCAGGTAGTCGTCAGCGCCCATGTCCAACGCACGAATCTTGTCGCGTTCGTCGCCCCTGGCACTGATGATGATCACAGCGGGGACCTGCTGGGCATCGAGCTGACTGAGGACCTGCCAGCCGTTCACAAAAGGAAGCCCGATGTCGAGCAGGACGACGTCGATACTTACGTCCTCGAGGATCTTCACGGCCGCGGCTCCGTCGGGTGCGGCGAGGGCTTGAAAGCCGCCTTGTTTGACTGCCTCGAGGAGGGCGCTGCGAAGTGGGACGTCATCCTCCACGATCAGAACCCGTCGCTGAGGGACGCCAATGCTGGTCACGCAGTCAGCCTATCGACCAGCCGCGTTGCGTTCGGCAATGGCAGCTTCGAACTCCTCCAGTGATTTCCACTCCTCGGCCGACATCAGAACCTGCCGCGTAACCGAATCCCAGTCTCGCGGGATGGTTCGGAGCACCGGGAGCCGCCGCCGGCGGCGGTAGAGCATATAGAAGAGAAACGCGCCGACCACCCAGAGCGGCCCTGCGACCCGGGCATAGGCGTGGGTAGCGACCAGCATGATCAAGAAGAAGAGCATGGCGATAATGCCCACCACCGCCAGAATGGGGAACCAGATTTGGCGGCCTCGAAAACGAATCCGAACGTTGAGCGGCATCCGATAGGGCCGCGGTGTGTAGGGATCGCGAAAGCGGAGCACCAGGAGAGAGATCAGCACCAGCAGGTAGCCGTAGGTCGCTCCGAAAGCATAGAGGTCGGCCAGGATGTCGATGGCCGCATTGCCGCCTGCCTTCCCGGGAAAGACAAAGGCAAAGATCGTAACCGCCATGGCAGCCAGACTGAAGACGACGATCGTTCGCGCGGGGGTCTGGTACCGAGGGTGTACCCGGTTGAACCAGGCCGGCAGTATTTGGAACTGGCTCATCGAATACGTGAGACGGGAGACGCTCACGACTCCCGAGTTAGCCGAGAGGTAAACCACGATGCCGCCGACTAAGGCCGTCAGAGGCGCCGCGACGGCACCGATCAAGGGAATTCGGGCGGCGACAAGTGCCACCGGGTCACCCTCGTGGCCCTTGAATGCCGACGGGTCGATCATGCCGGTCGCAAGAACCGAGAAGGACAGCGCGAAGATCAGGACGCTGAGGACCAACCCGATGGTCGTGCGGGGAATGATGGTCGCCGGGCGCCGGGTTTCCTGGGCGACCTGCGAGATGGACTCCAGACCAACGAACGAGATGATCGCCAGCGACGTGCCAAACGCGAATTGCCCGAGGGTGGGCGGATTGAAAACGAGCTGATGGACGAGCATCTCGGGTCTCCACACGAGGACGAATCCCGCGACCACGATGATGGACTGGACCGCCATCGTCACCACTCCCAGAATCTCGTTGAGCAGGGATGAGATGTGAATGCCGAGGTAGTTGAGCCAGATGAGGAGGGCGATGCCGGCGAGCGTCTCGACCATCCACAGCCACTGGACATGGAGCGGACCCAGATAGAAAACGAAGTCCTGAATGCCGTGGCCAAACGTCAGGAAGGGAAGAAAGTAGTTCAGGTAGCCGAACGCGATCAGCGTAAACAGCGAGATGTCGATGATGTAGTCGAGCAAGAGGGCTGAGCCACCGAGCAGGCTGAATGCGTCACCGAGCCCTCTGAGGGTGAAATACTGGCCGCCTCCGGCCACCGGGTATGCAGCGGCGAGCTCCGCATAGCACAGGCCGACCAGCGCGTACACCGAGCCCGCCAGCAAGAAGGCAAGCGGTGTCAGGCCCAGGGCCGCCAGGGCAACGATGCCCAAGGCGGTATAGATGTCAGCGCCGATATCGGCGTAGCCCCACATGTAGGAGCCCCACACGCTGATGTCGCGGCGCAGCTCGCTGGGGGCGAACGCAGCCGCCGTGTCTTTGCCCATTGGCCTAACCGCAGCCCATAGACCGAGGCTATGTGCCCAGGCATCAACGAACCATCAACGATCGCTCTGAGGCGTCCACCCGTGGGAGCAAGCGGCGGCGATACCTTCTAGCAAGCGGCCAGTAGCTGGATGCCGTGAAGCAAGCAGGTCACGATTGCTTTCCCCGCTGGTTCGAGTCCCGTCTCTCGCTCGCTCAGGTGACAGCCCTCTTCACCAGCTTGGCGATCTTCGCCTCGTCGGCCGCGGTTAACGTCTTGATCGCGTAGGACGTCGGCCACATCTCACCATCGTCGATCTTGGCCTTATCGGTGAACCCGAGGGTGGCGTAGCGCGCCTTGAATTTTCCGGCGCTCTGGAAGAAACAGACCATGTTGCCGTCTTCGGCGTATGCGGGCATCCCGTACCACGTCTTGGGCGCAAGCTGGGGTGCAGCCGAGGCGATGAGCTTATGGAGCCGTTCGGCGATCTTGCGATCGGACGGCGGCATCTCGGCGATCTTGGCCAGGCACTCAGCTTCGGCCTCGGCCTTGTTGCCGCTCGCCTTTCGTTCTTTGATCAACTCCTTCATCGCCGCCTTCTCTTCGGCGGTGAACACCTTGGAGGCGGCGGCAGGGGTGGGCTTCTTCGTTGCTGGCATCTCAGTGCTCCTTCGAAATCCTTATGGGTGCGCGGCTGGGCCACTCGTTACCGAAGACAAAAGCAAATTTGACGACCCGCAGCGCCAGTTGGCTACATTGTGCCGCATGTTTCCAATCGACGACGTTGGGCAGATGCGAGGGGAGGGGTGCTGGGTGTGATCCTTCCGAAAGAGCGAGACCCTCGTTTCGTGACGATCCGCCGCGGTGGGACCCTTACCGATTCGGATCACCAGCTCCTCGCGTTGTGGGCGGCATCGTGCGCGGAGCACGTCCTTGACCTGTTCGAGTCGGCTCAGCCTGAGGACCCGCGACCGCGTCGCGCGATCGAACTCGGGCGGGCCTGGGTGCGCCGCGAGATCACTATGACCGAGGCGCGCTCGGCAGGAGGCCATGCAATGGCCGCGGCCAGAAATCTGCATGGGGCGCCACGCCATGCCGCATACGCCGCCGGCCAGGCGGCGGTCGTCGCACACGTCGCGGCGCACGAGCTCGGTGCGGCCGCTTATGCGATCAAGGCCGCACGTGCCGCCGCGCCGGAAGGAGAGGGCGAGAGCGCCGGGCGACTCGAGTGCCAGTGGCAGCGCGACCAGCTCCCGAAGGCGATCCGCGAGCTCGTCCTTGACGACCAGCGGTTGCGGAACGACATCTGCTGGTCGGTGTTCGACTGCTGAGATCGGTGGGTGAGGGCTAAGGCAGGAGCGCCGCGATCATCCCCTCGGCGACGAATCGGCCGTACCGATCGAGCGGCCAGCCTCGGCGAAGCACCAGGGTCTCATAGAGCTCGGGTGAGCTGTACGCCCACATGATGTCTCGCGCCTCTTCGATGGTAAGGCCATCGCGCAGGCCTGCGCGGCCAAAGAGCCGCCGAGCATTCTGCTCCATCCGCACCAAGCGTTCTTGGTCCGTCTCTTTGAGGAGCGCCGCCATTTCGGGGTCCGTGGCTGCGGCCGCCCGGACCAGAAGCAGGATGGGAGCGGCTCGGGGCGCCACTTCCGTGGTGAGAACGCCCCAGTTCCGGATGACGTTGCGCGGATCTTCTTCCTCTGAGGCCATTTCGTCCGAGCGCTGCCATGCCGGGACTGGTCCCAAGCCCGCCAGCCCCTTGTCCCAGATGGCGCGAACGAGCCCGGGCTTGCCGCTGAACCCTTTGTAGATCGTCTCGACCGACACTTTCGCGGCACGTGCGACCGAGGCGATCGTCGTCCTGCCGTACCCTCGGGTTAGGAACAGGCGCTCAGCGGCATTGAGCACCGCATCGCGGGTGCGAAGGGCTTCCTCCCTCCGCCTCCGCGAATCGTAGCGGCGCCTGGACTTGACGGCTTCACCATTTCGATCCATAATGCCGTATCGGTTACAGATAACTGTAACAGAATTGCCCAGAGGAGGGAATCCGTGAGGACGCATGAGAAAGAAGGGGGGCCGGGCGCGATGGTGGAGCGGCTCCAGAAGGCCACCAATGACCACGACCTGGAGGCGCTCGCGAACTGTTTCGCGGTCGGCTACCGCAATGAAACGCCGGCTCATCCAGCGCGGGGATTCGTGGGTCGGGCGCAGGTGCGCAAAAACTGGGAGCAGATTTTCCAGGCGGTTCCGGACATTACCGCTCAGATCCGGTGGATCGCGGACGAGGCGACGGTCTGGTCGGAGTGGGAGATGCGGGGGACCCGACGGGACGGCTCGCGACATCTTATGCGTGGGGTGGTGATCTTCGGGGTAGAGCGCGGCGAGGCGGCGTGGGCTCGGTTTTACCTGGAGCCAGTCGAAGAGAAGGGCGGAGGCGTCGACGAGGCCATTCGCCAAGCGGTTGTCGTCGGTTCGGATCCGGAAGGGGAGCGGTCGCAGACGCCCACCGAGAGCAAGCCATAATCCTGATTGCCGGCGGCACGGGCATCCTCGGAACCAAGCTGGTTCAACGTCTTTCGGCTCGTGGTCTCCCGGTCCGAGTCCTCGCCCGAAATCCAGCCGGCCCCAACTATCCGGTCGGTCGGCAGGTCGAAATTGTTCAGGGCGATGTGCGTGACCCAGCCAGCCTGGTGCGCGCGATGGCTGGAGTGGAAACCGTGGTTTCTGCTGTCCAGGGCTTGACGGGCTCGGGCGGCAACTCACCAGAGTCGGTGGACAACAACGGCAACGCGAGCCTGTTCGACGCGGCGGCGGCCCACGGCGCGGCGGTCGTCCTGATGTCGGTGGTGGGTGCGTCGGCCGACAGCCCCATGGAGCTGTTTCGGATGAAACACGCGGCGGAACAGCGCCTCCGTGCCAGCCGGATCCCCTGGACCATCGTGCGGGCAACCGCGTTCCTCGAGACGTGGATCACCCTCCTGGAGCAAACGGCGAGCCGCTCGGGCCGACCGCTCGTATTCGGCCGTGGCGACAATCCGATCAATTTCGTCTCCGCCACAGACGTCGCAGCGCTCCTCGAACGTGCCGCCACCGATGCGTCTACCCGGGGCGCGACGCTTGAGATTGGAGGTCCGGAGAATCTGTCGCTTAATCAGCTTGCGGCTGCCATCCAGAACGCCGCGGGACGAGTGGCGCCACCGCGCCACGTGCCTCGAGCAGCTCTTCGGACGATGGCGTTGGTATTGAAGCCGATGAAGCCCACTGTCGCCCGCATGGCCCGAGCGGCGCTCGTTATGGATACCTACGATCTGGCCTTGGACGCAGCGGCGATCCATGTGGCGTATCCGGACATCCCATCGACGAGGCTGGTCGACCTACTCGGGAGCTCCGCACGTGTTGCGTTTGCCTAGCGGTATAGGCCGTAGTACCCACCGGGCGAAAGCAGTGTCCGCATCCTCTTACGGTCGGCGCGCGGCCAGCTTCGGTTCCATCGGCTCGCCGGAAAATGCGCGCTGCAACTCGGGGAGGTCCAGCTTCTTCATCCCCAACATCGCCTTCATGGCCCGTTGCGCCTTCTGCTGATCAGGGTTGTTCAGCATTTCCTCCAGTTCCTTGGGGACGACCTGCCACGACAAGCCAAAGCGGTCTTTGAGCCACCCGCATGGCCCTTCCTCGCCGCCCCGAGAAAGCGCGGCCCAGAAGTAATCCACCTCCTCCTGGTTTTCGCAGGTGATGACAAATGAGATCGCTTCCGAGAACGCGAACGGCTGCGCTCCGCCGTTCAGCGCGGTGAACTCCTGTCCTTCAAGTTGGAAGCGGACGACCATGACGCTGCCCATGGGCCCAGGTCCGGCCTCTCCGTAACGGGAAATGTCCAAAATCTTTGAGTCACCTCGGTTCTGGCCGGGTCGCTTCGAGAACACTGAGATGTAGTGATCCGCGGCTGCTTCCGCCTGGTCGTCGAACCAAAGCATCGGGCTGATCTTCTGCATTGCGTTCCTCCTTCATATCCGCCTGTTATCGGCCTCGTTCGGACGCAACGCCGACGCTCGAAGTTGGCTGGCGCCCGATTAGTACGCCTGGGTCCCAACCCGCCAGCCGCGAACCGGCAGCGTAGACGGCTTCGCAGAACTCGAGGATCTCCTCTTTCGGGGAGCTTGCCCGCCTGACATCGTCGTAGGGAAGGAGAAATTCACCCGCGGCTGCATCCCACCTTGCGGCGCGCGGCTGAACCGGTTCCTCCTCAATGGCAGGCGGCTTGGGATAGGCGTAGCCGAAGAAGGAGGGTGCGGGGACGCCCGCATTTCCCGGCCAGAAACCGACACAGATGAGCTCCGCGTCACCACCAAGCCGGAAGATGCTTCCGGCGTTCGCCGGCGGTTCCACTTGGCGGCCAGAATAACGGGCCAGCGCGAGGTCGAACGTTCCCCAGAAAAAGTGCACCGGTGACGTCCGTCCGCGGAAGTGGGCTCGATGCTCTTTTAGAACCAGGTCGATCCTGGAGAGCACCTGAAAAAACCGCGTGGCCCACTTTGGATCGTACGTTGAGTGTTGAAAATCCTCGTTGAACGGAATCGGATTGTCGACTTCATTAGGTCGCGGCGTGATCGAAACGTGAATTTGCAGTCGGGCAAGGGCAGCCAGAACTTCTCGATAAAAGATTGCAACTGGCCGAGCGGTCAGGGCCACCTGCTCCCTCGTCCCTTCGCTGGTGATGATCAGAACCTGATGATCCAGAAGATCAACTTCAACTTCGAACCTGACACCTGCGCTCGACATCGGCGAGGTGGTAAGTCCTCGAGCCGTGAGATAGAGAGGCACGTTTGCCCACTGCGGCTCGAAGGGGGAAAGGGCGAGGCGGAGCTTGCCCACCACCTGGAGCTCCATATGCAAGGTGTCCATGGTGTCGCGCCACGCGGCATAGGGCAGCTCCGGCCAGGCTTCAGCCAACGTTGCCGCCCAAGACCTTCTGGTAGAAATCCATCGCCACCCGCCAACTTTAATCCGCAACACGGAGGAGACAATGTCGAAGCTGATCTATTCGGCGATCACCTCGCTCGACGGCTATGTTGCGGACGCCGCTGGAAAATTCGACTGGGCAGAGCCCGACGAGGAGGTCCACCGCTTCGTCAATGAGCTCGAACGGCCGGTCGGTACCTACCTGTACGGCCGCCGCATGTACGAGGTAATGGTTGCCTGGTCAGCGGTGCATGCGGACGACGATTTACCGAGCTACGTAAGGGACTTTGCGGCAATCTGGCAGGCGGCGGAAAAAATCGTCTTTTCCAGGACGCTCGAGTCGCCTTCCAGCACAAGGACTCGGATCGAGCGGGACTTCACTCCTGAGCGAATCCGCGAAATCAAGACGAAGGCCGCTCGCGACCTGACTGTGGGCGGCCCAACGCTTGCAAGCGAGGCGATCAAGAACGGATTGGTCGACGAATGGCACCTGTTTATCGCGCCGGTTGTGGTGGGCGGCGGGACCCCCTTTCTTCCCGACCGCGTACGAGTCCGGCTCGAACTCCTCGACCACCACCGGTTCGGCAATGGCATGGTGCACCTCCGCTACCGGACATGCGCCACGGGCACGCCCCAGTCCCGTGAAACCGCCGCCCTGCCCCTGGTCTAGTGTCCGCCGAGGGCTACGCGCAACAGCGCGGCCAGAGTGTAGAAGGCGATGAGCAGGATGCCGGCAATGATGGCGCGTCGCCAGTTGAAGGCAAACCGGCGCCGGGGCAATACCGCATTTGCCGGCGCCGTTCCGCTCAGGCTTTCCGGATCTGGATTCGGTCGTGGTCCCATCGGGACGCCGAGGTCTTTTGACAGGTGCGCGTCCAGCGCTTGCGTAATTTTGTCGCCGCCCGCCCAGTCCGCCGGCCGCACGTGGAGCCGAAAGCTGTCAGCGGAGAAGAGCGTGCGACTGCCATCATCCCACGCCAGAACGGCCTGGCAATCCCGGTAAGGAACCGTGACAAACTGACCCGGCCCATGAGCCAGGCTGACGGCCGACTCACCCACGAGAAGGCGATACATTTGTCCCTGGACCGCGGTGCGCGGCGTTCGCAATCGGTACTCGCGGCCCGCCGTTGCGTCGGTTGACCAGATCGGGACGGCGGTGAAACGGCTATCGAGGACGGCAACGCCGTCGGGAACGAGCGCAATCGCACTCGCGAACATCTCCTCGAGCAGCGCCTGGTACTCGGGGGCCTTTGTTTGCTCGAGCGTCGCAAGCAACTCATCGGTGGACTCGGTAGGGACCGCCAACAATTCGTTGCTGATGAAACGGTCAAGCACCGCCAGCGGCCATGCTGGATTATCGATGTCCTTGCGGAGCATTTCAACGTCTTCACGCAGTTCCGCTTCGCTGGGGCCCTCCGAGCGAAGCTGATCGATCACGGCAAGGAGGCCGGTCCATACTCGGCTCATGCTTTCGGGCAACCCATCGGCCCATAGGCTGCCGTGGGAAAGGCCGTCCGTCAGCCGGACCGTATGGTGCGACACCTCGTAGGAGAGGCTCTCTTCAAAACGCAAGCGAGTCCTGCCATGACGGACCAGCGTGCGCAGCAAGGCGGCAAACTGAATGGATCGCGGTCCAATGAATCCGATCGCGATCCCCGGCTGTCGCTGGTGCATCCACGCCGGTGTCCGGATCGGCACCGGGTTTAAGTCTGGCGGGGGCATTCGATTACCGGGCCGCAGTTCAAGGCTGATTCCGTCGGCCGGCCCCGACACGCCAAGCGCCGCATTGCCGGCGGTGAACCAGCGCTCCGCCCATTGCCGCACTCGATCCGGATCCGGACGCATCAACCCGTATTCGGGGAAGACCATGCTGCCCCAGCCTCTGCTGCCGTATCGGATATTGAGCAGCGATTCGACGGCGCTGTGCTTGCGAGAGCGGGCCTCGGTTTCAAGGATCCGCGCCTGGTCAGCCAGCCGGTCGAGCGGAAGGTTCGCGAGATTGGCACACAGCTTGCCGAAAAACTCGCCAATTTCGGCCTCGGAACCCTGGACCCAGAAAATCGTTCGATCGCCCTCGACAACGCCGCCGTACTGGTAGGGCTGTTCCTGGAATGGCAGGAGCGCGAGATGCTCAACCAGGTGGGTGATGCCGCCGATTGGCAAGGTCTCATCCGCCCGGCCCACGCGAAAGGCGAGGACGGCACGTCGCGGTGCTGGCGCCTCGACCGTGATAACTGGCACGCCGCCAATCCGCGACCGGCTGCCGCTCACGGCCATGGGGTCAGTTGCCTTTCAGGATGCGCTCGCGAGCCGTCTTGAAGACTTCGACCGGATTGCCGCCGTAGCTCCACGGAAACCGATTCAGAATTCCGTTCATTGTCTCCAGGCCGCGGCGGGCATGCTCCCAGTCGTGCATCCGGAAGAAACAGTAGGTGAAGAAATTTTGATCGAATGGAGCCAGCCGTGGCCGCTCGTAGTGATCCGACCAGATGCACCGTTCGGCCGCTTGCCGGATCTCGTCGGGGACGGGCTGGGTCCGGAAATAGCTGAGAGCACTCGCTTCGTCCTTGTCCCAGCTGGCCATGTAGAGCCAGCGTTCGACATGAGCTTCGGCAACGACGGTATGCGCGCTGGCTCCATCAGGTGCTCCGCTCTGCACTTGGCGCGCCAGGTCGAACATCAACTCGTGGGTCCCGCCCCATTTCTTGGCGAAGCCCTGAAGCGCCTGCGAGAAGGCGAAGTGATGCCACGGCCGGCGAGCGTGGGCTTGCTTCAGCCGTTCGCCGATCTCGGGGACGCCACGCTCCAGCCCACGGGCGGAAATCACGAGATAAGTCCACGGCACCGGATCCGCCGGGTCGAGTTCCGCCGCCTTTCGCAGATCCTGCTCCGCCTGCTCCAGTCGCTGCCAGAAAAGCTGCCAGCTCTGATCCTGAACGCTCTCCGCCTTTCCGCCGCCGCGCGCCTCCCAGCCCCACTTGATGCCGTGCGCCCCGCGCACCGTCCAGGCGACGGACGACGAGGGATGCGCCTGCGTCCACTCGTCGATCCATTTCGGCCGGCCCGGCACGTCGTCGGTCAGGACTTCGACAAGAAATTGCCGATCGTCCCAGCTGCCACTTGTCGCCTCCAGCGCGCTGTGCGCCTCCTGCCACTTGCCGCGCCCGAGCTGGTCGCGCAGTTTGCGAGCCTCTTCGTCGCCCCAGCTGGGATCGATCTCGCTTGCCGCACTCGGCTTTCGAGCGAATAGCTTCACCTTTCCAGTCTGGCGGAAACGCTGGCGAGGAGTCCAGCGGTCACGGTCGAGTGAGCCGGCCAAGCCGCCGGCCGTTCGCCGAGTCCTCGATGAGCGTCTTGAGCCGGCGTTGTCTCGTGTCTTCGCGCTTCGCACTCAATACCCAATAGCTGGCCGTCCGGCGGTACCATGGCGCCTGCTTTTGGAAGAACGCCCAGGCACGTCGATCGGATTGGAAGCGCCGCTCTAGGTCTTCAGGCAGACTCTGCTCGGCTTGCTCGTAGGCGTAGATTCGCGATCGGGACTCCTGGCGGCGGGCGAATGCCGCCCGCCCGCCGTCCTCGACGCGGCCCATAACGTCGAGCTGGCCGAACCGACGGATGTTAACGGCGCTCCAAACACTGCGCGCCCGTCGAGGGGTGAATCGGATGGTGTACGCGTCGGCATCCAGCGGCTTCCGGATGCCATCTATCCAGCCGAAGCACAGCGCCTCGTCCACCGACTCGGCCCAGGTCAGGCTTGGCCGGCCGGTTGCTCTCCGATAGAAGCCGACGAGCAGCTCGGACGCCGTCTGGTGGTTGCGCTCGAGCCAGCGGCGCATTTCCGCGCCTGACCTGAAAAACCGCGGTTCCACGTCTCTCACCGATGATTTTCGCGGTCCAGGACCGTCTATGCAGGCAGGTACCATCGTGGAACGAGCGCGAGTTCAAGGATGAGGAGGACCGGATGAGCGGAGTGCGAGTGCTGGTCGGGACGCACAAGGGGGCGTTCGTCCTGACGTCGGATGCCAAACGCCAAAACTGGGAAGTATCTGGGCCGCATTTCGGCGGCTGGGAGGTTTACCACCTCAAAGGCTCACCCGTCGACCCCAACCGCATCTACCTGTCGCAGTCGACCGGATGGTTCGGCCAGCTCATCCAGCGGTCGAACGATGGAGGCAAGACCTGGGAGCCGGTCGGCAACAAGTTCGTGTACGAGGGAGAGCCCGGTACCCACCTGTTTTACGACGGTACGCCGCGGCCGTGGGCATTCAAGCGTGTCTGGCATCTCGAACCGTCGCCCGACGATCCGGACACGGTCTACGCCGGGGTAGAAGACGCCGCCCTGTTCAAGTCGACCGACGGCGGGCAAACCTGGAACGAGCTTCCCGGGTTGCGTCAGCATCCGACCGGTCCCTCCTGGGCGCCCGGCGCTGGAGGCCTGTGCCTGCACACCATCCTGTTCGATCCGTCGGACGCCAATCGGATTTACGCCGCAATCTCATCGGCGGGCGTGATGCGCAGCGACGATGGCGGCACGAGCTGGAAGCCGGCCAACAAGGGGCTGCACTCGGAGTACATTCCGGATCCGACGGCCGAAGTCGGGCACTGCGTGCACCGGATTGCGATGCATCCCTCGCGGCCGAAAACGCTGTATATGCAGAAGCACTGGGATGTGATGCGTACCGACGACGGCGCGGAGTCGTGGCGGGAGATCAGCGGCAACCTGCCCAGCGATTTCGGCTTCATTGTCGAGGTCAACCCGCTCGAGCCGGAAACGGTCTTCGTCATTCCGATCAAGAGCGACGGGGAGCATTTCCCGCCCGACGGCAAGCTTCGCGTCTACCGCAGCAAGAAGGGCGGGGACGAATGGGAGGCGCTGACCAACGGCCTCCCGCAGAGCGACTGCTACGTCAATATCCTCCGGGACGCCAGTTCCGTCGATGCCATGGACCCCTGTGGCCTGTACTTCGGAACGACCGGCGGCCAGGTCTACGGCTCGGCCGATGGTGGCGACAGCTGGAAGCCGATCGTCCGCGATCTTCCGGCCGTCTTTTCCGTGGAGGCACAAACGCTGGCGTGATTCGGGTTGTCCTGCCGGCGCATCTGCGGCGGCTAGCCGGCGTCTCCGGTGAGGTGCGCCTGGAGGTGCCGGGGCCGGCAACCCAGCGGTCGGTGCTCGATGCGCTCGAAAGCGGCTACCCCGTATTGCGCGGCACGATTCGCGACCACATGACCCAGCAGCGCCGGCCGTTCATCCGGTTCTTCGCCTGCCAGGAAGACCTGTCGAACGAGGCTCCGGACACTCCTCTGCCCAACGAGGTCGTCATCGGGGTTGAGCCGCTCATGGTGGTCGGGGCCATCGCCGGGGGATAGCCCCCAGATCCGTCGCTAAGCGGCGTCTCGGAGCGCCTGGATTTCCCGGTTCAGCGATAGTCGCTCCAGGCCCCTGGTTTCGAGGGTTTGGACCCGCCGGGCCGTGAGGCCCAGCCGCCGTGCGATCTCTCTGACGCTCAATGGCTGCGCCTCCCCGTCGACGCCGAAGCGCAGCTCGATGACATGACGCTCGTCATCGGGCAGTGTCTGGACGGCGGCGCGAAGCTTCTCCTCGGTGAGGGATAGGGTGACGCGCTCCTCCGGGCCGGGGTCCGTCTGGGGAACAAACTGGGCCAGCGTGGTCGTCTCATCGTCACGAGATACGGGACGATCGAGGCTGGTGACGGTCCGGGCGGCCCCGCGCACCGCGGCTACCTGGCTGCTCTTGACCCCGATGGCGTCCGCCAACTCTTTGTTCGTCGGCGCCCGGCGTAGCTGGTCGGTGAGCTCCGGCTCAACCCGGGCCATCTTGCGTTCCACGTCCAGGACATTGGCGGGCATTCGAATCTCCCGACCGCGCGTTTCCAGACCCCGCTGAACCGCCTGGCGAATCCACCAGGTCGCATAGGTTGAAAACTTGTAGCCGCGTCGCCAGTCGAACTTGTCTACGGCTCGGATCAGTCCGAGGACGCCTTCCTGGATGAGATCGATCAGTGTCAACCCCCGGTTTTGATAACGGCGGGCTACCGAGACGACCAGCCGGAGATTGGAGTTGATCATCCGGTCCCGCGCCGCCTGGTCGCCGCCCTCGATGCGCTTCGCGAGGTCGACCTCCTCGGCAGCGCTCAAAAGCGGAAACCGGCGGAGCTCGTTGAGAAAGATGCCGACGGCATCGATGGTCGCCAGCGCGAGCTCGCCGTTGGCGTAATGCGAGGAGGCCGCGCTTTCCGAACCACAGTCGTCGCGCACGTCGATGCCATGTGACTGAAGCTCTGCGAGGAAGTCCTCGCCATCCTCGTCGTCGAGGCCCAATCGCCGGATCACGTCGCCAACCTCGGAGAGGTCGACGCACCTGGCCTCGCCTCCCCGAGTGATCAATCCCTGGAGTGCCGCGTCCCGCTCGGCGGCCGGCGTGCTGCCCGCATCACTGGTTGCCATCAGAAAACCTCATTCCTATTATTCGCCGCCCGCGATAAGGCTGACTCTACCGAGTCTTGTTGGCGGTCTGGGCGCGGGCCTCGAGACGGGTCCCGAAGTCCGCGGCAAACGTGTGGAGGTTCTTCGCCATGCCGGCCAGGGCGTCCAGCCCCGGCTCGCGGGCCAGCCCATCGGCATCGGTGGCGAGCGTCTCGAGTCGCTCGCGAAGCACGATCCAGGCGGCGTGGCGATGCGGCAGGACGAAGAATGCGGGGCGCAGGATCTCAAAGGCCGGGCCGGCGGTTCGGCCCGGAAACCGCCCGCCGACCGGCAGCGCCGTCATCACCGGGCCAAGGTTGCGCATCACCCAGTTCATCAAGTGCTTGACCGTTTTCGCCAGCGTGTCGAGCTCCTCGAGCGTCTCCCCGTGGTGGACGAAATAGCGGCTTTGCAGCTGCAGGGTCACTTCATAAACGGCGCTGAACAGATCGCCGACCCGCCGTGTGAGTGGTTCCTCGATCAGTACCGGATCGTCGACGTCAGGCGGCTCATGCACATACACCGGGATCACCGGGCGCGCCGGATCGAAGCTCGGGTTGAGGCGGCGGACGGCGAGAAAGTCCTCGAGGACACCGACGAATCGGCCGAAGTGCGAGTCGACCCAGTCACCCCGAGCGCCCTCGCCCTGTTCGACGATCACCTCGATCGCCCGGCTCGCCGACGCGAGGTCGGTCACGGCGGTCAGCTCTGGCCACTCAAAGATCTCCGTTGTCGCCTGGGCGCGTGGCGGTCCGATGAAGACCGCCTCCTCGCCGTATCGGTTGACCAGGTGGGCGAGCCCGGCCTCGATCCCGCGGTACAGGTGGCCGACCGTACGCCATTCCTCCGGGCCGGGCGTGAGTTGCGGGTCATCGACGCGAAGCGGCTCCATCCGGCCGACGTGGCCGAAGCCTTCGGCATCGTCGAGACTCATCCCCTCCGGGCGTTCGAGGTACATGAAGTGCCGGAGCGCCCGCTCGCCAAACGGCACCAGGGCGATCTGGACATCCGGCGGATACCAACGCGTCAGGATCGGAAAGTTCGGGCGCTCGAAGTGCGGGGCGGCGCCGACCGCCGTGAGGATATTGGTCGCCAGCGCCAGGTGGAGCATCTCCTGCTTGGCGATGTCGATCAGCGTCGTTTCCCAGGCTTGCATGTGCTCCAGTTCGTTCGGGCTGACCCCCTCATCGCCGCTGCGCTTAAGGGAGAACTGCGCGTAGAGGTACTCGCAGAGCAGGCCGTGCTCGATCTCGCAGGCCTCGCCCAGGAGGTAGACGAGCTCCTCCCGAGTCTCGATCCGAACCGGCGGTTCGGACGCCTGGCCGTTTGGACGATGCCCTGCCATAGCCGCATTCTCGCTGGAAGGGCCCTGAATACGCGTTGTATTTGGCGCCCATGGCTGAAAACGAGCGCGTTCCGGTCGACTTTCACCAGGCCATGTTCCGGATCGCCTCGATCGCCTTCGTCACGGCGGCAACCGTTGACGTCGGAACCAGCTTCATTGGCGCGCCGAACCTGAACGTCATGCCGATCCTCGTCGTCGGCATCCTTTCTTATGTAGGCGCGGTCGTGAGCTGGTTTTTCCCCTGGCACCGGCTGCCCGTCGAGCGCTTCCTGGTCGTCATCGTCCTGCCCGGGCTGGCGCTGCTCGGGTTCATGCTCATGTACACCGGCGGGATTCACTCACATATCCTGCCGATCTTCATCGCGCCTGCTGTCTTCATGGCGGCGGCCTACGGCTTTCGGGCGGGGGCCGCGATCGCGATCTTCACGGCGGCCACCGCGGCGCTACCTCTGTTCCTGGAGGGCTGGGACGCCTATTACTTCCGTATGCTGATCGTCCTCAGCGGTGCGACCATGCTGTCGGCGTACATCCCTGCGCAGGTCCGCCAGGCCCTGCTTCGTGAGTACGAACGGCGGCGCCAGGAGCAGGAGCAGAGCTATGTCGCCACCATCGGCGCGCTGGCGGCCGCGCTCGATGCCAAGGACCGCTATACCGAGGCGCACTCGCGTGAGACCGCGGAGCTCGCCGTCAATGTCGGGCGGCGGCTGGGCCTCGCCGGCGAACAGCTGCGACTGGTGGAATACGGGGCACTCTTGCACGACATCGGCAAGATCGGCATCCCCGGCTACATCCTCCAGAAACCTGGACCGCTCACCCCGGAGGAGTTCGCCATCATGCGAGAACATCCGGTGATCGGCGAGCGGATCCTCGTCTCGGTCCAGTTCCTCGCGCCGCTCGGTCCCATCGTCCGAGCCGAGCACGAGCGCTGGAATGGGACCGGCTATCCCGACGGCCTGAAGGGCGAGGAGATTCCGATCGAATCCCGAATCATCCATGCCTGCGACGCCTTCCACGCCATGGCCTCAGACCGGGCCTACCGGCAGGCGCTTCCACTCGCCGACATCGTGGCGGAATTTGGGCGGGGCAGCGGACAACAGTTCGATCCTCGTGTGGTTGAAGTCATGCTGCAGTTGATCGAGCAGGACAGGCCTCATATCAGTGCGCAAGCCCAAGCCTCGGGACAACCTGCCCCGGAGTCGGCCGTTTCGGGTCCGCGTTCCTGGGCGCAGCACATGCAGACGATTGAGGGGCTCGGACAACAGCTCGCGCGAACGACCAGTACGGAAGACATCTGCGATCTCATCGGCGAGACGGTCGCGTCGCTGGTGCCGCACGACCAGTGCCGCGTGCTGCTGATGAGCGAGGATCGGGCACGCCTCGACATCATCTATATGAAAGGGACGGATCGTGCCGAGTACCGGGCGGTCACCGCTGAGAACGCTTCC
>Ga0066699_10000084_pt1 | contig 18540 bp, 17 predicted proteins | sample GraSoiAngelo_148_FD_66455 | JGI IMG/M metagenome (GOLD analysis project Ga0066699, IMG submission 66455) | Grasslands soil microbial communities from the Angelo Coastal Reserve, California, USA - 14_1009_09_20cm | ecosystem: Environmental > Terrestrial > Soil > Grasslands | place: USA... | reverse complement strand
GGGGCGATGCTGACGCCGCGAGTATGGATGCGGAGGATCGCGGCGCGACCCACTCGATCGGGCGGTGACACCGTGACGCGCCGGTCAAAGCGCCCGGGTCGCAACAGCGCCGGATCGAGGACCTCGGGCCGGTTCGTGGCCGCCAGGACGACGACATTCTGGTTTTGCGTAAAGCCGTCCATCTCGGTCAGGATCTGGTTGAGGGTCTGCTCGCGCTCGTCGTTGGCGCCGAAGGTCGCCGAGGATGCCCGCGAGCGTCCGATGGCATCCAGCTCGTCGATAAAGATAATGCTGGGTGCGGCGGCCTTCGCCTGGGCGAACAGGTCGCGGACGCGGGAGGCTCCCACGCCGACAATCGCCTCGACGAATTCCGAGGCCGAGAGGCTGAAGAACGGCCGGTTTGACTCACCCGCGACCGCACGCGCGAGCAGCGTCTTGCCGGTCCCCGGTGGCCCGACGAGGAGGATGCCATGCGGAATCTGCGCACCCAATTTCTGATACTTCTGCGGCTCCTTCAAGAAGTCGACCACCTCGGCAAGGTCGGCCTTCGCCTCATCGATGCCGGCGACGTCGTTGAAGGTCGTCCGCGGCCCCGAGTCCGGTGAGTAGAGCTTTGCCTGGCTGCGGCCAAAGGCTCCGAGGATGCCGCCGGCGCCTGCCGCAGCGGTGCGCCGGCTCAGGTACAAGAACCCGCCGATCAGGAGGAGCGCCGGGCCGAAACTCACCAGCAGCGTCAGCAGCGGCGACTGCCCCGAGCCGGGTGGCTGGGCGCTGACCGTGACATTGTGAGCGGTCAGCAAACTCTCGAGGTTGTCCTGGGCGAACACGGGCCGTTCGGTCTGGAACGTGGTGCCACTCGCGCTGCCATAAGAGACGGACTTTTTGAAGTCGCCTTGGATCGAGTTGCTCTGCGCGCTGATGTCTTTGACGTTGTCCGCATTCACCTGCTGGATGAAGGTCGAGTAGGGAACCGTCACGCGGGCGGGGCCGCTCGTGAAAAAGACGCTAATCAGGTAGTTGAGCGCGAGCAGCACGACCAGGTAAATCCAGAAACCCCTGCTGCGCCAGAAGGGTGTTGGCGTTCGCCCAGGGCCGCCCGGCTTCGGCGCGGCAGCCGGCGATCGCGTGTTCGGTCTAAGTGCCACTGGTTCCCCTCTCCAAGCACAGCCTACACGCTCCTCAACGATCACCGCGAGGCTGAACTCTTAGAGAGTGTTAGAGCATCGGGTATTTGCGTACGTATTTGATGGTTGCCAATTGTGTTGCGGGGCTGCACAATATTCGGGCCTACCGATCACATTAGGAGGGGACTTTCCTTGCACAGTATCAAGCGCCTTTCGACCTTGGCTTTCGTCGGCGCGATGGCGATCGTCGCGGCGGCGTGCGGAAATTCGACCACCGGCGGGACCTCGGCAAGCGCGACCGTTCCATCGGGCTTGAGCATTAGCTCCTTCGACAGCAGCTTTTCGGCGATGGCTCAGCTCAAGAGCCTGACCTCAGCCGGGAGCGGGCTCGTTGGCGTCATCCTGCCAGATACCACGTCCTCGACCCGCTATGTGAACTTCGACCAGCCCTATTTGAAGAAGGCCTTCGAGCAGGCTGGCTATAGCTCGAGCCAGTTCAAGATCGACAACGCGCAGGGCGTCCCGGCCACCGAGCTCAGCCTTGCGCAAGGCGACATTACGCAGGGCGCGAAAGTCTTGATCTTCGACCCGCTTGACAGCAATACTGGCGCGCAAATCCAGCAGTACGCGCAGTCCCACGGCGTCAAGACGATCAGCTACGACCGCGCCACCTTCACGGGCAACAGCGTCTATTACGTCAGCTTTGACAACGAGAAGGTCGGCGAGCTGATCGGCCAGGGCTTCCTCGACTGCGCCAAGGCCTGGAACGTTTCCAGCCCGCAGGTCTTCGAGCTCGACGGCGGCCAGGATGTGGATCCGAATGCCGTCTCCTTTGCGCAGGGGTACAACAACATCATCTGGGGCAAGAAGGACGGCAACGTGCCGGACGGCGCCACCAACAGCCAGGGCATGAAGCTGCTGCACGAGCAAGTTACGCCCGCCTGGAAGAACGACCAGGGTCAGACCATCTTCCAGAACCAGTTCACCGCTCATCCGACCATCAATGCAACGGTCGAGGCCAATGACGGGCTTGGCAATGCCGTCATCACGGTGCTTCGGAATAAGAACGTCGCGGCCAAGAAGATCCCGACCACTGGACAGGACGCGACGCTGCAGGGCATGGTCAACGTCCTGCAGGGCTATCAATGCGGGTCGGTTTACAAGGCCGTCTATCTCGAGGCCCAGGACGCAGTTGCGATTGCGACCATCCTGCGGGCAGGTCAGACGCCGCCGTCCGCGCTGCTGAACAGCACGACCTCGCCGCCCTCCGGCGTTACCGGGAGCACCCAGCCGGCTTCGCTGTTGAAGCCGCAGTGGGTCACCTCGTCGAACATGAACAGCACCGTGATCAAGGACCAGTTCGTTGACAAGGGCGCGCTGTGCACGCAGGCCGGGGCCAGCGCTTGCAGCGCGGCAGGGATTAGCTAAGCATCAATGGCGCCGCCGCCCGGCGGCGGCGCCTCGCCTTCAACCCGATAAAGTGAGGCCGTGGCGCAGCAAGCCGTAACCGGCGCGAGCCCTGGTCCGGCGCAGCTCGGCGAGCCGCTGCTGAAGGTGCGGGGGATCAACAAGCATTTCGGTCCCGTTCAGGCGCTCACGAACGTCGATCTCGACCTCTATGCCGGCCAGGTCACAGCGCTGTGTGGCGATAACGGCGCCGGCAAGTCCGTTCTGACCAAGTGCATCGCCGGGATCTACCAGATCGACGGCGGCCAGTTTTTCTGGGAAAGCAAGCCGGTTGCGATCCACAGCCCGCGTGACTCGTCTGCACTGGGCATCGAGACCGTTTACCAGGACCTCGCGCTGGCGGACAATCTGGACATCGTCCAGAACATGTTCCTCGGGCGCGAGCAGATCCGAAATGGCCTCCTCAACGAGGACGACATGGAGCGATCCGCCGGCAAAACGCTGTCGAGCCTCCGGGTCACCACCGTGCGATCGATCCGGCAGCCAGTGGCGTCGCTTTCAGGCGGGCAGCGACAATCCGTCGCGGTCGCCAAGGCTGTGATGTGGAATTCGAAACTCGTCATGCTCGACGAGCCGACCGCCGCGCTCGGCGTCGTGCAGACGAATCAGGTTCTCCAACTGGTCCGGCGGCTTCGCGAACGCGGGCTCGCGGTGATGGTGATCTCGCACAATCTGAACGACGTTTTCGAGGTGGCCGATCGAATCGCGGTGCTCCACCTGGGACGCATGGCGGGCCAGGATCGGGCCGATGCCTTCGATCGGCAGTCCGTCGTCGACTACATGACCACCGGCGCGTCCACCCGGTCGCGGCGTGCTGATGGTGATGGAGAAAAACGTGGCCAGAGCTGAGGCCCCCGAGTCCGAAGACCCGACCGCTGCTGCTGAGGCCGCTGTCGAAGTCCCGCCGGAAATTGTTGCCCAGACGCTGGGGCAATGGTTCCAGGCGTGGATGGCTCGGATTCGGGCAGGCGATAGTGGGGTTCTCCCCGTCATCCTCGGGCTCGTGATCATCACCTTCGTCTTCGAGGGAATCAGCCCGCACCAGGTCTTCCTTTCGGCGACCAACCTGGTCAACCTGTTCCAGCAGAGCGCCGTCTTCATGGTGCTGGCGATGGGGGTGATCTTTGCGTTGCTGCTGGGCCAAATCGATCTGTCCATCGGATTCGTCGGGGCGACGGGAGCTGCGATCGCGGTCCAGCTGGTGCAGCCTGCCACCACGAAGTGGCCGTGGTGGGCAGCAATCGCCGCTGCCCTACTGGTCTGCGCGCTCATCGGCGCGATCCAGGGAACGCTCATCGCGCGGCTGCGGCTGTCATCCCTCATCGTGACCCTTGCCGGCGGATTGATCTTCAACGGCGTCATGCTCATTGTGCTTGGCCTCGGTCCGTTCTCCGGCTATCCAAGCCTGGCCGGTAGTAACGCAAATCTGCAGGTGCTCTACAACCTGATGTGGGGGACGATTAACCCAACGGTCAGCTGGGTCGGCATGGTGGTGCTCGTCGCTGCCGCCGGATTGATCATGTGGTCGGCCGACAACCGGCGGCGCCGCAGCGGATTGGTGGCGCCTCCCGTGAGCCTCACGCTCCTCAAGATCGGCCTCATCGCCGTCTGTGCCGTGGTGGTCGTCGCCATTTGTAACGTCAACCGTGCAGCGATCGGGACGCTCGAAGGCGTGCCGTGGGTCATCCCGATCGTGCTGGCGGTCTTCACCGTCTGGATGGTGTTGCTGCAGAAGACCCGCTTCGGTCGCTACGTGTACGCGATCGGCGGAAATCCGGAGGCGGCCCGTCGGGCGGGGGTGAGATTGGCGAACATTATCACTCTCTGTTTCACGATCAGCGCCTTCACCGCCGGCATCGGCGCCCTTCTCTATGCCTCAAATCTTGGCGGCATGTCGAACAACTTCCCTGGGAATTCGCTGGTGCTCCAGGCGATCGCGTCCGCGGTCATCGGCGGGACCAGCCTCTTCGGCGGCCGGGGAAAGGTGCTCCACGGGATTCTTGGTGGACTCGTCATCGGCGGCATCTACAACGGCATGTACCTCCTGTCGATCCCCGTCCAGTGGCAATTCATCGTCGTGGGCGTGGTGCTGATCCTGGCGGTCAGCATCGACGCGCTGTCTCGGCGGAGTGCCACCTCGGGGAGCGTCGCCCGCGTCTAGGGGGCAACTAAGTCTGGGCCTGGAATCACAGGCCATACTTGACAGCGACTAGTCGGCGCGGTATAGTCGACATCGACTAAACGATGGCGACTAAGGGAGAGCTGCCGAGAACCCCGCTGGCGCTGGCCGTTATGAACCTGCTGATGGAGCACCCGATGCACCCGTACGAGATGAAGTCGAAGATGAAGGAGCGGGGACACGACCAGGTCATCAAGCTCAAGGGCGGCTCGATCTACGACACCGTCGAGCGGCTCGAGCAGGGTGGCTTCATCAATGCCCAGGCGACGAGTCGGGAAGGTCGGCGCCCCGAGCGGACCGTCTACGCCATTACGGAGATTGGTCGGGAGGAAATCCTGGCCTGGCTGCGCGAGTTACTCGCCGAACCGATCAACGAGTACCCCCAGTTTGGTGCGGCCCTGGCGTTCTGCGCCATTCTCGAGAAAGACGAAGTCGTCCGGTTGCTCAAGGTGCGCAGCGCGCTGCTCGATGGCCAGATCGCCGGGTCGGAGAAGCAGTTGAAGACCTTTCTCGAAATGGGCCTGCCGCGCCTCTTCCTGATCGAAGGCGAGTACGCCCAAGCGATCAAGCAGGCCGAACTGGATTGGATTCGCCGGCTGGTGCGCGACATCGAGGCGGGCGGCCTGTGGATCACAAAGGATCACATGCAGGCGGTGTCCGACCAATTTGAAGGCCCAACAAAAGGGGGTGAGGCATGAAAACGATGACGACCTCCGGCGAAGTGTTCTGAGCACTCCGTCAGAGGTCGTGTTCCTCGAGTCGATCCGCGAAGGGACCTGGCCTCAAGGCCGCGCAAGCCGAGTATAGCCAGGCGGCCCCACCCTGACGCTCCCCCGCGGGGGAGGGACGTGAACCGAATAAGGAGGGTTTGATCACCCATGACTGAAACGCGTCGATCGTCCGCGCCCTGGCTGGCACTGGCCGTGCTCGCGCTCGGGCTCTTCATGACCCTGCTCGACCTCACCATCGTGAACGTTGCGATTCCCAGCCTCGTCGATGATCTGCGCGCGTCGCTGGACCAGATTCTCTGGGTGCTGAACGGCTACAGCCTGGTCTATGCCGTGCTGCTCATCACCTCCGGACGGCTGGGCGACATCTTCGGGCCGCGCAACATGTTCGCGGCCGGCGTGGTCGTTTTCACGATTGCCTCCGCATTCAGCGGGCTGGCCCATGACCCGACGCAACTCATCCTTGCCCGTGGCGCACAGGGATTCGGCGCCGCGATGCTCGCGCCGCAAGGGCTGCCGATCATGACCTCGCTCTTTCCGCCTGACCGCCGCGGCGGCGTCTTTGCGATCTACGGTTCGCTCGCGGGGCTCGCGGTGCTGCTCGGCCCGGTGCTGGGCGGGTTCATCGTCACGAATTTCGGATGGCGCTGGATCTTTTACATCAACCTACCGATCGGGCTGATCACGTTCGTGCTCGCGCTCGCGTTCATCCCGGACCTGCGACCGGGCCTTCGTCATCGACTGGATTTCGCCGGCGTCGCGCTCGCAAGCGCGGGATTGCTCGGCGTCGTCTTCGGCCTGATCGAGGGGCAACGGTACGAATGGGGAACCGTATGGGCAGGGATCACGATCCCCGAGATCATCGCGGCCGGCGTGGCCGTCCTGCTCCTCTTTCTCGTCGTGCAGTGGCGGCGCCAGGACAAGGAGCCGCTGCTGCCGTTCGCGGTCTTCAAGGACCGGAACTACACGTTGATGACCCTCGTCATGCTCGCGATGGGCTTCGCGATCGTCGGCGTCTTCCTGCCGATGACGATCTACTACCAGTCCGTCCTTGGACTGAGCGCCTTCGCCGCGGGCCTGGCCATCGCGCCTCAGCCGCTGGCGATGATCCTGATGTCGGGCGGCGCTGCGGCGCTCGCGAATCGCTACGCGAAATACATTCTGATCGCTGGACTCAGCCTGTTTGCGATTGGGATCGCCTATATCGCGTGGACCGCGCAGGTCGCCTCGAATCGCTGGAGCTTCGTGCCGGGCCTGGTGATCGCCGGCGTCGGGATGGCGGGGATCTGGACTCCCGTGTTCAGCCTTGCGACCCGTGACCTTCAACCGCGGCTGGCGGGCGTGGCCTCGGGCGTCATCAGCACCGTGCAGGAGCTGGGGGCCGTGATTGGGAGCGCGGCGATCGGCGCGCTGCTTCAGAACCAGCTGGCGGCCGACCTGCACAGCCGCGCGGCGAGCTATTCGGCGCAGTTGCCGCAGCCGGTGCAAGGCCCGTTCGTTGCCGGGTTCAGCCAGGCGGCGAAAGGCGGACTCGAAATCGGCCGTGGCCAGACAGGGACGAATGTCGCGTTACCAGCCGGCGTCCCGGCGCAGATCGCCCAGCAGATCCAGCAGGTGGCGCACGCCGTCTTCACCCAGGCGTTTGTCGACGCGATGCGGCCGACCATGGCGCTCGCGATCGCCGTGATCCTGGTGGCCGCGATCGGTTCGGTCGCCATTCGGAGCCGCCGCGCGAGTGCATCACTGGCCGCTGCGTCCGAGGTGGAGACTCCGGCGTCGGTGGCCTGAGGAAGGGCCTGGCGTGAAGTCCCTGAGGCGGGTAATATTGAGCCCAGTAAATATGAGTAAGGAAAAGATGAGCCAGGAAAAGGTCCGTCCCGTGATATCCCATCTCGATCTGGGCGCAATCGACTATCCCATGGATGCCGATGGCTGCCGGTATGACCCGCGGATCCGCGAGCTCCTGAAGCGCACGGGCCGTCGGGTCGACGCCGGAACCGAAGCCCTGGCGGCGGTTCGCATGCTCGGCAAGAAGATGCACCTCATGATGGAGCGCTGGGCCGACCAGCATGGGCTGAGCGAGGGCCGATTTCAAATCCTGGTCCGCCTCCAGCACGCGGAGGGGAACCGGATGACGATGGGGGAACTTGCGGAAATGCTCGAGGTGTCACCGCGGACGGTGACCGGCCTGGTTGACAACCTCGAACGCCACGGGCTGGTTCGACGCGTTGATGACCCCGACGATCGCCGCTCGGTGTACGCGGAGCTCACCGACCCGGGTCGCGAGCGAGTGAAAGCGCTCTGGCGCGATGCCTCGCTCGGTCAGCAGGGTTTGACAAGGAATCTTGCAGCGTCCGAGTTGGTTCAACTTCGGGACATCTGTTTGCGGCTCATCCAGGCAATGAACGCCGAGGAGGCGAAGACGCATGCCACAAACTGAATTGACCACTCGAGTGAAGGTGTTCGCCACCATCGGCGTGATGCTGGCCCTGCTGCTGGCGGCGCTCGACCAGACGATCGTCGGCACGGCGCTGCCGCGCATTGTTTCGGAGCTCAACGGCCTCGATCGGTACTCGTGGCTGATCACCGGCTATCTGGTCGCTTCGACCGTGGTCGTCCCGATCGCCGGCAAGATGGGCGACCTCTTCGGCCGTAAGCCATTTTTGATCGCCGGGATGGCCGGATTCGTTGCTGCCTCGGCCCTCTGTGGCATCTCGCAAGACATGAACCAGCTGATCGTGTTCCGAATCATCCAGGGGCTGATGGGCGGCATGCTCTTCGCGTCGGCCTTCACGGTGCTGGCCGACATCTTCCCGCCGGCTCAGCGCGCCAAGATGCAGGGCCTATTCGGTGGGGTTTTCGGGCTTTCGTCGATCGTCGGCCCGGTCCTCGGCGGCTACATCACCGATAACCTCGGCTGGCGCTGGGTGTTCTACGTCAACCTGCCGGTTGGCTTGCTCGGCGTCATCATCGTGGCCGGGTTCCTACCCTTCATCCGGACCAAGGCATCCTGGCGGGACATCGATGTCTGGGGTTCGGCCGCGTTGGCCGCCGGGCTCATCCCGATCCTCGTCGCCCTCTCGGTTGCCAAGGACCAGGGCTGGACGTCGTTCGAAGTCCTCGGCCTGCTGGCGCTTGGGGCCGCGATGCTGATCGCCTTTTTCGTGATCGAGCAGCGGGTCAAGGAGCCGATCGTCCCCTTCAGGCTGTTTAAGAACCGCACGTTTGCCGTCTCGATGATCGTCGGCTTCTTCAGCGCGCTGGGGATGTTCGGCATGATCATCTTCATCCCACTGGAAACCCAGGGCGTGCTTGGCGTCAGCGTGACGAACTCCGGGCTACTGCTGACCCCGATGATGCTTGGCTTGATCGTGGCCAGCGTGCTCGCCGGCCAGATCATGGTTCGCATCAAGCATTACCACTATCTGGGAACGATCGGCGCCGCGCTGATGATGCTCGGCATCTACCTCGTGGCCCAGACGACCCCGTCCACGTCGCAGGCCACGCTCACGGTGGCCATCATCATCGTGGGCGCCGGTTTAGGGATCACGTTCCCGCTCTACATCAATGCGGTGCAGAGCGCATTACCGGCGCGCTTTCTCGGTGTCGGCACGAGCCAGATTCAGTTCTGGCGCAACATCGGCGGCACGGTCAGCTCGGCGGTCCTGGGATCGCTCCTGGCGCTGCGGCTGCCAGGGGCCATTCAGGCCCAGGTAGCCAGCCTGCATCTGCCCGCGGGTTTCAGCTTGCCCTCGACGGCGTCACCCAGCAATCCCAATGCGCTGTTCGACCCCGCCGCGATCGCCGCGGCGAAGGCGACGCTCCCGCCGCAGGCGATCCCGATCTTCGATCAGGTCATGCATGCGATTCGCGAGGCGCTGGCCCTGACGCTCCACGACCTGTTCATCCTGGCGGTGGGGCTCGTGGCGCTCGCGCTGATCGCCTCGCTGTTCATGCCCGATGTCCCACTTCGGGCCCGAGTCCGGCAGGCGCAACCGGCTTTTGGCGAAGTGCCGGTGCCCGACGCTGCCGAGCCTGACGCCGCAATGGGCTGAGGCCTGCCCCGACCCTGCCCCCAGAGGGGAAGGGAGATGCGAGAATTGCCGAGGAGGGGTGGTCATGGCTGAGATCGGTTCGGTGCGTCGCCGCATCTACCTGCTGCTCGGTGCCCTCACCATCGGTGGCGCGCTTGCCGCGATCCCTGTCGCGGTGCTCGCCGCCGACCTTCGGCGGGGGAGCGATGTCACGGTGGGAAGCGGGGAGACGGTCAACGATGACCTCTATGCCGCGGGCGGCACGATCACGGTCAACGGCAATGTGAATGGCAATGTCATCGTCGCCGGCGGAACCGTGACGATCGCCGGGGCGGTCAGTCGCGACGTCATGGTGGCCGGAGGTAACCTCACGATCAGCGGGCATGTCGGGGGCAGCGTCCGGGCCGCCGGCGGCACGTTCACCATCACCGGTCCGGTGGCCGGCGACATCGTCATCGCCGGGGGAACCGTCGACATCGGCTCGGGGGCGACGATCGGCCGCGACCTCGTGGTGGCCGGTGGCAACGCGACCGTCGCCGGACCGATCACCCGCAACGTGGCGATGGGTTCGGGGACGCTCACCCTGCGCAATCATGTCGGCGGTAACGTGACGGGCCGCGTCGATCACCTGCGGCTTGACGGCGCGCAAATTGGCGGCAACCTTGATTACACCAGCGACAACCAGGTCGAGCTGGCGAACGGCGCCCGCGTCAATGGCACCACCACGCAGCACCGTCCTCCGACCAACAACGCGACCAACGGATTTTTTAGCTGGCTTCGGGCGCTGATCGGCATCCTGGCGCTGGGGTTGATCTTCCTCTTCCTGCTTCCGCGGCTGAGCGGCCGTAGCATCGACACGCTGCGCGCCGAGCCATGGGCCAGTCTCGGCATCGGCGCCGCGCTCGTGGTCGCCACGCCCATCGTGGCGCTCGTCGTGTTCCTCATCGGCATTCTGATCGGCGGCTGGTGGATTGGCGCGCTGATGATTCCACTCTGGATTCTGGTGTGCGCCCTTGGGTACGTCGTATCAGCCTTTCTCGTGGGCCGGCTCCTCTTCACCCAGGTCGGGTGGGGCAGCTACCACGACGCGATCGCCCTGGCGGCGGGACTGTTGGTCCTCGCGGTCGTCACGGCGATCCCGCTGCTGGGATGGCTGGTCGGTCTTGCGGCGGTGCTGCTCGGCGTTGGGGCGCTCGCCGTTGCCACGGCCCATTGGACGCGGCCGGCGCGGGTCGCGCCAGCGGCCTGACGTTAGCCGGCTACGGGACGGGAGGTCGGGGCAACACGCCAAGTAACTGGAAGCCGTAGTCGAGAAGCTTCGGCATTTGGGCATAGGCGGTGCCCGCCGGTGCGCCCAGCATCACGGCCAGGAGGCGATGCCCTCCACGGCTCGAGGTCGTGATCAGGCAGCCGAGTGCGGCATCGGTCCATCCCGTTTTCAAGCCATAGGTTCCGGGATAGGTCCAGAGCAGCTTGTCCAGGCTCACGAGGTTGAAGGCTTTGTGCGACGCCGTCGCCGGGAACGTGATCGACGGGGTCGCGGCGATGGTGACCAACGAGCCGTAGTGCGATTCGAGGTACATCGCGGCGATCGCCAGGTCATGGGCGGATGAGTAATGCCCGGGCTGGTCGAGCCCGGTCGGATTGAGGAAATGCGTGATGCGCAGGCCGAGTCTTGCGGCCTTCGCATTCATGTCGGCGATGAACGTCGCCCTCGAGGTCGCCGCGGTCGCCAGCGTCTCGGCGGCATCGTTCCCAGACTTGAGAAAGACGCCGTAGAGCAGCTCGCGGACCGTCACCCGTTCCCCGGGCGACAGTCCCATCAGCGTGGAATCGCCGGGCAGCTGCGTGATCGAGGAGGGGACAGCCACCGTCGCGCTCATGCCGAGGACATCGACCGCGACCATGGCCGTGAAGATCTTCGTCAGGCTCGCCGGCGCCCAGGCCATGACGGCATGCGATTGCCAGAGGAACCGGCCGGTGTCCAGGTTGACGAGGGCGATTTCCTGGGCGTCGATGACCGGCAATGGAATCGCTCGGGCGGCGGCAACGGCGACACGGACCGGCGCGGTTGCCGGTGCCGCCATGGTCGGCGCCGGGGTTGGGCTCGGGGTCGGGTCGGGCGGCAGGTGCAGCCGGGGCGGCCTGGGCTCGAGCGGGCCGAGGTCGGTTACTGCCGCAATCTCGTCAGGGGGCTGCACGGCCTCGACGGGCTGGATCGGGCCGGCGGATGCCAGGGCGCTGCAGGCGCCCGCGGCGATCAGCATCAGGCCGACGGTCCGTCCAATTGCGGATAACACTGCGGTCAAGCAGCCTACCCCAAGTCGCCACGGGTTTCAAGATCAGCGCCCTACAATGTTGCTCGCGCCGGGGTGACGGAATCGGTAGACGTTGGCGACTTAAAATCGCCTGCCCGAAAGGGCGTCGGGGTTCGAGTCCCCGTCCCGGCAGTACTATGCCCTCATGCTCGAGGCACTCGAATTTACCATTGGCGTGGCGCTCGTTATCTACATGCTCAACGACGTCTTCCAGAGCGTCGTCGTGCCCCGCTCCACCCCGGGACGCTATCGCCTGAGCCGATTGGTGATTCGGAACGGCTGGCAGCTCTGCCGAGGGCTTGGCCTCCGCAGTGGGTCGTCCGGCGCGCGCGAGCGACTCTTCGGGACATTTGCGCCGATGGCCGTCGTCGTGTTACTGGTCCTGTGGGTCACCGGGATCATTCTCGGTTTTGCCTTCATCTTCTTCGCGCTGCGCCATCAGCTGAACCCAGTCGTCTCGGATTTTCCGACCGCGTTTTATTTCGCCGGGACATCGGTGCTGACCATTGGCTTCGGAGACGTTGTTGCCACGTCCGGCCTTGCCCGCTTTCTCGCCTTGCTTGCCGGCGCCTGCGGCCTGGGGACGATTGCACTCGCGATCAGCTTCCTTTTCTCGCTGTACGCGTCGTTTCAGCGGCGTGAGATCCAGATCGTCACCCTCGACGCGCGGGCTGGAGCACCGCCTTCGGGAGTCAGCCTCCTGGAGACCACAGCGAAATATGGCCTGCGGGAGGATCTGCCCCGCCTCTTCGGCGAATGGGAGAAATGGGGCGCGGAAGTCCTCGACAGCCACCTGGCGTTTCCGATCCTCGCCTACTTCCGTTCGTCCCATGACAACGAGTCGTGGGTCAGCGCGTTGGGCGCGGTGCTCGACGCGACCACCCTCCTGCTCACGACGGTGGTCGACGGCCCGCGGGGCCCGGCAAAGATGATGTTCGCCATGGGGACCCACCTCGTCGAAGATCTCAGCGGCTTTTTCCACATTCCCGGAGACGGCGATGCGGGAGTCGAACGATACGAGTTTGACGATGCCCGCAGCCGGTTGGCGGCCGCCGGCTGGACCTTGCTGGCGCCCGAAGAATCGTGGACCGCCTTCTCGAGGTTGCGGTCGCAGTACGCGGGGCAGCTCAACAGCATGGCCAAATGGTGGGCGGCACCGCCGACACAATGGATCGGCGACCGCTCGTTCGTCCGCTTCCCGCTCCGGCGCCATGAGGAGGTGCCGCTGCGGGTCGCCTCCCGCTAGGCGGCGAACGCGTTCGGCGGGTTTCCCTGCAGACGCAGATAGAACGCCGTCGTCAGTGCGTACGGCAGTAGCAGGCGGACCTCGAAGTCCTGCGGGCGGCGGGCGATTCCCGCGAACAGATCGGGAAGCTGCTGGCGCTCCGTTGCTTCGCTGACCCGCTGAATCGTAAAGGCGTCGGAGGCACGAATGCGCGCGACCGGACCATCCCATACCGTCTTGCCGTCCTCGAGCTGACGCCACTCAGCCAGCAGGACACCGCGAGCGGCGCTCAGCGCCAGGGCCTTCTGAAGGCCGACCTGCCCCTCGGCCTGTATGCCGACCCCGCGCCCGCGCGCGAGCTCGAGCGTCTTCTGGACAGCGAGCTCAACGACAGGCCACGACTCGGCGTCCGCGGCGGCGTGGGACAGGAGGTCCGGGGCCTCGACGATCCGCTTGGCCCGGCCGAGCGCGAAGCCATCGAGCGCGGTCCGTAAACCGCCCTCCAGTTTCAGGTGCGCAAGCGGCGGCGTCCGAGCTGCGAATTGCTCGACGCTCGGTTCGGGATATCCAATTGCCGGGTCATCCGCCGGCGTCGGGAGCTCAGCGTGCTGGACGGTCGGCCGCCACTCCTGCCCGCGCCGCGCCCGCGGCCTCACCGTGAATCGACCCGCCCGGTGCCGGCCGACGAGCACCGCGCTCGTGACCCCGACCATCATCACGAGGATGGTCGGAAGCACCCCGAAGCGCAGAACGGCCACGGCTGAAAGCAGCGCCGTTAGCGCTAAGAGGACCGGGCGGCTGAGCAGACGCGACACTGTCGGTACAACGGCCCGCGGCGAGATCCCCGGCGGTGGCTCAGTTCAGGTTGCGGAAGAGCGTCGCGATCCCTTGGCCGCCGCCGATGCACATCGTGACGATGCCCCATTCGGCCTGGCGCCGCTTCAGCTCGTAGGCGAGCTTGACCGTCAGGATGGCTCCGGTTGCGCCGACCGGATGGCCCAGCGCGATCGCGCCGCCATTGGGGTTCACTTTGTCGGGATCGATTTCCAGCTCCCGGATGACCGCCACCGCCTGCGCCGCGAACGCCTCGTTCAACTCCATCAGGTCGATGTCATTGATGGTCATCCCGACTTTGCGCAGCAGGTTCTGGACGGCGAAGATCGGCGCCACCCCCATGATCTCGGGGCTGATGCCGGCGACCGCATCGGCGACCCACTCGAGCTGGGGTGTCACGCCCAGCTGCTCGGCTTTCGACCTCGTCATGACGACGACCGCGGCGCCGGCGTCGTTGATGCCCGACGAATTGCCGGCGGTGACACTGCCACCTTCACGGAAGGCAGCCTTCAGGCGGGCGAGCGATTCGACGGTGGTACCCGGCCGGGGATGCTCATCGGTCTCAGCCAACACCGGCTGCCCCTTCTTTTGCGGAACCGGGACCGGGACGATCTGGTCCTTGAAGCGGCCCTCGTTGATGGCCGCGACCGCGCGGCGCTGGCTCTCGGCCGCAAACTTGTCCTGCGTTTCGCGCGACACGCCGTAGCGGTCCGCGACCTTCTCGGCGGTGCAGCCCATCTGATAGCGGCCAAACGGGTCGGTGACCAGGGACAGCGTGCCGTCGATCAGCTCCGCTTCCCCCAGGCGCCAACCGACCTGCGACCGCGGCAGCAGGTACGGTTGGATCGACATGTTCTCGTTGCCGCCCGCGACCACGACTTCAGCCTCGCCGGTGCGGAGCTCCTGGACCGCGCTGTTGATCGCCTGCAGGCCGGACCCGCACAGCCGGTTGACGTTGAAAGCCGTCGTCTTCTCAGGCAGCCCGGCTTTCAAGGTGGCCAGCCGCGCGTTGAACGCGTCTTCGCCGACCTGGCCAACGCATCCGAGGATGACCTCATCGACAGCGTCGGGCGAGATGCCGGCCCGATCCACGGCGGCCTTGATTGCGGTCGCCCCTAAATCCGAGGTGGGCAGATCCTTGAAGGCTCCGGCAAATTTGCCGATCGCCGTGCGCACGCCGCCGGCGACGACGATCCCGTCTCCGTTGCGCTGCACGGACTAGATTTTAGGCTTGGATCGCCGCGTCAGACGCCAGGGCTGGGAGCGCTGCCCGTGCCGACGCCGGCCGAGCCACCATACGCGCCCGATGTCGAGCTGCTGTCACCGCGCCGGGTTACTCGCTGAGCCTGCTGCTGCGCCTTCGAAATTCCGCGCTCGACCTGGGGTCGAGCCGCATCGACGACTCCTTGGGCCTGGTCGATCACCGGCTGCATCTGGCCGCGGACCTGGTCGAGGCGATCGGAAAGCTCCTCGCGCATCTGGCGGCCGGGCTTCGGCGCGTACAGCAGCGCGACCGCGCCGCCGATGATCGCTCCATGCATGACGCCTTTGAGATATCCCATGCGTGTCCTCCTTGGCTGCGGGCGCTCGCCCTACCTCTACCGGGAGCTTATCTTACCACTCCCGCCGGATATCGTGATATTGCCGGTATCATGATATGACGCGGCGGGAGGTGATGGACGGCCAGGACGATCGAGCGCACGCCCAGATCAAGACCGGCACGGAGCAGAACGGCGCTGACGCAGCAAAAGCTGTAGAGGAAGGTCTCGGGAATGCGGCTGCGCAGGAACGGCACGCCCAGGGCGAGGCCGCCGATCAAAACGAACGCGGTGCAGAGCGCAGCGCCCAACTCGACCAGGCGAGCCTTGAGCCAGGTGGCAGCGGTCATCGCAGATATCGTTATATCGGAAATGTCAGCAAAAATCAAGGCAAACAGATGTCCGGCCGGGGTTGGGAGATGACGGCATCGGCCTGATCCCACCATCGGTCCGGCGCAAGGTTGCCCGCGCGCGGGTTGGACGGTTCGCGAGCGGCGGCCAAGGGCGGCTCGGCCTGGTGCCGGTGTGTTTCGTCCTGCTTGACGACACGCTCTACCACGCCATCGATGCCAAGCCGAAGCGCCGTCAAGCATCCGAGTTGGCGAGGGTGACCAACGTACGTACCAATCCGAAGGCCGCGGTGCTCGTTGATCACTACGAAGAGGACTGGCGCCGGCTCTGGTACGCGCTGTTTCGAGGTCGTGCCCGCGTCGTCGAAAGCGCCGGCGCGGAGCATCGGCGCGCCATCGTCGCGTTGCGGCGCAAGTATGTGCAGTACCGGGTTGGCCTTCCGCTGGCCGGCGACGCGCTCGTTATCGGCTTAGATGCAGAACAGCTAACGCATTGGCAAGCCAGCTCAGCCGGCCGCCGCCGCGCGGACCACCGGGATTCGCCGGCATGAAGGTTCGAATCGAGACGATCCCGGACGCGGGGTCGCCATAGCGGTCGCTGAAATTCACGCTATCCGCGAACCATGGGTCGTTGATCTGGAGTCCAGCCGCGGCCGTATATCCGGTGATGAGGACGAAGTGCTGGTTGCCACCCAGCTGGACCTCGGCGACGACCGGTCGACCGGCGTCGAGCTCGCCCTGGATCAGCCCGAGATCGGGTCCCCTCCATTGGGAAAACCCGATGCGACCACCGGTATAGCCGCTGACGGCATCCCAGATCAATTCATCGTCGAAGGCGTAGCCACCATTGGCGGTCAGCCAGGCATTGAAGGCACCGGGATCGGTGTCGACCCCGTAGTACCGAAGCATCATCGTCACCGACGTAATGGCGCAACCCGAGGAGGCAATCGTGTCGGCCGGTGAGCTCCCCAGGGGAGCGCCTCCCCAGGCGCCGTCCTGCTGTCCCATCACCGCGATGGTCATCGAGGTGTCGGCGGCCGCCGGCAGCGGCGCGGACAGCGCGGCACCGGCCGCGATGGCGGCAGCCAGCAACAGCGGGCGGACGAGACGGCGTGGAGGCTGGAAGATCACAGAGAGCACATTTCGTGTGGACACGCAGACAAGCGGCGCCCATCTTCCGCCACCAGGGGCGCTGGGACAAACGGGCCGGGTGACCCAAGGTGGTCGATCGGCGCGGAGGCATCTTGTTCAGATGGTCATGGGGCGAAAGAGATGGCAAGGCGCGGGTCGCCTCGACGCGTCTGTAACGACTTTTGGACCAGGCGTCGCCAGGCAATAGCCCCTGGCTGTGACGAACCTGCCAACAGCGGAGCGCGAAGCCGTCAACGCCGCTGGCAGGTTTCCTGCCCGGCTGCGCTAGGCGGCTTGCTTCTGGCTGGCGGCGAGCCGGGCGCGGGCCCGATCGATCCGCTTTTGTTTCGCGGCGCGGCCCCGGCGGACGTGTGGCTTCATCGCCGGTACAACTGCCCGGATCGGTTTTGCCTTGCAGCGTTCGGCCGCGACGGATCGATTCTCGGCCTGATTGTCAACGGCCCGGATCTCGAGTCCAATTCAATAAGTGGTTGTTAAGATGGCCTCGAATGAGTGATCCGCGCCCGATCGGCGTGTTCGACTCGGGCGTGGGCGGGCTGACGGTGCTTCGGGAGCTGCAGCAGCAGCTTCCCCAGGAGTCGACGATCTACTTCGCCGATCTCGGGCATTTTCCCTACGGTCCCCGCTACCAGGCGCAGGTCCGCCACTTCGCGCTCAATATCATTCGCTTTCTCGAAAAGCTCGACGTCAAGATGGTCGTGATCGCCTGCAACACCGCCACCGCCGCCGCCCTGAACACCGCCCGAGAGGTCTTCGACATCCCGATCATCGGCGTCATCACCCCGGGGGCCGAGGCCGCCGTCGCCGTCACCCGGAACAAGAAGGTCGGCGTGATCTCGACCGAGGGAACGCTCCAGAGCCAGGAGTATCTGCACACCATTCGCGAGGCCAACCCGACGATCAGCGTCTTCCCCAAGGCGGCGCCGAAGCTGGTCGACCTCGTGGAAGCCGGGAAGGCGCAGGCGCCCGAGACCGAGGACGTGCTTCGAGAAGACCTGGAGGACATCCAGCGGTTCGGAGCCGACACCCTGATCCTGGGATGCACCCATTACCCGTTGCTGCGGCCGTTGATCGGAAAGATCCTGGGTGATGAGGTCACGGTCGTGGACTCTGCCGAGACGACCGCAGCGCGGGTCAAGCGCGTCCTCGCCAAGAACGGGCTCGAGTACGCGGACCACGAGACGCCCCGGCACCAGATCTATGTCACGGGCTCGCCCGAACGCTTCACCAAGACCGCGAGGATCCTGTTCGGCCAGGACCTGCCGCCGATCACGACCGTCCGGCTCGAGTTGGTGGAGGCAATGACCGGCCGGGAGGGTGCCGCGTGAGTGCGACCATGACCGGAATCGACTTTGCCGTTCCCATTCGCACCGAGCTCGACGACTTCGAAGAGCGGTTGCACGCGACGGTCAAAGCCGACCTCGGACCGGTGGCGGACGCGATGGAGCAGATCCTCGAGGCCGGTGGCAAGCGACTCCGGCCGGCGCTGGTTTTCCTGGCGGCCGGACTCGGCCAGCCGCCACGCCTCGACCACGTTCATTCCGCCGCGATGGCGATCGAGTTCATCCATAACGCGACCCTGATCCACGAT
>Ga0066699_10000079_pt1 | contig 19082 bp, 21 predicted proteins | sample GraSoiAngelo_148_FD_66455 | JGI IMG/M metagenome (GOLD analysis project Ga0066699, IMG submission 66455) | Grasslands soil microbial communities from the Angelo Coastal Reserve, California, USA - 14_1009_09_20cm | ecosystem: Environmental > Terrestrial > Soil > Grasslands | place: USA... | reverse complement strand
GCCAGCAGCGGCCGCTCCAGCACGTCGGCCAGCAGCTGCCGCCAGCGAGGATCCAGGGATCCACCGCCGGCCAAGCGCAGTTCGTCGCGGCGAACGCCGGCGACGGGTAACGCCTCGAGGCCCTGCCGCACGGCAAAGGCAACCCCTTCAAGAGCGGCCCGAAGCAGGTGGCCGCGACCGTGGCTCAGGCCCAGCCCGATCCAGGCGCCTTTCGCGGCTGGGTCGAAATGCGGGGTTCGCTCGCCGGTGAGGTACGGCAGGAAAATCAGCCCCTGCGCCCCGGGCGGGACGGCGAAGGCCTCCGCATACACCTCATCCCAGGAGGCCACCAGCGTGGTGCGGACCCACTCCAGGGCCAGGCCCGCGTTCTGCATCGCCGCCATCGCGTACCAGCGATCGGGGGCGGCCGCCCGGTAGATATGGGTGCGGGCGGTCGGATCGACCGCCAGCCGGTCGCGCGGCGCTACCAGCTGCGCTCCCGTGCCGATGGTGAGCTGGATCGGTCCGGGGTCGAGCAGCCCACCCGCGATCGCCGCCGCGGCGGTGTCGGCGGCGCCCCCGACCACCGGGAGGTTGGGGCGCACTCCAAGGTGGGCGGCGGCCGCGGGAGCGAGCACGCCGCAGATTTCGACCGACTCTCGGATGGGGGCCAGGAAGTCGAGGCGGAGATCGAGCTCACTGAGGACGTCCTTCGCCCAATAGTCAGTGGTCATGTCGTAGAGGAGCGTGCCGGAGGCATCGCTGGGTTCGGTTGCCGCTTCGTGGATGAGGCGCAGTCGGAGCCAGTCTTTGGGCTGCAGCGCCCACTGGGCATGCCGGTAATGCGGCCGCTCGTGGTCGCGTAACCACAGGAGGGTGGGGCCCGCCATCCCCGTTGCCAGCGGGTTCGCCAGCTTCCGCCGCAGCTCCTCGCTCAGCTCGCGGTACGCCTCGAGCTGGAGGCGTGTCCGCCCGTCGGGCCAGAGGATCGCCGGGCGCAGCGCGTTGCCGGCATCATCACTGAGGACCACGCCGTGCATCTGTCCGGAAAGGCCGACGGCCGCGATCGCCGCGGCGTGCTCGCCGGCCGCTTGCCTTACGGCAGGAGCCGCCGCCGTCCACCAGTCCTCGGGCTCGGCCTCCGACCATCCAGGCTGCGGGGCCGACATCGAATAGGACGCCGAGGCGGTGCCCACGATGGTCCCGTCGACGTCGAGGACGAGCGCCTTTAGCGAACTGGTGCCGAGGTCGATGCCGAGAAACATATGGCCCCCTCCCAGGCACCGAGGGTAAGACCATCGGCGAGGCGCTCACCAGCGCGCGAGCGCGTGGTCGAGATCAGGATGCGACCGGCAACCTCCGGGATACGAAGCCGGCGTCCCGATAGGTTGACCGCAGCCACGGTGGCAGCCCCGCGTTGCCACGCCCAGGCGTTGGGGGGCGATTTCAGCTGACGATACTGGCTGGACTGCAGGTCAGGCGATGCCCGCCGCAGCGCGATCAGGTCCCGGACAAAGTTAAGGGTCGAGCCGGGATCGGCTTGCTGGTCCTCGACGTTGCGAGCCGTATCGCCGATCGGGAGCCAGGGCTTGAGGCCGGCATTCGTGAACCCGCCGCCGTTCACATTGCGCCACTGCATTGGGGTGCGTTCGGGGTCACGGCCGCGGGGCGCGGGCCAGTGGCGCTTGCCCAGCGGGTCCTGCAGGTCCTCCTGCCGGACGAGGTTGTCCGGCATTCCGATTTCATCGCCGTAGTAGAGCACCGGCGTTCCCCTCAGGGCCAGCAGGCTGAGCAGGGCCGTTCGCAGCTTGCGCTCATCGCCCTGACACCAGCGCGACATGACCCGGGAGACGTCGTGATTCGAGACCGTCCAGACGGGCCAGCCGACGTCGGGGATGACGAGCTCGCTCTCGGCCACCACCTCGGCGAGCACCGAGGCCTTGAACGGCGCGTGCACGTAGGTGAAGTTGAAGGCCAGGTGGAGCTCGTCGCCGGCGCCGTAGAAGCGGCCCATCGTACGCACATCGAGCACGTAGGTCTCGCCGAGCAGGATCCGTCGCGGGTCGTAGCCATCGGCCAGCGTGCGCCAATGGCGGAGCACGTCGTGGACCTCCGGTCGTTCCATGTTGTAGATGTTCCGCTGGCCGTGCGCCCGCACATGCGGGGGATCCTCATCGGTCGCGACCGGGTTGTCCCGTAGATGCAGATCCTTGACGATGCCGTGGGCGACGTCGATTCGAAACCCGGCGATGCCGCGGTCGAACCAGAACCGATAGATCGCATCGAAGGCATCTTTGACTTCGGGATTCCACCAGTTGAGGTCCGGCTGCTGGGGCAAGAAATTGTGGAGATAGTACTGGCCGCTCCGTTCGTCGAGCGTCCAGGTCGGCCCACCAAAGGGGCTGAGCCAGTTGTTCGGATATCCTCCGTCGGCCTTTGGGTCGGCCCAGACATACCAATCCCGATGCCGGGCGGCGCGTCCAGAGCGGGCCTCGATAAACCAGGGATGGCGATCGCTGGTGTGGTTGGGAACGATGTCGAGCACGACTTTGATACCGCGCTGGTCCGCCTCGCGAACCAGGCGGTCGATGTCGGCGAGCGTGCCGAACGCCGGTTGGACATTGCAGTAGTCGGCAACGTCGTAGCCGAAGTCGGCGTCCGGCGAGACCGTGATCGGGCTCAGCCAGACGGCATCGACGCCAAGCCATTGGAAATAATCGAGCCGGCGGATGACACCCGGGAGGTCGCCGATGCCATCGCCGTTCGAGTCCTGGAACGAACGCGGATAGACCTGGTAGATGACGCCGTCGCGCCACCACGCTGCAGCTGACACTGGGCGCCATCGTAGCTGACGTCTTTCGAACGCCGCCCCGTTCCAGGCCGGGCCGGCTTGACCGATGATTTCCGATGGAGCGGCGGGTCTACGCTATCGTCAAGCAAAGGAGGGACCATGAGCGAAGTCCAGCGACGCATTCAGGAAGCGATCGACGAGTTGGTGGATTCCGGGGCCGAACGCGGAATTCAGGTCGCCGTGTACCACCGGGGCGAGCAGGTGGTGGACGCTGTCGCGGGCGTCGCCGACCCCGCCACGGGCCGCCGGGTTGTGCCCGAGACGCCCTTTTACAACTACTCCATCGTCAAAGGCGCGGCCGCGACCATTGCCCACATCCTCGCTGAGCGCGGGCTCTTCGAATATGACACGCCGGTCGCCAAGCTCTGGCCCGAGTTCGGCGCTCGCGGGAAAGCGGGGGTAACTATCCGCCAGGTCCTCAACCATTCGGCCGGCGTGCCGCAGATTCCGCTGACGACCACGCTGGAGGATCTCTGCGACTGGGACAAGATGTGCGCCGCGATCGCCGCGGAGGAACTGTGGTGGGCACCAGGCACGAAGATCGGTTATCACGCCTATACCTTCGGTTACATCGTGGGCGAGGTCGTCCGGCGCGCTACCGGCAAACGGATCTCGGACGTCCTGCGTGAGGAGCTGGCCGGTCCTCTGGGGATTGCCGATGAGCTCTACTTCGGCATGCCACTATCCGAGCAACCCCGGCTCGCTCGCCTGGAAGACGCGCCCCCGGATCCGCAGATGGCCGCGGCGATGGCGTCCATGCCGCCCGACTCGCCGATGTTCAAAGCCGCGCCGATGACCTTGATGCCGACGGCCACGCTCGGGAATCGATCCGACATCCTCGCCGCCGACATCCCAGCCGGCGGCAAGACGTCCGCGCGGGCGATTGCTCGGATGTATGCCGCGTTGCTCGGTCAGCTCGACGGCGTGCGCCTCATCTCACCGGCACGGCTGCGCGAAGCCACATCGGTGTCCATGAGCGGCGTGGACCAGGTCTTCGGCATGCCGACGACATGGGGGCTCGGCTACTCCATCGGCCTTTTGGGATCCACTCCCCAGGAGACGCCAGCGGCCTTCGGCGTTGGCGGCGCTGGAGGAAGCTTTGCCTGCGGCGACACGTCGACCGGGATCGCCTTTGGCCTGACCAAGAACCGGCTCAGCAACGATTTCAACACGGCAACCCGGATCAGCCGGCTCGTCACCGAACTACTTGGTGTTGGAAGCGTGTCCGTTCGGTGAGGAGGCGGCCGACAGCGCCTTGACCGATGGCTCGATGATGGCGTCGACCAGCCCATACTCTTTGGCCTGCTGCGGCGTCATGAAGAAGTCGCGTTCGATGTCGCGCTCGATCTGCTCCTTGGGCCGGCCGGTGTGCTGGGCGTAGATGCCGATTACGATCTCTCGCAGGCGCAGGATCTCCCGGGCGTGGATTTCGATGTCGGTCGCTTGCGCCCCCTGGATGCCACCGCTTGGCTGATGCAAGACTATTTGGCAATGGGGCAGCGAGAAGCGCTTGCCGGTCGTGCCGCCCGCCAGGATCAGCGAGGCGGCGCTGGCGGCCATCCCGGTGCACAACGTGCTCACCGGCGGATGGACATAGCGCATCGTGTCGTAGATCGCCAGCCCGGCCGAGAGCGAGCCGCCAGGGCTGTTGATGTAGATGCTGATCTCCTTGTCCGGGTCCTCGCTGTCGAGGAAGAGCAGCTGGGCGATGACGAGATTCGCGATATCGTCATCGATCTGGCTGCCGACGAAGATGATTCGGTCGCGCAGCAGCCTCGAGTAGATATCGTAGGCCCGCTCGCCGCGGGCCGTGGTCTCGATGACGCTGGGGATGAGTGCCATTGAATTGTCCTCCTTAGCGGTCGACCATGAATCCGATGCGCCGCCGCGGCGGTGTCGCCTGGGTTGCGGCGAGATACACGCTGAAGTCGGCGACACTCCGGAGCGCGTGCGGACGCAGGTTAGCAGTGGCGATGCGCAACTGCATGCGCGGGTCGTCCGGCCAGCTGCGTTGCTGCTGCATCGCCTCGCGACTGCCCAATTGCCGAGCCAGGTTGAGATACAGGTCGGCGACCGAGAGCTCCAGGGCGGTTGAAAGCGCGATCAGCTTCTCGGTCGAGATGTCCTTGAGGCCCCGCTCGACTTCCGAGAGGTAGGCCGCCGACAGCCCCGCCGACACGGCGACCTCGACCAGGGATCGCTCGGCCTCGTCGCGCCGCTGCCGGAGAAGGGCGCCAAGGGCGGCCCGAACCGATTTCGCGATTCCGCTCTGAGCGTACGTCATATGCCTTGAGCGCATCATAGCACGCCCGCGGACCGCACGAGAATTGCGGCTTCCGCGTTGCAGGACTATGCCCCGCCGGTTAGCCCTTCTGTGGGCGGCCACCCTGACCGTCCTGCTGGCAGGCTGCGGCTCGACGGGGGCCATCTCGCCGGCGTCCAGCCCGAACCCCTCAACGTCGCCGGGGGCCGGCGATCCGCCGGCAGCCACAGCCTCTCCGTCCGCGGCGGCAAGCCCGACGCCCACGCCGTCGAGCCTGGATCCCGTCTTTACGCCCGCCCTCGCCGCGATCCAGATGGTCGGTCCGCGCGTCGGCTGGGCAGTCGGATCCCACGCCATCTTTGCCACCACCGATGGGGCGCACTGGACGAAGCAGTTTGCCTCAACTGAGGAATTCGTCGGCGTCGACTTCATCAGCGTCACGACGGGCTGGGCGGTGGCTACCCGAAGCTTGCTCGGAACCAGCGACGGCGGGCGGTCCTGGCACCAGCTTGGCGAGCCTGACAAGCCGATCCGCTCGGTTCATTTCGTGAGCCCCACCCAGGGATGGGGAATCGCTGGAGGCACCGACCCCCAGTCGGTCCATGGATGGCTGGTGCCCAAGGAGGGCGCGACGCTGGTGACGACGCGGGATGGCGGTGTCACGTGGAGCCCGCTCGACGGGCCGTCCAACCCTCAAACCGTATGCTTCAGCGATTCGGTGCAGGGCTGGGTTGGCACGCAGCGCGACGGGGTTTATCGCTATCAGAACATCGCCCAGGGGCAGAGCTGGAGTTTGGCCCTGCAACGGCCCGACCAGCCGGCAGCCGACCTCGGCGCAACCACCCTGATCCAATGCGCTGGGTCACAGGCCCTCTGGGTACTCTTTCTGGGAGGCGGCGCCGCCATGAGCCACAGTCCCTACATCGCCTATGCGACAGCGAACGGCTCGAGCTGGCGTGCCGTCCTGAATGAACCGATGACCATGCATCAAGCCGGCGTCCCGCCAGGCCCGGACAGCTATCCCCCGAGCTTCAGCGCGGTCGATCCAGGCGACGCCGTCTTCGTCGGGGACGGCCCGGCCACCAACGTCGCGCAATGCGTCATTGCCAGCGCTGGCGGGGCCTCACTCCGGCGGACAGGCGCGATCCAGAACGCCTCTGAGACCTTCGCGGCAGCCTTTACCAGCGTGACGACGGGCTGGGTCCTGACGCGAAATGGGGGCGGCGACTACGTGATCGACGCCACCACCGATGGCGGTTATCACTGGTCGGAACAGCTGGCGGTCCCTCCAACCTCCGCGGGATAGTGCTGGTCGGGCTCGACGTCGGGACGACGAGGGCGGCCGCGGTCGCCATCGATGAGACGGGCGCCGTCCGCGCGTCGGCCTCTGCCGCATACCCCGGGGACGGCACGCGTTCCGGCCGGTTCGAGCGGGACCCTGCCGACTGGTGGCGCGCGGCGCAACGAGTGCTTGTCGAGGTGGGCAGCACCGCCGGCGGCGGCCAGGTTGTCGGGATTGGCTTGACCGGCCAGACGGCTGGCTGCGTTTTTATGGACGCCGGGGGGATGGTTGTGCGGCCCGCCATCGTGGGCGGCGACCAGCGCGCCCTACCGCAGACGGACAAGGTCGCGCAACGCATCGGTCGCGACCGCCTCCTCGAGATCACCGGGAATCCCGTGGCGTCCGGCTGCCTGGCGGCGCAGCTGCTCTGGCTGCGCGATGTGGAACCTGTGCAGTTCCATCACACCCGCCGCGTGCTGGCGCCGAAGGATTACGTCAGGCTGATGCTGACCGGCGAGGCGGTGACCGATGTCACCGAGGCCTCCAGTACGATGCTGCTCGACCTCCGGCGGCGAACCTGGGCGGGCGAAATCCTCGATGCGCTCGAGATTCCGCGCGCCTGGCTGCCGGATATCCAGGAGAGCCCGGCGATTTCGGGTGGCCTGCGCCCCGCCGTTGCCGGTGAACTCGGGCTGCCGGCGCGCCTTCCCATCGCCGCCGGCGCCAGTGACGAGGCCGCGGCCGCCGTTGGCTGCGGCATCGTCGAGAGCGGGCTCATCGGCTCGTCGATCCGGCGGGACACCGTGCTCTTCGCGCCAGCCGACAACGTCATCATCGATCCGACCGGCCGGCTCGGCGCCGGGTGTCATGCCCTGCCGCAGCGCTATCGGCTGCGAGCCCGCACGCCAGCCGCCGGGGCGGCAATGCACTGGTGGGGTGGCGTCCTGGGCGGGCACCTGACCCATCGGGATCTCTACAAGCTGGCGGCATCCGCGCCCGTGGGATCGCATGGGTTGTTCTTCCTTCCGCATTTCGATACCCGTTCCATCACGTCCGACAGCGCCGGCGGGCGCGGCGCGTTCGTCGGCTTACGCGCCCATCACACCCGGGCCGACCTCACCCGCGCCGTGATGGAAGGCGTCATCTTCAGACTCCGGGACGGCCTCGATCGCCTGCGCGAGCTTGGCATCGGGGTCCGCGAGGTTCGAGCTCATGGTGGCCGTGGGGTCGCCCGTTTGTGGCGCGAGTTGCAGGGCGACATCCTCGGCGTGCCGGTGGTTTCCATGGCCGCGACGGCCAGCCCGGCCATGGGAGCGGCGCTGCTCGCCGGGGTGGCGTGCGGCTGGTGGGTCAGTGTCGCCGACGCGGCCCGGCACACCGTCCACCCGGGTGAGATGATCGAACCTGATCCCGGACGGTCCGCGCAGTATGAGCGGCTCTTTCGCATCTTCATGACGCTCGCTCCGGCGATCGCCGGCAACGTACAATCCAGCACGCGGGGCGTAGCGCAGCCCGGTTAGCGCGCCTGCTTTGGGAGCAGGAGGCCGCGGGTTCGAATCCCGCCGCCCCGACATCACCATTGAGGTTGCGTCATGCTCCCGGTCCTCATCATCATCGTCGCCATCAGCGTGGCAGCGCTGCTCGGCTTCCGCTGGTTCGAGCGCTATCGATATACCGACGGCTGGCGCAAGAGCGAATTTCGCGGGCTCGCGTTTGGTTTCCTGATGTGGTTCGGCGGCATCTTCGGTCACCGGGTCCCGCCGCCGCCCCAGGCAAAGGTCGAGTTCACCGCACGCTCGGGGGAGCCCGAGGGGCCAGGGTCAGGCGGCCCGCCGCTCCCGGATCAGGCTGCGCACGATAAAGAGTAGGTTGGCCGGGCGCTCCGCCAGCCGCCGCATCAAGTACGGATACCACTCGGTCCCGTAGGGCACGTAAACCCGAACGCGATAGCCTTCGCGCAGCAGCTGGTCCTGCAGGTCGCGCCGGATGCCATACAGCATCTGGAACTCGAAGCGGTCGGGTCCGATTTCGTGTCCGCGAGCGAATCGTTTGGTCGCATCGATCAGCCGGTCGTCATGGGTTGCGATCGCCGGGTCGGTGCCGTTGAGGAGGAGTTGCTGCATCTCGAGCTCGAACTTGGCGTCAACGTCGGCCTTCTTGGGAAAGGCGACCGAGGCCGGTTCGTCGTAAGCACCTTTGACCAGCCGGACCCGGACTCGGTCGGCATTGGTGCGCTCGATGTCATCCATCGTCCGATAGAGATAGCTTTGCAAGACCACCCCACAATTCGGATATTCCCGGTGCAGGGCGAGCACCAGGTCCAGCGTGCGCTGCGTGTAGGCGGCGCTTTCCATGTCGATCCGGACGAAATTGTTCAGCTGTTGAGCTCGCTGGACGATTCGGGTCAGCAGCTCCCGGCACAGGTCGGATGAGATATCGAGGCCCAGCTGGGTCAGCTTGACCGAGACGTTGGCGTTCAGCCGGTCGGTCGCGATCCGTTCGAACGCCGCCAGGTAGTCGTCCGCCGCGGAGCGAGCCGCCTTCTCCTCGCTCACGTTCTCGCCGAGATGGTCGAGGCTTGCCGACCAGCCACGACGATTCAGGTCGGTGACCGCGCGAACCGCGTCCTCCAGGAGGTCGCCGGCCACGAAGCGGTAGGCGAGCGACGCGGTCAGCCGCTGTCGGGTGACAAACCGCTGGAGTCCGCGGCGGTGCGAGAGATAAAGAAACGACGCGCGGAGCATGTCAGCCGCCGAGCGCGGCGTCGAAGGCGCCATGCACCTCGAGCGCGTTGAGCGCCCGGGCCCGGTGGCTCAACAGGTTCTTCTCCTCGGTGACCAACTCGGCGAGCCGGCGTCCGTCGGCCAGCTGGAATACCGGGTCGAAGCCGAAGCCATGCGCGCCGCGTGGCTCCGCCGCGATGGTGCCCGTGAGAACACCCTCGCCCTCAAAGGTCCGACCGTCCGGCAGGGCGAGGATGGCGACACACCGAAAGGTCGCCGGCGGCGAGCTGCCGGCTGCCGTGCCCAGGGCGGCCAGCAGGGCGCGAACCAATGCCGGACTGTCGCCGTAGTGCTTTGGGCCGGCGAAGTACGCGGACTCGACGCCGGGCCGGCCGCCGAGCAGCGGCACCTCCAGCCCCGAGTCGTCGGCCAGGGTTGGCAGCCCGCTCAGCAGCCTGCCGGCCTCGGCCTTCTTTTTCGCGTTCTCCCGATAGGTCGCGCCATCCTCGGAAACCTCGAACCGGATCCCGATCTCTTTTGGCGTCACGAGGTCCATTGGCAGGTCGGCGAGGATGGACCGGATCTCGCGGAGCTTGCCCTCGTTCGTCGTGGCGAGCAGCAGGCGGTTCAGTGAAGCTTCAGCGCCTTCTTCTGCGCCTCGACCAGCTCGCTGGCGCCCTTGACGGCCAGCTTGAGCATCTCCTCCATCTCTTCCGGCTTGAACGGTTCCTGCTCGGCCGTTCCCTGGATCTCGATGAACCGTCCATCCTCCGCCAGCACGCAGTTCATGTCGGTCTGAGCGGCGAAATCCTCGAGGTAGTTCAGATCCAGGCGGGGCTGTCCCTGCACGATGCCGACGCTGACCGCCGAAACGAAATGCTTGATGGGCAGCACCCGCAGCAGGTTGCGCTCGACTGCCTTCTGCAGGGCGAGGTGCAGCGCCACGAACCCACCCGTGATCGAGGCGGTGCGCGTTCCGCCGTCGGCCTGCAGCACATCGCAGTCGACCATGATCGTGCGCTCCCCCATCAGTGGCATGTCGATGGCGGCGCGAAGCGCGCGACCGATCAGCCGTTGGATTTCCTGGGTGCGACCGTCGATCCGACCGGTGCGCGCCTCGCGGGCGGTGCGGGTCTGGGTTGCCCGCGGCAGCATCGAGTACTCGGCGGTCACCCAGCCTTCGCCGGTACCCTTCTTGTGCGGCGGCGGTTTGTCGTCCCAGCTCGCGGTGCACAGCACCCGGGTGTCGCCCATGTTGATCAGGGCCGAACCCTCGGCATAGAGGTTGACGGCGGTTTCGATCTTCACCGGCCGGATCTGGTCCGGTTTCCGGCCGTCAGGTCGCGTCTGGGCCAACGCCGTCTATCTTCGCAGAGCGCGGATGACCTGAATGCTGGCCTCAAATAACAGGATGAGCGGCACCGTCAGCAACAACGGCGTGAAGGGGTCGGCACCCGGCGTCACGAAGTTCGCGCCGACGAAGATCCCCAGCCAGAACTTGAAGCGGTTGCGGTTGAGGAAGGCGGGGGTGACGATACCCACCAGGCCGAGCATCGTCATTGCCAGGGGCAGCTCGAACGTGATGCCGAAGATTGCAATCAGCAGCAGGGCGAAGTTGATGTAGCTGGTGGCTAGCGGCAGGTACTTGATGTCGCTGGTCCCGAAGCCGATCAAGAAGCGCAGGGCAATCGGCAGGGCGAAGAAGGCAAAGAAAATACCCAGGATGAACAGCAGGCAGGCCGAGGCCACGAAGCCGACGGCAAACCGGCGCTCGTTGCGGCGCAATCCGGGCGCCACGAATCCCCAGACCTGCCAGAAGATGACGGGGGCGGCCAGGATCAATCCGCCGACCAGGCCGATCTTGAAATACAGCAGAAACTTTTCGACCGGTCGAGTGAAATACAGCGGCTGGTTGTGGATGACCTGCTTGATGGGCACCAGCAACAGCTGGAGGATCCAACCCGACACCAGGAAGGCCAGGACGGTGGCCACCGCCCAGGCGATCAGCGAGATGATCAGGACGCGGCGGAGCTCCTCCAGGTGCTCCATCACGGTCATGCGCCGCTCATCGTCCGGCCTGACGAGGTGGGGTTTCGCCATGTTCAGCTAGAAGCCGGGCCGGCCGGCGGCACGCTCAGGCCTTGGTATCAGTCGGCTTGGCGTCGGTCGCGCCGGGCGTCGAGGTCGACGACGGCCGGCTTTCCGCCGATCCGTCGCTCGATTGGGCGCTGGAGCTGGTGCTGCGCTTGATCTCGTCCTGCAGGTCACTCGAGGCCCGCCGAAATTCGCGGAATGCCTTGCCGATCGCGCCGCCCACCTCTGGCAGCTTGCCCGGCCCGTAGACGATCAGGACAATAGCCAGGATCAGGAGAATGACCCACCAGCGTTCAATACCAAACATTCACAGGCTCCTTCGCGGCCCCATTATACGCCCGCCTTCCAGGGACTCCTTAACGTCAGCTGAGACCTTAACCGGTCTCTTCCTGAACGGTGACAGACGTCATGACATCGCCGACGGCGATCTTGAGCACGACGTCCATGCCGGTCTGCACATAGCCGAACAGGTTGTACAGCTTCTGCAGCTTCTTGCTGTCGTCAACGGTACAGATGAAAAACTGGCTCCCGTTGGTGTTGGGGCCCGAATTGGCCATCGCCACCGCGCCGGCCGTATATTCGCCGCTGACCGGCTCGTCGTTGAACTTGTAGCCCGGTCCGCCGGTCCCATCGCCCTTGGGGTCGCCGCCCTGGATGACGAAGCTGGCTTCGACCCGGTGAAACTTGAGCCCGTTGTAGAACTGGTTGCGGGCCAGGAAGACGAAGTTGTTGACGGTGTTGGGGGCAAGCTTGGGGTCCAGGCAGAGCGTGATGTCGCCCTTGGCCGTCTTGATCGTGACCAGGAAATGGTGGGCGGTGTTGATCGCCATCGGAGGCGGCGCGCTGAAGCTCTTCTTGCCGGCGTTGCCGGCGGTCGGCGTCAGCGCCGGCCCGAAGGTCAGCGAACCGCAGGCCGCCGGGGCGGCGCTCACGCTCGGGCCCGGGGTTGGCGTCGGGGCTGCGCCGGGCGTGCTGCCGACATTGCGTCCAACATAAAAGGAGAACGCGAGTATAGCGACCGCCACGATGGCGAGGGTCGCCAGCATCTGCGGCACGCGCCGTGGCACCCGGCTCATCCCATGTCGTCCCAGCATGGGATGTCGGCCGCGACCGCCTTCGCGTGGTAGGTCAGGATCATGTCGGCGCCCGCCCGGCGGATGCCCAGCAGGATTTCCCGCAGCACGCGCCGCTCGTCGATCCAGCCGTTGGCGGCGGCTGCCTTCACCATGGCGTACTCGCCACTGACGTTGTACGCCGCGACCGGAACCTCGGTCGCCTCGGCGACCGCGCGAATCACGTCGAGAAACGCCAGGGCCGGCTTGACCATCACGATGTCGGCGCCCTCCTCGATATCGATCCGCGCCTCCCTGACCGCCTCGCGCACATTCCCGGCATCCATCTGGTAACCCCGCCGGTCGCCGAAGCGCGGCGCGGAGCCGGCGGCCTCCCGGAACGGGCCATAGAAGGCCGAGGCGTACTTGGCGGCGTAGGCGAGGATCGCCCGGTCGCTGAATCCTGCATGATCGAGGGCCGACCGAATGGCGGCGACCTGGCCGTCCATCATCCCGGAGGGCGCGATCACGTCGGCGCCGGCCGCCGCCTGTGAGGTGGCGATCCGCTGGTAGATCTCGAGCGTGCGGTCATTGTCGACCCGTTCCCCGTCGAGGACGCCACAGTGGCCGTGATCGGTGTATTCGCAGAGGCAGAGATCGGCGATCAGCAGCGCGTCATTCCCAAAGGCGTCGCGCAGCTGCCGCAGGGCGCGCTGCACGATCCCATCATCGATCCAGGCTCCCGTCCCCTTGGCATCCTTACCGGCCGGAATGCCGAAGAGCAGGAGGCTGTGCACCCCCAGCTTGATCGCCGCCTCGGCCTCCCGCGTCAGCGAGTCGAGCGTGTGCTGAACCTGGCCCGGCATGGCGTCGATTGGTTGCGGCGCCTCGATCGCATCGCGAACGAAGAGCGGGTAGATCAGGTCCTGGGGGGCGATCTGCGTTTCGCGGGCTAGCCGGCGGAGGGTCGGATTCCCCCGCATCCGGCGGGGACGCTGGGTGGGAAAGCTCATGCTGAAATTCGAGCCCGGCTGCGCACGATGGCCTCGACCAGTCCGCGCGTCGTGTACTCCTGCGCGATGATATCAACCCGCATCAAAAGATCGCGGGCGGTCTGCGCCGTGATCGGGCCGATGCAGGCGATGGCGACCCTCGCCGGCGGTGGCCCGTCGATCGCCTCGGCGAAATGCCGGACGGTTGAGGAGCTGGTGAACGTGATCACGTCCACCCGATCGAGGTTTTCCGCAAGCCGCTGGCGCAGGTCCGCCGGCGGGACCGCCCGATAGAGTTCGAGGACGTCAACCCTGGCGCCGGCGTCGCGCAGCCGGTCGGGGAGGACGTCGCGAGCGCCGGCGGCCCGCGCCAGGAGAATCCGGGCCTGCGGCGTCATTGCCGCCGCGAGCGCATCGGCCAGGTCCTCGGCGATAAAGCGCGCCGGCATCAGCGCCGGATGGAGGCCACCATCCCGGAGCCGGCCGGCCGTCTGTGGACCGATCGCGGCAACCTTTATATGTGTGGGGAAACCTCGACCGGCTCGCTGAAGCTGCGCGAGCATCTGGTCGACGCCGTTCGCGCTGGTAAAGACCATCCACTCGTAGTCATCGAGCGCTGCGAGCCGGCCGGCCTCCATGGCGATCGGCTCGATGGCGATGACCGGGCAGCCAACCACGGCGGCGCCCTCGGCTTCCAGCGCATGCGTGAGACTGGCCGCCTGGTCGCCGGCGCGGGTCACCATGACGCGCAGTCCGGCGAGCGGCGCCCCCGCCGCCGCCGGTCGCAAGAGTCGGGCGGAGCCCGCACCCTCGAGCCGCGCCGCGACCTGGCGGACGACCTCGGCATCGTCGACGCCCCGAGCTTGTGCGCGAAGCACCCGCTCTCCCCGCTCGTCAAGAACCACGGCGTCGAGAACGAGCTCGCGGCCGGCGACAACGGCGTATGCCCCAACGGCCGACAGGCAACCGCCGCCGAGGGTCCGCAGCAGCGACCGCTCGGCCCGAACGGCGCGACTCGTGTCGCGGTCGTCGATGCCGGCCGCCAGCTCCGCGCCCTGACTACCCTCGACCGCCTGGATGGCGAGCGCGCCTTGCCCGGGCGCCGGCAGCATCACCTCAAAGGGCAGCAGCTCATGGGCCTCGCCCAACCGGCCAAGGCGCTCGAGCCCGGCCGCGGCCAGGATCAAGGCATCAGCGGCGCCCTCGGCGAGCCGGCGCAGCCGGGTGTCGACGTTGCCGCGGATCTCGACCACCCGCAGGTCGGGCCGGACCGCGGCGATCTGGGCAGCCCGGCGTGGACTACCGGTGGCGACCCGCGCCGCCGGCGGCAGGCGGGCGAGCGTCGATGGAGGCCGCCCGATCAGCACGTCGCGGGCGTCGGCCCGCGTCAGGAAGGCGGCCAGTACCAGCCCCGGCGTCGGCAGGGTTGGCAGGTCCTTCGCCGAATGAACCGCCAGTTCGGCTCGCCCCTCGAGCAGTGCCTGCTCGAGCTCCTTGACGAACACGCCCTCGCGCGGTGAGTCGGTCAGCGGCAGCGCCGGGTGACGGTCGCCGTGGGTGGCCAGGGGCACGAGGATGAATTCGTGTTCCGGATGCCGCCGAGCCAGTGCGTCGGCCGCCAGCCGCGCCTGGATCATGGCGAGGGCACTGCCGCGGGTCGCCAGCCGGAAGGTGGCCAGTCTAGTTCCGGCGGCCCACCACGTAGTAGGTCAGGGACTCGAGGGCCTCGCGGTGGGGTGAGGGATCAAACGCCTGGAGCTCCGCCCGGGCCTTTTCGGCAAAGGTCCTCGCATACTCATACGACTCGTCGATGCCGCGCGATCCGCGGACGATCCGGACCACCTCCGCATAATCGGCATCCTGCAGAGCCGGCTTCGCCAGGATGGCGTCGAGCTGTCCGTCGAGCGACGGATCGTGCCGGGCAAGCATCAGCGGAAGCGTCACGGTGCCCTGCTTCAGGTCGTTCCCCACCGGCTTCCCCACCTCCGCCTCGGAGGCCAGGTAGTCGAGGACATCGTCGGCAATCTGAAACGACATGCCGAGCTGGCGGCCGAAGCGGCGGATGGCTTCCACCTCGGGTTCCGGCAACTCGCCGAGCACGCCGCCACAGAACGTCGACGCCGCGAGCAGCACCGCGGTCTTCCGCTCGATCTTCGCGTAGTACTCCTCGAGCGACTGGTCGTAACGCCGCTGGCTCGTGAGCTGCAGCATCTCGCCAAAGCAGATCGTCATCACCGTCTGCGACAGGAGGGCATCGATGCTGGTGTTCCCGATCTGGGACATCAGGTTGGCGCCCTTCGCGAAGTAGTAGTCGCCGATGATAATCGCCGGGTTTGCCCCCAGCGATTCATGGATGGTGCGCAACCCACGGCGCGTCGGGGCGCCGTCGATCAGGTCGTCGTGGATCAGGGTGGCGTTGTGAATGAACTCGATGGCCATGGCGGCGCGGTGGATGTTGTCCATCTGGCTCGGGCGGCCCAGCCCAGCGGCCAGGAACACGAGCGATGGGCGCAGGCGTTTTCCGCCGGCGTCCAGGATCTGCTCCATGGCCTCCGCCACCGGCCCAAGATCGGCGCGGACGGTCCTGTGCAGGCGCTGCTCGAAATCGTCCAGCTCGGCTCGGATGGGCGTGATGAAATCCGTTCCCGTCATCGTCGCGGTCACGCCGCTCCCTCCCGGCCGCTCATCGCTTCAACCAGCTCGAGACGGACGGTCGTGATGGGTGGCAGGTCCTGGCCGAAGAGGATGTGGGCCACATCCGTGAAGCGCTCCGGTGAGCCGGTGACGTAGATCTGGTGCTGAGCGCCGCCGGGTTCAGCGGACTCCAGGCCGTTGCGCGCGAGGACACGCTTGACCCGGGCCGCGGTCGTCTCGGCCGAGTCGACCACCGTCATCGAGTCGCCGGCGATCTTTCGAATCAGCGGCCTCAGCAGCGGATAGTGGGTGCAACCGAGGATCAGGGTGTCAGCCTGGTAGTGCAGGATGTCCTGGAGGGCAGCCCGCAGCACAGCCTCCGTTTCCGGAGCTCCTGACTTGCCGGCTTCCACGAGGTCGACCAGCTCCGGCGCCGCCTTCGGCAGCACACCGATGGTTGGGTTGGCTTCCCGGATGGCATGCAGGTATTCCTGGCTCTGGAGCGTCCCCTCGGTTGAGATCACGCCGACCCGCTTGTTGCGGGTGGCCGCAACGGCCGCCTCAGCTCCCGGCGTGATCACCCCGATGATCGGGATGTCGAAGAGCTCGCGGGCGGTGTTGAGGGCGGCGGCCGTCGCCGTGTTACAGGCGATCACCACGAGCTTGACCTCGAGCGTTTCCAGGAACCGGATGATGTTGATGGCGAAGTGCCGGACCTGCGCCTGGTAACGCGGTCCATAGGGAAAATGGCCGAGGTCGGCGAAGTAAATGGTGGACTCGTTGGGCAGCTGACGCTGCAGCTCACGAAGAACGGTGAGTCCGCCCACGCCCGAGTCGAACACGCCGAGGGGGCGCGGGTCACTCATTTGGCAGCCATCTTAACAATCCCTAATTCAATTGGACCCTAGCGACGCGGCGATGACAATCGGGCCGCGAATTGATCCGGGGGCGATCGACGCTGCAAGCGGATCGCACTCTCACAGTTGTATCGGTGATGAAGCCCCACGTCCGGCGCGGTCGCGGCGCAAAAGAAAAGCGCATCGAGCGCGCCAAAGCGCGTCGGGCCGCCCCGCAGAAGCAGGCGGCATAGCGCCGCCCGACCGAAAACCGCCCACACCCGGTGGGGGCTTCGCGCTCCGCTCTTCTTCGATCTTTTACTTGCCCTCAATACCGATTGAGCCGAGCGTCCAAAAACCGTTACAGCGGCCGCGGACTGCCGAGCGCGGGCCAGCTTTTACCGCCTACGGCCGGCCCAAGGATTTGGGACCTGTGCACCCGGCCACCTTGGGTCATCGCGACCGTTTGCTTGCGCCCAGGGCGCCCCGCAAGATGGGCCGCGCTTGTCCGCCCGTCATCCCGAGGTTCCCTGGTTGTGAAATTCTCCCGCCTTACCGTCGGGCTGCGCCCGGCCGTCGTCGCGGCGGCCGTCGCCCTGGCGATGGCAGGTTCCCACCCACTGGCCGCCTCCGCCGAGACCACCATCGACATCGCCCCGATGAACCAGCAGAACGGCGCCTGGGCCGGGACACGGCTCGGCACTTCGCCGACGGAGACGATCGGCTCGGCCGGCTGCGCCATCACGGCGGTCGCGATGATGCTCCAGTTCTACGACATCAACCCTGATCCCGGCGTCTTCAACGCCTGGCTCACCGCCAACGGCGGCTATGCCTTCGATGACATGCTGATCTGGAACGCCGTGACGGCGTACTCGGGTGGCCGCGTAACATTCTCCGGATGGTTGGGGCCCGACCTGGGCGTCATCGAAGCCGAGCTCGATGCCGCGCGGCCCGTGATCGCCGAGGTGCAGCTCAATGGCAACCAGCATTTCGTCCTCCTCACCGGATACACCTTGAGCGGTGGGTTGGTGATCAATGATCCGTGGTTCGGTGACGTTGTCAGCTTCAACGCCCGTTATGGCGATCCGGCGACCGGCATCCTGTCGATTCGCACCTTTATGGTGGGGGAGCCCGCCGGCCTGCGCGTCGACGGACGGGTGAGCTGGGTCGCCAATGGGATGTCCGCTCAACGGCTAGCGCGATGACCAGCGCGTCGCCCGCCAGCGGCGTGGTGGTCCGGTACTGGCGATATTTCCGTTTGAGCGCGGCCAGGGCGCGCTGCTGTTCCGGTCCGTGATCGAGCAGGGTAGCCCGGCCGCGTAGGAGCACGTACCAGAGCCGGTTCCAGTTCTCGTCGTAGTGATCGATCAGCAGGGCCGCCGACGGGTTGGTCCGCACATTGCGCACCCGGCGCAGCTCCCCGGGCGCGGCCGACTTCGGCTTGGCGTCGATGGCGTGGTACAGCGTGTCGCCCAGCAGGACGAAACAAACCGGCACCACCGCCGGCTCTCGTCCACCTGTGGTCGCGAAGTGACCCACCCGCGCGCGTCCGATGCGCCGCCGCAGGCCGGCCTCGATCAGGGCGATGCCGACATGATCGGACAGGTCGCACCGAACCTGTATATCGCCGCCGGACGAAGAATGGCGATTGCGTTGACTTTTGACACTGGCTCTATATCATTTCCTGTAGATGAAGCCGACGGCATGGTTGCAGGCCCGCGCGGTCGAGCTGGGGGCATCGTTGTGCACCGCGGGGCTTCTGATCGGGGGTCTCGCCCTGGGCGTGCCCTTCTTGCGCGCGCGGATCCCGGAGGTCTTCCTCTACAGCTTCTGCTGCGTCAGCGCGGTGCTTCTTCGGGCCGTCATCGACCTCGCGGTCCGGGTGGTGATGCTGGGCGCCCGCGCGGTTCGGCCGGGGCATATCCTGATATCACCGCTATCAAGATCTCCCGCCGGAGTGGTAAGATAGGCGCCACGCGGGAGATCCCCGCGAGCCTGATCGAGAGTCGGGGTCGGGGTGAGCCGCCACCGAAAGGGAGGACACGATGGGATATTTGAGAGGCGTGGTGCACGGGATGATCATCGGCGGTGCCGTCGCCCTGCTCTATGCGCCGAAGCCCGGCCGCGACATGCGGGCGGACCTTTCGGAGCGCCTCGACCAGGTGCGCGGCCAGATGCAGCCGGTGCTCGATCAGGCGCAAGGCGTCGTGGATACGGCGCGGCCGCAGGTCGAGCGCGGCATTTCGAAGGCCCAGCAGCAAGCACAGAAGATCACTCGGCGGGGCACCGATGCGGCGGGCGGCAGCGCCACCGCGTACGGCGGATCGGCGGGGACGGGTAGCGGGAGCGCACCGAGTCCGGGCGTCTAGTTGCCCC
>Ga0066699_10000078_pt1 | contig 19132 bp, 20 predicted proteins | sample GraSoiAngelo_148_FD_66455 | JGI IMG/M metagenome (GOLD analysis project Ga0066699, IMG submission 66455) | Grasslands soil microbial communities from the Angelo Coastal Reserve, California, USA - 14_1009_09_20cm | ecosystem: Environmental > Terrestrial > Soil > Grasslands | place: USA... | reverse complement strand
CTTGTCAGCCTCCTCGAAGTCCCGGCCTTTTGCGATCGGCGCCCCAATCTCGGGGTTGCGCTCGACGACTTCGGGCCCGATCCACGACAGGTTGAACCAGACTTGCAGGTCACGGAGTTCTGCTTCGGAGAACAGCCGGGCGAGCTCATTGGCGCCCCCTGGCCCGAACTGCTCTCGCTTTCGCACCAGCTCGAGATAGCGGGGGTACTGGCGCACGCGACGGATCTGGCTCGACTCCGTCATCCAACGAGCGACAAAAGCACGTTCCTCAGCGCTGAGCTCGCTGACCGGGCGCCGGCAGAGGTCGAGATAGACATCGGTCACACCCCCGCCCACGTAGTCGTTGATCTGGTCGACGAGCGCCGGAACCAGGTTGAAGGTCTGCTTGATCGCCGGGTACTCGTCGAGCAAGGCCGGCATCTTGTAGTAGTCCTTTGCGCACCGAAGCCGCACCCAGGGGAGGAGAAACACGTTCTCCAGGTCGTCCTTGTAGTACGGCTGGTGCATGTGCCAGACAAAGGCCACATGCAGCGGTCGCGTCACGGGGATGAAGTCTAGCTAACCGACCGCTTTTTTCAGCGGTCGGCGACAACCGTCGAGTACACATAGCGAAGCCGCGGCGAGTACTCGACACTGACTCGATCACCCGGACTGAGAGGCTCGAAAATCTGGCGGCTGACCCGAAACGATTCTGCCCAGAGCCGCTTTGCCATCGCCTGGTCGCCGGCCTGGATGGCGATCCGGTAGCTCCGTCCGAACACCGCGTTGTCGCGGCGCATCCCGACGACGATGCCGACCATCGACGAGCGCCGTGCCGTGATGTCCAGCAGCGCCCGGACCAGCACGGAAAGTCCAAGTGGAATCAGGATGGTCGAAAGCGACAGCGTGACGATCATCATGGTCGTCCAGAAGGAGCTCACCGGTCGAAACATCGAATCGACCAGGCGCGGCCCGACGGCCAGTCCGGCGACGCCACCGAGCGTGACCGACGCGAAGCCGCCGAGCGCGGCGACCCGCGGTGGTTCCCCGCGGCTGATCGACCACAGATGCCATTTGACCCGCGGCCGCATCGGGCGCCCATCTGGGCCAACGGCGATCATCAGGTGGCCCCAGGGCAGCACGCCATGCGCCAGGCGGAGGAGCAAGAGCGACCCCAACGCCACGGCGACCAGTGACAGTTCGATGACAGCCGGCAACTGACGCACGGGCAAGGCAGGCACCCCTGATGTATAACCGGCGGCTTCGGCCGACCTTGCAGCCGCCGTATTCAGATCGTATTGGGGATTCGCTCGCGTCGGAAGCGGGCTATGAGCCCCGGGGGCCAGAGCGGGAGCTCACGTACTCGCGCACCTTGTCGCGCAGCCGGGGCAGCGGATCGGTCTTGAGAAAGTACTCATCGCAGCCGGCGCTCCTGGCCTGCTCGGCGGTCGCCATCCCGGCGGTGTAGACGATCACCTTGATGTCGGGGGAATGCTTGCTGTGACGGATCTTGCGGCACAGCTCGAGACCGTCGATGCCCGGCATCTGGATGTCCGCCACCACGACACTGGGCTGGACCTCGAGACACAGTTTCCAGGCTTCGTCGCCATCCTTCGCCTCGAGCACTTCGTGACCATCCAGCTCGAGCAACGTTCGGAGCATGATGCGGACGTCGCGATCATCGTCGGCGACGAGCACCGGCGGGACGTCATCGGCGGGGACGCGAGCAGGAACACTGCTCAAGACCTTCCCCTCCACTTCATCCCGACGGAATTCTAGGGCGGCTGAGTATCAGGCGGCAAGGGCTCTTCGTATCCCGGTTTTCCCCGCCCGACGATGTGCGCTACTCGGTAGCCGGGCGCGGCCATTTCGGGCGCTTTCGTCTCTGGGCACCCGTGCCTAGGCGTACTCATCCATGGCGCGGAGGAAATTCACGTAGACCCGTTGCTGCTCGCGGAGGATGCCAAGACCTCCGAGTTCCCACCACTCGTCGGGCGTGAAGTAGGCGGAGACCTCGGCTTGACTCCCGGCTTTGGAGAACCACTGGATCAGGTGCAGGTTGTCCGACTGCAGCAGCCACAGCGCGATGTCCATCAGGTGGGGATGCTTGGTCAGCTTCGCCTTGTTGTAGATGTGGTGCATCAGCCTGAAGATTCCCTGCTGCGCCTCGTTGCCGAGGAAGAAATCCATCCCGCCGTCGCCGGCCCAGGTGCAGCCGTACTCCGGCAACGGCATCTCGTGGGCCTTGGGAAACGCGGCAATCGCCTCTGAAGGCGTGAGATAGCGCATCTTCTGCTTGACGAAGTCGTCATGCAGCGCATGCATGAAGGGAAAGATCCCCGAGTCGGCACGGTGGTGCTCACCGAAGGTCTCGAAATCCCAGGCGAGAAAGACGAACTCCCCCATCGCCTGCCGCACCCAGCTGGCGTAGGTGTCGGCCATCAGCGGCCACCCGTTCCAGTCACGGTTGCTGAAGCGATAGCCGACGTCGTCGCTCAGCTCGAAGTGCCGAGTGAACAGCCGCATCTCTTCATTGGGATAGCGATAGACGTGGGTCGGCTCCCGCCATCCCATCACCCAGGGCCGCCCGTCCATGACCGCGCCCTTGAAGCCGCTGCGCTGCAGCTGGAAGTAGACGTCGTTGGACATGAACATCTCGGTCGTGTCCGTGATCGCGATCGGCTTCTGGAACGTCTCCTCGAGTTTCGCCTTGCCCCAGGCCATCCGTTCGGCGAACGCCGCGATGTCCAGATAGAAGATGAAGGAGTGATACGGTTCGACGGCGACCAGCTCGACGTTGGGATGGGCGACGAGCTTCTGGTATCCGGTCAGCACGTCGGGCCCAAACCGCCGCATCTGCTCCAGCAAGGAAACCGAGAAGCCGAGCGAGATCTTCATCCCTTTTTCGACCAGCGAGGAGAACAATTCGGTCGCCGGGCGATAGCAATACTTCGCCACCTTGTCGAAATAGCGGCGATCCATCGCCTCGTCGAAGATCAGCGCGTCCATCTTTTCCGGGGCGGTGCCGCGCTGGATCAATTGGGCCGGCAATCGGATGCGCCTCGGCTGGTGCGCGACCATGTAGATGACGAGCGCGTTAGGCATCGCCCTATCCTCTCAAAGGCCGGCGCTCGCCGGCGGGCTCGACGATGCGGAATCGGGCAGCCTGAGCCCTTGCTTGAGAGCGACGAACTCGAGGCGCTGCAGCAGAATATCGATCACGCGCTGCCAGGTGTAATCACGCGCCGTCCGCTGCGCGGCAATCCGCAGGTTCCGGGCGTTCTCGGGGTGCTCCGCCAGGTGCGCCACGTAGGCAACGATCTCCGCCGCCTCCTCGGTTTCGATCACGATGGCGTTCTTGAACGGCTCGGCATACTCCTCGCCGGTGGCACCGACAAAGGCGACACCGCCCGACGCCATCGCTTCCAGCCCGACCAGCCCGAACGGCTCGTGGCCGCTGTTGGCCAGGGTCGCGGTGGCCGAGGCATAGAGAACCGGGAGCAGGTCGTCCGGCAGAAAGGCGGTGAGGTTCCAGATGTCGGCATCGGCATTGTCCTTGAGGGTTCTCACCAGGGAAGGCACATCATCCATCCGGTTCGCGAGCGGGACCACCTTGAGCCCAAGCTGGGCGGCCAGTCGTAGGACTTCGCCGCCGAACGGTTCGAGGCCGCCTCGCATCAGGAGCCGGGTGCCGACCCCGCGCGCTTTCAGCTGCGCGACGGCCGTGATCGCCTGGTGCCAGCGCTTGTCGGGACTGAACCGGCCGATCTTGAACAGCAGCGCGGGGACGTTGACGGCGGAGCGGACCGCCCGGACCTGCGCCTGGCTGACGCGCGCCATCATCGAGCTGGGGATACCGTTTGGGACGACGATCGGGTTGACTCCCCAGCGCCACATGATGTGCTTCATGTACCGCGAGACGGTCATCAGCGTCGTGGTGAAGCCGAGCTGGCCCCAGTTGATCCGATGAAAGGCAAAGTGGTTGTTGGCGTTCCAGAGCAGGAGGCAGCGGTCGCGCAGCCCGGCGAAGTAGAGCGCGTCCGAGATCAGCGTCATGACATGCGCGATATGCCACTCTTCACCGAGGATCACCACGGTCTGGCCCCGCTCGATCGCCGGCCGGATGTATTTCGCCAGGAGGGTGTCGGGAAGGCTTTGATTGATGTCGGCTACCTTGTCGTTCTCGCCGTCGTAGACACCCACGGGGTGATATCGGCTGATCCACTGGCTCCAGCGATGCAGCCAGAGCCGGCCATCGAGCGCACTTTCGTCCGCCGGGAGGGTCGGATCACCGACAAAGAACAGGTGGGTGTTGAAGCCGCGCTCCGCCAGCGCCCGCGACAGTTCCTTGACGCGAACGCCGAGCCCGCCGGCTTGCGAGTAGATATCCGGGCCTTCGAAGGACAGCAGAATGAAGGTTGTCTGGTCCGGTTCGAGCATCAGGCCACCGCCGCTCCCAGCAGCTGCAGCGCATACCGATGAATCGCCGGGGTCACCGAGGCCAGCAGCGTGGTCCGCGAATCGAGCCGCACCGACACCTCCTCGATCGGGCGTCCGTCGAAGTCGGATGCCACCCCGCCGGCTTCCCAGAGGATGCGCAACGGCGCCGCCAGGTCGAACGCGCGGACCGGTGCCGGCGTTACCTGAAGCGCGATCCCGCCCGCTGCGGTGTGACACAGATTGAGCGCCGCCGAGCCAAGCTGCCGGATCTTCTCGGCGCGCTTTAAGATCGCCGAGGCCCGGTCGCGGGGTTCGACCCCGGTTGGAGCGTCGAGCTGCGCCAGCGGGATCGAGCCGCCGTCGAAGCTGGCCGGCTCGGGGTGAAGCCGCCGGCCGTTGCGGAAGGCTCCTCCGCCTCGGGCCGCGCAGAACTCATCGCCCGTCACCAGATTCTGCACATAGCCGAATGTGACATCGCGGAATTGGTCACCCTCAGTGGCCGCCAGCACGACGGCATAGTATGGCAGCCCCGACTTCGCGTTGTAGCTGCCGTCGACCGGATCCGCCAGCACCAGGGGGCGGCCGCCGAAATCTCGCTCCCCGAGCTCTTCCGAGATCAACGTGAAGCGTAGTCCCCTGCGATAGGCTTCCTCGAGGTGGCGGACCACGATGTCTTCGGCGATTTGATCGAGATAAATGGTCTGATCGCCGCCGGCGCCGGCGCCAACCACCTCCCTTCCGGCGGGGGACCCGGCGAGGGGCGTCACGCTGGCGCGGACCTCCGAGGCGATGGTGCGGAACAGCGGAAGCCAGTCCTGTGAGCTCAAGCGGTGACACGGCCGCGGGGCCGTTGCCGGGCTATGGTACGCCAACCTCGCCGCCGGCGGTCTGGCGGGTCAGCGTGCCTCGGCCGTGGCTGAGCCTGCTGATCCTGGCGCTGCTGGTCAGGGCCGTGATGATCGGGCTGACGCTGGCGGCCTATGGCATCGGCCCGGACCCGTTGACCGCGCTCGGGGCGGCCTGGGACCAATGGGACGCCAAGCATTATTTGTACCTGGCGGCCAACGGCTACAGCCACAGCGGCGACGCCCGCAACCTGATCGCATTCTTTCCCCTGTATCCGGCGCTGATCAGCGCCGTTGCTGCGATCGGCTTGCCGCTCCGGCTGGCCGCGCTCCTGATCAGCAACCTCGCCGGAATCGCCGCGGCGATCCTTCTCTATGAGGTTGCGCGACTCGACCGCCCCGGCAACAGCGCCTTCCGGGCAGCCGCCTTCTTCACGCTCTTTCCGACGGCCTACTTCCTGATGGTCGGCTACACCGAAGCGCTCTTCTGCGCGATCGCTTTTGGCTCGGTGCTGGCGGCGCGGCGGCAGCGCTGGGTTGCCTCGGGAATGCTGGGCGGGCTGGCGGCCGCCACGAGGCTGACCGGGATGGCGCTGCTGCCGTTCCTTGTTGTCGAGCTGTGGATGGCGCGCCGCACCGTGATTCGAGCGTGGCACGCCGTCATGCCCTCACTGCTGATCGTGCTGGGCTTTGGCGTCTACCTTGCCACCAACCAGGTCGTCCTCGGCAGCCCGCTCGCCTTTGTTTCCGTCCAGCGGCAGCACTGGTCGCACGCGCTGGCCGGGCCGTGGGTTGGCTTCGCGGATGCCATCCGCAGCATCGGCTGGCGCGTGCCCTGGGAGAAAGTCACCGTCGGCGGCGGCGAGATTGCCGGCGGGATCGCGGCCTATGCCACCGCCGTGCTGAGCTGGCTACGCCTGCGCCCCGCGGATGCGGTCTACGCGACCGTCCTCACGGTGATGGTGACCTTCCTTCCCTTCTGGCTGAGCATTCCCCGCTATCTCCTCGGCATGTACCCGCTCTTCCTGCTGGTTGGGCGGATTACGAGCCGCTGGCTATACCTGTCGATGATCGTCAGCTCCCTGGTCGGCCTGGTGATCTTTGGCCTGGCCTTCGGCCGAGGCTATTGGGCGTTCTAGCGGACCAGCCGTGTCAGCACCATGCTGATCACAACGTAGATCACGTAGCCCAGCACGATCTGCCCCAAGCCGACGTCGAAGTGGACGTTCATGATCCCTTGCAGGACGGCGAATGCCAGCGCAAAGAGGAGGGCGTTCAAGACCAGGACGAAGAGCCCGAGCGTCAGGATCGTGACCGGCAGCGTCAGCATGATCAGCACCGGCCGGATGATGGTGTTGACCAGCGCGAGGATGATCGCCATCACCACCGCCGCGCCGAGCAACCCGGTGTGGACGTGCCAGACGACGTAAAAGACGATCAACAGCGCAACCACGTGGATCAGAAAGCGCGTCAGCACGTGCGCATTCTAGGGATCAATCAGGGACCTGGTAGATCTGATAGTTCGCACTCTGGAGCACCAACCGGAACGTCGCGCTGAAGTAGTCGACATTGGGATGGAGCGTCGCCCGCTCGCTGGGACCGACCACGAGATAGCGCACGTGATAGTGGGACAGCAGGGCCAGCGCCGCCGGCCCGCCATTGTAAATTCGCGCCAGGTCCGCTTCCCGTTGGGCGTAATTGATCCCGCTGCTCCACAGCCACCCCGGATAGCTGATCAACACCGATCGGCCGGCCAGGTCGGCAATCGGGTTGGTCGGTTCCTCGCCGGTGACGAACACCGCCCTGGGCGGCGTCGCTTGCCGGACCTCTGCTGCCAGGCGCACCTCTTCGGCGGAAAACCAGACAAAGCTTGGCCCCTGCGGCGGCAGCACCTGCAACAGCGAGAGCGCTCCGGAGGCGATCAGGGTCACCCAGGCGGCGCCGGCGAGGATCCCTCCCGCGGCAGCCATGCGCCAGATTCGAAGCATCAGCGCGCCGACGGCAACCGCGCTTGCCATGTACCAGAAGACGAGCAGTTTGCTGTTATCCCAGTCCCACGGCTGGAACTTCACCAGGTTGGCGACCAGGAACACCAGGCTGAACGGGGCGATCAGCGCCCGGGCCCGGCGGTTCAGCGCCAGCGGACTCAGCAGCGCCAGCAGGAGCAGTGGCCAGAACAGGCCCGTGTTCTTGATCCAGAACCAGGCGGGTAAGTCGGATCCTGACATCCATCCGATCAACCACCGGGGATACTGGTGCTCCGGCGGCAGGCCGGGGTCGCCGGGCACCGCCATCAGCAACCGGGGAACGGCGAGCACCAGCATGGCCGCGAAGAACCCGATCCACGCCGGTCGTGGATAGCAGACCGCCCAGCAGGCGGTGACCAGGCCGACCACGACGAGGCTGTGCACATGGAAGAGCGGCAGAACGCCGGCCAGGCCGCCGGCAACCAGGAAGGCCGCCGCCTCGCTGCTGATCAGCGGCCGGCGCCAGCCCAGCTTCAGCGCCGAGAGCGTCGCGGGCCAGTCGAAGAACGGCGTCCGCAGGAGCGGCGGCGTGAGCAGCAGCAGGATCGCGATCACGATCGCGGCGCCGAACACGAACGACCGCTGCGGCAGATAGTAGGAAAGGATCGGGTTGTACCACTGGATGTTGACCGGCGGATCGAAGCGGTCGTAAGCCCGCGGAATATGCAGCAGCGCGTTCACCAGTCCCAGGTGGGCGGCATCGCCGAAGAAGAACCAGAACCCGAGGCCTCCACCCAGGAGGGTGAGCGTCACGGCGATCACGCCGGCACCGATCCCGTCCGTCAGCCGCCGGGCCCAAAGGATGAGTCCGGTGAGGGCAAGCGTGGTCATCGCCCAGCCTGGCCAGATCAGCGCCGCGGGAATGCTCCAGCCACCGCCGATGAGCAGCGAGCTGGCGAAGTCGGGGGCGAACGGATAGCGCAAGGGCGTTCCCGAGAACAGCGGGTTCTGCGGCGGCAGGTTGTTGCCGTAGGTGAAGGCGGTGGCATAGCTGGCATGCAGCGCCCAGTCAGACCAGGTGTTGTTGTATTGGGCCAGCCAGGCATCGGGCGTGACCTCGACGGCGCGGCCGAACAGGTACGCCATCGCCGCAGCGACCAGGACGACGACGGCTGGCAGCGCGAGGTCACCAGGGGCAAACTCCTGGCGCATGTACAGCAGCTCGCGGTGGATCCGCGCACGGTGCCGGACCAGCAGCAGGACGCCGCAGCCGAGCGCGGCGAGAGCCACGAGCAGCACCAAACCGGCGGTCGCGCCGGTCGCCAGCGCCAGCAGGTAGCCCGCGACCGTCAGCGCCATCACCGAGACGACCATCCCGATGACCAGCCGCTCGCCGAGCGTCAGCCAGGGTGGCCCTCCAGACGCGAGTCCCAACCCGAGGGCAAGCCCGCCGGCGACGAGCGCTAACCCGGATTGGTCCAGTAGCAGAGACACCAGTTCGGCCAGGGCTTGACGAACGCGAACCAGATGTGGCCGTTGAGCGCATCAGCGGTCAGGGGCAGGCCGGTCCAGAGCGGATAGAAATAGAAGAAGAAGGCGATCACCATCAGCAGGAAGGCATAGGCCGGGACAGCCCCGCTGATCCGCGCCGTAAACCCCGGCAGCAGGCCATGCAGCGACCGCAAGGAGGTCAGTCCCAGCGCCAGCGCCAGCAGCATGGCCGGCAGCCCGCCGAGCATGTGATAGAGAAAGAGGCCGCGCGGAATCCGCGACAGTGGCAGCCAGGCGGCGATGAACGCGGTCAGCAGGAAGATCGAGGTGTGCAGTCGCTGGTCGACCGTGCCCGCCAGGTCGCGCCCTTCGCGCTCGATGCCATCCATCGCGCGGCGGCTGCGGTAGTCGCGGATCAGCCAGGGCAGGCCGATGGCGATGCCGACGAGCGCAAAGGTGCCGCCCCACCAGCTCAGGGGGTTGCCCAGGTTGAAGATCTCGGCGACCAGCGCCGAGCCGGTTGACTGGTCCACCCCGAGCCCGGTGTTGGTGAAGTAGTAGACGACCGGACGGAAATCGAGCGGCCAGGTCCACCACGGACTGTAGAAGATGTGGTCCGCCTTGAGGTTGATGTGATACAGCCACGTCTGCCGGTGCCATTCGGCGATGTCAGTCCAGGCCGCGCCCAGATTGAAATGGAAGGGCGCGAACGCAAGCGGCGGTTGCGGCAGATTCGTGATCGAGTGCTCGATCATCAGGTAGCGCATGAAGGTGAAGCCGTAAAACACGATGGGCAGCATGGCCAGGCTCAGGAGCGCCGTGCCGGCCGTGGCCCGGTCATAGCGCGTCCAGCCCGCGATCAGCCGGAAGGCCAGGATGACAATGATCGTGCCGTAGGCGGCAATCGCGGTCCACTTGGCGCCGATCGCCAGCCCGAGCAGGATGCCGGTCAGGACGATGGTCCACCGTTGCCGCGCCGGCGTGTCGCCGTTGAGGTGAAGATGGAAGATCAGATAGGTCAGCACGACAAGCGTGATCGGGATGATGTCGATCACCGCCGTCCGCGACTCGACGAACAGCAAGCCGTCGAACGCCGTCAGAATGGCCGCGGCGATCGCAAAGAAGCGCACGGCGAGGAGCTGGCGGGCAAGCAGATACATCAGCGGCACGATGGCGGTGCCGAAGAGGGCGACCATGACGCGCCAGCCGAAGGAGTTGAAGCCGAAGAGCACCTCGCCGACGGCGATGATCAGCTTGGCCAGCGGCGGCTCGGGATCGAAGTAGTCGCGTCCCAGGATGTCGTCGTGGGCGTCGTTGGCGAAGTACAGCTCATCGAAGACGAATGGCGAGGCCGGCGCGATCTCATTCGGCTTACCCAGCCCCGGAATCTTCGGATCCTGGTAGTCGTGCCCGATGCCCCAGGCGCTGATCGGTGCGGTGCTGGTGGGGTGGCTGAAGACGTCGAGGAAGATCGGGCTGGCAAACCGAAGGATGCCGGCGATCAGGGTCAGCGCCAGTAGCCAGTAGACGTCCTGCCGGTCGATGCGCCACCAGGATCGCCCGCTTTTCGGCGCCGCCTCCCTGGCGTGGATCACGGGCTGGATCACGTCGGCGATAAGAAGAGGTCCGTCAGGCCGCTCATCAACTTCCCGAGCCGCGAAGCCGGCCTTTCATCTCGCTGACGAACTCATCGATGTCAAGGATCGGCACGACGATGTCGGCGCCCGCGACCAACCGCGGACCGAGGCGGCGCTCGGCCTGCACGAGCAGGTTGTCCTGGCGCCGATCGAGGCGGATATACGCCGCCGGCTGCCGCCCAAGGCGGCGGACGAAGCGGTTGACGAATCGCCGGCGCTCCGCCGGCTGAAAGGCGACTTCAAGCGGCTGCCGCCGGACTCGCGAGAGGGCCGCGTAGGGAAGGTCCATCCTGCGCGTGACGTATCGGATCCGCAGGCCGGCGTCGTTGACCTCGACGTACGACAGCAGCCTCATCAGCCAGAACGCGAGCAGGATGCCGCCATCCAGGATGAGCACGGGAACAAAGGACAGGATGCTTTGATGCGCGATCAACTTGCCCGCGATCAGGACCACCAGGATGATGAAAAAACTCCCATAGAACCAGACGCCGTCGCTCCACCGCTGAATCGAGTAGCGGATGGGGAAGCGACGGGTCGCGGCCCGGGTCATCGCGACATGCGAACGGTTCCGGTGCGCGCCATCACATGCTCGGCGCCTTCGAAAAAGGTGTCCAATCCGGGCTGTTCCTGGAGCCATTGCCAGTAGGCGCGCGCCATCGCCTCCAGTCCCACCTGCGCCTCCCAGCCGGCCGCTTTCAGCCGGCTGACGTCGGGGACGGCGTGCCGCGCATCGCCGACCCGGAAGAGGCCCGGGGTCTCGGGAACCAGCTCGCGGTCTGCCACCCGCACCAACGTGCGCGCCAGGTCCATCACCGTGTGCGCCCGACCACTGGCGACGTTGTAGGTCCCCACCGGCAGGTCCCCAAGGGCGGACAGGTTGGCCCGGGCGACGTCCTCGACATCGATGAAATCGCGCAGCTGCTTCCCATCCTCGAGCAGCACCGGCGGCTGATCGTGCGCGGCGCGTAAGGCGAAGATCCGCAGCGCGCCATAGTACGCGTTCTGAAAGGGCTGCGGGCGGCCCTGCACCGCGCCATAGCGAAGAATGACCCACTCCATTCGCTGGCGTTCGGCGACCAGCTTGAGGAGATCCTCCTGGGCAAGCTTGCTGAGTCCGTAGGCACTGGTCGGTCGCGTCACCGATTCGTCCGTCACCATCGGGCTGACCGCCCCGCCGCACAGCGGGCAGGGCGGCTCCCAGGTTCCCCGCTCGAGCGCCTCCACCGAGCGGGGATGCGGGTAGACGTCGCCATCCTTGCCGCATCGGTACTTTCCCTCGCCGTAAACCGCCGTCGATGAGCCGAGCACCACCCGACGAACGGAGGTCTTGCCATCGAGAAGGAGCTCGAAGAGAATGCCGGTTCCGACTGCATTGACGTGAAAGAGCTTGCTGAAGGAGGGCAGGTAATCATGATGGTCGGCAAGGTGGAGGACGACCTCGTTGTCTTTGAGCGCCTTGACCCAATCCTCGCGCTTGCGAACGTCGCCTTCGACCAGGTCGATGCCGGCGGGCAAGGCGGGCGGGCCGTCATGCGCCGGCGGACCCAGGTTGTCGAGGACGGTGACCTGGTGCCCCTGTTTGAGCAATAACTGCGCGCTTCGCTGACCGATGAAGCCGGCTCCACCGGTGATCAGCACCTTCACTCGTGCCGACTATACCCCACGTTCGAAGGGCCGGCGAATTGGGCCCGTGACACGGCCGTTACCGTGTCTTCACGGGTCCTTAACAGGCCCCGGCCTATCGTGGCCTCGCTTCCCCTTCCTTGAAGGCCGAGACCCCAATCTCGGCCTTTTTCTTTGCTCAGACCCTGGCTCCTTCGAGCGCCCGCTGACAGGTGCAGGTGGGCGCCGCCGGGATCATCGGGACCAGCGCGGTAAGCACGTTGCGAAGGCGCGCGATGTTCTCCCCGAGCACCCGCAGGACATCGTGCGCCTGCACCGCGCCGATGTCCGGGGACCCTTCCAGGCCGGCGTCGTAGTCGGTGACGAGCGACAGGTTGAGGTAGCACATCTCGAGCTCGCGGGCGAGGATGACCTCGGGATACTGGGTCATGCCGATGAGGTCCCAGCCCATCCGCCCGTACCAACGGCTCTCAGCCCTGGTCGAGAAGCGGGGACCCTGGACGACCACGACCGTCCCGGTCGCCTGAAACCGCAACGAGCGATCGCCGGCGCACCGTGCCGCCAGCCTTCGAAGCTCGGGACAGTAGGGGTCCGCCGCGCTCACGTGCACCACCTCAGGACCCGGATAGTAGGTGTCGGCTCGTCCCGCCGTCCGGTCGATGAACTGGTCGGCGATGACCAGGTCGCCCGGATGAAGCTGCGGCTGGAGGCTGCCGACGGCGGACGGCCCGATGATGCGCCGAACACCGAGCTCATGCATGGCCCAAACGTTGGCGCGGTAATTGACCAGGTGGGGCGGAATCGTATGTCGGGGACCGTGGCGCGGAAGAAACGCGACCCGGCGCCCCGCCACCTCGGCGATCGCGATGGCGCCGCTCGGCTCGCCGTACGGCGTATCCATCGTGATCGGCTGAGTGCTTCCCAGCCATTCGTAGAAGCCGGAGCCGCCAAAGACCCCGATGTCAGCGGATCCCGCCTCCGGAGGGTCGGGGTGGGGGCGATGCATCAGACGAGCACATGGCCCCGGGCCGATACCTGGTCGACGTAGCGCGAGAGGTCGTTGATGGTGGCATGCGCCGAGCAGACAGGACAATCCGGGTCGCGCCGGAATTCGGTGATGCGCGTCGCACCGCGCAACCCGTCGTGCTGGAAGATCCGACCGGAAAGCGGCGTTCCAACGCCGAGGACGAGCTTGATCGCCTCCTCAGCCTGCACGCTGCCGATCACTCCGGTCGCCGCGCCGATGATGCCCGCCTCCTCGCAGGTCTGCACCACCTCCGGCTCCGGCGGATCTCGAAAGAGGCAGCGCAGGCACGGCCAGCCGGGAAGGACGGTAAGCACCTGTCCGCCCCACTGCAGCACCGCCCCGTGGACCAGTGGTTTGCCCAGCAGCACCGCGGCGTCGTTCAACAGAAATTTCGTCTCAAAGGCGTCGGTCCCGTCGATGACCACGTCGTACGCGTTCATGACCTCCGCGACATTCGAGGGCTGCACATTTTCGCGGCGGGCCTCGAGCCGGATGGCGGGGTCGATCGCGCGGAGTCGCCGGACGGCCGCGTCGACTTTCAGCAGCCCGATATCGCTCTGGCTGTAAAGCACCTGCCGATTGAGGTTCGAGAGATCCACGCGCTGGTCGTCGATCAGCCCGATCCGTCCCATGCCTGCGGCTGCGAGGTAGAGCGCCGCCGGTGCTCCAAGCCCACCGACGCCGACGATCGCAATCGACGCACTCGTCAGACGCTGCTGGCCTGCCGGCCCGACCTCGTCCAGGATGCGCTGGCGATGATGGCGCATGTCGATCACGGTGCCACCCCAACGAAGGCGCCATAGTCGATCAACGCGTGGACCGTCGGTCGATCACCACAGATGGGACAGGCCCGATTGCGCTCGTAGCGGATCTCGCGGAATGTCATCGCCAGGCTGTCGTGAAGCAGGACGCGGTTGACCAGGGCGTCGCCTGCGCCGGTCACGAGTTTGATCGTCTCCGCGGCTTCGATGGTGCCGATGATGCCGGGCAGGGCCGCAAAGATGCCGACGTCCTCTGACGTTTCGATCGCCCCCGGAGGCGGCGGCTCGGGATACAGACAGCGGTAGCAGCCATGCCCCGGCTTGAACACCGTGACCTGCCCCTCGACTCGAAAGATGCTGCCGTGGACGAGCGGCTTTCCAAGCAGATAGGCGGCGTCGCTCAGCAGGTAACGCGCGCGAAAAGAGTCCGTGCCGTCCACGACGACATCGAACCGCGCCAGCAAGTCCAGTGCGTTGCGCTCGTCGACGGTCGCCTCGATCGCTTCCACGGTCAGCTCAGGGTTCAGCCGGCGGAGCGCCTGCGCCGCAACCTGCACCTTTGGCTGGTTGAGGCCGTCGATCGAATGAATCACCTGCCGCTGCAGGTTCGAGAGGCGAACGCGGTCGTGATCGGCCAGCCCGATGGTGCCCACGCCGGCAGCGGCGAGATAGAGCGCTGCGGGTGAGCCGAGCGCGCCGACGCCGACGATCAGGACCCTGGAACGGAGGAGGCGTTCCTGTCCGGCTTCGCCGATCTCCGCCAGCGAGAGATGGCGGGCGTAGCGCTGGCGCTGTCGCAGGTCGAGCGCCGCCATCAGACGCCCCGCGATTTTGCCGGCACGGGATGAAAGATGCCGTGGAAGACCGGCGGCTGCTGACGGCGCATCCGCAAGCAGTCGGCGAGCGTGTGGGCGGCGAACACCTGCCGAGCTGCTGCTTCGGCCTTCTCGCTCACCCGGGTCAGCACGAGCGCGTCGCCACTGGGGCGATCGTCGTGTCGGGCGTCGCGACCGTTGCCTTCGAGGCAATCGACGACCTCATCGAGGCGGATCTCTTCGGCTCCTCGTGCCAACGCATGGCCCCCATGCGGCCCGCGGATCGACGTGATCATCCCGGCGCGGCGAAGCGTCATCAGCACCTGGTCGAGAAACGGCCCTGGAATCCCCTGGCGCCTTGCGATCTCGGCGCTCTGCAGGGCACCCCGGCCGCTGTGCGCCGCGAGTTCGAGGATGGCGCGGACGCCATATTCCGTTTTCATCGAAAAGCGCATCCGCAAGGCACTACCCCTTAATAGTTGATCGGACGGGTCAAATATAGCTCAGGCGATGTGGATGGCCAGGGCGAAGAACAGGCCCCCGAGGATGACCAGCGGCACCGTCGTCGCGATCAGGCTCAGGCTCCGCATCCCGATCGCGCGCCGCTCCGCTGGCGACGACCGCACCCGGCCGCGCAACACGAAACCCTCGACCGCCAGGACCAGCGAGGAGAGGCCGAGTCCGAGCGCGACCATCACGATCGCCCAGGTGGTGCTGGGCGTTCCTTCTTGCTGGTTAAAGGCGTTGAAGCTGGCGGCCAGCACGCCCACGAGCGCAACCAGCACCCCGAGCGGAACGACAGTCAGATTGATGCCGCGGATGCTGCGGCCGGGCTCCGGCCGCCGTGAGAACTGCCAGGCGGATGCGACCAGGAACGCGACATAGGCCGCGATGACCACGTAAAAGAAGAGTGGTGTCAGGATCTGGCCGAACGTGATCGCCGCGCGCGTCACGAGGACACTGTATCCGACAACGTGGCATGGCCTTCCCTTATTCCGCGAGGGGTCGGGAGGTGGTTCTAGCTCAGGATGCGGTAGACGTTGTTGAGCACGGCGAAGGTCGTGATCCAGGCCGCGACCAGGTAGGCGTTCCAGATCCCGGCGCGCCGCCGCCCAAAGACCAGGAGAAAGCCGACAAGGACCGAAACCAGGGCCAACTTCAGCCCATAAACGGCGAGCTCGCCATCATGGCCGATGATCCAGGCCGCCGCCCCGTTCAGTTCCTGCCGCCCTTCGGACAAGCCGATATGGGTCGTGGCGATATCGAGCAATTGGGCGGTGCAGAACGCGATCAGGATCAGCGCCCGCTTTCCCGGCGAGATCTCCTTCTTGCTCACAGCCTCGACCCGCCGCACGACCGCCTGGCGCATGGTCGCGATCATGAAGGCGACTCTACAAGACCGTTATCAGAAAAGCAACCGCCGAGATGACACTTTTCAAGGACTGGCCTCTTTCCTTCCATGAGGATGGCCCGGATTATATGGGCGGGTTCGACCGCCGTCTAGAGCCAGGTTTCCGATTTGCGTCAGGCCGCTTTCTTGCTACTGCCCAGGAGCTCTCGCCGCTTCTTAAACAGGTAGGGGCCTGCAATCAGCAAGCCGCTCACTGCCAGGGCGCCGGCGCCAAACCGCAGATAGATAAGAAGATCCGCCGTGGGATCCAGCCCGGGGTCATAGACGGACCGTCCGTTGACCTTGAAGCTGACCGCGCCGGCCGTCCCGCTGATCGACCAGGTTTCCACCGTGACCTGAAGGTGATTCCATCGCTGGTCTTCGGTGACCGCCGGCAGGCTTGCGCAGGGCCAGGCGCCGGTCAGGTGTACGGGAATGGGCGGCCGTGGTGAGGCGCTTTTCGGCTGGGCGCTGAAGTGAAACGGTTTCGGCGGCTTGCTCAGGTCGAAGAGCACCACGTCCTGGTTGGTCTGGTTCTGGAGGACCAGGTCGCATCCGCCGTTTCCACCCTGGATCGTCAGGCCGTTGATCTTGGGGACCGTGCCGTCGATCACGGTCGTGAACGGCTGGTCATCCGCTAGGGCATCGAGGGGAAGGAGCAGGCCGCAGGTGGCCAGCAAAAAGGCAAACGCCACCCGTTTCACCCTCCTATAACGCGGGTCGAGCCCGCGGCTGGCGCTACGTTCAATCGCATTAGACTCGTGGCAACGATGCCCTACGAATTCGTCCTGACCGAGACCCGGGGCGCCATCGGCACCGTCAAGATCAATCGACCGCAGGTCAGGAACGCGCTCAACGCGAAGACCATCGCCGAACTCGTCGATGCGCTCGAAGGATTCGACCGGGAGGCGGGCATTCGATGCATGATCCTGACCGGCGATGATCGGGCTTTTGCAGCGGGCGCTGACATCGCGCAGATGGCCGACGCCGGCGCCATCGACGTCCTCGACGACGACCGCTTCGCGAATTGGGCGCGCTTTCGGGCGATCAAGAAGCCGGTGATCGCGGCGGTCGCCGGCTACGCGCTCGGCGGCGGCTGCGAGCTCGCCCTGATGTGTGACCTGGTCATTGCGGCCGACGACGCCCAGTTCGGCCAGCCCGAGGTCAAGATCGGGATCATCCCGGGCGCCGGCGGCACGCAGCGATGGATCCGTTCCGCCGGCAAGGTGCGCGCCATGGAGGCGGTGCTCACCGGCGAGCCGATCCGCGCGGTCGAGGCGGAACGCATCGGGTTGATCAATCGCGTCGTTCCCGCCGGTGCGCAGCTCGATGAGGCGATGCGCGTGGCGACGATGATTGCGCAGCGGCCGCCGCTGGCGGTCCGCCTGGGAAAGGAGGCGGTGAACCAGGCGCTCGAGACCTCCCTATCCGCGGGGCTGGAGTACGAACGGAAGCTGTTCTATCTGCTGTTCGCCTCTGAAGACAAACGGGAAGGCATGCGCGCCTTCCTTGAAAAGCGGCCCGGCAAGTTCACCGGTCGATGAGCGAACCGGTCAACACCGCTCGCGACGGCTCGACGCTCATCGTGACCATCGACCGTCCGGAAGCGCTCAATGCGCTGAATCGCCAGACCACCGGGGAGCTCAAGCAGGCGTTCGAGGGCGCATCACGGGACCGTGACATCGGCGCCGTGGTCCTGACCGGCGCCGGCCGCGCCTTCTCATCCGGCGCGGATTTGAAGGATGTCAGCGCCCGCTTCGACGCCGGCGATACGCGCGTCGGTGATGACCTGCGCCAGAACTACGCGCCACTGACCCGTGCGATTCGCGGCTGCCCCAAGCCGGTGATCGCGGCGCTCAACGGGACGGCTGCCGGCGCTGGGCTGAGCCTGGCTCTGGCATGCGATCTGCGGATCGCCGCGGCAGGCGCGCAGCTGATCGTGGCCTTCGTTCGCGTCGGGCTTGTCCCCGATGCCGGGAGCCTCTTCTTCCTGACGCGGATGCTCGGCCTGAGCAAGGCGACCGAGCTGGCGATGACGGGCGAGCCGATCGCGGTTGAAGAGGCCCAGCAGCTCGGACTGGTGGCCGCGGTCGTCCCGCCAGAGCAAGTGATGCCAGCGGCGCTCGAGCAGGCCCGCCGCCTCGCCGAGGGACCGCGAGAAACGATCGCGCTGATCAAGCGTGGGCTCGAGCGCTCGTTAACCCTGGACCTGGAACAAACGCTGGAGCTCGAGGCGCACCTTCAAACGCTGGCCGGCAAGACCGAGGACGCGCGCGAGGCAATTCGAGCCTTCGTAGAAAAACGCCCTCCGGCCTTTAAAGGCAGCCCCTAAAACCTAACGGGCTGCACTTAGCGGCCCAAAAAAAATAAGAGCGGCGGTGTTACCCGCCGCTCTCACTTAAGTCAACTAATGCCATGGGCACCACCTCCCTGACCTTACGCGCGCCATTGTATCAGGGGCTTGCGGGAATCCCCGCAGGTATCAATTGCCGGCCCGAACGCGGTCCTCGATCAGGTCGCGAGAGACGAGGATCTGGCGCGCGCCCTCGACGCTGCGCAGCTGGCGGAGCAGGTCGGACGTCGTGCGGTCGTTCGGAAGGCCGATCTCCATCTCGATCCGGTCCAACCCATCGGGCAGCTCGTTGACGCGCACGGACTCCGGGAAAGCGCCGATGCCGGCCAGCGCAGCCCGCACCCGCTCCAGCTCGGCTTCTCCCCGTGGCATGACCAGGTTGATGCTTGCCTCGCCCGGGCGCTTGAAGAATCGCCGCTCCACCGGCTTGAGCACCATCAGCACGCCGAGGATGAGCAGCGTGGTGAAGAACGCCTCGAAGTACTGGGCGGTCCCCGCGGCCATCCCCACGGCGGCGGTCGCCCAGATGGTTGCCGCCGTCGTCAGTCCGCGGACCAGGTCCTTGCGCAAAAAGATCGTCCCAGCACCCAGAAAACCGATGCCGGTGACGATCTGGGCGGCCACCCGCGAGGGATCCGTTGGATGGAAGCCATACGCGCCGGCCACCGTGAACAGGCATGAGCCGAGCGAGACCATCGTCACCGTCCGCAACCCGGCCGCCCGTTCCTGGCGCTCCCGCTCGAGGCCGATGATCGCTCCCAGCACCAGCGCCACGAACAGGCGCAGCATCAGGTCGAGCGCGTT
>Ga0066699_10000075_pt1 | contig 19266 bp, 18 predicted proteins | sample GraSoiAngelo_148_FD_66455 | JGI IMG/M metagenome (GOLD analysis project Ga0066699, IMG submission 66455) | Grasslands soil microbial communities from the Angelo Coastal Reserve, California, USA - 14_1009_09_20cm | ecosystem: Environmental > Terrestrial > Soil > Grasslands | place: USA... | reverse complement strand
CCTGCTCCCGATCCGCGGTCAGGACGAGCCCGTCCCCCTGGCCGAAGGCGGCCAGCTGCCCGGTGCCGATGGTCGTGCGCGTGTCGCCAACCGTTCCACGGCCGGCGAGCACATAGACCAGGGCATTGAAGTGCCGTGGCCAGGGAAGCCGCAGCTCAGCCCCAGGACTCAGCGTCGCGTGGACGAAGGTGATCGGCGTGTGGGTTACTCCTGGCCCGCGGTGACCGTCGAGCTCGCCGGCGATCAACCGCAGGAGCGTCCCGCCGTCGTGCGACGAAAGTAATGCCACTCGAGCGCCGCGGATGTCCTGGTAGCGCGGTGGCGTCCACTTTTCGGCTGCCGGCAGGTTGACCCACAGCTGAATCCCATGGAAGAGGCCGCCGCTGGCGACCAACGCCTCCGGCGGCCGCTCGATGTGCAGGATGCCGGCGCCGGCTGTCATCCATTGGGTGTCGCCGTTCGTAATCAAACCGCCGCCGCCGGTCGAGTCCTGATGCTGAAAGGTTCCGTCGATCATATAGGTGACCGTCTCGAACCCGCGGTGCGGATGCCATGGGGTACCCTTCGGCTCGCCAGGAGCGTACTCAACCTCGCCCATCTGATCCATATGGATGAAGGGGTCGAGGACCTGCTGATCCAGGCCGTAAAAGGCCCGTCGCACCGGAAAGCCCTCGCCCTCCAGGCCCTTTGGGGCGGTCGTGACGGCGATCACGGCGCGTGCGCGTCCGCCGGCCGGGTCCAGTTCAGGGACACGCGGCAACGCCAGAATGTTCTCGACCGTCACGGCGGGCATGACCTTATAGATAACCGCTGGCCGCGCTGTGGTATTCCGGTGCCAGGTGGGGCAATACAGTAACGTCGAGCTCGATGCGGGTCGGCGTGATGATCGAGGGCCAGGAAGGCCTCACCTGGGATCGATGGTTCCGCATCGCCGAGCGGGTGGAAACGCTCGGTCTCGAGGGCCTGTGGCGCTCTGATCATTTCTTCAGCCTCATGAGTCACGCGGAGCGACCCGCGCTCGAATGCTGGAGCTCGCTGACGGCGCTGGCTCAACGCACGAAGCGGATTCCTTTTGGGCCGCTGGTCAGCCCGATGACCTTCCGCCATCCGGCGCTGCTGGCGCGGATGGCCGCGGCCGTCGACGGCCTTTCCGGCGGGCGGCTCGTGCTTGGCCTGGGCGCCGGATGGAACGACGCCGAGCACGCAGCCTTTGGCATCCCGCTGCCGCCGCTGCCAGAACGCTTCGACCGGCTCGCGGAAGGGATCGCCGTCATCAAGGCCCTCTGGCGCGGTGGACCGGTCGATTTCGACGGGCGCTATTACCAGCTGCGCGGCGCCGCCGGTTACCCGAGGCCGGTGCAGCAACCGATGCCGTTACTGATCGGCGGCGATGGGGAAGTGCGCCTGCTGCGCATCGTCGCCCAGCATGCCGACGAATGGAACAGCCATGCCTCCGGACCTGACGCATACCGCGCCAAGCGCCAGCGTCTTGAGGAGCATTGCCGGGCCGTCGGCCGCGATGCCCACGCGATCGCGCGCTCCTGGATGGGCGGCGTCGTGATCGGCCGCGACCAGGGCGAGGTCGAGGAGCGCGGCCGCTGGTTGCGGGCATTCCTTCCCGCCTTGGCCAACGTCCCGCTCGACGGCCTCCTCGACGAGCTCCGCCGGCGCCACTGGCTGGCCGGCACGCCGGACGAGATTTCGTACCAGCTCAAACCGTGGGCCGAGGCTGGCGTGCAGCGGATGATGCTGCAGTGGTACGACCTCGACGACATCGGCGGCCTGGCGCTGCTGACCGAGCTGCAGCAGGCTTAGGGAGGAGAGGCGCTCGCGGTCGCGCTCGCTGAGGGACTGGCGGTCGCGCTCGGCGTCGGGATTGCTGTCGGCGCCGCCGTTGCCGTGGGCGCCGGCCCCGTGCTCGGCAAAATGTGCGTGATCGTGCCGAACGTGGGCAGCTGCGCGGTAGGAGCTGGATTCTCGGCCGGGGCGTTGAGCAGACCGTAGGCGAGCACGACGGCGACGGCGGCGGCAAGCAGCGCCGGAACCAGGTCTGACCGGCTGGCTCGCTGGGGGCGCTCGCCGGTGTTTTGCGCCGAGCGTCGATAGATCTGACGATACGGGGTGAGCTGGATTCCCTCTGCGGCAAAACTGGCCCAGGCCGCACTTCCGAAAATCCATGCCTCGAAGAGCAACATGGCCGCCAGGATCGCGGTGGCGATCGCCGGCGCCGCGAGCAACATCACGATCGCCCCGAGAACGGCCAGCGCGGCGAGGAGCGATTCCATCGCGGACGATCGAATCGCCGGCCAGATTCGATTTCCGCCTTCTCGCTGTTTCGGGGTGCGCAGGAATGCTGCGCGCCCGCTGACCAATCCTCGAAGGACGGCGAGCGTGTCCACCCAGCTGAGGGCAAACCAGACGCCCATCGCCCGAAAGGCATCGCCCCAGGTGGAACCCTCGGCACGGCGCAACGCCCATAGTCCGCGGAGCACCCCTGTCAGGAGAAAGGCGAGCGGCACGATCAGGACCGCGCCGGTGATCTCGCGGATTGGCAAGCGGTGGTGGAGGACGGCCGCCAGCGCGGTCAGGAGCAGGAGCGCGGTGAACAACACGGTGAGAAGATCGCCGAACCAGTGAACGCTGCCGAAGAGATAGTCGAGGCGCTGCCCCCAGGTGAGGCGCAACCGATGGGGTGCGAAGGGAATGAGTTCCTTCCACTGGCGGCGCAGGATTTGAATCCCGCCGAGCGCCCAGCGGAATCGTTGCTTTTTCAAACCATCGAAGGTCAGCGGCATCAGCCCCTCGCCGAAGGCGGTGGGCTCGAAGACGCCGATCCCGCCGCTGCCCAGCATTCGAAGGCTCGCCTCGGCATCCTCCGTAATCACCTGCTCGTTCCAGCCGCCGATCTTCTCCAGAGCGGCGCGACGAATCAAGCCCATCGTCCCGGCGAAGATGATGCCGTTGCGATTCGCCCGTGAGGGCATCGTCACGTCGAAGAAATACCGATAGCTGTAATAGAGGCCGCGAAGGTAACCGCTGTCCTTCCAATCGCGGTAGTTCTGCGGCGTCTGGACGAACGCGACGCGCGGATCGGCGAAGTGACCGACCATCGCCTCGAGGAAGTCAGGCTTGACGATGTAATCGGCGTCGACGATCGCGAGCACGCTGACGTCGCCGGGCAGGCGGCGGGTCGCCTCGTTGAGCGCACCCGCTTTGTATCCCGGCCAGGGCTCGAGATGAATAAATTGAAAACGCGGGCCGAGTTCCTGGCAGAGCTGCTGCAGCGCTCGCCAGGCCTTCTCGTCCTTGGTGTTGTTATCGACGACCTGGACGATGACGTCGGGATATCGAAGCTTGGCCAGCGCAGTCAGCGTCTCGCGCATCACCTCGATTGGTTCGTTGTAGCAGGGGACCTGGATGGCGACCTTCGCTCGATAGGACGTATCGGGCACGTGCGCCACCCTGGTGCGGCGGCTGAAGACATCGAGAATCTCGAAGACGTAATAGACGCTCAACGTCAGGGCAGCTAGTTCCAACAAAAGCAGCACCAGGGATGCTGTAACGCCCAGCGGACTCAGCCGATCAATGAAGGGCAGCAGCGCCGCATAGACGAGATAGGCGATCGACGCGAGCAGCACCATGGCGAGCAGCTGACCGGCCAGGATGCTCCACCGCCGGAGCAACGCACGGGCCAGGGCGGTTGCGACGATGGCGATGATCGGCAGGATGAGCGAGGCGCCTGGGTCATGGGCGATCAGGCCGGTCAACCAGGCCGCTGTCGCCATGATCACCAGGCCGACGGGAATTCCGAGCCAGGCACGGCTTCGGACCACGTGGTCGACCATCACGGCCAGCGTGGTCAGTGCCGTCGCGATCGTGAAGAAGAGGACGAGTTCGAACAGCATCTCGTCTTACGCTGCCACAGCGCCGGGCATTCGCGCTAGTTCGTGCTGTCGAGGACTTTCCGGGCCAGCTCCACATGCTGCATCAGCAGCCGTGGCGCGAGGAATTGCTTTCGGATCCGCGTCCTTGCAGCGGCGCCCAGCCGGTCCGCCGCTGCCGGGTCGGAAAGCAGTTTCGCGACGGCGTCGGCGAAGCCGGCCAGGTCCTCCGGATCGTCGACCAGGACGCCGCTCTTCCCATCCTCGATCTGGTCCTGGATCCCGCCCACCCGGGTGGCCACGACCGGCCGGGCCTTCCACATGGCTTCGGCCACGGTCAGGCCAAAGCCCTCGCGAAGGCTCTTCTGCACCACGACGTGTGCCTGCCGCTGCAGGGCATTGACGATTGCCGCATTCTCCTGCGGGTCCCCCATGGGAAGCCGGGCCAGGTGGATGCGCTCCCGGGCCGTCGCGGGCAGGCGCTGCCAACCGCCCTCCACCTCTTTGAAGACCGCAGACTCTTCCGGGTCGTCGGCAACGCTGCTGATGCCGGGGCCGGCGAGGATGAGATGGCCGGCGACCACAGGGTTCGCGATCGAGGCGAAGCTGTTCATGACGCCGACGGGATCCTTCAGCCGATCCCAGCGCGACACCTGGACGACGAGGGGAACACCCGCCGGGAGCCTGGAATCGGGGAACAGTTGCGTCGCATGCTGGACCCGATGAGACGACCCATCCCTGGCTCGAAAGACCGGCTCACTGCCCGGCCTCGTCTGAAGGATGCCGGTTGCTCCGAGCACCGCGCTTGCCGTCGCCGGCGGCATGTCCTGATTTTTCGGGGCGAAGGCGTCGATCGCCGGGGCAATGATCTCGATCCGGGCGGCATCCAGTCCCTCCCAGGCATACGCATGCCGCGAGAACACAAAGGCAGCGGCTGGCTCGATGCAGGGACGGAGGAAGCGCCAGGCGTCTTTGCTCAGGGCGTTTGGCGCATCGACGCCGATATGACAGCGCCAGATCACGCGGCAGCCGCGACGGACCAGATGGGGAATGAGCCCCGCCGGTTGAGGGTCGTGGACGATAACCAGGTCGCCGGCCCGGATGTTTGCATCGAGCGCTTTCGCGTTCGCCGCGGACGTTTCTTCATAGCACGAGCGCTCCGTGGCACTGATCTCGGAGCCATCGGCGGAAACGCCGTGGAGCAGCGCATGCAACCGCTTGGTGAAGGCGAAGAAACGGGAATCGCCGCCGATCACGAGCCAGCCGACTTCCATCCGGACGCCCCGCTCGTACGGAATCTGCCAGGCCAGCATCTCCGCCACGCCGCCGCCGTTCGCCGTCGAGTTGATGTTCCAGATTCGGCGATGCTCGAGCCGTGCCGCGCCCTCGGCCATCGTGCGCCTGAACCGTTCCCATTCGGGGCCCTCGAGCAGGTCGCGGAAGGGGGCGATCGACGAGGTTCCGAGGGGAATCACCGTTGGTTCAGGCGGCATGGCTGGTATCAATCCGGTCAGCGAAGACCCCGTCAAGCTTCGGCCACTGGTAGCGGGAAAGCAGGTCGAGCTTCGCCCGATTGAGGGTGATCCAGTCATCGTCGAGGATTCCTCCGGTATCGCCCGAGTCGGGATTCCAGGCCCAATAGGTATAGCTGAGTCCGCTGGTCCGCAGGTAGTCGACGAGCCGGCGCTGCCAGACGCCTTCCTGGTCTGCCCCGACAGACCGACCGCCGAACTCACCCATCAGCACGGGCGCAACCCTGTCGTGCGCGAGCCAGGCCCAGTGGCGCTCCCAGACGGCCGCGAGGTTCTCCGGGAAACCCGACGCGCGAAACCACGCCTGCGGATAGACCTCCGGGCCGTAATCGTGCGCCGAATAGACCAGCTTATCGGTCCGGGTGAGGCGAACTGGAAACTCGCGCGCGCCTTCCAGGTTGCCACCCCACCAGTAAGAATCGTTGCCGAATCGCTCGATGCCCTCGACGATGATCAGCCAATCAGGATTGATCTCGAGGATGGCGTTTCCTGCGCGTTCAGCCGCCAGGCGCCAGTCGGTCCTGACATTGCCATCCCCCCAGGTGGCCGATCCACGCGGCTCGTTGTGCAGGTCCGCGCCGATTACCCCCGGTTGCGACTTGTAGCGGCCAGCCAGCATTTTCCAGTCATCGATCCATCGGCGCTCGGAGACCCGGTCCGTATACCAGAGTTCGCTTTGCTCGTCTGCGCTCGGGCGATGACGATCGAGGATGATCACCAGCTTCCGCTGCACGGCGCCATCGATGATCCGGTCCATCAGCTGAAGACCGCTGAGTCCCTGCAGATCAGGGTTCTTCGCAAAATCGATCGAGTTCGGCGTGCTCGCCGGCTCGAGCAGCTGATTGCTGAACGGAAGGCGGATCGCGTTGAAGCCGGCGCCAGCGATCTGGTCAAGCATGCTTTTCCAGGATCGCGTCCAGAGGCCATGGGGTGTGAAGAGCGGAGTCTCGAGCCCAAACCAGTTCACCCCGGTGAAGCGGACCTCTGCGCGATCGCTGTCGATCAGCTTGCCCCCCTCGGTCCGGATCGTACCCAGCGCCGCGGCCGGAGCCGAAGGCGATGCTGACGGCCTGACCGACGCGATCGAGCGGCAGCCATCGAGGAGCAGCGCGACGCTGCTCAGGCTGGCTGAGCTCATCGCTGCCATGCCACGCAGAAAGCTACGCCGATCGACTCGCGTCATGACTCTCTGCTAGCCAAAGTTGATCATGACGTTCTTGATCTGCGTGTAGTTGGCGAGCGCCTCGACGCCCTGCTCGCGCCCGAAGCCGCTGCGCCTGTAGCCGCCGAAAGGCAGTCCGATGCTGCCCTCGGCGCTGTAGCCGTTGATCCGGACCTGGCCGGACTTGACCGCCGTCGCCACCGCAAGCGCCCGAGCCAGGTCGCGCGTCCAGATGCCGGTGACCAGGCCGTACGGCGTCCCGTTGGCGATTGCGATCGCCTCCTCCGTCGAATTGAACGTCGTCACCGTCAGCACTGGACCGAAGATCTCTTCCTGTTCGAGTCGCGTTCCGGGGACGACGTCATCGAGCAATGTCGGCTCGATGAAATAGCCGCCGGCCAGGTCTCGGCCTGTGGCGCGCGCCCCACCCGTCACGGCCCGGGCGCCGTCTCGCGCCCCGGCATCGATGAAATCCAGGACCCGCTGCATCTGGCGCTCGCTCACCACCGGGCCCATGTCAGGATCCTCCAGACCGCGTCCGAGCCTGATGGCGCGGATCCGTTTGGCCAGCAATTCGACAAAGCGATCGCGGGCCGACACGTCGATGAGCAGGCGGGTCGGTGCCGTACAGGTCTGGGCTGCGTTCTGCATCAACGTCGAGGCCGACGAGGCAGCGGCGCGCTCGAGGTCCGCATCCGCAAAAACCAGATTGGGGGATTTACCACCGAGCTCGAGGGTGACCGGCACCACGTGGTCGGCCGCCGCCTTCATGATGGTGATCCCGGTCGGCACCGATCCGGTGAAGGTGATGTGGTTGATGTCGCTGTGGGCGGTCAACGCGGCGCCGGTTTCCCGGCCGCCGGTCACCACATTGAACACGCCACCTGGGAGGCCGGCCTCCACAGCGAGCTCGGCCAGGCGGACCACGCTCAGCCCGGCCTCCGCGGACGGCGTGGCCACCACCGCGTTGCCGCAAGCGAGCGCCGGCGCGATGCCGCGCGACGCGAGGCGAAGCGGGTAGTTCCATGGCACGATCTGCGCCGAAATGCCAAGCGACTCCCGGAGCGTGAAATCAACGAGGCCTGCGCCTAACGGAATGCTGGAGCCAAACACCTTATCGGCGACACCGGCGAAAAACTCGAAGTAGCCGGCGGCGGCGGTGACGTCGTCGCGCGCCTGTCGAAGAGGCTTGCCGACGTCGAGGCTCTCGAGCTCCGCCAGCTCGGTCGCCCGCTCGCGGATCAGCGCGGCCAGCCGGTTCAGGATGCGCACCCGACGGACCGGAGGCAATCCGGACCAGCCGCCGTCGATGGCCTGCCGGGAGGCGCGGACCGCCGCATCGACGTCGCCCGCGTCGCCAAGGGCGACGGCGGCGAACGGACGCCCTATCGACGGGTCGATCGCCTCGAACGTCGATCCCGATGCCGCCCAGGTGCGGGTCCCATCGATGAACATGCGGCCGTCGACGGCGGCGGTCTGCACGTCCATAGGCTACGCAAGTCGGAGTGGCAGAATCATGTTGGAGGTTTGGTCACTGCATGTTGCCTGACGGTTTCACCAACTTTCTCACCAGCCGAAGGCACCTGGTCGGTTGCGCCCTCGCCCTGCTTGGCGCCGTCCTCGCGCTGTTGGACCCGGTCGGGCCGGCCGGCCTGGTTCTGGTCGGTGGCTTTTACCTGGTGGGCGTGGCCGCGGCTCGCCCTGACCGGTCGCACCACGACTATGGCTTTGACCCGCGCCAGGTGGCGAGGGCGATGCAGCAGGAGCTTGCCGACGTCACCGGTCGGGTGCCGGCCGACGTCCTGGTCCAGCTGCAACGGATCGAGTTGCTCATCCGGGTCGAGGTCCTGCCGCGCCTCGAATGCCTTCCTCCCGGATCGCTCGACCTCTATCTCGTCGAGCGAACGGCGGTCGAATACCTGCCGTCCGCCGTCGAGCATTACCTCCGGGTGACTGCTGGCCCGGTTTCCGGCCAGACGGCAAGCCAGTCGATACCGCTCCAGATCCTGAGCGATGAGCTCCGCCTGCTGGAGGATGAGATGCGGCGCATCGCCACCGTGGTCCAGTCCGTTGATGTGGACCGGATGTTGGCGCATCGCCGGTTTCTCAGCGGCCGCTTCGGCCGGCTCGATCCCTCAGGCTGACGGCGTGCGGCGGATCACCGGCCGTATCGGTTCGGGCAGGAGGCGCCAGACGCCCAGTCCCAACCCGATCAACAGCAGGAAGGGAAGCAGGAAGCCACCCGCCACCAGCATTCCTCCGAGAACAGCGACGAACGCGCCGCCTGCAGAGGCGAAAGCATTGCCCAGGCCGCTGCGGTCCCAGATGTTGGGTTGCGATGGGGTCGGGGCGACGGTATATAGCCGCAGCGTAATCGTCGAGTAGACGGTTTGCTGGTCGAGGAAGCGGACCCGCGCCTGGATCTGCTCGATCTCGCCGGTCACGCTCGAGAGCTGGTTCTGCACCGTGATGCTGTCCTGAATGCTCTGGGCGCGCTGCATCAGGCCGAGCAGCACGGCCTGCTGCGCCTGCTGGTTCTTCAAGCGGGCCTGCAGATCGACGTACTCACCGCTCACGTCCTGAGTGCTGACCTGTAGCTGGTTGGGTTTGCCCAGCTGGCGCAGGGCCGCGAGAGCGTCCGAATATGTGTCGGCGGGCACGCTGACCACGACCGTGCCCGCGTCGACCTCCCGGCCGGAAGCGTCGCCGACCTGCGAGCTGGTCAGGAACCCGTTGTAGCGTTTGGCGATCTCGACCGCCTTGTTATACGAATCCCAGAAAGTCCCGGAGTTGATCTGGATGCCCATGCTGGCGTTCTGGACGATCTTGCGGTCTCCCTGGGCCTGCAGGATCACGCTGGCGCTGTTCGATTGCTGAGCCTGGTTTCCGGTCGCCGCAGACTTGTCGGAGGATGACCCCTGGCCTGCGGAGGATCCCTGGGCGAGGCCGGCGCTGACCGGGCCGTACGAGCTGTTGTTGGTGCCGCCCGCCGCGGTGGACCCGCAGCCGGCGAGCAGGCAGGCGCCGAGCACAAGCAGAAGCGGGCGCGTCCGAGCAATGAACCACATGACCATCACCTTGTCCCTATGACGCGAGCTCCGGCAAAAAGTTCCGCAGCGTCACGGTAAGCTTGGAACGTGCCCCAGCCGATCGATCTTTCACCACTGCAACGAGAGCTTGACAACCTGCGGCTGCACCTCTGTATCTGCAACAACGCCGGGACGTGCCTCGGATGCCAGGGGGTGGACATGCTGCGGCAGCAGGCACAGATGATCGTGTCCGCCGCCAGTCAGCCGGTCCTGCTCCAGGTTGCCCAGGAAGCGCAGGCGAAAGAGCTGCTCAAGCAGGTCCAGGAGATGCAGGAGCGGTTGCTTCGCGACCCGGAAGCGGCGAAGGCGCTGGAAGAACTCCTGCGGTATTTCCAGGCACCCCCTGACGACACCACGAATCACTGACTGAACCGCGCAGGTCGCTCGGAACGCGGTGCGCCGAGTTGGGCTAAGCGCTGCCGCTGGGAACGGCCGTGACAACCACCCGTTGGTTATCGACCCAGTTCGGCCAGCAGGTGAAGAGCGTGAGCCGAACATCACTGGTCGGCTGGAGGATCTGGACGGCGGTTGGCGCGACGATGGTCCGGGCCGTCACGTGATAGGCGACCGGCGCCCCACTCGCTGCCTGGACGTCGACTTCGTCGCCGTTCTGCAGATCTTTGAGCCGCGCGAAGATGCTGCCTTCGATGTCGTCGTGCCCATAGAGGACGGCGTTGCCGCTGCCGATGACGGAGGAGAGGGCAAAGTGCGTGACGGCATAGCCCTTCGCGATCAGCATGTTACCGCCGCCGTCCACGCCCCGATCGTAAATCGGCGCGTTCTTAATTCCGAGCTTCGGGATGCTGATGTAGGCGACGATCTGGCTGGGTCCGGCGCCGGTCGTGCTGCCGGTGCCGGGGAGGACGCGGGCATGCTGGTGGGGAGGGGAGAGTGGCTCGCCGAGAGCCGGGATCGCCTGGGTTGCCACCCCTGTCGATCCTGGATGGAACAGGCCAAGACCCGGAATCGCCGTGGCCATCAAGGCCAGGCCGGCGGCGACCAGCAACCCCGCGATCAGGTTTCGCCGCATCCTTCCCCATCATAGTCACGGCGGGGAGCAACCCTGTCAAGGACGTTGCTTCGGAGGACAAAAACGGGGCGCCATCAGGCGCCCCGTTGACCGTTAATCCCGCCGCTTAGGCGGCTTTCCGAAAGGAGCGCGCGTAGGAGTCTTTGACAGCCTTGGGGAACGACCAGCGCGGCTTGCGCGAGGCCGGGCGCGCCTTCAACATGATCTCCTCCCCGGTGAAGGGGTTGCGGCCCTTGCCGGCCTTGCGGGCCTTGACCTCACGCCAGGCCATGGCGCCGATGGAGGGGAAGCGGACCCGCTGCCCACGGGCCCCCGCGGCGACCGCGGCCTCGAAGGTCTGCTGGATCGCGGCGTTGAGATCCGCCTTCTTGACCTTGACGCCTTTCTTCGTCAACTGCTCGTACACCATGCCGGTAAAGCTCGACGCGGTCCACTTCTGCGACTTCGCCATGTTTCCTCCGTGACTGAAAATTCCGAGCGGGCGAACCGCTCTTTCGTCCCGTCCCAACGGCTCCGGGCCGAAAAACCAGCGGTTTTCCCCGCAAATCGCGGCGAATCATGGCACAACTGCGCCGGAAGAGCAAGTGGTCAGTGGAAAAAGGGCCTCAGGCGGCGTCGCGCTGCCGGAGCGCGAAGGCGATCCGGTCGTCGAGCAGCCACTCATCTTCGAGCGCCAGAACGGCGAGCAACAGCTCCTCGTGGACGTCCTCCAGCTCCTGTCTCCACCGGAGGGCCTCCGCATCGAGCGGCACTGGAACGGTCGCTGGGTCGGACCTGGAGGCGTCCATCTGGAGGTCACATCCTGTGCTTCCGTTGTAGCGCGGCAGTATTAAGGCTGGGTTAGAGGCAGCCGCCCAGGGCGTCCTGCGCCAGCCCTGTGCCGAGGACGTGACCCGGTCGTTTCCGCGTCGACGCTATTCGGAAGGAGCGGTGACCGGGGCGGAGCTCGACGCCCACTGCCGGATGACCTTCTTGTCGAACTTGCCAACGCTGGTTTTCGGGATCTCGTCGACAAAGCGAACCTCGTCGGGGAGCCACCATTTCGCGACCAGCGGGGTCAGATACTCGAGGATCTCGGCCTGGCTGACGGCGCCTTTGAAATCCGGCTTGGGCACCACATAGGCGACCGGGCGCTCCTGCCACTTGGGGTGGGGAACGCCGATGACGGCGGCCTCGAGGACTTTCGGGTGGCCCATGATGGCCGACTCGAGCTCGACCGAGGAAATCCATTCGCCACCCGACTTGATCAGGTCCTTGGTCCGGTCGACGATCTGGGCGTAGCCTTCGCCATCGACGTTGGCGACGTCCCCCGTGCGCAGCCAGCCATCGGCGGTGAAGCGATCCGGGTCGACGCCACGGTAATAGCTTGTCGTCACCCAGGGACCGCGCACCTGGATCTCGCCAGAGCTCTTGCCGTCCCAGGGGACGAGCTCCCCGCTTTCGACGTTCGCCAGTCGCAGCTCGACACCGGCGATCGGGAGGCCCTGCTTCAACCGGACCGCCCGCTTGTCCTTCTCGGTCATGTAGCTCTTCATCGTGGTGCACGCCGCCACCGGCGACGTCTCGGTCATGCCCCACCCCTGGATGACATCGATGCCATGTTTGGACAGACCGTCGTACAGCGCCGCAGGCATCGCCGAGCCGCCGACAAACATCCGGAAGCCATCGAGGTTGGTTCCGGTCTTGTCCAGATATTGCAGCAGCGCGATCCAGACGCTGGGAACGCCCGCGCTGAATGTGACGCCTTCCTCGTGAATGAGCTCGGTGAGGCTGACTGGATCAAGAAAACGGTCAGGGAACACCTGCTTCGCCCCAAGCATGGTGGCGGCGAAGGGATGTCCCCAGGCATTGGCATGAAACATCGGCACGATCGGTAGCAAGGTGTCGCCTTCCGTGGGACCGATGCCGCCAATGGTGATCCCGAACGCGTGCAGGACAGAGGAACGATGGCTGTAGACAACGCCCTTGGGCCTGCCGGTGGTGCCGGACGTGTAGCACATCGCGGCGGCATCCTGTTCGTCTAAGTCCGGCCATGGATATTCGGCCGGGCGACCGGCGATCAGTTCTTCATACGAGAGGAGCGGCTTGAGTTCGCCGTCGGGCGAGGGACCATCCGTCATGACAACGAATTGCTTCGTGCTGTTCAGCTTGCTCGCGACCCGCTGCAACACCGGGAGCAGCGACACGTCAACGAAGATCACTTTGTCCTCGGCATCGTTGACCACAAAGACGAGGTGCTCGGGAGCGAGTCGTGGGTTCAAGGTATGCACGACGGCCCCGGCGCAGGGAACGGCGAAATAGAGCTCGAGGTGGCGGTAGGTATTCCAGGCCAGCGTGCCGACCCGGTCGCCGGGTCCGATCCCCAGATCCTTCAAGGCGTGGGCCAGCTGGGCGACCCGCTTGCCGAAATCGGCATAGGTGTAACGATGGCGGCCGGCCTCGCGTCGGGTGACGATCTCCTTCCTGGGGAACAGCGTCGTCGAGCGCCAGAGAAAGTGCTGAAGCGTAAGCGGAAAATCCGGCATCGTGCTGCGCATCGAGAGATCACCCCTCCTTCCGCCATCCGGCGGCCGCCCGATTTTGGGCTATCGCAATACCCCATGATATGCTTGCGGCGGGCGGACCAGCCCGGTCATGGCACGCCCGGGCAACGCAAGTGGGCCGGGGATAACTTTGCGAAGGAGCTAGCGACAGACGTGGCGCAGAACGGGACGGTCAAGCGACTCGTGATGGATCGGGGATTCGGTTTCTTGAGCGGCGAGGACGGCAAGGAGTATTTCTTCCACCGGTCGTCCGTCGAAGGGTCGTTCGAGGGGTTGCAGGAGGGGCAGAAGGTGAGCTTCGACATTGAATCGTCGGCCCCCAAGGGACCACGCGCCTCGCGCGTGCGAGTCGCCTAACGACTCGGAAACCCAGAATCCGAAAAGGCCCGGAGCGTTTCCCCGGGCCTTTTTGTTTGCCCGCGGCTACGCCGGCTTCGTCGCGCGGATGTGCGCGCTCGCGATCTTTCCAGACTGCCCGACGAATCCGGCATCCCCCGGCCCGAAGCTGTTGGTGAGCTCGATATCAACCTCGTCGAAACCGGCCGTCTGCAACGCCTCGCGATAGGTGTCAACCGGAATCGTACCGGCGATACATCCGGCCCAGGCATCGAGCGCGGCTTTGACTACCGGTGGGAGCGGCTCGACTTCGACCATATCGGAGACCGCGAGCCGGCCGCCCGGCCTCAGCACACGAAAGGCTTCACGGAGAACCGCGGCCTTGTCCGCGGCAAGGTTGATGACGCAGTTTGAGATTACGACGTCGACGGCCCCCGGCGGCAAGGGGATGGCCTCGATCGTCCCTTTGAGAAAGGTCGCATTGTCGACGGCAGCGCGCTCCTTGTTTTCATTCGCCAACGCCAGCATCTCGTCGGTCATGTCGAGCCCGTAGGCATGCCCGCCGGGGGTGACCCGCCGCGCCGAAAGCAAGACGTCGAGGCCGGCGCCGCTCCCGAGGTCAAGCACCACATCGCCCGGATGCAATTCGGTCAGCACCGTCGGATTGCCGCAGCCCAGGCTGGCGCCGAGTGAGAGGCCGAGCTCGCGCAATTCCGTTGGCGAATACTCGCGTTCGCCGATCGGGCCGCTGACGGCGTCGGTTCCAGCGCAGCAACTCGAGTCACAGCAGCTCCCGCCTTGCTTGATCTTGATCGCGGTCTGCGCGTAATGCGCCCGGACCGATTCCTGAATGGTGTCCATAGGCCCTCCTGCTATCTATTGATGACCGTCAATGGAACGGTACCAGATCCATAGACATCTGTCAATGGAAGTGGTAGGCTTCGGTCATGAAGGCGACTCCCGCGGAGCGCACCAAAGGCGTTTGCTCCCCACCCTCGATCCCGTTGCCGGCGGTCAGAGTCGACGCCTCAGTGGAGATCTTGAAGGCGCTTGCCGACCCCACCAGGTTGCAGATGGTTGGCGTGCTCAAGCGCGCCAGTGAACCGGTGTGCATCTGCGACTTCACCGCGGCCTTCGCGTTGAGCCAGCCGACGATTTCGCATCACGTGGGCAAGCTGCGGGAGGCCGGCCTCGTCGAGGTCACGAAATCCGGCATCTGGGCCTATTACCGGCTGGCCAGGAACCTCGACGTCCGGACCCGCGCCGTGCTCGACGCCCTCGTTTGAGATGGCCAACGTGCTCTTCGTCTGCACCCAGAATGCCGGCCGATCGCAGATGAGCGAGGTGCTCTTTGCCCGGCTGGTCGATGGGCGTCATCAGGCGCGCTCGGCGGGGACGCGGCCTGCGCCGCAGGTCCATCCGACGGTGCTGGAGGCGATGCGCGAGGTCGGCATCGACCTCTCGGGCCGCCGGCCGCAAGCGTTGACGGATGAGCTGGCCCAATGGCCGGATGTCGTCGTCACCATGGGTTGTGGTGATAGCTGCCCTGTGATTGCAGGCAAGCGATATCTCGAATGGGACCTGGCCGATCCGGCGGATAAATCGCTCGCGGAAGTACGGCAGATCCGGGAGGATATCCAGACGCGGGTGATGCGGCTGGCCGAGAGCCTCTAAGGGAGCCAGATCTCGCTGGCGGATTGCACGTCGGTGATCCACCAGCGACCGTCGATGTCGACCAGCGTGTAGTGGTAGTAGCCGAGAAAGCGATGGGTCGTGCGCCGGCCGAGGCCCACGCCCTTTTCAGCGTCGGGCACCAATCGGTAGATCCATTCCTCCTTGGTTGTGACGTTCACGTTCTGCGGGCTCGCCTCCAGACCATAGGCCGAGAGCTCAACTTTCCCGATCTGTAAGTACGCCGTGTACGAGACGTCGAGTACTTCGCAGGTGATGTCCAGTCGGGCTGCCGGGAACGACTCGAAATCGCCGGAAAGGTCATGGGCGACCTGGGACAGCATCGGTTCGAGGTAGACCTCACGCAGGACATCGGCGTCGCGATTGTTGTAGGCCTGCTGGTTGAGCTTGATCGATCGCAGGACGGTATCTTTGATGGCCGAGACATTGAAGGCCGTCTCCCGCTGCACGCCTAGAGCGTAGCAAAGGACCGTTGACGGCCTGACCGACAGTCCTGTCGCGTCGACGCCGGCGCCGAGGCAACAATTTCGTAAACCTTTGTAAAGCCTCGGCCCAGGCGAGCCCCGGCCGACGTGGGCCTGCGAAGCAATGCGCTCGATCCGCGTCAAATCAATGCAGCGCATGGTGTTGAACCAGGACCCGGTGATCCGGCCGCGTTCCGGCTCGAGCCCCCGCAACCGCTTCAACTGGCGTTTGTGGGTTGTGCTCGGCACGCTCACAGAGCTCTTCCTTATTTATGTCGCGCGCTGGTGGGCGCCGTCACCGATCACGTACTTTCTGGCGGTCCTCTTCCTACCGGTGATGGTGCTCACCGGCTTTTGGAGCTTCAAATATTTCCGGATCGTCCAGGAAAACCTGGAGCTCTCCCGCCGCGCCGACCAGAACCTCCAGGAACTTACGCACTTCTTCGAGACGGCGACGGCGGTCTCCAACCTGACCAAGCTGGGGGAAGACCTGGAAACGCTGACCAGCAAGCTGGCCCAACTGCTCGACGTGGAGATGTGCGGCTTCTTCCTTTACCAGGAAGGCCTCGAGGCGCTGATCGCGCCGGCACCGCCCTCGGGCATGCGCGAGAGCCGGCTCTTCAATCAGATGCGGCTGAACCAACTGCGGTTCGGCGCCAATGCGTCGACACTGATCGGGCGGGTCTTTGTGACCCAGCAGCCAATCATCATCAAAGACTGCCTGCACGACATCGAGGCCGGCCAGCTGCTGCCGCAGACGTTCGGCTACCGCGACATGCTCCTGGTACCGCTTGGATCGGGAGGCCGCCCGCTCGGCGTTTTGATGCTAGCCAACAAGCGGAATGGCTCCTTCAGCGGCAACTATGACGTCAAGCTGGCTGCTTCCCTCGGGGCCGAGGTTGCCGTCTCCCTCGAGAACACCTTCCTCTTCGAACAGACGCGGCAGCAAGCGCTTCGGCTCGACACCTCGATGGAGATGTTGCGCCAGGTCTCGCAGGCATTGACCGCCGTGACCGTTGGCCCGAACTCGTTGCTGCAGGGCGTGGCGGGCACGGTGCTCGGCGTCTCGGGCGCGGCGGCGTGCCTGATCACGCTGACCCGATCGGGCACGCCCGCGGATCAGGTGATCGAGGTGGGGGACGGGGTCGACTCGAGCATCGTCGGGAAACCGCTCACCCACGCCGCTCCGGGCCTCGTCACGCAGGTCGTCATCGAGCAACGCCCGGTCTTTTCCGAGGACATTCAGCTCGACGGGCGCTTTCCGCTCGATCCACTGGGCCAGCAGTACGGTTGGCGGGCGGCGCTCGGCCTTCCGATGTTCCTCGAGCGCGAGTTCGTGGGGACGGTCTCGGTCTACTTTCATGAAGTTCGGCTGTTCGACGCGACGCTGATGCAGGTCCTCCAGATCCTGGCCAATCAGGCGGCGGTTGCGCTCGACAATGCCCGCCGGTTCCAGCGGGAGGGCCAGACGATCGAGATGTTGCAGCGCGCCAACCTCGAACTCCAGGAAGCCGATCGGATGAAATCCGAGTTTCTGACCAACATGTCGCATGAGCTGCGCACGCCGCTGAACGCCATCATCGGCTTCTCGGAAATCATCCGCAGCACGCCGGAGCTGTCCGAAAGCGAACGTAGTGAATTCGCGGAAACCATCCATACCAGCGGCCGACGGCTGCTGAAGCTCATCAACGACATCCTGGAGCTCACCCACATCCAGGCGGGACGCCTCGAGCTGCACCCCGCCCCGTGCCTGCTCGCCGAGGCCGTCGACGCCGCGCTCTCCGAGAATGCCGCGGCCGCGACCCAGAAAGAGCTGACCGTCAGTTCGCGTGTCGAGCGCGATCTCGAGGTCGTATTCGACCCGCGCAGCCTGCGTCACGTCGTCCACAACCTCGTCAACAACGCGATCAAGTTCACGCCGCCCCACGGCAGCGTCATCATCAGCGCGCTGGCGACGGAGACCGCGACGGTGGTCGAGGTCCGTGACACCGGCATCGGCATCAAGGCCGAAGACCAGCCGCGGCTCTTCGAGGAGTTCCGCCAGATCGACGGCTCAACCACTCGTGGCTACGAGGGGGTCGGCCTCGGCCTTGCGCTCTCCAAGCGGCTGGTGGAGTTGCAGGGCGGTCAGATCTGGGTGGAGTCCGCGGCCGGCGCGGGCAGCGCCTTTCGGTTCCTCATCCCCCGGCTTCCGATGCTGGCGAAGGTCGCATGAGCAAACCGGGGACGACACCGGCGTTTCCAACACCGGGTAGCGGCCGCCGGATCCTTGTCGCCGACGATGACCCGGAGCGGCTCAGCGTCATTCGTGAGCGGCTCCAGCGTGAGGGCTTCAGCGTGATCGGCGCCCAGGACGGGTTGGAAGCGCTCGATCGCGCCCGGGAGGAAATCCCCGATGCCATCGTCTTGAACCTGCTGCTGCGGCGAATCGACGGGCTTCGCGTCTGCGAGATTCTGAAGAGTAACCCGGCGACGACCAACATCCCGGTGCTGCTGACCGCCGGGGTCCATGTCGACGCGGATGAGGGCATGCGGGCTCTGGCCGCGGGCGCCGACCGCTTCGTCAGCGATCTCGGGCCGCTCTCAACCGGATCCGGTCGCGAGCTGGCAGCGGGTCAGGACCTGGTCCAAGCGGTCCGAAGCCTTCTTGGCGCCGAGCCGGAGTTCGAGCAGCGGCCGATTTTGCTCGCGATCGACGACGATCCCGACAACCGGGCCTTTTTGAGCAAGGCGGTCGCCAAGCAGGGTTTCGAGGTGGTCACCGCGCCCAATTCGGCTCAGGGCCGCCGGCAGCTCGCGGCCCGGCGGCCAGCCCTGATCTTTCTGGATGTCCAGATGCCGGAGGAAAGCGGGTTGACGCTGCTGCCGCAAATGCTGCGCGATTTCCCCGAGTCGGTGGTCGTGATGATGACCGCGTACGGCTCGGAGCAAGTGGCGGCGGAGGCGCTGCGCGGTGGCGCCGACGATTACATCGCCAAGCCGATCGATCTGCAGCGGCTGCGCGAGCTGCTGGAACGCAACCTCGAGAAGCAGCGGCTGCGCCAGGAACGGCAGAGCCTGCTGGCCCGGCTGAAAGAGTCGAACCGCTACTTGATGCGCCAGCACGCGGCCTTGCGACTCGCTGACGAAGAGATCCTCCAGGTGAACCGGCAGCTCGAGCAGTCCAACCGCTATAAGTCTGAGTTTCTGGCCAACATGTCGCACGAGCTGCGCACGCCGCTCAACGCCATTCTCGGCTTCAGTGAGATCCTGCTCGACCCGACGATGGGCGTGACCGGCGGCGAGCGCACCGAGTTCCTTCGGAACATCCACAGCAGCGGCCAGCATCTCCTGGGGCTGATCAACGACATCCTCGACCTTGCCAAGATCGAGGCGGGCAAGATGGAATTGAAGACCGAAGAGTTGCAGGTCGGCGACGTCCTGCAGGAGGTGACCGCCATCCTCGAGCCAATGGCGCGCCAGCAAGGCCTGCAGCTCACCACCCTGGGGGTCACCGAAGCCGGCGTGATCAAGGCCGACCGGAGCAAGTTCAAGCAA
>Ga0066699_10000072_pt1 | contig 19498 bp, 20 predicted proteins | sample GraSoiAngelo_148_FD_66455 | JGI IMG/M metagenome (GOLD analysis project Ga0066699, IMG submission 66455) | Grasslands soil microbial communities from the Angelo Coastal Reserve, California, USA - 14_1009_09_20cm | ecosystem: Environmental > Terrestrial > Soil > Grasslands | place: USA... | reverse complement strand
CCTGGATGCCTGGGAAGCGCGCAAACTGGCCACCGGACATGGCCCGGACGCCGAAAAGTACAAGAACGAATTCCTCGCTGCAGCGTTTGCCGACGCAATCTCCATTTACCTGCTATCGCTTTTTCTGGATGTTGATTATTACGACCTGCGCGAACGCGACTACCCGCTGCTGGCACCCACTCCGCTAAGCGAGCGTCTTCGCAAGGTGGCTGAGCTATTCCCGCCCAATTCGGGATTCGACTTCGCGATTTACTACAAGCGGCGGACCTGAAATGAGCCACGGATTTACACGGATCTAAGTACAATCGTTCCTCCATGATGGTCACGGTTCGGTCCTTCGCCAAGATTAATCTCGGCCTGTCGATCGGTGCGCTTCGTGCTGATGGCTTCCACGAACTGGGCACGGTGTATCAGACCATCGCCCCCCATGACGTGCTGCGCGTGGGCATCGCGAAGGGCTCGGGGATTGAGATCCGCTGCCCGGACCCGCGGGTACCGACTGACGAGACGAACACTTGTTATCGGACCATCGAACTCGCTATGGCCGCGCTCCGGGGTAAGGGACGGGTGTTGCTTGAAATCGAAAAGCGCCTGCCGGTGCAAGGCGGCTTGGGCGGAGCATCTTCCAATGCAGTAGCAGCGCTGTTAGCTCTCGAACGGGCACTGAAGAAACCACTCTCGGCTGTCAAGAAGCTGCGTATTGCGGCGGAAGTTGGCTCGGATCTGCCGCTGTTTCTGGTGGGCGGGACGGTGCTCGGCGTCGGGCGCGGCGAACAAGTCTATCCGCTGCCGGACTTACCTTCAACCTATTGCGTGCTGGCTGCCCCGGAGATTGGTATATCCACACCCAAGGCGTTTGCTGATTGGGATGCGATCATGGCAGGCCCAGCCGAGCGGCGCTCGACCGGACAGCCGGGGGCGGCTGTCCCGATGCGTAATCCAGGCAAATTGACGGTATCTACTCAGTCCGATAATATAGTTCAGTTCGGCCGCACCGTTTCTTCGTGGCTGAGTGGTTCATCCGGTGTCCCTGCCCGCGGCAGGGGCCGGGCCGAGACTCCGCTTCTCGACCTCGTCCGTACCGGGATCGAAAACGACTTCGAAAAGGTCGTCTTTCCCAAGTATCCCGAATTGCGCGAGGTGAAGCGTGTGCTTGAACGAGAAGGCGCACTATATGCGTCTCTGTCTGGCTCTGGTTCCGCTGTTTATGGCCTGTTTGGTGCGCGGGTGGAAGCCGATCAAGCCGCGGCTCGATTGCGAAAACAGGGCATCCCGGCACAGACGACCGCCACTCTGACCCGAGAACAGTATTGGAAGAAAATTTTTTATTGTTGATTTTTGATGGTTGATTGAAAATTAAGATGCCGACCGGTTGCCAAGCAACCATCAGGGGATCAAAAATCAACAATGATCGACTGGGCCGTCGACTAATGGTAGGTCAAGTGCCTTTGGAGCACTTTGTCTAGGTTCGAATCCTAGCGGCCCAGCCAGAAAAACCAGCTTTTAGCTCTTGCTTTTTCGCGTGGAGTTCAGGGGTTCAAGCATTAAGAGCTAAAGGCAAGAGCTAATCCATGGCCACTCTCGCGACAACCGCAGATAAGAAGGCGCCGGTAAGCCCGGAGGAGAAGCCCGAGCGCAAGCCTCAGCGCTCCCGTGTGGATGACAAGTTCAAGATCTTCTGCGGCACGGCGAACGAGTCGCTGTGCGATGAGGTCTGCGCGTTTCTCGGCATGACTCGCGGCCAGGCAAAGGTGACGCGGTTCTCCGATGGTGAGGCTTATATCCAGATCCAGGAGAACGTGCGCGGCGCTGACGTATTCCTCATGCAGCCCACCTGTCGTCCGGTAGACATGCACCTGATGGAACTGCTTTTGATGATTGACGCCTTAAAACGAGCTTCGGCCCGCCGCATCACGGCGGTGATCCCCTATTTTGGCTATGCGCGCCAGGATCGCAAGGACAAGCCGCGTGTACCGATTTCCTCCAAGCTGGTGGCTGATTTGCTGACCACGGCCGGCGCGGATCGCGCGCTGGTCGTCGATTTGCATGCTCCGCAGTTGCAGGGCTTCTTCAATATTCCGGTGGATCACCTGTTTGCTTCGCCTGTGCTCGTGGACTATTACAAGAAGCTCATTTTACCGCATCTCACCGTCGTTTCTCCTGACGCGGGGGGCGTGGAGCGCGCCCGATTTTTTGCCAAGAAGATGGATTCCGCCTTGGCTATCGTTGATAAGCGCCGGGTGGATGTGAACGTCGCGGAAGTCATGCACGTCATCGGCGATGTCAAAGGCCGCACGTGCCTGGTCATTGACGACCTGATTGATACTGCCGGCACCCTGGTCAAGACTGCGCACGCCCTGCTCGACGATGGCGCCACCGGCGTTTATGCCTGCGCCTCGCACCCGGTACTTTCCGGGCCAGCGGTGGAAAATATTTCCAAGTCACCAATCACCGAGGTGGTGGTCACCAACACTATTCCGCTCTCCGAAGCCGCCCGCAAAGAGCCCAAAATCAGAGTGCTCACAATTGCAGGACTGATTGGCCGCGCCATTCAGTCGATTCATGAGGAAACTTCGGTCAGCAAATTATTCATGTAGGCAGGAATCAGAAACTATGGCTACAGCAACCGAGACGAAACCTGAAACCAATTTTCTGGAAGCGGAGCCGCGCCAGCCCGGCAACAAGAACGATGCCCGCCGGGTGCGCCGCAGCGGGAAGATTCCCGCGGTGGTCTACGGGGCCGGCAAAAATGCGGTGCCAGTCAGCGTGGACCCGCGGCAGGTCTCTCGGATTCTGCACTCCGAGAGCGGTCACAACACGATTTTCGACCTCGCCCTGGACGGCCAGCGCAGCAAGGCCATGATCGTCGATTGGCAGTACGAACCCATCAAGGGCGCGCTGCTGCACATCGACCTCAAGCGCATTGCCATGGACCAGAAGCTCAAGGTCCTGGTGCCGATCGTCCTCAAGGGCGAAGCGGCGGGCGTGAAACAGCAAGGCGGCATTCTGGAGCAAGTGCTGCGCGAGGTGGAAGTGGAGTGTTTGCCCGGCGACATCCCCAGCCACATCGATGCCGATGTGACCGAGCTGGTCTTCGGCAAGGTTTTGCGCGTGGCGGACCTGCCGCATGGCGAAAAGCTGAAGTTCCTTACCGACCCGAATCAGACCGTGGCTCACGTCACGGCGGTTAAGGAAGAAGTGGCGCCGACGCCGGAAGCCGCTGCCGCCGAAGCCGCGGCCGTTCCCACCGAGCCGGAGGTCATCAAGAAGGGCAAGCAGGAAGTCGAAGGGGAAGGTGCCGAGGAAGCTGCTCCCGAGAAAGCCGAGAAAGCAGAGAAACAGGAGAAGAAGGAAAAGAAATAACCGTCGTCGGTCTTTGGTCTCTGGTCATTGGTCATTGTTCTCTCTGGCCAACGGCCGGGGACAAAGAGGTAACTAGGAGTTAGCAGCTAAGAGCTAAGCCGCGTGAAACTGATCGTTGGCCTGGGCAATCCGGGAATCGAATACCAGTTCACGCCGCACAACTTAGGATTTCTCGCCATCGATCGCCTCGCCGACGAATGGGGCGTGGACGTGAGAAACCGGAATTGCCGGGCACTGACTGCCCGGGCCGTTATCGGTGACCAGCAGGTTCTCTTGGCCAAGCCGGAGACCTACATGAACCTGAGCGGCCTGTCCCTGCGCGAGCTGCTGGCACAGCATGAGCTCAAGCCGGAGACGGATCTGATCGTCATTTATGACGAACTGGATCTGCCGCTGGGCACGATTCGCATTCGGCAACGGGGCAGTTCGGCTGGGCACAACGGGATGGAATCGGTGATCGGCGCGCTGGGTACGCAGCAGTTTTTGCGAATCCGTCTGGGAATCGCGCCGGAGAAGAAGGTCGCGGATGGCGTGAAATATGTGCTTACGCCCTTTCGCAAGAGACAACTTAAGGTCGTGGACGAGGTCCTCGACAAGGCTGCTGAAGCTGTGAAGGTGATTTTGACCGAGGGGCCGGACGCGGCGATGAATCGCTTCAACCGCAAGCCCGATCCGGAAGATTAGAAGATTAGTGGTTGGGAGAAACGGAATGAATCGCACTTATGAATTGATGTTCATCGTCCGCCCGGACATGGCGGATGAAGATCTCGACAAACTGATTTCCACGCTGGAATCGCAGGTGACCACCTCGGGTGGAACCGTGAACGGCGTGGAGCGCATGGGCAAGCGTCGCCTGGCCTATACCGTTCGTCGATTTCAAGACGGCATGTACGTTCTGCTGACGGTTGAGGGTGGCGGGGCGCTGATTCACGAACTGGAACGCCGTCTGCGCGTGACCGAGCCAGTGATCAAGTTCCTCACCGTCCGGATTGACGAAGAGCGGAAGCGCCTGGACAAGATCAAGCAGATTCGGGACGCGCGGCGCAAGGCGGCACCCGCACCTGCTACACCCGAAGCTGGCGGCGAAACTACCCCGGCAACGCCCTAAGAGGGTCGTTGGTCCTTGGTCGTTTACGGAAAAAGCCAATGACCAACGACTGACGACCAAAGACAAGTTTTACTAAGGAGCAACATGGCTGAAGAAACCAAGACAGCAACCCCTGAACCACCAGCCGCTGAAGCACAGCGGCCTGAAGGATCGCGTCCGGAAGGACAGCGCGAGAGTCGATTTGGGCCCCGTGGACCGCGTCCTGCCGGAGGTCCCGGCGGCGCCCGCGAAGGCGGCCGCAAATATTTTCGCCGCAAGAAGGTCTGCAAGTTCTGCGTGGAGAAGATCGAGGCGATCAACTACAAGGATGTGCGCCTGCTCTCGCAGTTCGTCGCGGAGAGCGGCAAGATTGTTCCGCGGCGCCTCACCGGCGTCTGCACACCTCACCAGCGGCGTCTCTCGGTGGCGATCAAGCAGGCGCGCAACATCGCCCTGCTGCCCTTCGCCGGCCGCGCGTAAAAACCTCGTCGGTCATTGGTCTTGGGTCATCGGCGGTCTTGGGTCATCGGCCATAGATAACCTGAGCCAGATGCCGCCTTGCCAACGACCAACGACCAACGACCAACGAGTAAATTACGGGGTCATACGATGGAAGTCATTCTGAAAGAAGATGTTCCCAGGCTCGGTTCCCGCGGCGATGTGGTCAAAGTCGCCGAGGGCTACGGACGCAATTTTCTCTTGCCCAAGAAGCTTGCTATCGAGGCCAGCCAGGGCAACAAGGCGGTGATCGAGCAGATGAAAGCCGCCGCGGTGCGCCACTCCGCCCAGGAAAAGGCCGGCGCTGAAGAACTCGCTAAGCAATTCGACGGCGTGTCGGTGAGCTTCCAGCGGCGTTCGGGAGAGCACGACCAGTTATTCGGGTCGGTGACCTCGGGCAACATCGCCGAGGCTCTGGAGAAAAAGGGCTTCAACATAGACCGCCGCAAGGTCCAGCTCCATGAACCACTGAAAACCTTGGGCGAATTCACCGTCCCGATAAAGCTGCATAAGGACGTTACCGCTCACCTGAAAGTCCTGATCGAGAAGGAAGCGGGCGAGTAGATTCGTATGGGGTGGGTCGGAGACCCGCCTCCCGAGTTAATTCCTCCAGCTCAAAATCTCAAATTGCACCTCGCCCGGTGCGAAGCTTCCCTCTCTCGGTCGTATTCCAGCTAACCCTCGCTTCGGCAATCAGTTACTGGCGCAAAATCAGCTACAAACCCCTATAATCTTGCTCACGGTTCTGGGTCTTCCACGTCCAAACCTATGCAAACCAGAAAGAAAGGCTGGTACTCAGGTTTGCGAGGACAGAGACCATGCCGGCCGACGCTTGGGCATTATCTATTGGCGGTTGTTCGACTCCGGGCGCAAGTAGCGATCGCGCGGTACGAGGCAGTGGCACCCAGAACCCCTTCGCGCGGGGCGACATGGCTGGGCACAACATAGCCCGCATTGACGATACGATGCTCGTCCGCGAGGCGCAGCGGGGCAACCGTGCCGCCTTCGAGGAGTTGGTGCGTCATTACGATCAGGCCGTTTTACGGCTGGCCCTGCACCTTACCGGCTCGGAACACGACGCCCAGGATGTCTATCAGGATGCGTTTCTGAAGGCCTACAAAAGCCTGGGTAATTTTCGTTTCGAGTGTTCCTTTTACACCTGGATCTACCGCATCGTCACCAACCTGTGCCTGGATCAGCTCCGCAAGAAACAAGTGCGCAAAGAAGACGCGCCGGTAGCCACCGACGCCGGCGGCGAGCAGTTCGACGTGCTCGATCGCGTGCCCGACGGCCGGGCGGGTGCGAATCCGGAGCGCGACCTGATGCGCCGTGAACTGGGCAGCCGCATCAATAGTGCCCTCGAGCGTCTTACGCCTAGGGAGCGCATGGTCTTCGAGCTGAAGCATTACCACGGTCTGAAGTTGCGAACTGTCGGCGAGATTTTAAATACGACGGAAGAAACAGCAAAGAATACGCTATTTCGGGCGACGCAGAAATTACGCGGCGCCCTGGCGGACATGCGATGAGGATACAGGTTCCGGAGCAACGAAATTCGTTAGCCCAGCCGTCAGCCGTGGGTAGTCTGGGAAAACGGGGGCCGAGTCCTGTAGGGACGACAGCAGAGCTTCTGTTAAGAAAGGTCAACCCCGATAGGGGAGTGCAACTATGAAGTGCGAATGGGTTAAGGAGAACATTCTCCTCTACGTTTACCATGAACTGGCCGACGACACTCGCTACGAACTCGAGCAGCACGTAGCCCGCTGCGCCGACTGCGCCGCCGAACTGAAAGCCACGCGCAAGTTCCACGTGACCTTGTCGTCGCTGCCGGTCGAGGAACCAACACCGAATCTGCTGGCGGCCTCGCGCATGCGCCTGCAGGAAGCCCTCGAGACCAGCGAGCCAGGTGGACTGTGGCAGCGGCTGACCTTTGACCCATGGGTCTGGCTGCGGCAGATGCGCTTTTCGCCCGCCCTCGCCGCCGTCCTCCTCATCATCGGCTTTGCCGGCGGGATTGGCACAACCTACTCCATACTTCGCCCTTCCCCCGGAACGCCGGTTATCCCGACCATTGACCAAGTCGCTCCTTCCGAATCCAGCATCACGGGCATTCGCTCCGTCGTGCAGGAGGCGGGCACGAACAAAGTCAGCATCAAGTACGACACTGTCAGCACTCAACAAGCGGAAGGTTCTCTCAACGATCAGAAGATCCAGCAACTCCTCCTGTTTGCCGCGCGCAACAATTACAACTCTGGTGTGCGCATGGATTCCGTGGACCTGCTGACGCAAAAGCCTGATAACGCGGGGGTGCGCGAAGCCCTGATTTACGCCCTGCGTTATGATTCCAACCCGGGCGTGCGACTCAAGGCTCTGGAGGGTCTTGGACCGTATGTGAAGAACGATGTCCGCGTTCGCGACACAGTTTTGGAAGCTCTGATGAATGACGGCAATGCCGGAGTTCGCACCCAGGCCCTGCAGTCGCTCAGGCCGGTGCGCGCCGATAGCAGCGTGCGGGTTGTGCTGCAAAGCCTGGCGCAGAACGACAAGAATCAATACATCCGGTCGCAGGCGCGCACTATGCTGGTGCAACTGGGTGAGATGGATTAGGTATTTTTCCGACGGGCCAGGGCGCCCGCCCCTCGGCGGGAAGCAGGGGCTTAGCCCCCTGGGAGGAGGAGGAAAACGAGGTGCAGGTTGAAGCAGTTCTCTAAATTCGCCGGGACCGTGGTAGCGCTGTTGTCCATGGCTTCGGCGGCGCAACAGGGCCGCATTTCCCGGGAAGGCGGCAACTGGACGCAGCAGAGCTCGGGTACGCTTTCTGCCGCCAGGAACCTTCGGGTCAAGGTCGATTTCGGCACAGTGCGCGTGCAGGGCGGCGCCCAGCAGGACATCAACTACGTTTTCCGCAATATTGCCTACACCTCCTCGGAAGAGAAAGCCCGCCGCCAGCTTGACGCCTACAAAGTCAGCACCTACGTTCGGGGCGAGACCGCTTACATCGTCGCGGAAGTTCAGGGATCTCGCGCGAGCCGATGCTCAGGGGAGTTTGTGGTCAATGTTCCGCGGCAGATGGAGTCGGTGAAAATTGAAACCGACGGCGGCAATGTTCTCGTCGACGGCATTGCCGGGCGCCTCGAGGCGGAAACCGGGGGCGGCAGCATTAAAGTGGACGATATTGGCGGCTCGGTCTCTGCCGAAACCGGGGGGGACTATATTGATGTGGGTACGGTTGGCGGAGACGTGAATCTGCAAACCGGGGGGGGACGGATCTCCATCCGCTCCGTAAAAGGCAAGATCAATGCCTCGACCGGCGGTGGCGATATGGTCATCTACTCCGGATCGCAGGGTGCAGTTCTGGAAGCCGGCGGCGGCAATATCCAGGTCAAACAGTGCATCGGGAAGTTGAGAGTCTCGACGGGCGGCGGCAATATTGACTTGGGTGACATCGCCGGCCCCGCCGAGATTGAAACCGGTGGCGGAAGTATTCGCCTGGCTTCTGCCAAAGGCCCGGTTCGCGCTGAAACCGGCGCGGGACGGATTGAACTCAACGGAGTACCTTCGGCGCGGGCAGAGTCTGGCGCTGGCGGGATCGTCGCCCGCTTCATTCCGGCTGGCGAGCGAGCCGATTCCATGCTGGAAACCTCGGCGGGCGACATTACCGTTTATATAGCTTCGGGAGTTGCCGTCACTGTGCGTGCCAGTATCGAGCTCTCCAACGGACACCGCATTCAGTCCGATTTTCCAGAACTGCGAGTCACCACCGAGGGCGACTGGCCGGGAACAGGATCGGCCACTGCCGAAGGCAGTTTGAACGGCGGCGGTCCCTTGCTGAAGGTGCGCACTACAGCCGGAGACATCCGCATCCTTCGCGCGCCCTGAGAACCAGAAGCCGAGGGCAAGAGGGGCGGCGCCACCCCGGCGCATTTGTGACAATCCGCTTTATGGCACGTCCCAGGCTTCGCGAGCACGTTACCGGGCCAAAAGGGAGGAACAACATGCCTAGGTACCTCCTCATTGCGATCATGCTGCTGCCTCTGGCGACGGCAGCAGCTCTTTCCGAACAGACACCCAGCTTCGACCCGGCAAGCGGGTCCTATGCGTTCTCCAGCGATGAGCCTTCCGGGAGCACTTCCTATTTAGGGGTGGACACCCGCGACGTTACTCACGATCGTGTTGCGGAGCTGAAGCTCAAGGACGAGACTGGCGTGGAAGTCACGGTGGTCGACCAGGACGCTCCCGCCGGCAAGGCCGGCATCCGGGAGCACGACGTGATCCTAACCGTCAACGGCAATAAGGTGGAGAGTGTCGAGCAACTGCGCCGCATGATCCGCGAAATCCCGGCGGGACGCGTCGTGAATATCGGCCTGAGCCGCAATGGCCAGCCACTGAATCTGCAAGTGCAGTTAGCCGCGCGGCGGTCGTTTTCGGTCAAGATTCCACACATTCCGCCTATTCCGCCCATCATTTCTATGCCGCCAATGCCTCTAATGCCGGATATTGACGTTCCCATGTCCGTCGTCGTTGTGCAATCAGCCATGCGGAGCGGGCTGATGGTTGAGAATCTCACTCCCCAGCTCGGCGAGTTCTTTGGCGCCAGGAACGGGCAGGGCGTGCTGGTCCGTTCGGTTGAGAAGGGCAGCCGTGCCGAGAAAGCCGGCTTCCACGCAGGCGACGTGATCGTGCGCGTCGACAAGGATCCAGTGCACGACACCGGAGACTTCAGCCACGCTCTACGCTCTCATCGCGGCGGGGAACCGGTCCGCGTCGGGATCATTCGCGACAAGAAAGAACAGAACCTTACGCTCACCCTGCCCGAGCGTCGCCAATCGGGTGACCTGTTTGAAGAAAGCTACGATTTTCCCAACATCAACATCCAGGCCGACCTGCACCTGGATGAACTGAAGACTGAGCTCGCCAAGCTGCAGCCACAGCTTGAGCTCGCGATGAAGCAAGCCAGCCGCAGCCTGGATGAAGTCGGCAAGCAGATGTGCGATCACCAGAAACAATTGCGCGAGCAGCAGAAGCAGATGCAAAAGCAGATGCGCAAAGAAAGCCTAAAACTGCGCAAGGAATGGAGAGGCCACGAACGTGAGCTCCAGCGCGAACTGCAGGTATTACGGCGTAGCGCAGCCGAGATCTAACCTAACCGGGGCGCGCGGAAGTTCCTCGGGCGCGGGCGCTGCTGCCCGCGCTTTTTTCATTCGCTGTCCAATTTCTTCATCCTGAGCGGAGGTGAGTCCGGGAAGGATCTTGCGGGCACGACTCGGGCATTTAGCCGGTATCAGGAATGCGCCGACGCCGCGTTCGCGATGGGCGCCAGGCAAACCCGATTGCGCCCTGCCTGCTTGGCGGCATACATCCCGGCATCGGCAGCTTGCACGAGTTCATCGCGGGTGGTGCCATGGCGTGGAAAGACGGCGGTTCCGGCACTGATAGTAACTGGGCGTGGCACGCCTGGAAACGGCCAAGTCTCCACCACGCCACGCAGCTTTTCGGCCACTCGCAGTGCCTGCTCGACGCTGGTTTGGGGTAACAGGATCGCAAATTCTTCTCCTCCGTAGCGGCACACGACATCGATCTTGCGCAGGTGTTGAGAGAAGATAGAGGAGATTTGTCTTAAGACTTCATCCCCCAGCAGGTGTCCGAATTCGTCATTCAGCCGCTTGAACTGGTCTACATCCAGAATAATGACCGACAGCGCGCTATCGAATCTTTGTGCGCGCTCAATCTCCTGGTTGATACGCAATTCAAAGAAACGGCGGTTGAAGATGCCGGTCAGGCCGTCGATGTAGGCCAGTTGCCGCACCCGCTCCACGTGATGAGCGTTTTGAATGGCATTGGCGCAAATGTCGGCGACCGACTCCAGGGTTGGCCGGTCGGCAGGGTTAAAGGCAGCAGTACGAGTGCTGTCCAAAGCCAGAACTCCTAGGGTTTGCCCGAAAGAGAGAAGGGGAATGCACATCTGGGAAGAGGTTTCTTCGAACAGTCCAACGTAGTCGGCATCTTTTCGGACGTCATCCACGATTGCACTTGTGCCCGCAACCAGGGCACGTCCCCATATGCCGGCCCTGCAGGGCAGGCGCGCATCTCCGGGTATGCACAAAGTCAACCTCCCCTCGTGTGCCCGCAACACCAGGTCCTCTTCTTCCTTCAGCAACACGGAGACGTGATCCAACTGGAAGGCCTTTTCGACCAGCCAGCAGACCTTAGGCAGCAGCTCTCTGAGTTCCAAAACCACCGTCATTTGCTGTGCGATGGTGTTGATCGCCTCGAGCTGTTGCGCCCGGCGACGCTCCAGGGAATGCAGGCGGGCGTTCTGCACCGCCAACGATGCCTGAGTAGAAAACAAGGTGAGCAGGTCAATGGTTTCCGAATCGAAGCCATCCGCGCTCTCGCTTTGGCAGTCGAGCACGCCCAGCAGGTCCTCCCGCACCATCAACGGCACGGCTAGTTCGGAAAGCTGGTCGCGGGCCGAAGTCGGGCAGCGGGAATCCCTGCTTGTATCGGGAGCATAAATCGGCCGCTTCTGCGTCGCCGCTTTCCCGATTAATCCGTTTCCTACGGGCACTCGGAAATCTTGCTTATTCCACCCCGTTTGGCTTCTTAGAACCAGTTCCTGCTTTTCCTTGTCCAGCAACAAGATCGCGACTCTTTCGAAATGAAAGAAGTCACGCACGATGATCAGGATCTGGTGCAGCACCTCATCCAGTTCGAAGGTGGACAGCACGGCCTGACTGGCATCGTAAAGGAGGGCAATCTTTTGCATAGATTGGCTGCTGGATTTTACCGTGCGGCAATGGGACTGACCGAGGTGCCGAAAGTAACCACCAAGAGTGGCTCCGCCTCTCAGGAATTAGGGCCTACAGCGATCTCTCTTCGCGATTACAGGATGTGCTCGATTGGGCACAACTCTGGCGCTGGCTAGCCTGATGCAAGGGAAAATTTATGCCGGAAAAAGAAACCATCGAGCGCACCGATCAAGATGCCCGCCAAGGCAAATCGCCCGGCACCCAGGCAGGCGAATTTGTTCGCGAAGAGATGCATCACGTGCGCGAGGGTAAGCACGGTGCCCGCTCCGCCAAACAGGCAGTTGCCATCGGATTATCCAAGGCCCGCCGATCGGGAGTAAGCCTTAAGCCACCGCGTCGCGGCAGGGCATCGGCGCGTACCAGGAAACAAGCCAGCCGCGACTATCGTCGAGGACGCGGCCACGCTCGCCGCCAGAGGTCGGCCCGGCGTTCACGCGCGACTCGGGAAGCCTTGCGGCGCGAGGGCCGCAGCGCCGCTTCCCGCAGATCGCTCGCCCGGCAGGCTCGCAGTTCGGCCCGCAGCCGCGGCTCGGCCAGCCGTCATCGCTCCGCGAAAAAAGCTGTTCGCACCAAAGCAAGAAGCGGCTTGCTTCAGGCCGCCCGAAAAGCGGCTCGCACCCGCCGCGCCCACGCCCGAAGATAGGCCGAAGGACGGTCCACCGCAGCCCGAATCCCTCGGGATTCGGGCTTTTTTCTGCATACGGAACTGTGAGGCGCGGACACTCCAGTCCGCGCCTTTGTTAACATTCCTCCCAGGTGCTCGATCCCACTACCTCCGTCCAGTACGTCAAGGGCATCGGTCCGCGTCTTGCCGAAGTCTTGGCCGGCAAAGGCATTCAGACAGTCGATGACCTGCTGCACTATCTGCCGTTCCGCTACGAGGACCGCCTGAACCCGCGAGGCATAACCGAGCTGCGTGCGGGAGAGATGGCGACGGTAATCGCTGAAGTCCGGAACTCGGGCCTGTTCCGCACCCGGCGCATGCCGATTTTTCAAATAACTGCGAGCCAGGGAAGAGCGCGCCTGAAGTGCCTGTGGTTTCACGGTACCTACTTGAAAGACAGATTCAAGCCAGGGCAGATGGTAGCGCTCTACGGCAAAGTCGAGGCCGATCATCGTACCGGCGAACTCGAGATCATCCAGCCGCAATTTGAAATTCTCGGCGACGCCAGCGAGGAAGGAGCGTCGGATAGCGCCGAGCAGAAGCTGGCGCGCTCACTCGAAATTGGCCGCATCGTCCCCATCTACGAATCTCTGGGGCAGGGACGGCTGACCTCCCGCTGGTTCCGCCGCGTGATCCATTCCGCGCTGGAGAACCTGGCGCCCGCGTTACCCGATCCCATACCGGACGTAGTTCGTCGTCACATCGGCTTGGTCTCCCCGCGCGAAGCACTTTGGCGAGTCCACTGGCCTGATCCGGGCGAAAGCCTGCAGGATCTGCAAACTTCGCGCACTCCGGCCCACGTCCGTCTCATTTTTGAAGAGCTGTTTTTCCTGGAGTTGGGTCTTGAACTCAAAAGCCGCCAGCAAAAAGCACAAACCGGGATTGCTTTCCACCTGGACGACCGGGTCCGCGAGGCCATCAAGAAAATCCTGCCCTTCCACCCGACTGCCGCGCAGAAGCGCGGGTTGAAAGAAATTGCTTCCGACATGGAAAAGCCGTTTCCCATGCGGCGTCTGCTGCAAGGCGATGTCGGCTCCGGCAAAACGATCGTTGCCTTCGAAGCGGCCATAATCGCTATCGAGAACGGCCATCAGGTCGCGCTTATGGCGCCCACCGAAATTCTTGCTACCCAGCACTACCTCTCCGCGCGCCGCATCCTGGAGAACGCCGGCTACCGGATTGTTCTTCTAACCGGCTCACTGGAAGAGGACCGCAAGCGAGAAATACGGCGCCACGTAGCCCAGGGCAATGCGCAACTGATTATCGGTACGCATGCTTTGCTGGAGGAGAAGGTTGAATTTGAAAAACTGGGTCTCGTGATCGTTGACGAGCAACACCGCTTCGGCGTCCTGCAGCGACTAAAGCTGATGAAGAAAGACAGGGCGGGTCTCCGAGATGCTCAGGCCGAGCGCAGCTCAGTCGAGCCGGATGTCTTGGTCATGACGGCAACGCCAATCCCGCGCACACTGGCTTTGACACTTTACGGCGACCTGGATATTTCGGTACTCGATGAAATGCCGCCCGGCCGCACGCCCATAGTCACTCGCCGTGTCTCCGATGAACGTTCGCAAGAAGTCTGGGATTTCGTACGCAAGCAGGTTGCCGCCGGCCACCAGGCCTATGTCGTCTACCCGGTCATCGAGGAAAACGAGGAAACGGAGCTCAAGGCGGCAAAGAAAATGTACACGGAGCTGGAGAGCCGCATTTTTCCCGACCTCAAGGTCGCCCTCCTGCACGGCCGCATGGAAACCGATCTGAAGGACCAGGTCATGCGCCTGTTCCAAAAGGGGGAGATCGAGGTGCTGGTCTCCACCACGGTGATTGAGGTCGGTGTAGACGTGCCCAACGCGACGGTGATGGTCGTCGAGCATGCCGAGCGTTTTGGCCTGGCCCAACTCCACCAGCTTCGCGGGCGCATTGGCCGCGGCACCGCCAAGTCGTGCTGCATTCTGATGACAGGCGGCAAAATAACCGAGGAGGGCGATCGCCGGCTTGATGCCATGGTCCGCAGTAACGACGGATTTCAGATTGCAGAACTTGACCTCGAACTACGTGGTCCGGGAGAATTTTTCGGCACCCGCCAGGCCGGCATGCCTAGTTTCCAGGTCGCCAACCTGATTCGCGATCGGCAGTTGCTGGAGGCCGCGAAGCGCGAGGCGAGCGCCATTCTCGCCGGGCCCAATTCAGAGATCACGCAGCCAGAAATTGAGCGCGCCATCTGGCACATGCGCAGTCGCTGGCAACACAGCTACGGGCTGGTGGAAGTAGGATAAGCAGGTCGGCGAAACTGCTCTGCGCGGAATTCAACCCTGGAGGCTGAATCATGCGCGCGGGCGCGACGGGTTTGGCGGTCATGATTGCAAATCACCGTCCCTTGACCGCCGACCTTGAACCCGCAGATGCCTTCTCCTAACTCTTGCCCGGCTCTCCGATCTTCTTGGGGCCATCGTCAGCAAGGCGACGGCGAGTACGACCAGAAGCTAAGTAGACCCAATCTTACCCGGAATAGTTACTCCTTCCCGGGTGTGTACTTCAGCCGGAGCAAGCCGCTGCTTGGCGGCCTGCTCCCTCCGCTAATTAAATGCGCTGGGCTAAAGCTAAAAGACCACCAGCGGTCTCATCATGTCGTGCTCTTCGTGTTCGAGAATGTGGCAGTACCACAGATACTCTTTTCCAGCCACACCGAGGGTTCGGCTCAAGCTGTTCGGCATGGTAGCTATCCCCGGAGGATTGGGCGGCAGATCGAACCGCATGATCACGGTCGTCACCGTGCCGGGATTCATCTTGACGGTTTCCTCCTTCCACTCCAACTCCGGCCGATCCGGTCCGACCACCGGGCCGTTGTAGTCGGAATGGCAATATCTGAGGTGGGGCCGAAGGAGTTGAACGGCGCCGCTGCAGCACCTGCACGCTCACCAGCTGGAAGTGTATGGGATGAGCGTCGGCCGTGAGGTTGACGATCTGCCACACCTCGGTCGCGCCCGCGAGGGGATTCTCGGTCGAGGGATCGATATTGTTCCGACCGAACGTGTTGCCGCCTTAGCCTGATTGCACGCTCGTTCCCGGAGGCTGGACAAGACGGCCCTACCAGTCATAGTCCTCATTCAGCGTGAGAATCCGGACCTTGCTGCCGGGAGGAGGCGGAAGCGGAGCGGTGGTCCAGGTTCCAACCAGCGACGGATCAATGCTGCCACTTAGATCCGTGGTGGGGATAATCGTCAACGGCGGCTCGGTGTTGGTTGCGGGAATCACGTTGAAGCGCATGATCTGCCGCGTATTCGGTCCAAAGCCTGGAGGCGTGATGGTGGGATTCCTCCGCGCACTCGGGAAGTAATCGTTGCGCGGGTCGCCCATGGGGAACGGGGCGGGCGCGCCGTTGTACAGAATCAGTTTCTTCCCGGCAAAGCCGCTGAAGTCTACGATGATGTCCCAGAGCAAATCCGGGACCCTCGGCATTCGTGGGCGCCAGGGTCGCCGCATTGAGCGTAATGCCACCTGCGCTGCCATCCTCCAGCTGAAGCTGCACTCAGGAAGCGTGCCTGGGTCGCGTTGAGAATGCGCAGCCGATAGCGTCGCCCCTCAATGGTGGCTTCCGGATACACCGTGCCGTTCGCGGGCATGGTGTCGCCGAACATCTCGGGAATCGAGGATGGATCCCCAATCGGAGGCGTATTGTCGCCCCCCCGTGTATTTCCGGCGGTTGCGCTCGTAGGTGTCTGCATACCGGAGGCTGCCCGGGTGTTGGGGCAGTGAGGCACTAGTCCGAGGAACTTCGGACTAGTCAGCGAGAGGGCAACAAGACGGCGGCAGCACATCGGAGCCCCCCGCGTTGTTCAGTTCCCGCGTACCTGCCCATAATTCAGCAAGCTGACGATAACCACGCCGCCCAAGACGTTTCCCGAAGTCGCGAATAGCAGCCAGTGGAAGTAGCCGGCTAGCGAAGCCGATCCGGACACTACTGCTGCCAGGATCTCGCCGCTGGAGGCAATACAATGCGAGAATTTACCGACTCCGACCACGAAGGCCAGCAACCAGATCATCACCACTTGACCAATTGTCCACTGGCTGGCCGTCACCATCCATGCCACCAGGGCAATCAGCCAGCCACCGACAACCCCGCTCCAGAAAAAATGGGCCCCTGATCCGGTGCTGCTGAGGTTTCCCAGGGTCACCAGCTGAGCTGCGATGTCGGCCGACAACGCCCCAGACTTGATTGCCAGCAACGCGAATAGGAAAGCCCCGGTTACATTCGCGCCGAACACGACCGCCCAGAGCCGCAGCGTCTTTACGAGATTGTCCCGGCGACACTTATGTTCATCGAGAACCAGCACGACCGGGTAGAGCGTGTTCTCCGTAAAGAGTTGGGCACGCCCGATGATCACGGCGATAAAGCCGATCGGATAGACGGCAAACGAGGCCAGTTCCTCCCAGGTGCCGCTACCGAGAATGGCCCGTACCGAAGCCACGCCCAGACCCGTGAGTCCCATGGCCAAGCCGCCCGCCAGGCCGGAGAAGGCTAGACTGCGCGCTGAGCGGCGTAGTTCCTCCCTCGCATTCTCGACGGCGGCGCTGAAGATCTCCGGGGCGGTAAGACGGCGTGTTTCGACCGCTAGTTCTTCCTGGTTGCGCACCCGGCATTGGATTCCCAAGCGCCGCTCGGGGTTGATTCAAGAGACGGGAAGGGCGCACCGGAGAGGCAGATCAGGTAGGCAGATCAGGTAGGCAGAAAGGACATGCGCAAAAGGAGGTTTCGCCCCTTGGAACTATTCTTGTCCTGGATCGCGTCTCCCAAGTCGTTGCCAAAAAATGAGCCTCCGGCAAGCAGGGCTTCAATGGCCCGAATCAAATCGCGGGCAGCGTGCGATTTGAGCACGTATCCACGCGCACCAGCCTTGCGAACCGCCTTCACCAGGCTTTTGGAATCGTGCATCGTGAAGATCAGAACCCGGCTGCCAAGATTCAGCGCGCATATTTCCTGAGTCGCTTCCAGCCCGCTCATGACTGGCATCGTGATGTCCAGGATAACCACGTCTGGCTTGCTTTTCATGACGGCCTGCACGGCCTCCTCTCCGTTTGCGGCCTCCCCCACGATCTCCCATTCCGGTCGAGCCTTCAGAATGGTCCGCAGGCCTTGGCGCACAACTTCGTGGTCATCAACGATCAAAATCTTGATGTGCATCCGAAAGTCCCCATTTCATGGAGCGCAGCAGGCGCAAGCCAAGCTTTTCGCGAGGGAGGAGCCCACTGATGCCAGCCAGTCTCTTGACCAGCTACCCCAAATTTTTGGACGTCGAATGGAGCCGAGAAACTACTGAAGCGACGAGTAGGCGCGGTCTTTACGTCTTTCTTACATCTTTGCCTTTGACCAGCCACTATGAACTGTCCAGGTCAGCGAGAAAACGATATCTCTATACCGCCAAATCCCGACTCGCAAGTCCATACAGTGTTTACTGTAGTTACAAATCGGGGCATACGTCTGCATAGTAGACAGAGCCGCTCCCCAAGAACTCAGCTTAGGTCGAGAACAGAAACCTATACACAAACTCGACTGGAACGGAGATCCCGCTTCGGGGAGAGCGCTTTCGAACCCAGCAGAATCATCCCTGGTGTCTTATGGGCAATGTTCGCATTTTGGTCGCTGACGATCACGAAATAGTCCGCAGAGGTCTGTGTAACCTGTTGCAATCCCGCGGCTGGGAAATCTGTGGGGAGGCTGGCGACGGACGGCAGGCTGTGGAAATGGTGCAGCAGGTGCACCCGGATGTCGTCATTCTCGACATAGGAATGCCCAACCTGAACGGCCTGGACGCCACGCGTCAAATCCTGCACAAGAATCCGAACCAGAAGATTTTGATCTTAACCATCACGGACACGGACCAGGTGGTGCGTGACGTCTTGCAGGCGGGAGCTCGTGGTTTCGTTCTCAAATCCGATGCCGCCCGTGACCTGGTCGCCGCTGTAGATGCTGTGCAACAAAATCGGACTTTCTTTACACCCCGTGTCGGCGAGATGGTGCTGGAAGGCTATCTGAAAGGCGGCGGAGTCTACCAAGCCGAACCCACTATTCCAAGTCTGACGCCGCGCGAGCGCGAGATTGTTCAACTGTTGGCCGAGGGCAAGAGCACCAAAGAGGTGGCCTCAGTTCTGGATCTGAGTGTGAAGACGGCGGAAACCCATCGCAGCAATATCATGCGCAAACTCAAGCTGCATTCCGTCGGAGAACTGGTTCTCTATGCCATCCGCAACAATATCGTGCAAGTTCCCAAACGCGACCTCGGTCAATCCTGAGCGCCCAGTTCTATTCCCAACTGGTTCCCTCCTTCTTCGTCTTCCAGACATGCCATAATCACTGGTCATGAAGGCGATCAGGCGCTCCGATCTTTACCGCAAGCTTCCGGCGATAGACGCACTGCTGCGCGCTCCCGAAGTCGCTGCCCTCGTCGCCCGCGAAGGACAGGTTGCCGTGGCCGAGGCAGCCCGGGTCGTCCTGGCCCGCGTGCGTGACGAGATCGCTGCAGGAGTTCTCGATAGCACCCGATTGGAACTTGCCATCGCCGGGTTGCCCCCCGCTATTGAGCGTCAGCTCCAGCAATCCCTGGCTTATTCTCTGCGCGAGGTAATCAACGGCACGGGAGTCATCCTGCACACCAATTTGGGTCGCGCGCCCTTGTCGGCCCGAGCCCTGGACCATGTTCGTGATGTGGCCCTGGGCTACTCCAACCTGGAATTCGATATAGCAGCCGGAGCGCGTGGCAAGAGAGACGTCCACGTCGACCGCCTGTTCCGAAAGTTGTTGTCAGAGCAAACAGGCGATGTGGAAGCGGATCTCCCACCCGCTCAGTCCGAGCGCAGCTCGGCTAAGCAAGCGGCTGAGATCTCCACAATCGTCGTAAACAACAATGCTGCCGCCGTCCTGATCGCTCTCAATACGCTAGCTGAAGGTGGAGAAGTTATCGTCTCACGCGGCGAGCTGGTTGAGATCGGCGGGTCGTTTCGTATCCCCGACGTGATGGCCAAGTCCAACGCAATCCTGCGCGAGGTAGGCACCACCAACCGCACGCGCATCGCCGACTACGAGCG
>Ga0066699_10000069_pt1 | contig 19690 bp, 21 predicted proteins | sample GraSoiAngelo_148_FD_66455 | JGI IMG/M metagenome (GOLD analysis project Ga0066699, IMG submission 66455) | Grasslands soil microbial communities from the Angelo Coastal Reserve, California, USA - 14_1009_09_20cm | ecosystem: Environmental > Terrestrial > Soil > Grasslands | place: USA... | reverse complement strand
ATCCAGGCCACGATCTTTGGCGTCAGCTCGAGCGCGATCTCGATCGGCTTTGGCCTCGGTCCCCTGGCGGGTGGCTTCATTGCCTCGGCGGCCGGCGTTCGATCGGCACTGGTTGCCTCCGCCGTCATTGCGCTGCTGACTGCCGCGCTTCTTGGCTTCCTCGCACGCGAGCCGCGGCCTATCATCGGAAGAGGGCGGCAATAGTAACAAGGAGCGGGCATGTCGACGGTCTGGGAATCGATTGAGGAGCGCGAACGTCGCGTTCGCGGCAGCAGGACCACAAGCGTCATGGCCAGAGCGGCCGAGCAGGCGCCAGACGGCAAGACGCTCAGCGAGGCATTCGCCAGCCGGCCGTTCATCAGCCGAGACGATCTCAAGCGCATCGCCGAGCAGTCGTATGAACGACCCGTCCTCACGCTGTACCTGAACTTCTCACCCGATCGTTTGGTTCGAGCCGATCGTCCCGTCTTTCTCAGCGTTTTCAGCAGCATGCGGCACCAGGTGCTCGAATCGAAAAAGGGGTATCTGGAATCGTTGCCCCATGAGCACCGGATAGGCGTGCGAGATGACCTCACCCAGCTCCAGGAGTTCCTCGAGGGCTATGAGCCCGAGGGCGCTCGAGCGCTGGTTATCGTCAAGAGTGGCGACCAGCTCAATCGCGTGGTGCCGCTTCCGCTGCGAGTCGCCGACCATCTCATGATCGAACCGGATCCGTACCTCCAGCCGCTCGAGGCGATCATCGAGAGCCAGCACCGCCTTCTCGTGCTCACCGTGGCCAAAGACCAGACGATCGTCTCGATTCACGAGCTTGGCTATGAGCGTGACGTGGATATGATCGCCGAAGACCTGCCTCGAGAAACGCATGAGGCATTCCGAGAGGGAAAAACCGAACGGCATCGCGAGGTGCATGTGATCTGGCACTTCAAGGCTTCGGCGCAGCAGGCCGAGCGGATCTTCCGTGACGCCGGCTGCGACATGGTCCTCCTGGTTGGTGAGGACAACATCGTCAAAGAGTTCGAGGATTACCTGCCGAAAGCCCTCCAGCAGCGGCTGGTTGGACATCTCCAGCTCCCACCTGACGTCCGACCGAACGAGCGGCGGGCGGCAATCGGCAAGGTCCTCACGGAGCGACGGGCGAAGGAAGAGGGCGATGCGCTGGAGGGGCTTGGCTTTTACCAGGGCCACCAACGTTTGGCCTCGGGCCTTGACATGGTGATCAGCGCCGGCAACCTGTTTCTGATGCGGCAGCTTTTCGTCCGCGACGACCTTGCCGGGGAAGGGTTCATCTGTCACACCCATCATTTCCTCGCGCTCAAGCCGGGCGCATGTCCGTTTGACAACCAGCCGCTCGAGGGCGCCGCCAATTTGCTCGACGAGCTGATCGAGATGGCCCGGCTGCATGGCGTCGACGTCATGATGGTTGGCGAGCGGAAGGATTTGCTCGAGCCCTACGAGGGGATCGCGGCGGTCCTGTTCAACGGCGCGCCGATCGAGCAGCTGCGAACAACCGCCGTTACGAGCTGATCAGGTGGCGGCGGAGCCGAACGTTGTTCAATGCCCGAACTGCGGCAAAGGCAATCGGGTGCCTCCTGCTGCCACGGGCGCCCCGCATTGCGGCAACTGCGGCGCGACGCTGCCCTGGCTGACCGAGACCGGTGAGGCCGACTTCGCGACCGTCGTCGAGAAGAGCAGCTTGCCCGTGCTGATTGATTTCTGGGCACCCTGGTGCGGTCCATGCCGGATGGTGTCTCCGGCGTTGGAACAAATCGCGAACGAGCGGGCCGGGCGCCTGAAGCTGGTGAAGGTGAACACCGATGACGCCCCCAATCTCTCGCAGCGGTTCGGCATCCGCGGCATTCCGACGCTGGTGCTGATGGCGCATGGGAAAGAGGTCGGCCGAAGCGTTGGCGCTCAACCGGCACCTGCCCTGCGCACCTGGGTCGACGGCCAGCTCGCCCAAGCCCCGGGGTGAATTTGCCTCCCAAGTGGGGAGGGGCTCGGCCAGGGGACCTTTGCCGTCTTACGACTTGACTCAGGCTCATCATTACTGATAGTTTGAGTATCAGATTACACGCGGAGTCTACTGTCGGCTACATCGGGTAGCCGAAGGAGGGAAGCAAGCAATATGTGTCGATTGCGTCATCGATTCTTGATCGGTCCGCTGGCGGCGCTGATCGGGGCGGCGGCGGTCGCGGCAGTCCCGATGGCCGGATTCGCGGCGAGCGGCGGCGACAGCAATCGTGGCGATGTCTGGGTCGACAACGTCGGCCAGCCCGCGGGGCCGGGCCACGAGATGGATCCACACCTCGCCTGCGCCAACATCAACCTATGGGGCGCCGACCTGGGCGATGCCTCAGGCAGCTTCACGATCGACGGCTGGCCGCCCTCGGGCCAGCAGGAGCAGGTCTACCCCGCGAGTGGCGCAGCGGCGTGGCACTACGGGGGCGGCAAGCAGGCGCAGGTGATCGCCGTTATCCCGGTTCATACATTGATTGCGAACGCGGCGGCGAAGGGCGACACCCCGGCGCACCAGGGCTATCACTTCAAGTTGCAATTGAGCCAGGACCCGCAGAAGCACAAGACTTTCTGGGTCAATTGCCCGGCGGGCTCGACCTCCGGTGGGGGCACTACGAGCGGCGGTGGAAGCACCGGCGGTGGCGGCGGTGGAGACACGGTCGGCAGCTCGCCGGCCGGTGCCTCGGCCAGCGGCGCATCGGCTGAAACCGGCGGCGCGAGCGTCTCGTCCACGCCGGCCGGACTGGCGCAGACGGGTGGCGGTCAACTCCTGGCGGTCATGCTCGTGGCTGGGCTGATCCTCCTCCTCGCCGGCCTCGGCACACTCTTCCGGTTCGTCGTCCCGCAGCGATAACGACCCTCCGACCAGTGAAAAGCCGCCCCGCGGGGCGGCTTTTTTGATTCCGGAGTTTACGAGCCGGAGCAGGCGGCTTCCCAGCCGTGGCACAAGTTGGCTACAGCGCGTGCGTCGAGCTCTCGGCCTGTCATAATTTAAGCGTGCGCTCAAAACGGACGCTCAATAGGAAACCGGTGGGAAAAGCCGCCGCCGGCACCCGTGACCGGCTGGTGCGGGCGGCGCTCAAGACGCTGACCCAGCATGGCTTCAGCGGGGCGACGGCCCGCACGATCGCCGCTGAAGCGCGCGTAAATCAGGCGCTCATCTTCTATCACTTCGGAAGCGTCGATCACCTGCTGTTGGCGGCGCTCGACGCCACCAGCGAGGACCGCCTCGCTCGCTACCGCTCCTGGCTTGCCGATATCAACAAGTTCTCCGATCTCGTGGACGCGATGGATCGGCTTTATAAGGAGGACATCGTCTCCGGTCATATCACCGCCGTCCAGGAGATGGTGGCCGGCGCATCTTCCGTACCGGCGCTCCGTCGCCAGGTGCTGGAGCGCATGACCCCGTGGGTTGCATTCGCTCGCGAGGTGCTGGGCCGCATGGTCAGCGGAACGGTGGTGGAGAAGATGGTCTCGATCGATGACCTGGCCTTTGCCGCCGTGGCGTTTTACTTCGGCATCGAGACCCTGACGAACCTGGCCGGCGATCGGGCGCAGGCGCAGGCGCTCTTCGAGGCGGGCCGCCGGTTGGCACCCGTTGTCGATGCGGTCCTGCAGTCGGCGAGCTGGGTAGGAGAAACCGCATGAGCCCGCTGGACGTTATCACCGGCGCCTACAGCTACACGGGCCGGTTCGTCGCGCCGTTGCTGCTCCAGCACGGCCGAAAGCTGCGAACGCTGACCAACCACCCCGACCGCCAGAATCCGCTCTATGGCCAGATCGAAACGCTACCACTCGACTTCGATGACCGTGGCCATCTCGTCGCCGCGCTGCGAGGAGCGGACACGCTCTACAACACTTACTGGGTTCGCTCGAACCACGGCGCGGCGAGTTTCGAGCAGGCGGTCCGCAACACGGGCGTGCTCATCGATGCCGCCCGGGAGGCCGGCGTTCGCCGGGTCGTGCACGTCAGCATCGCCAATCCCGATAAATCCAATCGGCCATATTACCGAGGCAAGGCCGCGCTGGAAGCAAGGGTCCGCGCGTCGGGAATCTCCTACGCGATCCTTCGTCCGACCCTGCTCTTCGGCCACGGTGATGTCCTGATCAACAACATTGCCTGGTTCATCCGGCACCTGCCGGTATTTGCCATTCCAGGTGACGGGCAATACCGCCTGCAGCCAGTCTTCGTCGAGGATTACGCCGAGCAGATCGTCGCCGCGGGACTGTCGTCCGAAAACCTGACCCTTGACGCCGCCGGTCCCGAGCGATTCAGCTTCGAGGGCTTGGTTCGTCTGCTGCGCGATGCAATGGGCAAACGAACGGCGCTGCTCCGTGTCCCGCCGGTTCTCGCTCTGGCGGGCGCCGGCGCAGTCAGCCTGGCGCTCCGCGACATCACGCTGACGGCCGATGAACTGCGTGACCTGATGGATGAAATGCTGATCTCGACCGAGCCGAGCACCTGTCGAACGCGGCTTAGTGGTTGGGTCTATGAGCATGAAGCCGAGCTCGGCCACCAGTACGCCTCCGAGGTCAACCGGCACTATCGAGTCAACCTGGGGCTGGGATGAGCGCCACGCATCGGGCGGTGAATTGGCGCCGTGTGTCTCTCCTCGGGAAAGCATGGTTGCTGCTTGCGTCCATCATCAGCGCCCTGGTCGGAGTCAGCGGGATCCTGCTCTATCCGCTGATCCTGCTGGCGTTTTCGAACCCGATTCTTTGCCTCATCGTCGTAACGCTGGGGGTTTGGTTCGGTTGCTCTGCGCGAAACGAACCGTGGCTTGCGCTTGCCATGGGCAACGGAGCCGTGATTGTTGGCGCGGTCGCTTTCCTCGTGGACCTGCACACCGCCAGTGAGACCGCGTTTGCAACAGCCGTGTTTTTTACTGCGGCTGCCTTGATACTTGGCGGTTATTCGTTGCTCGCCGGATGGTTGATCCGCCAGCTTGTTAGGCGATTGCAGGCCCCTGCATGACCACGCCATTTCCGGTACTTCTCGGGAAGCTCACGCTCATCGATCTCCTGCTCCTGCTGGCGCCATTGGTGATCGTTCCGCTTGGACTTCGCCTGCTCCCATTGACGGGCGAACGGTCCAGGCAGGTGCTCGCGCTCGCACGTCTCGTCCAGCCGATTGGAGCGGCGGCGGCGCTCACCTCGTTCCTGCTGCCGACCGGTTGGACAGCCGGGACGATCGCACTCGGTTGGCTGTTGACTTGCGCCGTTGCCTCGTTCGCCGGCCTGCTCGAGTTGATCGAGCGGCGAAGCCTCACGCCGGCACACCTTGTTCCGGCCGCGGCGTCGGCCTATCTGAGCGTCGGCGCTGCCTGGTTGGTGGTCTCGCGCGCCGGGCTTCGGCCGCTTGGCTTTGCTTCAGAGATCGTCGAATTGACCGGCGTGCATTTTCACTATGCCGGGTTTGCCGCGACGGTGATGGCCGCCCTGGCCATTGCGTTCCTTCGCCAGCACCGCCGCGCGGGTCGATGGGCGTCGGCCGCCGGGCTACTGATCGTGCTTGGCGTTCCCATCACTCCCGCAGGCATCGCCACCAGCTCGGGCCTCCTGACGATTGTTGGTCCGATCCTGCTGGCCGCCGGCGTCCTGACGCTCGCCGCATTGACCGCGCTGCTGATCGCGCCGCGGATCGATCCGCAAATCGCTCGCTGGCTGCTATGGGTATCAGCGGCAGGCGTGGTCCTGCCGATGTTCCTTGGCGTCGACTACGCGATCGCACGCGTCTTCCCAATCCCGGCCCTTGACCTTCGGACCATGGCAGTGATCCACGGTGACTTGAACGCGGTCGCGTTCAGCTTGGCTGGGTTGGTCGGCTGGTCGGTCGCCCGCCTCGACCCAGTCCTCGTTACCTCGCAAGAATCACGACGGTACGCGACCCGGTGAATTCACGCCGGGTAGCGACGGCCAGCGTCCGCGCGTCAAACCGCAGCAGCGTCGACCGAGTGCTTCCGTCGGTGTTGCTGACCCAGGTCATGCCGTAGAGGGCGCTGCCGTCGGGTGCGAACACGGCCCACGGGGCGTCGACACCCGGAAGGTCGGCCATCCGTGTCGAGGTCGCGACGTCAATCAACCGGAGGCCCAGGCCCTGGGTCTGCTCATGGCCGGATGCATCCACCTGCATCTGCTCTGCGGATGCGAGTAAACGCCGGCCGTCCGGCGAGTACACCAGACTCCAGGTCGTGCCCTCGGAGTATTTGGCATCGGCGTCAATTGGCATCAGTCCCAGCCAGCTCAGCGGTGACGATGGCACCGATACCTGCCGCGACGCAATGACCGTCATGTGGATGGCATCGATCGTCATCAACCGCGTTCCATCCTGGTAGAGCACCGCCAGTTGCGATCCGTCCGGACTGAGCGCTGCTCCCGGCGTGAGCGTCTGGGCGACATGCTCGGCGTTGACGATTCGAGCACCTTGCCAGACACCGGCTTGCAGGCCATTGAGCCTGAGCCGGCCATCTTCTTTACCCGACTGAAGGTCGTAGCGAAGTAGCACCGGTGTGCCCGGGCCGGATGCCCCAAGGCCTGAACCTGGAACGACCAGGCCGTAGAGGAACCGACCGGTCGGGTCGAGCCATTCGGGAAACCCCGCGCAGCAGATTGATTCGGCGGTTACGAGGCTCCCGGTCTGGCGACCGGTCCGGGTGTCGAAGACTCGATACTGGCTTCCGTAGCTGTCGTTGACAAGCAGGTGCGAGCCGTCCGCCGTAAGGAGGGGATTGGTCGCAAACGGTGGCCGCAGGGATCGCCTTAGTGTTCCTGTTCGGGCGTCGATGACGCGCAGGGCTGAGGTGTTGTCGTTGTTGTAGTCGATCTCGACGAGCGTTGATCCGTCAGCCGACGCGACGGCGTAGCCCTTGCCCGGCCTCCCCGCCTCGACATCGGTCAAGGTTGCCGCGTCAAGCCTGGTCAGCGCCCAGCTTGGCTGCTCGAACGTGTCGCTCGAGGCGAGGAAGAGACCCCAGCTCGATGGCGGATGAAATGGCCGGGCGGAAGGGAGTGCGGGGGACGGGGCGCTCACGGCTTGCCCGCAGGCGACCATCCCGACGACGACGACCGCGATCAGTGCTTTGCGCATGCTGGGCTCGCGCCCTAGCAATCTACAACGCAGACCCCACGATGGTTCCGCCTACTGGACCGTGACGATCGAGCTACCGCTCTCCGAGTTGCCACCGCTGCTGACGGTTGGCTCGAGGTTGTAGTAGCCGGGCGCCAGGTCAGCGGGCAGATCGAGCTCGCTGGTGGGGACGTTGGCGGTCCGGTCGTTGACGGCCAGCGTTTTGGCGTCGATCGTCCGGACGCCGGGAGGGTTTTGTCCCTGGCTGATCGCCTGCTTCAGCGCGTCAACGCTCTTGAATGGGCCCGTAACCCTGATACGAAGGGACAGCGTGTGCGGGGAATTGTCGGCGGTTGGCGGCCCTGCCTGCGGCTCCAATGCAATTCCACCTGCTGGCCGGCGTGCCAGGTCAGCATGCCTGCCGCGATCTCGGCGCAGCAACCATAGGTATAGCTCTGGTACGTCATCGCGGGCGTTGACGGGGAGCCGCACGCCGCCAGGATCGCTGTCGCCGCCAGGGCAAGGAGCCGAGTTCGCATTTGCTGGCGCCATCGTAACGGCAGATGGAATTTTATGAACTTGTTGGCCCTTGTTTTCCAGATCTTGATTTCTTAGACTTCCATGGAATTCAGCGTTTATTCCTATTCAGCGATGGGAGGGATGCATTTGCGTAGATCGACTTTGACCTTCGGCGCTATCGCCGCGACCGTGCTGGCGGCCCTTGCCACCGCTCAAGCGCCGGTTGGAGCAACCGGAAACAGCACGACGGGGCAGTCGCTCTGTATCGGCCACCATCCGCAGGAGTACGTCTGGTACACGAGCAGCTGTACCGGTCACGATGAGCCGGAGATCGATCCGCTCTCGAATAAGGCCGGTTCGGCCCAGGACCTGACCTGGACGGTCGTGCTGCCCACCGATAGCACCACGATCCCGATGAGCCAGACGGGCCCTGGCCAGGTCGACGCGGTGGGTCCAACTTTCTGGATCGGCGGCACGGTAACGGACCCAAACAGCCTGTTCGGGCAAGCGTTCCTCGAGCTCCAGTTCTACCCGAACAGCATCACGACCGGCTGCACCGCTGGGGGAGGGTTTAACCTCACCTATTCCCGCGACGCGTACACCGCCTGCTCACCGGTGTGGGAGGTTTCGCAGCATGGCCACTCCGAATCGGCCGCCTTCAATGCGATGCTGACCGACAGTGCCGGCGGAGGACCGCTGGTCATGCACGCCGGTGACACGATCACGGACCATCAGTACGTGACCCCGGCGAAGGATGGCATGCACATCACCGTGACGGACCTCACGACCAGACATAGCGGCACCATCGTCTTAAACAGCAAGATCGACGGACCGCTGATGCCCGCCTTCAGCGTGCAAAAGCTGGGCAACGCGCTCGGCTGGGGCTTGGTGAACGACGCGCCCAATTCACTGGTCTGGGAGATTGGCCACACCGGCAACTACACGACTCCGGCGGGCCAATTCTGCTTGCCAGGAAGCGCGACCAAGCCGCCGTGCTACTCATACGACGTCCCCACCTGGCTCACGTTCCAGCCGCTGCAGATCAAGGGCGTGACCTTCGGCGACGGAAGCAGCGCGAAAAGCTGGGCAGCGGTAAGTGATTTCGGCGGGAAGGCCGAGGTCAACCAGTACTGCGGCACGGCGAATTACGGCACGCCGTTCTGCTCGTATCCCTGGTACGCCTTTAACGGGACGGACAATGCGTTCACCTACGGGGGCGACTATCCCGGTACAACCAAGGACTTCGGCCAGGCCGACGAATTCCAGCAGCAAGAAAACTGCGCCAGCCCGGCCGACGGATCGCCACAATACTGTTCGACGGTTTTACGCTAGCGACCAACGCGAAAGACGGGCCGGGCCGGTGCCCGGCCTTTTCTCTATCTAGGCCTTCGGAATAGTCGCCGCCCTGCCGATGATCGGCAGGCGGGCGCCCAATCGCAGGACAATCGGAGCCAGCTGGCTGGTCGTGAGCTGCGGCCGCAGCGTGTGCTCGTAATAGTTGATGACCTGGGCATACTGGCCAAGCTGGTCGATCGGCAGGGCACGCACCGAGGCGACGTTGGCCAGCTGTCCAAGCTCGCCCGAGGGAACCATGGCGGCCGCCTGCGGGTTTTCGCGGAGGAGTAAGCGCATCGCGGCGACCTGCGGCGCGCGGACGGTAGTCGCCTGGGCGAGCGGATCGAGCACCGCCCCGGCGCCCACGAATCCAAGTAAGACGACATAGACGATGACGAACGCCAACCCGCCGTTGGCGACGGCGCCCAGAACTTTGTCCACCTGCCGGGTGAAGGGCAGGCGGAAGAAGGCCTGGAAGACCATTCGACCGACGATTCCGACGATCAATCCGACCACCGCCGGGAGGATGAGGATCGCGTAGGCCCTTGGAACACTCGAAGGGACCAGGCCGGCCAGGGCGGGATTACGCGAGACGACCCAGTAGCCAATCAGGAACGTGCCCTCGGCGAGGAGCGGGCCGACCAGCCCGTTGCGCCAGCCGATGAAGATCCCGAAGCCGAGGACGAGCACGATAGCGAGATCGATCAGGTTCATGGCCCAGCCATTGTGTCCCAGACCGGGCAGAAACTCAACGCCGCCCGGCTATCGCTTTTTCGCTGCTGGCCGGGCTTGGGAAAGGGCGGCGAGTTGGCCATGACTGCGCAACCCGAAGACCCTTACGAACCGATCGAGCGCGGTTGCATCGCCCTCGACCGCGACCCGGCGCTTTGAAATCGCCTGGGCGGGGGAGATGACCTGGAACAGTAACGCGTTGAGCGTTTCGACGTCCATGCTGAAGACGGCATCCGGATTGCTCGCCTGTCGCTCCGCGGTGACGCAGCGCCCGTCCTCGACCCGGACCTCGAAAACGCCAAGCTTCCCGATCCTAAATTCATAGGCCTCGCGCATGCCCTGGGCGAGCTCTGACCGGAAGGCGGCTCGAATCGCGACGAAATAGGCGCGCGGGACCAGGACATCGGTCTTCTTGGGGCCGCCCACCAAGAAGCGGGCCCCCCACCGGCCGATCGCGAACAGCGCCGGTTCGAGGCCCTCGCCGGCAGCTGTCAGTTGGTAGACGGTGGACCCGGCCGGCGGCGGCAATACGGTTCGCTCGACCAGGCCAAGTCGCTCCATCTCGTGGAGGCGATCGGCAAGTAGGTTCGTGCCGATGCCGGGAAGGCCCTCGAGCAGGTCCTTGTAGCGCTTGGGTCCCAGCAGGAGATCACGGACGATCAGCAGCGTCCAGCGCTCGCCGATCACGTCCAGGCCCCGCGCGACGGCGCAGTACTGGTCGTAGCTTCGCCGCCGCGATTTCACGCCCGAAATGGCCATGGGCGGAATTATAGCACCCACTTGACATATAGCGAGGAGCCGCTATAGGATTTTCAAGTCATAAGACCGGCCAGTGATTTGAAGGAGGAAACACCATGGCCAATCAGTTGCAGGCAACGACTCGTGCACAATCCATCTGGACCCTCGCGCTTACCGGCATCGCGTTCTTCATGGTGGCGCTCGACTCGCTGGTTGTGGTGACCGCCCTGCCCGCGATCCAGCGCGAGCTGCATGCCAGCCTCGCCACCCTCGAGTGGACCGTCAACGCCTTCACCCTCGCGTACGCCGCCGGGATCACCACCGCGGCCGCGCTCGGCGACCGCTTCGGGCGGCGGCGGCTGTTCCTGATGGGACTGGTCCTGTTCAGCGTCGCCTCGGCGGCCTGCGCGGTCGCGCCGAGCGCAACCTTGCTGATCGCCGCGCGTGCCATCCAGGGACTGGGTGCCGCCGTCATCATGCCGCTGAGCCTGACTATTCTTGTCTCCGCGTTCGGCCCCAAGCGCCGTGCGGCGATCGTCGGGATCTGGGGCGGGATTGGTGGCCTGGCGATCGCGAGCGGTCCTCTGGTTGGCGGCGCCGTCACCCAGGGACTCGACTGGCATTGGATCTTTTGGGTCAACGTGCCGATCGGTCTGATTGCCACCTTGTTCTCTCGCGTTCAACTGGCGGAGAGTCATGGCCCCGCGACCCGCCTGGATCTGCCGGCGGCGACGCTGGCTTCGGCGGGCGCGATTGCGATCGTGTGGAGCCTGATGCGATCGGGCGAGCTTGGATGGGGCAACGCCCAGGTGCTGGCTTCCTTGACCGGTGGCGTGGTCCTGATCGGCGGCTTCCTGCTCTGGGAACGTGGCGCGATCGACCCGATGCTGCCGCTTCGGCTCTTCGCCAGTCGCGCCTTCGCGGCCGCCAACCTGACGGCGTTCCTGATGGCCGGCTCGATCTTCGCCGCCGCTTTTCTGATCGCCCAGTACTTCCAGTTCGGCCTCGGCTATTCGCCGCTGGATGCGGGCTTGCGCCTGCTGCCCTGGACGGCAACCCCGTTCGTGGTCTCGCCGATTGCCGGTCTGCTGTCTGAGCGGATCGGGCGGCGGCCGCTGATGATGGCAGGCCTGGTCGTCCAGGCAATCGGTCTGACCTGGATCGCGCAGCTTGCCTCGACGGGCGCCGCGTATGGTCCTTTTGTGCTGCCGCTGCTGATTGCCGGCATCGGCATCTCGATGGCCCTGCCGATCGCGCCGGCGGCCGTGATGAGTGCCGTCGCGCCGCACGACATGGGCAAGGCCTCGGGCGTCAACAGCACGCTCCAGCGTTTTGGCAGCGCCTTTGCGATCGCGATCGCGGCCGCCGTCTTCGCGGCGAATGGGCATATCGGATCGCCCGCGAGCTTTACCACTGGTTTCCGGCCGGCGCTGATGGTGGTGGCGGCGCTCTCCATCCTGGGCGCGATCAGTGCGTTGGCGATCGGCGAGCGGCGTCCGGCCGTTGCAGCGGCACGCGTAGCGGCGTAGCCGGTTCCCTCCCCCTATGAGGGCGACAATGTGTCTAGTTCCCTCCCCCTCTGGGGGAGGGCATGGTGGGGGGTTTGACTACGAAATCGATCCCGGTCTGCGCGGGCGAGGGAGCGGCAAAGGCGAGCAGCCGCTCACCCTCTTCCGCCAGGCCGGTGCGATCGCCTCTCTTGAGCGGGTGAAACGAAGAGATGGTCAGCCGAGATGCATCGTTTCCCTTGCCGATCGACCAGATCCCGCCGACCACGCCATCCAGCAAGAATGTTCCGCTCGCCACCACGTAGCGATGTTCGAAGGCGATCACGCGCGTCCGATCTTGATGGCTGAGCAGGATGTTGTCGAACTCGGGCAAGAACCGAGGCGGTGCCGGCGTCCGTGGGTCGGGCAGCATGCCGTCCGGCATGTCGAGGAGCTCGCGCCCTCGTTCGTCCTTGAAGCTGCGCAGGTCGCGTCGTAGGGTTTCGACGACAGGCCGCAATCCGCTCAATCCGGACCAGGCGGCGATATCGGCCACGGACGCCGGTCCAAACGCCTGGAGGTAGCGCGGAACCAGCGACTCCAACGAAGGGTTGCGCTCCAACGAGTGACCAAGCCAGATCTCGGCGGTCGACCAGGTTGCTTGCCCACGCTTTCCCCACACGCCGCGCGGCGGCACCTGGATCAAGGGCATCAGGTGCCGTGTGACGTAAGCCAGCGAGACTGCCGGCGCCTGGGGCCAGCGAGCCTGCAATAACTCGCCCAGCTGTTTGATCGTTCGAGGCTTTTCGTTGAACCGTCGCCTCGCTTCATGGACCACCGCCTTGAGATCCACGCCCGCCGTCGCTCGACCAAATGGCGATGCGCGGAGGCGCTGCGCAGCCAACGGCTGAAAGAGCGGCCAGAGGCGAAGGCAATCGCGGGCGCTCACCAGGTGAAGCGTATTGCGCATGATCCCGATCCGAACCGCTTGGCGTTGCTCGATCAAATCGCCAAGCTCGGACGGCTCAAAGCCCGCCAGCCGTGACCACAATCCGACATAGGGCGCGTTGGGAACCTGCGCTTGCATGCCGACGAGGTGCTCGATCTCGTGCAACGCGCTCGATGAGCGGCGCTCGATCAGGTGCTGGCGCGCCAGGAGGGCGCGGTTCAGGGCGCGCTGGCTGAGGACGCGGTCAGCCAAGCGCGCTATCGATGAGCGTCCCGACAATCAGGATGGCAACGAGGACGATCAGCTGGGCAATGGGGGAAACGGCAAGGCCCACGAAGGCCGAGGGCAACACCAGGATCGCAACCAGCAATCGAATACTGAGACGCCCGCCTTGGATGAGCCAACGAAAGATGACCAGTCCCAGGACATACCCGGCGACACCGGCGGCAAGAAACCAGGCGATGGCCATCGTCGCCGGCTCGCTGTAGCGAACAACGGCCAGCTTCATCCCCGCCGCCACCACGACGATGCCACCGAGCAGGGGGAGGAACGTATAGCCGAACGCATTCAACGCGAGCCAGGCTTTGCGGGGCTGAGGAGCCGCCTCGAGCGCCAGCTCGGCACGCCGCTCCTCACCGCTGAAGTACAGCCACCACAGCGCAGCGGCGAGCGCCAGTCCGAGGAGGGCCGCCAGGATCCGGCCCGGCGGCAAGGCGATCGCGCCGAGCCCCAAGCCGACGGCGACCACCGATTCGCCGATCGCAATCAGCAGGATCAGGCCGTGACGCTCGACGAAGTGGCCGGCGAGAATCCGAAAGCCGCCAGTGCGGGTGATGAGCGGCGTGATCCAGTGCAGGACGAAACCCAGCGTGAACAGGAGCACGCGGCTTGGTCCAGTCGTCAACCCGCCGACGAGCAAGATCACCGCCGTGATGATGTTGAAGGGGCCGAGCCCGATCATCGCTTTGAGCACGCTCTGCTGCGAGACCCGGAGAAACACTCCGGTGTGGATGAGCGTCACGACCACATAGCCGATGCCGAAGACCGCTCCGCCGGCGCCGAACGCGGTCGGGATGGAAATCGCGACCAGAAGAAACCCACCCATGCCGACCAGGAGGAGCAGGCGGACGCCGAGCTCGCGTGGTGGCACGGCATTGGTCAGCCAGGCGTAGCCGCCGTACATCCAGTAGACATTCCCGAAGATGACGGCCGCCTGGAACACCGCGGTCCAGGTGGCATCCCGGGCCAGCAAACTCGTCAACTGCGTGATCGTGAAGACGAAGACCAGGTCGAAGAACAGCTCGAGCGGCGTGACCCGGCTTCCGCTCGCCACCTCTTGAGTCACCATCGATCTTGAGTCAGGATAGGGAAGGGTTAAGGTCGGACCAGTATGGAGTTGCCAGCGAATCGTCTGAGGATCGTTCGCGCCGCCGATCGCAAGCCGGATATTGCCAGCGGCGCGATGGTGCGTGAAGCCGCGATCTCGCGTGGCGTCGTCGGCGCGGAGCGTATCTGGGTCGGCTATGTCGAGCTACCGCCGGGCATGGCGTCGGCGCCGCATCACCACGGCGAGTGCGAGAGCGCGATCTACATCATTGCCGGCCAGGCCAGATTTCGCACCGGCGAAGCCTTCGCCGACGCGGAGATCGCATCGCCCGGAGATTTCGTCTGGGTCCCACCTCAGGTGCCGCATATCGAGGAAAACGTGAGCCAGAACGAGCCGGTCCGCATGGTGGTCGTCCGCTCGACCCAGGAGACGCTCGTCGTCAACCTTTGAAGCAAGGTGCGACCCAACGAACTTCGTGACAGCGTCCGGCTGATCGTCATTTCGCTGATCGCGGCCGTCCTTACAAGTTGCGGTGGCGCGACGGCGGAAGGCACGACTCAGGCACCGTCGCCCCGCCCGAGCCTGAGTCCGATGGCCCAAGAACTCCGTTTCAGTGGCGCCATTTCAGGAACGCTGAGTCTCGCTGTTGTCCCCCTCTGTGGTTCCGAAGGGTCGGCCCACGTCTTTACGCTCAGCATGACGGGCAAGGTTGAAAACCGGGCACGTATTGGCTTCAGCCTCCAAGTCGAGCAGTTTGCTGGAGCAGGCACCTACTCGTTTGCTCGGGGCATGGGCTTCCTGCTGATCTACGGGCCTCCCAAGGTGGAGTACCACGTCGGTTCGTCATCTCTGGCTCGCGCCGACACCATGACAGTGGACCCGGGCGAGAAGAAGGGAACCGTCTCGGTCGCCTTCTACAACCAGGGTGGCGCTCAGCAGCCGGCGGTACGGCTGGTCGGGACCTGGCGGTGCCAGGGATAGCGCTTCCAGGCCCTAATCGGCTCTGACTCCTTACCGTATCCTTCGAGCCAGCAGGTCGATTCACTCCGGGAGGGGAACCGCTGATGTCTGATGATGGGGAGCGCGCACCGCTCGATCGGGTCGTTGGCCCGGTCGACGCCACGAAGATCCCGCGCTACGCGGGGCTCGGGACCTTCGCCCGCCTGCCGCTTACCTCGGACGTCGAGAAGCCGGCGGTTGCGATTCTCGGCGTGCCGTTCGACGCCGGGACCAGTTACCGACCTGGCGCTCGTTTCGGCCCGGCGGCGATCCGCCAGGCCTCCAGGATGTTGCGCACCGCGTACGATCCGGCCCTCGACGCCGAGCCGCTCACCGCGCAGCAGGTGGTCGATGCGGGCGATGTGGCCGCCAATCCTTACTCGATTCCCGAAGCGCTCCGCGCGATCGAGCGCGACAGCACCGAGTTGCTTCAGAAAGACGTCCGCATCGTCACCATCGGCGGTGACCACACGATTACCTATGGTTCGCTGCGTGCCTACCATCGCAGGTACGGCCCCGTCGCCCTCGTCCACTTCGACGCCCACCTCGACACCTGGGATACGTACTTCGGCGCTCGGATCACGCACGGCTCGATGCTGCGGCGCGCCGCCGAAGAGCACCTCTTCGACGAGAACGCGTCGATGCACGTCGGCATCCGCGGCCCGTTATACGACCGCAGCGACCTCAGCAGTGACGCCTCGCTTGGCTTTCGCACGATCCACTGTCGGGAACTGGACGAGATAGGGGTCGCCGGCGTCATCGATCGAATCCGCGCTCGGGTCGCCGACCGACCGTTGTACCTGTCGATCGATATCGACGTCCTCGACCCGGCCCACGCGCCCGGAACCGGCACCCCGGAGCTCGGCGGCATGACGAGCCGGGAGCTGCTCGCCATTGTCCATGGGCTCTCGGGCCTCAACCTGGTCGGGGCGGACGTCGTCGAGGTCTCCCCGCCGTTTGACCACGCCGAGATCACGTCCCTTGCGGCCGCGACGGTCGCCTACAAGATGATCGGCCTGCTCGGCCTGTCGCGCTCGGCGGTCAAGCCGGGTAAGCCGTCCGCCTCCCGTGCCTGATCCCCGTTACCCCGACACCGAGCCGTACACCCAGGGCGTGGTCGAGGTGGGGGATGGCCAGCGCGTCTTCTGGGAGATCAGCGGAAGCACAGGCGGAAAGCCGGTGGTCATCCTGCATGGGGGCCCGGGCAGCGGCAGTTCGCCCGGACATCGACGCTGGTTCAATCCCTCGGTTTATCGCATCGTCCAGTTCGATCAGCGCGGCTGCGGACGAAGCACGCCGCCGGTCAGCGATCCTGCCACGTCGCTGACGAATAACACCACCCAGCATCTGATCGCAGACATTGAGAAGCTGCGCGAACATCTTGGGATCGACCGGTGGCTCGTGTGCGGCGCCTCATGGGGCGTCACCCTGGGCCTGGCCTATGCGGAGCGCTATCCCGAGCGCGTCAGCGAGCTGGTTTTCCTGTCGGTCACCATGACGCGGCGCAGTGACGTCCACTGGCTCTACCACGAGGCCGGTCGATTCTTCCCGGACGAGTGGGCGAAGTTCCGGGACGGCGTTCCCGAGAGCGAACGGGATGGTGACCTCGTCGCCGCCTACAACCGGCTGCTGAACGAGCAGCCCGATCCAGCGGTCCGCGCGACCGCGGCCAGGCACTGGTGTGATTGGGAGGATGCCGTGCTTTCGCTCGAGGAGGGCTGGAAACCAAACCCGCGATTCGCGCAACCGGAGTTTCGGATGACGTTCGCTCGCCTGTGCGCGCATTACTTCAGTCATGCCGCCTGGCTCGAAGAGGGCCGGTTGCTGCGAGACGCTGAGCGGCTGGCAGGCATTCCGGGCGTCTTGATTCACGGTCGCTTCGATGTCGGTGGGCCGCCCGATGTGGCCTGGTTGCTCGCCCAGGCATGGCCCGACGCGGAGCTGCATCTGGTCCGCACCGGCCACGCCGGTGGCGACGAGATGCTGACTGAGGTGATTGCCGCGACGGACCGCTTCGCGGACACGGTGAGCTGAGTAACCATTCCCTATGATGAGGTCATGAGCCCGATGACCATGCCGAAGCCGAGCGATCAGGCCAAGGCCGCCTTTCAGAAGCTGGTTCCAGCCGATAGTGCCGTGACCACCCGGCCGATGTTCGGCAACCTGTCCGCGTTCGTGAACGGCAACATGTTCTGCGGCCTCTTCGGCGAGGACCTGTTCGTCCGCGTCTCCGACGAGGATCAGGCGAAGATCCGCAAGCAGGGCGGCCGGCCATTCGAGCCGATGCCCGGGCGTGCCATGACCGGATACGTGGTCCTACCCGGCGGTTGGCAGAAGAAGACAGACACGACGCGGGACTGGATCGTCGTCGCGCTCCGGTGGTCGAAGAAGCTGCCGCCGAAGGTCAAGGCCGCCAAACCCGCAGGATCCAAAGCGACGGCCGCTGGCCGCCGCTCGCGCTAGCCTTTGTCTGCCGGCCGCAGGAGTCCCAGCGGGATGTGGCGGGAAGTCTTCCTCGAATAGCCGGCGTAGCCCGGGTTCTTACTCACCACGGCATTCCAGAGCCGTTGATAGTCGTCCGGGTTGCTGATCTCCTCCATTCGGACATCGATCCGCTGGTCGTTCAACTGGATGCTGGCCCGCGGGTTCGCCAGCAAATTGAGCCACCAGTTGGGATGGACGTCCGCACCGCCAAAGGAGCCGATCACGACCCAACCGCCGGCTTCCGGCATCGCCCCAAGCGCGACCGTCTGCGGTTTTCCGGACTTGCGCCCGGTCGTTGTCAGCAACACCTGCTGCATGTTCCCGAACGACCGTGCCATGCCGCGGCGATAGGCAAAGCCATGGACCGCGCCCAGCACCCGAAAGCCGAATCGGGTTAATGCCGACGGTCGTTTCGCGACGACCGGGACCGAACGGGCTTTATGTTTCACGGCGCTTGACTCTAGCACGCACAATAGACCGGTGAACCCGATTGGCTGGGTTCAGGGATTAGAGGGACCCGGCCTGATCGCCGTGATCTGCGCGTTGCTGTTCATCGAGGAGCTGGGAGTGCCGCTGCCCTTCGCCCCCGGCGACATCGTGCTCGCCATCGGCGGCATTGCTATTGCCGGTGGACGCGCGAGCGCCGCGGCGCTGGTGGGCGCGGTTGCTGTAGCCACCGTCGGCGGCGCGATCCTCGGCCGAGAGATCTTCGCGCTGCTTGGCCGGCAGCGCTTGATGAAGGTGGCCGAGCCGCTCCATGCCCGCAAGGCGCTCGAGCGCGCCGCCGGTCTGCTCGAGCGCGGTGGCGGACGAGCCGTGTTTACCGCCCGGCTCATTCCTGGTCTTCGCGTCCATACGACGGAGGTCGCAGGCGTCAGCCGCATCTCGCGGCTGACCTTCATCTCCGGCCTCCTTCCCGCCACCGCCGTCTACCTGGCGGCCTTTATCGGCCTGGGGGCTGCCATCGGTCGCCCGATCCTGGCGTTGATCGGCCAGGCCGAACACCAGGTACTGGTCGCGATCGTCCTGCTGGCGGTGGTGGTCGCGGTAGTGCTGCTGACGCGTGCCCCGGTGCGGCGCGGCCTGGCCTCACTCTATGCCGCCGGTTGGAGTCCGTTCAGACTCCGACTCGACTCGATCAGCCTCATCCTGATCCTGGCGGCGCTCGGCCTGAATTTTTCGGGTCATGCCCTCGCCATCGGACTGAAGCTCCCGCTCTTTCTCGACTCGACCGGCACCGTGCTGGCCGGGATCGTGGGTGGCCCCTGGGTGGGTGGAAGTGTCGGCTTGATTAGCAACCTCGTCAGTTCCAACACGATTGATCCGATTGCGGCACCCTACGGCATCGTGTCGTTCGCCGTCGGTTTTGCGGCAGGCCTGACCCGCTATCTCAACTGGCACAAGCGACCCATGGGATGGGTCGCGCTCTGGCTGCTGTGCTTCGCGATCGCGGCAATGGCATCCACGCCTCTCAATTTCCTGTTCAACAATGGCGCCACCAGCGTCGGCTTCGGCGACGCCATTGATGCGTCGCTCACGAGCTTCCATCTCCCGACTTTATTGGCTGCGTTCCTCGGAGAGGCGGCGGTCGACCTGCCGGACAAGTTCATCACGGTCGTGGCGGCGCTGCTCATCGCCCAGGGCATTGCGCAACCCCAGCGCACGACGAGTCCGGCGGAGTTCGACCTCAGCGAGGCGTTCACGTTCGTCGTCCGATCCCATGGATGGGTTCGTAAGCTCGGGGCCGCCGCCTTATGTGTGTTGTTCTCCTGGTTGGTGGTGCCGTATCTCTTGCTTTCCGGCTACCTGATCGACCTCGCGCGCAGCCGGCGCGCCGACCATCGGGACCTGCCCGCCTGGAACCGGCCATGGCCGCGGATCAAAGACGGCTTCAAGATCAACCTCGTCTTGCTGCTCTGGGCCTTGCCTAGCCTGGTTCTCTCGATCCCGGCGACGATCGTCGCGTCAGCTCGAGGGCAGAGCTCGCTGATTTCGTCGGATCCCGTCAGCGACCTGGCGGCGATCCTGGCGGCGATCGG